>Ga0136633_1000557_pt1 | contig 28402 bp, 31 predicted proteins | sample AntDrymeUQ832206_2_FD_105494 | JGI IMG/M metagenome (GOLD analysis project Ga0136633, IMG submission 105494) | Polar desert sand microbial communities from Dry Valleys, Antarctica - metaG UQ83 (22.06) | ecosystem: Environmental > Terrestrial > Soil > Desert | place: Antarctica: Dry Valley... | reverse complement strand
TGGCCCGCCGGCGGTGAAGCGGGCGATGGGCGTCTGGTTCGTCTCGGCGTGGGTGCGGGTGTTGGCCACCTGCTCGGCCCAGGCCATGAAGCGGTCGTTGAGGGAGGCGAAGTCGGCGATCCCCACCGCCTCGGCCTCGGCCAGGAACCGCTGGCGGATATACCTGTTCAGTCTTTCCTGCTTGCCCCTGCCTTGCGGGGAGTAGGGCCGACTGTGAACGAGGCGGATGCCCAGCACCGCGCAGCTGCGCTCCAGGGCGGCGTTGGCGAAGGGGGCCCCGTTGTCGGCGTGCAAGACCTGGGGCAGGCCCCGGCGGGCGATGGCCTCCCGCAGCACGTCCTGGCCGGCCCGGGTGTTCTCCTCGGTCATCCAGCGCCCGTGCACCAGCAGGCGTGAGTGATCGTCGACAATCAGGAAGAGCTTGGCCCGCCGGGAACCCGCCACCCGGGGGTAGGGCACGAAGGGCCCGACCAACACATCGGTGATCCACCGCTCGTTGGTGCCTCGGCCTCGAAGCGGCCGAAGGCCCGGGGAACCCCGCCGACCGCGGCGCGGTGCAGGCCCCGCCGGCGCAGGTGGGCCCGGATGGTGCGCTCGGCCACCCTCACCCCGTGGCGGCGCCACAACATGTCGGCGATGGCCCCCGAGCTGCGCGCCGGCACCTCGGCCCGCAGGGCGGCGGCCTCGGCCAGCAGCTCAGGGTGACGGCGCACCGCCCCGACGTCGGAGCGGGGGACGGGCCGCAGCCCGTCGAGGCCCCGGGCCCGATAGGCCCGCACCCAGCGGTCAAGGGTCCCCCGGCTGTAGACGCGCATGGTGCCGTCGGGGTGGGGATGGGCGAGGGCGGCCAGGCCCCGGATGATCAGGCCGCGCTCGGCGGCGCCGACGGCGGGGTTGACCGCCTCGGCGATGAGGTGGAAACGGAAGAGGGCGACGGCTTCGGCGGGATCGACGGGCATGGGAGTCCTCCAGTGGTCGGCGTCAGGGCACTGGGGGGATCAGACGCCGACCGCCGACGGATAGCCACGGCGGGTGCGTGGTGGTGGACAACGCCTGCCCGCCGCTCACGAGGCTCCAGAACCGCCACAGCCCCGCCACCCCCGGACCGAAGCGGGCCCGGGCCGCGGCCCACGCACAGCCGAGGGCTTCCAGCGACGCCCGCTCGGACACCGCCGCCAACTGGGGAGCGACTGCCCCGAGCTCCACGGCCACCGCAGCGAAGCCGGCGGCCAAGGTGCGAGCACGGTCGCGGTGGCGTCGTCGCCAGTCGCGCGTGGTGGTGTAGGGGGACCCGGCGGCCTCGGCGACCAGGTGGGTCGCACCGCCGGCCACGATCGCCGCCACCGCCGGGCCGATGACCTCGACGCTGTAGAGGCGCCCGAGCAGGCAGAACGCCGGCAGCAGGGCGTGGCTGACGGCGCAGGGAACGCACCTGCACCGCCGCACCCAGATGCGCCGGTCGTCGCTGTCACGCACGGTCCGGGAGTACCAGGACCAGAAGATCATCGGCTTGGCGCAGTCGGGGCAGTTCTGGAGCGGGACCACGACGTCGCGGCCGGCAGCCGCGTACTCGTCGACGCTCAGGGAGGTTGGCCATACGATGGCCGTGGTGGCTAACACCGCCTTGGGCCCCTCCCAGCCGGGTCCTCACTCAGATGGGAGGGGCCCTTCTTCGAAGGGACCCGCCATCGTTGCCGGTGGGCCGTTCCTGCGCTCCGAGACGTCTCCGTCCACGATGAGCGCCGCCGTTCCCCGTGCAGCGGTGATCAGCCAGTCATGCCCTCAACAGGCGCATCGTCCGCGGCCGCAGTGGAGCCCACGTGGAGCCGGCTCCATTGCCGCTCAATGCCCCTCGGCGACGATGCCGTCACGACGACGTGAGGAGGGTCCATGACCGAACCATCGGAACAGGCAGCGAAGCTCCTCGGCCCCCTGTCGGGGACCGCCATCGTGTGGAGCCTTGACCTCGGGCTCCGCCTGGGCATCTTCGAGCAGCTGGTCGAACATCCATCGGGGGCGACGGCCGAGGAGGTGGCGAATGCCCTCGACCTCGACCTGCAGTACACCCACGTGATCCTGCGGGCGGCGTACGCGGCGGAGGTCCTCGACCTCGATGACGGCCGGTACCGACTGGCCGAGCACATGTCGACGCTGCTGCTCGACTCCGACGCACCGGGCTACCTCGGTGGCGCTGTCCGGACCTTCGTCGCCCTCAGGGAGACGTACCTCGACCTGCGCAGCTTCGCCCGCACCGGAACACGGGAGTGGTGGAGCGACTTCGATCCTGAGTGGATCGACGCCGTGGCTGAGAACGGCCAGACGTACTACCGCCGGCTCCTGAACCTGGTCGTTCCCCGACTGCCTGCGGTCGCCGGCTCTCTGGAACGCGGGGCACGGTACCTCGACCTCGCCTGCGGCGTGTGCAGGGGGCCGGCCAAGGTGGCCGCCACCTTCCCGCGCACGACTGTGACCGCGGTCGACGGCGACGCGTACACCCTCGAGGTGGCCGAGCGGGAGATGAAGGAGCAGGGCCTCGGCGACCGGTTCCGGTTCGTCCATTCCATGCTCATGCTCGTCCGCAAGGCGCTGAAGCCACTCCGCCTGCCTTGCTCCTTCCAGATGCTGCTCCGCCTCAGCGCCCAGAGCGACGGCCCAGCCCAGGTGCCGGTTCCTGGCGGCCTCCGTCTCGCCTCTCTCCGCCAGTCGCTCGGCACCGTACTGGCGCAAAGTCTCCAGCATCCGGAAGCGGCTGGCGATGCGGCCGGGGCCGGCGAGGACCATCGACTTGTCGGACAGATTGCCGACCGTCTCGAGGACCGTCGATGGGGTGAGCTCGGTGTCGGGGCACAGCGCTTCCGCGGCCTGCAGCGTGAACCCGCCGGAGAACACCGAGAGGAGGTCGAACAGGTGGCGCTCCGCGACCGTCAGGCTGTCATAGCTCCAATCGACGGCGGCTCGCAGGGTCTGGTGGCGCCCAGGTGCAGTCCGGGCGCCGGTCGACAACAGCCCGAAACGGTCGTCGAGACGTTCGGCGATCTCACCTATGGACAGCAGCCGCGTCCGTGCCGCGGCCAACTCGATGGCCAGCGGAATCCCTTCCAGTCGGGCACAGATACGGGCGACGTGGGCCGCGTCCGCCTTCGAGAGCTCCAATCCCGGGGACAACGTCCTGGCTCGCTCGAGGAAGAGGCGAGGCGCTTCGAAGTCGACGAGCTCCCCGAGCCCGGTGTCGGGCGGGGGCGTCGACATGGAGGGGACCCGCCATGCAGTCTCGACGGGGACGCGGAGCAACTCCCGGCTGGTGGCCAGGATGCGGACGCCAGGCCCGGCCGTCAGGAGTTCCTCGACGAGAGCGGCGCAGGCGTCGACGAGGTGCTCGCAGTTGTCGATGAGGAGCAGGATCCTTCGCCCTGCGAGATAGGCGGCGAGCGTCTCGGCCGGGCTGCGGCGGTCGTCCTCACCGATGCCGACGGAGGCGATTACCTGCTGGTACAGGCCGCCGGCGTCGGACAGAGGTGCCAGCTCGACGAGGAAGACCCCGTCCGGATGCTCGTCCACGAGACGGGAGGCGACCTCGACCGCCAGCCGCGTCTTGCCCACGCCGCCAGCCCCGACGAGGGTCACCAACCGGGTACTTGCGCACAGGCGGGCGACCTCGGCGATGTCGTCCTCGCGGCCGACGAAGGTCGTCAGCCGGGTCGGCAGGTTGGTCGGGGCCTGGACGGGTCCAGCGGGGACGGGCGCCGGTGCCGGACCGACCGGCGCCTCGAGGGCGAGCCGCTGCTGGAGCATGTCTTCCTCCAACCGGCGAAGGGCGGGGCTGGGGTCGATCCCGAGCTCCTCGGCCAACACTTCGCGCAGCTCGCCGTAGGCCCGGAGGGCCTCGCTCTGGCGACCGCTCCGGTAGAGGGCGAGCATGAGCTGACCCCAGAGGCGTTCCCTGAGCGGGTGCTCGTCGACGAGCCGGCGCAGCTCGGCGACGAGGTCGTGGTGACGCCCGAGCGCGAGGTCAGCATCGACCCGCTGCTCCAACGTCGCCAGCCGCAACTCCTCCAGACGGGTCGCTTCGGCCTGGGCGAAGGGCTCGTAGACGAAGTCGGCCAGGGCTCCGCCCCGCCACAGCCCCAGCCCCTCCCGCAGCGTGGGTGCCGCGGTCGTGGCATCGCCTGCCGCCAACGCCCGGCGACCCTCGTCGGCGAGGCGCTCGAAGCGAAGCGCGTCGACCCGCTCGGGGTCCACGGCGAGCAGGTAGCCGGGCTCACGGGTCAGGAGGAGACCGGGCTGGCTCCGGGGCGCCCGTCCCGGCTCCAGAGCCGAGCGGAGGTGGGAGACGTAGGTGTTGAGCGTTGCCGCGGCGGTGGCCGGCGGCGTGTCGCCCCACACCACCTCGATGAGCCGCTCCCGGGAGACGATCTGGTTGGCGTGCAGCACCAACTCGGCGAGAAGGGCGCGCTCCTTGGCCGCGCCGATCTCCACCGGGCGTCCGGCGTCGCACACCGCCAGCATCCCGAGAATGCGAAACTCCAATGACGGCTCCCCTGCGCCCGGTGGGCGCCCAGGTCCTCCCACGCCGGGTCCTCGGGCTCGCCCTTGTCGCCCTACTCGCGGCGGGATGCGGCTCGGATTCAGGCTCATCCGAGCGTTCTGTGGGCGGGCGGTGGCGGGCGGTGGCCGCCGCACCGCTGAGCGGCCGGTTCCTGCCGGCGGCGGTATGGACCGGTACCGAAGTGCTCATCTGGGGCGGGGCCGGCTGCCAGGGCGCCTGTGGCGGCCAGGGCATCCGACACCAGGCTGACGGCGCCGCGTACGACCCCTCGACCGATACCTGGCGGTCGCTTCCGCCGTCGCCCCTCGCGGCCCGGACAGGGGCGCTCGCCGTCTGGAGCGGCCGGGAGCTGATCGTGTGGGGCGGGATGGTGGGAGACCGGTTCGCCGCCGACGGGGCGGCGTTCGACCCCGCGGCCAACCGGTGGCGATCGCTCCCCCCGTCGCCGCTCGCCGGCCAGTTCACGGCGCCGCCGGGGACGGTCGCTCAGGTCCCGGGTGTGTGGACCGGCAAGGAGATGCTCGTCTGGGGTCAGGGCGCCGGAGTGGAAAGCCCGGACGCCGACCTACCGGCCGGCGCCGCCTACGACCCGGCCACCGACCGGTGGCGACTGCTGGCGCCCGCTCCCGTTGCGCCGCGCATCGCGGTGCCGGTGTGGACCGGGCAGGAGATGCTGGTGTGGGGAGGCCAGTCCGGCTCGCGCTACTTCGACGACGGGGCCGCCTACGACCCGGCTTCCGACCGGTGGCGGGCGTTGCCGGCGTCGCCACTCGCGGCCCGGTTCACCTTCGCGGTGTGGAGCGGCACCCAGATGCTGATGTGGGGCGGCGAGTCGTCGAACCAGGCCTTCGGCGAAGGGGCCGCCTATGAGCCGGCCTCCGACAGGTGGCAGCCGCTTCCCGGCTCACCGATGGGCGAGCGCCGGGGCTTCGCCCTCCTCTGGACGGGCGACGAGATGATCGTCTGGGGTGGCGCCCCCGGCGGCGGCGCCAGCCTGCTCGGCACCGGCGCCGCCTACGCCCCGGCCACCGGGCGGTGGCGCGAGGTCGAACCATGGCTGGCGCGCCTGCTCCCTCTCGCCCTCTGGACCGGGCAGGAGGCGATCATCTGGGGCGGGATCGCATCGACCGAGACCGGGCTGCTGGCGTCGTCCAGCGAAGGAGGGCGGCTCTGCCTCACCGAGCGATGTCCGAAGCGCTGACCCGCTCCACTCCCGCTCGATCGCCGCTCAACAACCGGGTCCGACGATGCGTGCATGACCACTCAGACCCGCCCCAAGAACGTCCCCGCAACCGACAAGGACCCGCGCCGGCGCATCGGATGGCCCGTCGCCCTGCTCGTGGCCGCGGCCTTGGTGCTGGGCGCCTCGGGGTTCGGGGTACGGGCGGCCCTGGCCGCCGGCGACCCCCGCTACCTCAGCGCGGCCCGGTCGATCGAGCTGCTCAACGGGACCCTGGGCCCCGTGGCCGACCGTCCGCTGGACGCCGGTCGGGTCGTCATGGTGGCCAACGACGCCGCCCTGCTGCGGCGCTCGGACGACATCAATACCGCAAACCGGGCCCACAACCCCCGCACCGGGCGCACCTGGGCCGCCGGCGATGCCGCCGCCATGTGGCCCGACGGCCTGCAAGGCCTGTTCGACTTCGCCACCCGCGACATCTACATCAACAAGGCGACGGCCACTGCAGCCACCACTCCTCACGAGCTGCTGCACGCCAACTCCTCGCTGGAGTTCGCCTCCGCCGTCGGCACCGCCATCAACGAGGGCCTGACCGAGCTGCTGACCCTGGAGGCCACCGCCGCCGCCGGTCTTCGGGGGCCGGCCGGCGCCTACCCCCGGGAGCGTGCGCTGGTCACCGAGCTCATGCGGATCACCGGCAGGGACCGGCTGCTGCGGGCCTACTTCAACGGCGGCTCGAGCCTGAGCGAGGTAATCGACGCCATCGGGGCCAACACCTTCAAGGCGGTCAAAGGGGCGGCGCTCGGCGGGAACACCGACCGCGCCATCGCTCTCCTGAACCCCGCCTTCTCCTCCCCGCCGCCGGCAGTGGCGGCAGCGGCGGACACCCAGGGCCGGCCGAGCCCGTCGCAGCCCTCACCTGACACCGAGTCATACGACAACGAGGAGGTGCGGTCGCAGTGAGCAAACCGCGACAGGTCGTCGCCGGTACCGGATCGGCGGCGGTCAGGATCGAGTACGTCAGGACCCGCCGCGTGCTTCGCTTCTCGACATCGGGCTCTACTCCCGTCGAGCTTGCCCTGCCGGAGCTCATCGAGCGGTTGGGGATCGACGCAGGTGATGTCGCCGCTCCCGTCCGGTACCTCCTCTTCGCCGCCGGCCACGGCCAGGCCAAGGGGGGCGCCTCGGACATGGTGGCCTCCTTCGCGTCGGAGCCGCACGCCCGCCAGGCCTTCCACCAGCTCCGGGAGCGGAGATTGGACCGGGACTCCTGGGCCGAGCTAGCCGCGCTCGATCACGCCGGGGGCCTAGTCCGCATCGGCTGGTTCGGCACGGACACCCTTAGGTACGCGCCTGCGAGCGGGCGCCTCGGGTCAACGTCGTCAACCAAGGAGCGTCGCGGGGGGCATGGCGACGGAACGATGAAGCGCCGGCGCCTCGTCGGGAGGTGGACAGGCATGATGTTGGCGAGCGTGGCGGCGCCAGTGTCATCCGGTTGAAGCCATCGCCGGAGATGATGGCGAAACCACAGGAACACGAACGCCGAGGCGGCGAGGACAACGCCGCCGACGATGTTGCCGGCTCGGTTGCTGGTGCTGGCGAAGTAGGCGTCGAAGGTGGCATCTGAGTCGCCGAAGCTCCCGAGGAGCGTGCCGAAGGGGACGATTCCGCCGATGAAGAGGACAACGAAGAGAACACCGCTCGCTGCGCCCGCCCGCCCGCGCTCGCGGTGGCCTTGCATGACCTAGTCCACCATGAATCGGGAGATCCTGCTCGCGGCACCGCTACTGTCGCTCGGCCCGGTCCGAGAGGTTGCACACGCTCATTCACTGCCGTCACCGCAGCCCGATCACGCCAGGGCGACCGTCAGCTTGTCCATCAGACTGGGGTTCAACAACGAGTGGGTTCCGTCCCCGGCCACCACCCACAGGGCTCCTTGCTTCGTTGTGACCTGCCTGTCGTGCCCCGCCCCTTGACCGGTTCAGGTGAACCGATCAGGTTCGTAGGTGCGACAGGGAAGGGTGAGCATGGCCACCATCGACGATCGGAGCGACCCGGACCTCCTCCGCGCCCTGGCCGGCGATGACCGCTCCGCCCTGAACGAGCTCTACCGCCGGCATTCGGCATGGCTGCTGTCCCGCCTGGCCCGGCGCTGCGCCGACCCTGACGTGGTCGACCAGGCGCTGCAGGACACCTTTGTCGCCGTGTGGCGCAAGCCGGGCTCCTACCAGGGCTCCGGTGAGGTGGCGGCATGGCTGTGGGGCATCGCCATCCGTCGGCTGATCGACCAGCTCCGGCGGCGACCGGCGACCCTGCACCGGGTCGACCCCCGCGACGCCACGTCGCCGTCCGCTGAGGAACAGGTTCTGCTGGGGGTACAGCACGGCGACCTGGCCGGCGCCCTCGACCGGCTGTCGCCCGAGCTGCGGGCCGTCGTCCAGGCGACGGTGCTGGACGGCCTCACTACCCGGGAGGCCGCCCGCCTCCTCGGGATCCCGGCGGGGACGGTCAAGACCCGGATGATGCGGGCCAAGCCGCTGTTGCGAGAGGGACTGATATGAGCGAGACCTGGCACGCCGACCCCCGCGACCTCGCCGAGTACTCGGCCGGTGCCATCGCCGACGCCCGTGCGGCGTCGATCGAGGCCCACCTGGTCACCTGCGCCCACTGTCGAGGCCAGGTGAACGGCCTGGTCGACCAAGACCGGCTCGAACGGGCGTGGTTCGCCATCGTCGACACCCTCGACGCGCCCCGACCGACCCTCCTGGAGCGGGTGCTGGGGCGGTTGGGGGTGCGGTCCGACACGGCCCGGGTCCTGGCCGCCACCCCGTCGCTGCAGGGATCCTGGCTGCTGGGCGTCGTCGTGGCCCTCGCCTTTGCCACCATTGCCGCCCAGAGCGGCACCGACCGGGGGCTGGCCCTCTTTCTCACCTTGGCGCCGCTTCTTCCGGTGGCGGGCGTAGCCGCCGCCTTCGGGCCCACGCTCGACCCCACGTGGGAGATCACGGCTGCGGCGCCGGGGGGCGGTTTCCACCTCCTGCTCCTGCGAGCCGCATCGATCTTCGGCGCGACGTTGGCGGCCGCCGCCCTGGCCGCGCTGGCCCTTCCCGGGTTGTCGTGGACGGCCGCGGCCTGGGTGTTGCCCGCCCTCGCCCTCACCCTCACCAGCCTGGCCCTGTCCACCTTCACCAGCTCGGAGCGGGCTGCTGCTGCGGTGGCCGCCGGGTGGATTGCGGTGGTCCTGGTGAGCGCCCACGGGACGCAGGACCTGCTGAGCGCCTTCGAGGCCGGCGGCCAGCTCAGGCTGGCGATCGTCGCCGCCGCCGCCACCATGCTCGTCGCCCGCCGCCGGGACCTCTTCGAGACAAGGAGCCATCTATGACCACCGCCGTCAGTCTGAGCGACATCGAGAAGTCCTACGGTCGGACCCGAGCCGTGGCCGGTGTCGACCTCGTGGCCGAGCCGGGGATCACCGGGCTGCTCGGCCCCAACGGCGCCGGCAAGACCACCCTCATGCGGATGCTGGCCACGGTCCTGGCCCCCGACGGCGGCAGGATGCGCCTGCTCGGCCACGACCCGGGCGAGCCCGACGGGCGCCTGGCCATCCGCCGCCGGCTGGGCTACGTGCCCCAGGAGCCCGGCTACCACCGCAATTTCACCGCCTTCGAGTTCGTCGATTATGTCGCCATCCTCAAGGAGATGACCGACCGCCGGGCTCGACACGACGAGGTGCGGCGGGTGCTGGGGCTGGTCGACCTGACCGACGTGAGCGGCAAGAAGATCAAGGCCCTCTCCGGCGGCATGCGTCGGCGGGTGGCGCTGGCTCAGGCGTTGCTCGGCTCCCCTGATCTGCTCGTGCTCGACGAGCCCACTGCCGGCCTCGACCCCGAGCAGCGACTGCGCTTCCGCGAGGTCATCTCGGCCGTCGCCACCGACGCGACCGTGGTGCTGTCGACCCACCAGACCGAGGACGTGTCGGCCCTGTGCCAGCGGGTCGTCGTGATGCACGAGGGCGCCGTCCGCTACGACGGCTCGGTGAGGGGGCTGGCCGAGGGGGCGCGGGGCCGGGTGTGGCTGGCCGCCGACCGCCACCCGTCGGCCCGGCTGTCGTGGCGCACCGGAGACGGCCTCCACCGCAACATCGGCGACGCCCCGCCTCGCGCCGACCTGGTCGATCCCACCGTCGAGGACGGCTACCTCCTGCTGGTGGGCAGCGGCGCTCGGGAAGAAGCGGCATGAACGCTGCTGTCACCTCCGCCGACGCTGCCGAGCGCGTGGCCCCGCCCAACGATCGCCACCCGATGGCCAGGATCGTGCGGGCGTTGACCAGGAGCGAGTCCGGCCACCTGCTGCGGCACCCGTCGCTCCTCATCGGCGTGGCGCTGTCAGTCCTGCTCATCCGCACCGCGGCCAGCGGCAACATCCTCACCGAGGCCGACGGCGATGTGGCGTTGGGGCTCGTCCCCCTCGCCTGGGCGACCCTGATCGCCACCAATCTGTCCGCCCTGCGCGGCCGCCGGGACGGTTCCGCCGAGCTCTTCGGGTCCCTGCCCAGTGCGCCCGCCACCCGCACCGCCGCCCAGCTCCTCGCCGGGTGGGTGGCAGTGGTCGCGGGGGTGATCGTCCTGATTGGTTGGCTGGTGCTGGAGTGGCGGTCGGGCCTCGCCATCGGGTCGCCCAACGTGGCCCAGCTCGTGATCGGGCCACTGCTGGTGGCTGGTGCGGCCGCCCTCGGCGTTCTCGCCGCCCGGTGGCTCCCCCACCCCATCGTGGGGCCGCTGGTGGTCGTGGCGACGACGGTCGTTCAGGCGGGGCCGCTGAGCTCCGGCACCAGCCCCTTGCGGTGGATGGCGTTCGCCGCCGACGCCACCTCGCCGGCGTCGGCCCCCGGCGACGACGGCATCGCGTTCCCGGGACCGGTCGACTGGCACGTGCTGTACATCGGGGGGACGATCCTGATCGCGGGGGTCCTGGCCGTGGCCCGGCACGGTTTCAGCCGGCGGGTGTCGCTGGCCCTCGCCGGCGCGGCCGCGCTGGCCGGCGTGGCGGCCGTCGGCCAGACCCGGCCCCTCTCCGACGACGAGATCAGCCGCCGGGACGCGCTGCTCACGAACCCGCCGGCCGTGTGCGAGGTGCGCTCCGCGGTGCGGTACTGCGCCCCGGGCGACTTCCGGGCCCGCTTCGGGCAGTGGGAGGGCCCGGTAAAGGCGGTCCTGCGCCGGACGCCGGCGGAGGTGCGGGACCGGGGGCTGGTGGTGTCGATGCGCGACCTCAACGTCACCAGCAGCCCCGACTGCACCCCGACGCCCCTGCTGGCCCTCCTGCCGCCGCGGGTGCGGGCCGCGGTCGACCCCGCGGCGGTGTGGCCGGCCGACGGTGCCGTCCATCCCGACCGCGAGTGGCCGTGGGACGAGGAGTGCACCTTCACCGACCACGGCGTGGCCCTTACCGTCCAGGTGGGCGCGTGGGCGGTGGGCCTGCCACCGGCGCAGGCGGCCGCGTCGTCGCCTTGCCAGGCGTCGGGCCAGGCCCGGTCGGTGGTCGCCCTGTGGCTGGCGGGGCAGGCGACGCCCGGCGGGGTGCGGGGGCTGGCCGACATCGGCCGGGCCAGCGGCCCGGGAACAACGGTCGACTTCGGCGACTCGGCCAACCAACCGAGCTGGGGCGTGGCCTACGCCAAGGCCGACCTGGCCCTGGCCCTGGCCCTGCTCGAGCGTCCGGTCGACGACGTGGCTCGGATCGTCACCGAGTCGTGGGAGCAGTTGGTCAACCCGTCGACACCCTCAGCCATCCTGGGTGCCCGCGCTGGGATCCCTGCGGCAGCGTCGGTCGCCGGGTCCGCGGAATCCACGAATGCCCCTCGGTGCCCGTGATGCCTGCGGGGGCGCTCACCGGCCGCCGCCCGTGGCTGGCCGGCCAGCAACTGCCCTACCTCGGGCGGGCGGTGAGGTGGCAACCCGTCCTCGGCCTCGGAGCCGTGGCCGCGATCCTCACCCCCACCGACGTCGGGCCCGCCTTCAAGCTCGCGGTGATGGCCTCGGGGCTCTCCTATGTGCTCGACGACCCGGCCGAGTCCATCCTGGACGCCACCCCCGCCTCGCGGCCCAGGCGACGCTTCCTGCGGTTGGGGCTCACGCTTGCCTTGTTCACGATGATGTGGCTGGGCCTGGTGCAGCCGCTGTGGTCGTTCGGGCCGGCGACGCCGGCGGCTGGGCCCGCCGCCCTCGCCCTCGCGGCCCTCGCCGCAGTCGTGCTGGCCGGCGCCGCCGCGGGCGGCGGGGCGGCCGGAGCCCCGTTGGCCCTGGCGTTGGTGCTCGCCGGCCGCATCCTTCCCGCTCCTTGGAGCTTGCACGTTGCGCCCGGGGAAGCTCGCGCCTGGTCCATCATCCTCGTGTCGGCGGTCACGACACTGATCGTCCTCAGTCGCGACCCCGCCCGGCAGCCAAGGAGGATGAGGTGATTGCCTTCGCCCGGCGCTGGCCGGCAGGCACCAGCGGTGGAGCATGATCGCCGCGTGGTGTGCGCTGACGCCCCCCGTCCCCCCGTCCTGACCCCTCGCCACGCCCAGCGCCGCGAGGGCATGCCGGCAACCTGTGGAAGGTGGCCCTCCGCTGGCGGCGACCGAGGCCCACCACCTCATGCGATCACCGGCGATCGTGGTGCCCCTCCACTTGGTCTTCCCCTTGTCGCTCTCGAAGCGGGCCAGGACTCCCCCGTCCGGTACAAAGTCCTGGTCGGCGCCGGGTGTGTGGTCCTCGCCGTCGGCACCGCGGTGGCAGCCGGGCTGGCGCTTCTAAGGAAGCTAGAGGAAGCGCTGCAACAGGCTTGGCGCGTGCGGCGCATCTCCGCGACTGGACACTGGCCAAGCGGCGGTCGATGCGCTCGCTATCAGAGCAGCTCCCTCGCACAAGAAGGTGGCGACGCTGGCTCGCGACAAGGGCGAATCCTCAACGGTCGGCTCCCGGACGCAGTGCCCGCAAGCTGACGCGCTGAGCCCTGTCGCCGTGGCTGCGCCGTATGCCAGGTCCTACAGGTCGAACGGGCCCAGCCAGCGTCCGACAGGGCTGTCGATCCCATCGTGACTGCCCTGGCCGTCGTTGCAGTGCGAGCAGGTGGCCCGATGGACCCGTGCGTATTTGTGCACCCAGTTCTCCTACACCCAGAAGGCCATGGCCCCCCACGCTACGGCGACCAACTGTTCGGTCGCCACGCTCTCGTCGACGCCGCTGCACCGCGCTGCCAGAACACCGGCAGACACATGTCCGGTTTTATATATGATGCCCCAATGGACTACGTACGCCCCATCGAGGCGGTGGTCCCGGGCGTCCAAGGCCGGGTGTTAGGCGTGCTGGCCCGAACCGACGCTGAACAGACCATGCGGACCGTGGCAGGTCTGGCTGGGGTGAGCGTTCAGCAAGCATCGGTCGTGCTGGCCCACCTCGTCGAGCTGGGCGTCGTCACACGTCGCGACGTCGGCTCGGCCGCGTTGGTGCAACTCGAGCGCGACAACGAGGCAGCCCGGGTCATCGTTGCGTTGGCCGGGCTCGCCGCGTCGCTCTTCACTCGTTTGCGGGCCGAGGCCAGGCGGGTCAAACCCGCACCCGCGAGCCTGATGGTCTTCGGATCGTTCGTACGTGGCGAGGCCGGCACCGACAGCGACCTCGACGTACTCGCGGTCCGGCCCACCGGCACCGCGGCCGACGACGACCGATGGACCGACACGCTCGGTCGGTGGCAGGACAAGGCGCGCCGGATGGTGGGAAATCCGGTCAACCTTCTCGAGTTGTCGTCTGAGGAGCTCGATCATCCGCGCGCAAGCAGGGGCTCCGTGTGGCAGGCCATCGCCACCGAGGGTGTGGTGCTCGTCGGGGCGAGGATCATCGTTCAAGGCCGAGGGTTGGCACTCGCTGATACTGGATCCCTCACCCAGGCCGTGAGCTGACGTGGCCCCGGGCCGCAGCGAGACGCGGGGTGCGAGCGCGGGAGACGCCCGCGCCTATCTGCGCCGGCTCCTGCCGCTCAAGACCCGAGCGCAGTACGACCCGGTGCCAGTGTCAGCGGCCGCGGCCCGGGCGGCCGTCACCGCCGCCGAGCGGCTCGTCGCCATCTCCAGGGCGGTGCTCGGACAACTGGGCGAGTAACCCGAACGGCACCGCCTCGGCGGCTCGACTGGCCCGGGCCCCAAGGCACGATCAGGTCGCACCAGTTGGGCGTCGCCATCAGATCTCGACCAGTACTGCTTCCACGGCGGCGTCCTTGTCCGCCTGGGAGGGCATGCTGTAGCGCCGGGTCGTGTCGAGGCGGCGGTGACCGGCGATCTCGGCCACCAGCACCACATCGGCGCCCGAGCGGATCAGGTTGGTCACGAACGTGTGACGCAGGACGTGTGCCGAGCCGATCGACATCCCCGCGCACGATCAACGCCGCTCCACCCGCCAAGACGAAGTCCTCCGCCTCTGGAAGGCCCTGCAGCAGCCGGGCCACCTTCTGCTGCAGGGGGCTCAGCACCCCACATCGGAGACACCATGGTCACGGAACCACGCGACCCAAGCCCGTCGAACGTGGCTCGGCACGACCAGCTCGTGCCACAGCCGACGGAGCTCCTCGACGTCTATGTACCGCCGTACGTCGTCATCATTGCCTTCACGTAGAACCTGCTCATACACGCGGAGACGGTCTCCACGGTCGTCGAGGTCGTACTTCTTCGGCGGACCACTCCACCGGACACGCAGTGGCAGCTCCACGACGCCGTCTGCCTTCTCGATGGCGGGGCTGTCGACGTCATCAGGAACAGCGACCGGCCGAGCGCCGGGACCCAAGGAAGCGCTGCGTGTCGAGGGCATGCATCAACAGTTTACGGGCGCCGAGTAGCGGAGCGAGCCCGGCGGCTCCACGCGCTTGACCTGGCGGCAGCACCCGGGTGCAAGTGTGTGGACCCTTCGAGATGGAGACGTGCGCAGAAGCAGCGCTTCTGGCAACTCCCGTGGCAACTAGCGCGGCTCATCGTCGGGAGCGTGCCTGCCACCCCCGACAATGCCATTGACAACACCGACGCTCAGCGCAGCCTCCGCGCCCGGATGGCTGCGTATGCGATGCATGCCACCCACGATTCCCGGGTGACGACCAGGAACGCCCGTGAGACGATCCTGGCGACATTCGAGCGACAGGTCGACCCGGAGGCCGGCTCTCGACGTCCGAGCGCCAGCGGAGGGCCGAGGCCGCAAAGAAGGCGTACTTCGTCGGCCTGGCGATGAAGTCGGCCAAGGCGCGCCGCGCCCGCAAACGTGCGGCCGGCGGTTAACCTCCTCGGGACCTACAGCCTGCCCATCGGGTTCACTGCGTCGTAGGCCGTCAAGGCTCGGTCGACCGCCCGGGCCTCGCCGTACCGACGCATGATCTCCGCAGACTCCCAACCGCCCAGGCGCTGGAGGTCGCCTTCGTTGCCGCCGGCGCTCAGCCACCGATCGGCCCAGGTGTGCCTGAGCTGATGCGGGTGAACATGCTGACCTGCGCTTTTACCCTCTGAGGACTACGACCAGTCTTCGGGGTTGTCCTCGATGATCTCGTCGAGGACCTCGCCGTCGACGCCGTCGACGAGGACCATGCCCCGTGACGCCGGCGGGTCCTCGCTCGAGTACAGGAGGATGCGCCACGTCGGCCGGCTGCGGAGGCCGCGCCAGCCGAGTTGGGCGGAAGCGTGCCCGACGGGGAAGCCCACCTTGCCGGCGGCCGCCACGAGGGCGTCGGTGTCCTTCACGGCCAGCGGCCAGGCTGCGAGCATGTGGTAGATGCCGATCAGGGCCAGGGCGATGGCGGCGGCTAGGAAACCCTCGTTGACCAGCACACCCCGCCCCGGATGGGTGGCCACCAGGATGGCGAGCGCGGCGGCCAGCAACAGGTACGCGTAGGCCGGTGCGCGGCGGCGGCGGATGTCGGGGAAGGTGTACATCCCGACGTAGTTGCTGACGTCGAGATCCGCCGGCAATTCGTCGCGGTGCTCCTCGTCCGGCGGTTCAGCCATCAGTGGGCCACGCCTTCGTGACCTTCTCGTAGGTGGCGGGCAGGGCCTCGGGCAGCATGCGGGTCTCGGCCAGCGTGGTCATGAAGTTGGTGTCACCGTTCCAGCGGGGGACGCAATGCATGTGGAAGTGGCCGGGGACGCCGGCGCCTGCGCTGCGCCCGAGGTTGGCTCCCACGTTGAGCCCGTCCGGGGAGTACCCCGCCTTGAGGGCCCGGACGGCGTCGGCCAGCTCCCGCCACAGGCCGGCCGCCTCGTCCGGGTCGAGCTCCTCGAGCTCGCCGACGTGACGCACGGGCATCACCATGAGATGCCCGCTCGTATAGGGGTACGCGTTCAGCACCACGGCGCAGTGCTCGTCACGGCGGACGACATAGGTGGTCTCCCCTGCCTCCTCACTGGCCAGGATGCGGCAGAACACGCAGCCCTCGTCGGCCTGTGCGCCCTCCACGTACTCGCTGCGCCATCCGGCCCACAGCCGTTCAAGAGTCACAGCCTCACGAGAGTCATAGCTTCACCAGTGTCATCGGTCGTTCAAGGCTCACGCTCGGTTGTCGACCTCGTCGCGCAGCCGCTCGACGAAGGTGGCGACCGGCACTCCCCGCTCGACCTCCCCGCCACGCGGGTTGACGCCCAGGGTGCCCGCCTCCACATCGTCGTCGCCCACGACCAAGACGTACGGGACCTTCTCGAGCTTGGCCTTGCGGATGCGGCCACCCAAGGGCTCGTCGGCCGCGACCACATCCGCCCGCAGGCCGATGCCCTTCAGGCGGCCCAGCACGGCGGCGGCGTACAGCTCGTGGTCGGCGCGCACGGGCAGCACCCGGGCCTGCACCGGCGACAGCCACGCCGGCAACGCGCCGGCGTAGTGCTCGATGAGGATGCCGAAGAACCGCTCGACCGATCCGAAGAGCGCCCGGTGGATGATGAACGGACGATGGCGGCTGTTGTCGGCTCCTACGAACTCCAGGTCGAATCGCTGCGCCAGTTGGAAGTCGACCTGGAGCGTCGACATCTGCCAGCGGCGCCCGATGGCGTCCCGGACGTGGATGTCGATCTTGGGGGCGTAGAACGCCCCCTCGCCCTCGGCGACCTTGTACTCGAGCCCGGCGCCCTCGATGGCCTCACGAAGGGCGTCGGTGGCCTGGTCCCACTCCTCGGGCTCGCCCACGAACTTCTCCGGCCGGGTGGCCAGCTCGGCCTCAAAATCGGTAAGGCCGAACGTCCGCAGCACCTTGAGTACGAATGCAAGAAGGGAAGCCAACTCCCCTGCGAGCTGGTCGGGCGCGCAGAAGATGTGCGAGTCGTCCTGGGTGATGCCCCGAACGCGGGTGAGCCCGTGGAGAACCCCCGATCGCTCGAACCGGTACACCGTTCCGAACTCGAAGAGCCGCATGGGGAGGTCCCGGTAGGACCGGGACTGCGACTTGTAGATCAACATGTGCATCGGGCAGTTCATGGGCTTCGGGTAGTACGTGGCCCCCTCCATCTCCATGGGGGGATACATGCCGTCGGAGTACCACTGGAGGTGGCCCGAGGTCTCGAAGAGAGTGGATTTGGCCAGGTGGGGCGTCCACACGAAGGAGTAACCCGCGGCCTCGTGCTCGTCGCGGGAGTAGTCCTCCATGAGCTTGCGGATCAGACCGCCCTTGGGATGGAAGACCGGGAGCCCGCCGCCGATCTCCGGTGGGAAGTGGAAAAGGTCGAGCTCGAGCCCCAGCTTGCGGTGGTCGCGTCGCTCCGCCTCTTCCAGGCGGTGGAGGTGTTCGGCCAAGGCCTTGTCGGACTCCCACGCCGTGCCGTAGATGCGCTGGAGCATCGGGCGGTGCTCGTCGCCCCGCCAGTAGGCCCCGGCCACCTTCATGAGCTTGAACGAGCCCAGGCGGGAGGTCGACGGCACATGGGGGCCCCGGCACAGGTCGGCCCAATCGAGATTGCGGTACACGCTCACGGCGCTGCCCTCGGCGCCCTCCTGCGGATCGACGCCCTCGATGATCTCGACCTTGAAGGGCTGGTCGGCGAAGCGGGCCAGACCCTCGTCGCGCGACAGCTCCTCCCGCACGAACGGCTGATTCTCGCCGACGATCTCCCGCATGCGGGCCTCGATCCGGCCGAGATCGTCGTCGCTGAAGTGAGCTCCGCCCGGAAGGTCGAAGTCGTAGTAGAAACCGTCCTCGATCGGCGGGCCGATGGCGTACTTGGCCCCTGGGAACAGGTCGCAGACGGCCTGGGCCAGGACATGAGCCGTGGAATGGCGCAGCACCTTGCGGCCGTCGTCGGTCGTGGCGGTGACGATGGCCACCCTGTCGCCCTCGTGGAGCGGCGTACCAAGGTCGGTCTCGGCGCCGTTCACCACGGCGGCAACGGCGGCCTTGGCCAGGCCTCGTCCGATGGAGGCAGCCAGGTCGGCGGCGGTCGAGCCGTCGGGCAGGTCGCGGGTGGAATCGTCGGGAAGAAGAACCTTCATTGCGAGCGAGGATACTGGTGGTGCCATGGGCGACCGCTTCGAGTATCGGAATGTCCGGGTCGACGGGGACTCAGGGCCGATCATCAAGGGGTTCTCGACCCGCATCCCGGCCGACGGTCTGACGGCCATGGTCGGTCCGTCGGGCGCCGGCAAGTCGACCCTTCTCCGCCTGTTGAACCGGCTCGACGACCCGGATGCAGGCGACGTTCTCCTCGATGGCCTCGACGTCCGCTCCTACGACGTGCTGGAGCTGCGGCGACGGGTGCAGCTTGTCGGCCAGGTCCCGGTGACCTTCCCGGGCACGGTGGCGGCCAATGTCGGCCCCGAGGTCGAGCCTCTCCTGGCCAGGGTCGGTCTCGACGCCGCCCTCGCCTGGCGGGACGCCGACCGGCTCTCGGTCGGCGAGGCCCAGCGGATGTGCCTCGCCCGGGCCCTGGCCCGCCATCCCGAGTGCCTCCTCCTCGACGAGCCGACCTCGGCCCTGGACACCATCGCCAAGGCGGGGGTGGAGGGGCTGATCCGTTCATTGGCCGACGACGGGCTGACGGTCGTCATGGTGACGCATGACCCCCGCCAGGCTTCCCACCTGGCCGACCGGATCCTGGACGTCGGGCTCCGATGATCCATCGGCCACTGCGAGGCCGTGCAGCCGAGCAGTCGGGGGGGACTCGGGGGGCAGCGCCCCCCGAGTGGCGATGAACGACCTCAGCGGGCAGATCTCCTGGGCCGACGTCAGCCTGGCCCTGCTGCTCGTGGCGGTGGCCATGGTGATCTCGCGGGTCCGGAGGACGGGGCTGGAGGGGGACATCGCGGTTGCCAGCTTCCGCTCGTTCGCCCAGCTCCTGGCCGTCGGCTTCGTGCTCGACTTCGTGTTCGACGGCAACTCCGCCCTCACGCCTGTCGTCCTTCTGGTCATGATCGGCACCGCCACCTTGACCTCCGGCGGCCGGGGCAAACGGATCCCCGGTGCCTACTGGATCGCTGCTCTCTCGGTGTCGGCGGCGGCCGGCGGGACGCTCGGGGTGCTCCTCGCGCTTGGCATCGTGCCCGCGGTCCCCGCGCCGCCATCCCGCTCGGGTCCATGATCATCTCCAACGCCATGAACACGGCATCGCTCGTGATGAGCCGGCTGCGCGACGACCTCGGCGCCCACCGCCGCGAGGTGGAGGCCCATCTGAGCCTGGGCGAGACGGCGACCGAGGCATCGGCCTCGTGGCACCGGAGCGCAGTGCGCAACGGCATGCTGCCGATCATCGACCAGACCAAGGTCGTGGGACTGGTGGCGCTACCGGGTGCGATGACCGGCATGCTGCTGGCGGGCGCTTCGGCGTCGTCCGCTATCCGGTTGCAGCTGGTGGTGATGTACATGCTCGTCGGAGGTGGTGCGTTCGCCGCTCTCGTGGCCGGCCGCCTCACGGTCGGCCGCCTGTTCACCCCCGACCATCAGCTCATCCGCTCGGTCCGGCGCGTGGCCGGCTGAGAGAGCCTCAACCGGGCCAGGCGGCGACCGGGTAGGCGGAGGTGGGAACGACGACCGTGGTGGCGATCTTGTCGTGCCAGGTCTGCTTGTCCTTGTCCCACAGCATCCAGAAGTACCCGAGCAAGCAGGGGATGGCCGAGACGATCCGCCCGATGTATCGGATGAGACCCCGCGTGGTGCCGATCGGACCGCCGCCGGCGAAGTCGATCACCCGGATGCTCATGGCCCGCTTCCCGACGGTCTGGCCCGACGGACTCCCTTCAAGGTAGGCGTAGTAGGCCAACCCGAGGAGGATGTTCACGACGGTGCCGAGCCCGTTCCCCAGGATGAGCCGGACGACGAAGCCGACCACACCCAGCATGATCCCGTCGATCAGCGCAGCCACGAGACGAAGCCCGAAGGTCGCTCGCGGACCGGACTGCACGCTGCCGCCGTTCATGCCCGTACCGAAGTCTGACATCGCGTCCCCCTGTTCCGGCCCCACCTCTGCCGACGCGAAAGGTACACCTCCATTCGCGTCGGCGTCTTAGAGGACGCCGAACCGGACCAGCTGCCAGATCTCCATCACGACCAGCGCCGCCGGGAGGGCCCACACGGGCACGTACGCGCTCCGGCGGTGCCGGGCAATCAACAGCCCCACGGCGACGGCGACGGCGAGGAGGCCGCCCGGATTGGCGAGGAGCGCGCCCCACGGGTCGAGGTGCACGGCGGCCGTCACGCTGGTGGTCATGCCGCACAGTGGGCACGGGATGCCGGTCAGCGAGCGCAGCGGGCACGGGAGGCCGTCGGGCCCGGGCAGGATCGGCAGCAGTGCCGCGCCCGCCAGCATGACCGCCCCGCCGATGCGCAGGTCACCGAGGTCGATCCTCGCCGTCACCCGCGGGCCGCCTTGGTGGCCACGAGGTACTCCAGGAACGCCTCCGGCGCCCACTGCTTCGGCGGCCCCACCACCTTGGGCCCGAGGCGGGTAGCCATCTCGTGCGCCAGCCGCTCCCGTGCCTCGGGCGCAAGGCTTTCCCGCCGGTCGAGGAACCGGCGGACGGTGGCCACCTCCTCGGCCGAGATGGCCGACACGTCCCAGAGCGAGGCGTCGTCAGTGTCCGAAAGAGACGGGGAAGACCGCGGCTGGGGAAGGGCGGTGTGCTGGGTGCGCTCGCGGACGACGATGGTGCCGGCCGCCAGGTCGCCCAGCCGCTGGTTGTTCCGCGTGAACAGGACGCACAGCATGCCGACCAGATAGAACCCGGGCAGGGCGTCGACGATGCGCAGGACGTTGCGGATCGTGCTGGCGAGGAACCCGACGGGCGCACCGCCCGCCCTGACGACCCTCAGCCCTGTCCACCTCTTGCCCGGCGTGCGGCCCGCGGCCAACGTCTCGAAAAGCATGTCGTAGGCGAACTGGACGAGGAACAGGCCCACGAGGAGCAGGGCGAGGAAGAGACCGCCCGAGAGGTCGCCCAGCTCGCCCACCAGACCGATCAGCAGGACCAGGGCGAGGAGCAGTGCGGTACGCAGGATCTGGTCGATGAGGCCGGCCGCGAACCGCGAGCCGGCTCCCGCCAGGGTCACCTCGAGCGTGACGCCCTCCGGCGTCGCCACCGAGATGCGATCCTCGTAGAACACCGACTGTGAACCTAGACCGCTTCATCGCCGACCGCCGCCCGTCCTGGGACGAACTCGAGACGTTGCTCGACGCGGCCAAGGGTCGACCGGAACGGATCGGCGCCGAACGGATGCGCCGGCTCGGCGCGCTGTACCGCGGCGCAGCTGCCGACCTGGCAGTGGCCCGCCGCACGTTCCCGGCCGAACCCACCGTCCCCGCGCTCGAGGACCTGGTCGGCCGGGCCCACACGGTGGTCTACGGGACGGCCGTCCGGCGGGAGTCCGCCGTCGACTTCCTCGTCCATGGCTACTGGCGACGGGTGCGCGAGCGCCCGGCGCTGCTGGCCATCGCCGCCCTGCTGCTTTTCGGGCCCATACTGGCCGCCGGCCTCTGGGCGTTGCAGGACCCGGGCACGGCCGGCGCCCTGCTGCCCTCTACCAGCGAGGCGGCGGGACGGCCCCGCCCCGAGGGCTCGAACATCGGCCTGACCACCGGTGAGCGGGCGTCGATGTCGGCCGGCATCTTCACCAACAACATCCGGGTGACCTTCGCCGCCGTGGCCGGTGGGATCACCTTCGGGCTGCTCACCGCCGGCGTGCTGCTGTTCAACGGCGTGCTCATCGGCGTCGTGGCCGGTGTGGGGACGGCCGCCGGCAACGGATCGGTGCTTGCGGAGCTCATCCTTCCCCACGGGGTGCTCGAGCTGTCGTGCATCGTGGTGGCGGGCGCCGCCGGCCTCCGTATGGGCTGGGCCCTCGTCGACCCCGGGCGCCGGCCCCGGGGGGAGGCCCTGGCCATCGAGGCCCGAGCGGCGGTCGAGCTGGTGCTCGGCACCGCGGTGTGGCTGGTGGTGGCCGGTCTGGTCGAGGGCCTGGTCACCCCTCTGGGCATCGGCCCGGGGCCGGCGGTGGCGGTCGGCTTCGGCCTGGCCGGGGTCTACTGGGCGGCGGTCTGGCGACTTGGGGCGCCCAGGGCGGTCACAGCCGGGCCCGGTACTTCGCCCTGAGGTAGGTCGAGACGCAGGCCGCCGAGAACCCGTCGGGACCGGCCTCCACCACCTCGGCGCCCGCCCGGGCCAGGCGCGCGGAGACCACGGCCCGCGCGTCGAGCACGTCATGGGCGGCCGCGGCCGCGTACACGTCGAAGGGGGTCGACGGAGCGGTGCCCACCAGCTCGGCCACGCCGGGATCGGCGACGGTGGCCACCGCGACGACGTGGCGGCGGGCCAGGATGGGGACCGCGTCGAGCAGCGGCCGGGCCGCAGACTCCTCGAGGAGGTCGGTGATGAGCAAGACGAACGACCGCTTCGACCGGGCGACGGCGGTGAAGGCCAACTCGTAGTCGCTGTCCAGCGGTCGGGACTCGAGGTCGAACACGGCTTGGAGGACGGAGCGGGCGCCGGCTCTGCGGGGGCGCACCTCACGCCGGATCTCGGTGTCGAAGGCCACCACCCCGCAGCGGTCGCCCACTTCCTCGGCCACCACGGCGACGGCGGTCACCGCGTCGAGGGCGGCGTCGAGGCGGCTGCGGTCGCCCAGCGGCGCCGCCATCAACCTGCCGGTGTCGACGAGGCAGACGACGTCGCGGTTCTGGTCTATCCGGTACTGGTTGGTCATGGGCCGGCCCAGACGGGAGGTGGCCCGCCAGTTGATGCGCCGGACGTCGTCATCGGGAACGTACTCCCGCACCGACTCGAAGTCCGTGCCCAGCCCGAGGGGTCCACGGATCCGGCGTCCCTCGGCGCCGAGCTTGCCCTGGCGGACGGCCTGAGCGAGCCGGCGGGCGGCCGGCAGGTCGGGGTAGACGACGACCTCAGTCTGGCCGCGCCCGCCGTGGTACCACCGGCCGAGCCCGAGGGGCCCGGTCAGGCGGACTGCCGGATCGGCCATCGGGTGCCGGCCGCGCCGGCGGGCAGTGACCACCGCCTCGAGGCGGTCGTCGGCCTCTGCTGGTTCCACGTCGAAGTCGGGGGGCACCGGCTGGCGGACCCGCGCCCGACCGGCGGTGGTCGAGGTCGTGGCCACCTCCAGCGCCGACGGCACGCCGCGGGCGAGGATTCCCGAGAGCAGCCGGGACGCTCCCGGGTCGGCCCGCACCGACAGGGCGTCGGCCACGGTGGCCGCCGCGACCACGATGACGCCGAGAAGGGCGACGGGCACCGGCACCACCAGTGCGAGGACGGCGACCACGGCCAGGAGCACTGCCGCCCGCGGCGTCGGGCTCACCGGCGCATTTACCGGGGGACGGGGACGGCGGCGAGGGCGGTGGCGATGGCGTCGTCGGGGCGGTAGCGCTCCAGCTCGGCCTCGGGCCGGAGGAGGAGCCGGTGGCGGAGCACCGGCGGAGCCATGGCGACGACGTCGTCGGGAGTGACGAAGCCGCGTCCGGCCAGGCAGGCTGCGGCCTTCGAGGCGGCAAGCAGGTGGACCGCAGCGCGAGGGCTGGCGCCGAGGGCCACGCTGGGCAGCGTCCGCGTCCGCCGCACGATGGCGGCGACGTAGCCGAGCAGCTCCTCGCTGGCCGTCGTGGCGTCGACCTCGTCCCGTGCGGCGCGCAGGTGGGCGGGGCCGGCAACGGCCACCACGTCGGCCAGGGTCACTGCGTCGACTCCCCGGTGGGTGAAGCGAAGCATGGCGACCTCGCCGGCCTCGTCCGGGTACCCGACATCGAGCTTCACCAGGAAGCGGTCGAGCTGGGCCTCGGGCAACGGGTAGGTGCCCTCGTACTCGATGGGGTTCTGTGTGGCCACCACGATGAACGGATCGGGCAGCGGCCGGGGCGTGCCCTCCACGCTCACCTGGCGCTCCTGCATCGCCTCGAGGAGGGCGGCCTGGGTCTTGGGCGGCGTGCGGTTGATCTCGTCGGCCAGCAGCAGGTTGGTGAACACCGGCCCGGGGCGGAAGGTCAGGTCACCACCGCGCAGGTTCATGGTGCCCGTGATGTCCGACGGCAGCATGTCGGGGGTGAACTGCATCCGGCGGAACTCGAGCCCGAGGGCGCGGGCGGTGGCGTCGGCCAGCAGGGTCTTGCCCACGCCCGGTACGCCTTCGAGTAGCACATGGCCGCCGACGGACAGGGCGGCGATGAGCACGTCGAGGGCGGCGTCCTGGCCGACGACGACCTTGGACACCTCGGCGGCGACGGCGTCGCGAAGCTCGGCGAGGGTGGGCATCGACTCGCGAATACGAGGAGGGCTCATAAGGCGCCCGCTCCCGTGAGATGGCCGTCCATCAGAAAGGCAAGGGCCCGGCCGACGGCGACGACGTCGGCCTCCGTCTGGCACGGGCGGAACAGGGCGTCGATCTCCTCCGGAGCCATCCGGAGCTGGCTCGCGGCCTCACGAAGGACATCCTCTCCGGCATCGGGAGGAAGTCCGGCCCGTGTCGCCAGCCGGCGGCGGGCCCGGTCCTGCAGCGGGGCCACGACCACGTCGGGCTGCCGGGTCCGGGCCAGGGCCCCGGCCATGGCCTCCACGTAGGCCCGCCGTGCCGGTGGGGCCGGCCGCTCGATCTCGTCGGCCGGACCGAGCCGCCGGCCCCGCGACCACATCCACACCAAAGCGGCGAGGAACCCACCGGCGATGGCCCACCGCCAGCGCGACGGCAGCGCCGACAGTCCCGTTCCCTGTCCGTAGCCGTGCTGGGCCTCGGCGAAGGCCACCGGTCGGCCCTCGCCGACCGCGTTCAGGGCGAAGGCGGCGTTGTCGGCCCGGGCCAGCAGGCGGTTCTGGAGAGGCGAGGAGTCGGCCAGCGCGACAACACGACCTCGGCCGACGGTCGCCACCGCCGCCAGCACGCCATCGGCCTCACCCAGCACGGGAACCATCCCGCCCGCCCGCCGCCACACGCCGCTCCCGCCGGCCTCCACCGTGGTGACACCTGCGACCTCCGGCACCGCCAGGAGCGGTACTGCGGGGTCGACTCTGCCACCCGCCCACTCGGGGCCCCCTCCGGGGAGCCCGGCCAGCACAGGCTCGACACCGAGGCCGGCGGCCACGAGCCGACCGCCGGCGGTGACGAACGCAGCGAGCGCCCGCCCCTCCTCGTCGGTGATCCGCTGCGGATCGGCGAGCACCAGCGTCGTGCCCGGATCCAGCTCTGCGTCGTCGAGCGATACGCGCAGCTGCTGCACCGGATGCCCGTGACGGGCCAGCAGCTCAGCGTAGGCGGCCAGGCCGTCGGCGCCGGTGGCGAAAGACGACGACGTGGGACCACCGGGACCCGAACCGCCGGTAACCACGGTCACCCCGGCGGTGAGCAGGTTGAGGACGAGCACGATCGCCAGCACACCCACCACGGCCCGGGTGCCGGGCCGCATCGAGCGCCATGTGTTCGTGATCACCGTGTTCGTGATCACCGTGCTCGTGATCACCGTGTTCGTGATCACCGTGTCAGCGACCACCGTGTCAGCGATCACCGGCGGGCCTCGGCCAGCACCTTCGGCCAGGTGGTCCGCGCCGTTCGTACGTCGGACTCCCCGGCGGGCCGGCCGCCGTAGGCGATCTCGTCGAACGCCGCCGCCAGCTCGGCGAAGGAGGCCGAACGCAGCATCGACGCCAACTGCCCGCTGGTCATCGATGACCGGTAGGAGATGGCGCCTGCCCGGTCGAGCCGCAGCACCCCGGCCACGAACCGCAACCGCACGGCCCGGTCGAGGTCGCCGGCCTGCTCGGCCGAGGCTGCCTCGCGTTCCAGCGCGTCGGGATCGAGACCCTCGGCGTCCACACCGATCGCCCGCGACCGGGCAAGCGCACGCGGGCTTCGGCGGCCCAGCAGGCGGAGTGAGATCGCCACCGCCACTCCGAACACCACCGCCACCAGGACGAGCTGCGAGGCGAGGTTGTCGGCCACCCGTCCCCACAGGCGCCCGAGCGGATCCGCCACCGGCTCCAGCCACCCCCCGATCGTCCCCAGGATGCCGGCCAGCGGGCGCGGCACCCTCGACGGTTGGAACCGGCGCCCGTCGAGTACGGCCTCGGCGTCCCGGCGGGCCACCTCGGACGCGACCACCGGTGCGGGGGATGCGGACCGGTCGGCGGCCAGCGTCCGTAGGCGCGACGTGAGCGCAGGGCCTTCGGCGTCGCGCAATACCCGCCCGAGGTCGACAGGACGGCCATCGACCTCTCGGACGGCCCGGAGCTGCGCGAGGGCACGGGGGTCGTCGACCGCCCGTTCGGCCAGGCCCTGCAGCTGGGTGCCCGTGACGCTCTGCGCTCCGGCGGCGGCGCCGCTCTGCGCTCCGGCGGCGGCGCCGCTCTGCGCTCCGGCGGCGGCGCCCAGCCCGATGCCGACCACCACCAGCAACACCGCGACGGCCGCCAGACGCGGCGCACGCCGGTCAGCCATCCCGCGGCCGCCACCCCGGCGGTGGGGGCCAGAACGGTGGCTGGTCATCAGAGTCGGTGACCTCCCTGGACGCAGCCGGCGGGAGGATCTCCGCCCCGGTCGCCGTGCCGGGCTCGACCCCGAGCCGGCGAGCCAGCAGTTCGAGGTCGAATCCTTCCTTGCGGACCCGGAGGTCGAAGTACAGCACGGTCAGGACCGCGGCCGACAGCGGCGTGGTGAGGGCGCTGCTGGCCGTCTGTCCGACCGCCTCGGCGATGGCCTGGGCCACCTCGTTGCCGCTCACGCTCACCAGCGCGGCGAAGATGCCGAGGAAAACGGCCTGCACGATGCCGGATAGGACGGCAATCAGGACGAGCACCGCCACCGTCGGCCAGAACCTCCCCTTGACCAGCTGGCGCGATCGCTTGAGCGCGGCCCAGCCCCGCACGTCCTCCAGAAGCAGGACCGGGGAGGCCACCGACCAGGCCACGTACAGGTACACCCCAGGGACCAGGCAGGCCAGGAAGGCCGGGACCAGGAGGATCACGAGGAGGAAGGAGAGCCACAGCAGCGCCCCGAGCTTCGAGCGGGCGAAGCGAAGGGACCCCCTCCAGTCGGGTTGCTCGTCGAGGTAGGCGCCGCTGACCGACTTGAAGCACGCACCGGTGGCCAGCTGCGAGGCGAGGAACCCGAGGAGAGCGATGACCACCGTGCCGGCGAAGAACGCCCACAGCTGGTCGCCGTCGAACTCCGTCCATGTTCCCGGCTGGCCGGCATCGAAGAAGTCGTCCCGGACCGGGATGGAGATCCGGACGATGGCGGAAAGCGCGAAGACCGGGCCGAGGACGACGGCAACCGACTTCACCAGCACCGGGAACCGGGCGCGGTAGATCTTGATGGCGACGTCGAGTACCTCGCCCACGCCCAGCGGCCGCAGTCCGGCGGGGTCCATGGGGGCACAGTACCGGGCGGTTCCCTCCCAGCACGCCGTTGGGGTTCTCAGCGATGCGTCAGCACGTGAACCCCGGGGAGGTCGGCGAACGCGGACGTGTCGGCGCTCACGACGGTGCGAGCTGCGGCTCTCGCAGTGGCGGCGATGATCAAGTCGTGTGCGCCCCGGGGCCTTCCCTGGCTCCGGACGTGGACGAGCAGCGCGGCATGGACCTCGGCGACCTCACGGTCGTAGTCGAGGACGGGGATGACCTCCAGAACCTCGTCCAGAAAAGCGAGGCGGGCGGCGCGGTTCTCGCCTGAAGACAGAAGCACACCGACTCGCATTTCCGCAGCGGTGACAGCGGCGATGGCAACCTCGTCGTCGTCACCGATTGCATCATCGAGCGCGCTGCCTCCGCGTTCGGAGTGGACGAGAAAGGTCGTGTCGAGAAGGAGCTTGGTCAGGGTCGCTCCTCGAGCTCGACGACGGATCGGACGGCAGCCAGGTCCTGCGACCACTGCGGGTCAGGGTGGTGGCGTCGGAGCAGTTGCTTCACATCCGCTCCGTGCCCCTCCTTCATGGGCTCCAGAGTGGCGATCGCCTTGCCACGACGCACGATCGTGAATCGCTCGCCTCGATGTTCGACGGCGTCGAGGAGGTCGGCGAAGCTCCGTGCTGCGTCAGTCGCAGTAATCTCGGACACGGTTATCAGATTATCAGATAGAACCCCTAGACCCGTGCTCCGCACATGGCGGCGGGTAGGTTCTTGAAAAGAATTCTGGTCAGCGTGCAGGATTTCGCGGGGGTAGGCGCGAAAGGTCTTGTATGCGAACCAACGTTCGATTCGGAC
>Ga0136633_1000556_pt1 | contig 28419 bp, 27 predicted proteins | sample AntDrymeUQ832206_2_FD_105494 | JGI IMG/M metagenome (GOLD analysis project Ga0136633, IMG submission 105494) | Polar desert sand microbial communities from Dry Valleys, Antarctica - metaG UQ83 (22.06) | ecosystem: Environmental > Terrestrial > Soil > Desert | place: Antarctica: Dry Valley... | reverse complement strand
GGATCGATCAGGTTCCTTACGACCCGAGTCGGCACGGCGCAGCCCGTGCTTTCGCTGAGCGCGACCTGGCAACCGGGGCTGCCGCTTGAGGAGGGAGGTTGACACAGAGGGTGTCGTCAGATGTCGTATAGCGACATTTAATGACCACTCGACGCCATGAAGGCTACAGATAACTTGGCGCACTCGACGCGGGGACCAGCTGCGGCAGCGTTTCGCTCAGCGGCCCCCTGATGACCGCGTCGGCCCTCTCGTCGAACGGGGTGGGCTCGGCGTTGAGGATCACGAGCCGGGCCCCCGACTCGAGCGCCACCTGGGGCAGCAGGGCTACCGGGTAGACCGCCAGCGAGGTCCCCGCCGCCAGGAACAGGTCGCAGCGGGCGGCCGCTCTCTCGGCGCGCCTGAGGTCCTCGGCAACGAGGCTTTGCCCAAACGAGATCGTCGCCGACTTGAGGATGCCGCCACAGCTTCGGCAGTCGGGGTCCTGCTCGCCTCCCTTCACTCGCTCCAGCGCCCGCTGCATCGGAGCGCGCTCGCCGCAGGCCATGCACATCACCTCTCGCATGGTGCCGTGTATCTCGATCACGGCTTCGGAGGGAGTTTCGGCCTGCTGATGCAGCCCGTCGATGTTCTGGGTCACGAGCGTCGTGAGCGAGCCGTGCCGTGCCAACTCCGCCAGGGCCCAGTGGCCGCGGTTGGGCGCCGCCGTCCAGGCGGGGTGGTGAAGGCGCGCGTGCCACGCAGCGACTCGCACCTCGGGGTCCTCCATGTAGTGCTGGAGGCTCGAGAGGCGCTCGGACATGGGATTCTTGGTCCACAACCCTTGGGGGCCGCGGAAGTCGGGTATCCCGGAGTCGGTCGATAATCCGGCCCCGGTTAGGGCGGTTATCTCCTTCGCCTGAGCGACCCATCCGGTAACTTTTTCGATGATCTCGACTTCGGCCAGCATGCGGCCATTTTCCCATCGCCGCGGCTGAAAAGTGAGTCTTCCACCGAGGTTTGGTACGAAACGCGGGCTGTAGGCGTGTTCTGTACCAAACCGCAGGTCCGGCCCGGACATCTAACCTTGCGACCCATGACCACCGCGTTCGAGGAGCTTCAGGCGGGACTCGTGGAGCGCCACCGAGGCCGCAGCCTCTCGGAGATCGACGCGGGCACGATCGTGGTCATTCCCGCCATCACCTATCCCCCGGCTGAGCTGGTCAAGATCACCGGCATCGCCTATTACGAAGAGCGCATGCTGTTCACGCTGCTGCTGCTGAGAAACCCCGATGTGCGTGTGGTCTACGTAACCTGCCTGCCCATCGACTCCGCGATCATCGACTACTACCTCTCGTTCATCAGAGTAACCAGAGTCGAGGTCTTCCAGCGGCTCCACCTCCTGTCGGTGGGCGACGGCCGGCCGCTGTCGCTGGCTCAGAAGTTGCTCGAGAACCCCGATGTGCTCGACGCCATGTCCGCCGCCATCGGCGATAGAGACAACGCGTACATCCTGCCCTTCAACGTCACGCAACTGGAGCGACGCGTGGCCGAGCATCTCGGAGTCCCCATCTGGGGGCCCCACCCGGGCGACGCGTGGCTCGGCTCGAAGAGCGGCGGCCGCCAGGTCGCTCGCACGGCCGGGGTGCCGGTGTTCGAGGGGGCCGAGGACCTGCGCTCGACAACGGAGATATACGAGGCCATTGCTCGCATCAGAGCGGCTCGACCCGAGTCCGACGCCGTCGTAATCAAGCTCAACAACGGCTTCTCCGGGCAGGGCAACGCGATCGTGGAGCTTTCCGGTCTCGGCTCTCAGCTCGAGCTGGCGCGCACGACATTCTGCGGGGTCGGCGAAACGTGGTCGTCGTTCGCGCCCAAGATCCCAACCGAGGGCGCTATCGTCGAGGAGCTCCGTCGCTCGAACGATCTCTGTTCTCCCAGCGTCCAGATGCGCATCGCGCCGGGAGGGGCTTTCGAGGTCGTCTCCACCCACGACCAGATCCTCGGGGCCCCCGACGGTCAGGTCTATCTCGGGTGCCGTTTTCCCGCGCACGAGGACTACCGTCTGGCGATCCAGGAGGCCGCAATCAGGATCACCGAGGTGCTGGCCGACGCGGGCGTCTTCGGTGCTTTCGGGATGGATTTCGTGGTGGTCCCAGGCGAGCCTCCCTATCTCAGCGAGATCAACCTGCGGGCGGGCGGGACGACGCACCCATTCCTCATGGCCAAGCTCGCCACCGCGGGCCGCTACGAGCACGCCACCGGTGAGCTCGTCGCCGAGGGCCGGGCCCGGGCCTATGTTTCGACCGACAATCTGAAGTCACAGGACTATGTGGGCCTTGCCCCGGCAGAGGTCATCGAAGCGGTGAGGGTCGCCGGCGCCGGCTACGACCATGCGCGCCGCAGGGGGGTGACCTTGCACCTGCTCGGCTCCCTCACGTCTCTGGGAAAACTCGGGCTCACCTCGATCGCGGGCTCCCACAAGGAGGCTGCGGCGCTGCAGAGAGATGCGATCGCCGCCATCGACGCCCTGGCGGCCGAGCGCCGGAGTTAGCGACAGCTACCCCCCAAAGGGTGCTCACGTGCGACAGTCGCATCTCAACCACCGAAAAGGGTGGCTCACGTGCGACAGTCGCATCTGACACCGCTGGGGCCGGAGGTAGCGCCGGACGACGCGCTTGACTCCGTCCTAAGATGCCCCCGTGATCCCTCGCTATAGCCGCCCCGAGATGACCGAGATCTTCTCCGAGCGCGCCAAGTTCAACCGCTGGCTCGAGATCGAGCTGCTCGCGGTGGAGGCGCGCGCCCGAATGGGGCAGGTTGAGATGGAGGAGCTCTCGAAGCTCAAGGCACACGCATCGTTCGACGTGGCCCGCATCGCCGAGATCGAGGCCGTCCGCCACCACGACGTGGTCGCGTTCGTCGAGAGTGTGCGCGAGAACACCGGCGAGGCGGGCCGCCACGTCCACTTCGGCCTCACCTCCTCGGACGTGGTCGACACCGCCACCGCGGTGGCGTTGCGCGACGCCTGCGAGTTGCTGATCGAGGGTGTGGGCAGGCTCACCCAGAGCGTGCGCGTGAAGGCTTTGGACCATCGGGACACGTTCATGGCCGGGCGCACCCACGGCGTGCACGCCGAGCCCACCACCTTCGGCCTCAAGCTGGCGTCGTGGGCGTTCGAGCTCGAGCGTGACCGCGGCCGTCTGCGGCGGGCCCGTGATGCCGTGGCCACCGGAAAGCTGTCGGGGGCCGTGGGCACTTACTCCCAGTTGCCCGTGGAGGTCGAGGCTTATGTCTGCGACCGGCTCGGCCTTGCCATCGAGGACGCTGCCTCCCAAGTCGTGGCGCGCGACCGGCACGCCGAGCTGTTGAGTGCCGTCGCTCTCACCGGTGCCTCACTCGAGCGCTTCGCCCAGGAGATCCGTCACCTCCAACGCACCGAGGTATCGGAGGTGCAGGAGCCTTTCGCCGCCGGGCAGAAGGGTTCCTCGGCCATGCCGCACAAGCGCAACCCGATAGTGTGCGAGCGCATCTGCGGGCTCGCCCGGCTGCTTCGGGCCTACGCCCAGACCGGGTTCGAGAGCGTTGCCCTGTGGCACGAGCGCGACATCTCTCATTCGAGCGTCGAGCGCATAACTTTGCCGGACTCCTGCATCCTGCTCGACTACATGTTCGAGCGAATGAATTGGGTGGTGACCGGCATGGTCGTGCGGCCGCAGAAGATGCTCCAGAATCTCGACGCCTCGCTCGGCTTGGTGCACTCGCAAAGCGTTCTGGGGGCGCTGCTCGAGAATTCGCTTTCTCGCGAGCGCGCCTACGAGCTGGTGCAGCGAAATGCAGCCACAGCATGGGACGAACAGCGCAGCTTCCTCGAGCTTCTGAAGTCGGATCCCGAGGTCACTCAACACCTTGATCCGGCGGAAATCGAGGCCTGCTTCGACAACGCGCGCTACGTTGAGAACGCAGACGTGATCTTCGAGCGCTTGGAGGCGCTCTGAGCTAAGAGAGGGGACAGAAGAATCGAGATGAGACACATCGGGTCGGGCAAAGTCAGAGATCTGTTCGAGCTGCCGGGCGATCGTCTGCTGCTGGCGGCTTCGGATCGCATCAGCGCCTATGACGTGGTGCTCCCCACGGAGATTCCCGACAAGGGCGTGGTCCTGACCGCGTTGTCCCATCACTTCCTCGAAGCGACCGCTCACATCTGCCCCAGTCACCTCGTCTCGGTGCGCTCAGAGGACCTAGCCGATCCCCAGCTCGAGGGCCGCGCCATGGTGTGCCGCAAGGCCGAGCCCATCCCCATCGAGTTCGTCGTGCGCGGATATCTCTCGGGCTCGGGCTTCAAGGAGTACGTCGCCACTCAGCGGATATGCGGGCATCCTCTGCCCGACGGTCTCGTCGAGTCGGACCGCCTCCCCGAGCCGCTTCTGACCCCGGCCACCAAGGCCACCGACGGGCACGACGAAAACATCACCGAGCCGGAGGCCGCAGCCATCGCGGGGGAAGACGTCTATGCCGAGGCCCGCGCCTACGCCCTCGCGGTCTACTCCGAGGGCGCCCGACTGGCCGCCGAGCATGGCGTCATCATCGCCGACACCAAGTTCGAGTTCGGTCTGATCGAGGGACAAGTGACCCTGATCGACGAGGTCCTGACCCCCGACTCGAGTCGCTTTTGGCCCCAGGAGTCCTATGCCCCCGGTGGGCCTCAGCCGAGCTTCGACAAGCAGTTCGTGCGTGACTGGCTCGACCAGGCGGGCTGGGACCATTCCCCTCCGGCCCCCGAGCTGCCTTCGGACGTGGTCTCGGCCACCAGGAGCCGCTACGTGGAAGCGTACGAGCGGCTCACCGGCAGGACGCTCGAGTCGTGGATGAAGGAGGTGCGGGGCTGAGTCTTTCGGAGGCCCCACGCAGCACGCGCGCCTCGGTGCGGCTGGCGTTGGTGCTGCGGTCGGTCCTCGTCTCGCCTCGCGTTGGGTTCCAGAGCGCACTGACTGCGGCCCGCCGCCGCGAGCGCGTGGGCCAGACCCGCACCGAGGGCATGGCGCCGTTCGTTCTGACCGCTCTCGGGGGGGCCGCGCTCATGTTGTTGTGGCTCAAGCTGGCGGGCATGGTCGAGCTGCGCTCGGTGGGCCGCCGGGACTACTCGGACGGCTTCTTGGCGCTGGCGCTGGGTGCCGGGGCCGTGTTCGCCATCGTCGCCCAGATCGTGAGTGCCGCGCCTGCGGCGCGCGCCGCGCGAGTGCTCGGCGGAGGGGGACGCTCGGTCGATCTCCGTATCGTGTGGGGCACGGCGGCCTTTCCCCAAGTCTTCGTGCTGTTGATACTGCTCCCCCTTGACCTGCTCATAGCAGGCCCCCAGACGTTCACGACCGAGCCGATGGTCGACTCGCTGGCGACCGCGTGGGCGGCGCTCTCGATCGCGTTGCAGGTTGCAATCGCGCTGTGGTCCCTCTTGCTCTTCGTTTTCGGCGTGGAGGTTGCCACGGGCCTCGGCAAGCTAAAGGCGGGTCTGGTCGTGACTGTGGCCGGGCTCGGCCTCGCATTCGTGTGCGGCTCGGTGGTGGCGCCCGCGGCCCTTGCCGCCGGAGCGCTGTGAGCCGCTATCTCGCCAAAGTAGACGTCATGCCCAAGGACGGCATCTCCGACCCCCAGGGCCAGACGATCGAACGGGCGCTGCCCGCCCTTGGTCTGAAAGGCATCAGCTCGGTGCGCGTCGGCAAGAGCATTTCCTTGCAGATCGACGCCACCGACGAGGACGACGCTCGCCGGCGCGTGAGCGAGGTCTGCGCCCGCCTGCTGTCGAACCCCGTGATCGAGAGCTTCGACGTCGTGGTGCTGCCCCTGTGACGGTGCGGGCCGCCGCCGTCGTGTTCCCCGGCACTAACTGCGAGCGTGACTGCGCGCTCGTGCTCGAGCGGCTCGGAGTGAGCGTCGAGCTGCTATGGCACACGGAGCCCCACCTCCACGGCGCCGACATCGTCGTCCTGCCCGGAGGCTTCGCCCACGGCGACTACCTTCGCACCGGCGCCATCGCACGCTTCTCACCCGTCATGGACGCGGTCTCGGCCCACGCTCGCAACGGCGGACTCGTGATCGGCATCTGCAACGGGTTCCAGGTGCTGTGCGAGGCGGGGCTTCTGCCCGGCGCGCTGCGCAAGAACCGCGGCCTCAGTTTTCTGTGCCACTGGACCGAGGTGCGGGTCTGCAATCATGCGACTCCCTTTACCTCTCGCGCCGAGGAGGGCCAGAGGCTCAAGCTGCCCATCAACCATTTCGAGGGCGGCTACTACTGCGACGAATCCACTCTTGCAGAACTGCGGGAAAACGGGCAGGTGGCGCTGCGCTACGAGCACAACCCGAACGGTTCCCTCGACGACATCGCCGGGATCACCAATGCGGCCGGCAACGTCCTGGGTCTCATGCCTCATCCCGAACGGGCGTGTGAGGCGCTGCTGGGCTCGGAGGACGGCGTCGTCCTGCTGTCCTCCATGATCGACAGCGCGCTGCGAGCGGCGTGACCGAGTCGCTGCACCGAGACCTCGGCCTCACCGACGAGGAGCACGACCTCATCGTCTCGATCTTAGGCCGGCCCCCCACCGTCACCGAGCTCGCCATGTTCTCGGTGATGTGGTCGGAGCACTGCTCCTACAAGTCGAGCCGTGCGCTGCTCTCCACGCTGCCGACCGAAGGTGAGGGTGTGTTGGTCGGCCCGGGCGAAGGCGCCGGCGTGATCGAGGTCGCCCCCGGTCAGGCGGTGGCGTGGAAGATCGAGTCCCACAACCACCCCTCGTTCGTCGAGCCTCACAACGGGGCCGCCACGGGGGTCGGCGGAATCGTGCGCGACATCACCTCGATGGGGGCGCGCCCGATCGCGCTGTTGGACTCGCTGCGCTTCGGCCCGACGGAGGGAGTCCGCACCGCCTACCTGGCGGCGGGAGTCGTGGGGGGGATCTCCTCCTACGGCAATGCAATAGGAGTCCCCACCGTAGGCGGCGAGTGCATCTTCGAGCCTTCCTACGAGGGCAATCCCCTGGTCAACGTCGCCTGCCTGGGCATAGTCGAGACCGAGATCATGAGGGGGCGCGCCGACAATCCGGGCGACCTCGTGATTCTGTTCGGCTCCGCCACCGGCCGGGACGGCATCGGGGGCGCCAGCGTGCTCGCGTCCGCCGAGCTGGGGCCCGATTCCAATGACAAGCGCCCTTCGGTGCAGGTCGGGGACCCGCTGACCGAGAAACTCGTGATCGAGGCCTCGCTCGAGCTCGTGGCAAAGTCCATCATCTCGGGTCTTCAGGATCTCGGGGCGGGCGGGATCTGCTGCCCCGCGTCCGAGATGGCGGCGAAATCCGGCTCCGGCATCCGCATCGACCTGGATGCCGTCCACCTTCGTGAGCCCGGCATGGGGCCGTTCGAGATCATGATCTCAGAGTCTCAGGAGCGCATGCTGGCGGTGGTTGCCGCCGAGCGCGCTCCCGAGGTGCTCGAGGTGTGCCGCGCCTGGGAGCTCGAGGCCCGGGTGGTGGGAGAGGTCACGGACACGGGCCTCGTGGAGGTTGTGGTCTCAGGCGAGACCGCCGCCTCGATCCCCGCTGCGGCGCTGGCGTCGCAGGCCCCCCTGATGAAGCGCGAGTCCGAGCGGCCCGAGTGGCTCGACGATCTGCGCGCCGCACCGTGTGGCGATGCTCCTCAGGAGGATCTCGGTGGGTGTCTGCTGGCCCTGCTGGCGTCTCCCGGAGGCGCCTCCGCTCGCTGGATCTGGGAGCAGTACGACCATATGATCCTGCTCGGCACCGTGCAGGGCCCGGGAGGCGATGCTGCGGTCATCCGCCTCCCCGGCTCTGCCGCCGCGGTCGCGCTGTCGCTCGACGGGCCCGGAAAGCTCTGCCACCTCGATCCCTACGAGGGCGCTCGGCTGGCGGTGGCCGAGGCGGCGAGAAACGTCGCCTGCACCGGCGCGCGGCCCGCCGCGGTCACGAACTGCCTCAACTTCGGCAACCCGGAGAAGCCCGAGGTGATGTGGTCGTTTCAAGAGGCCGTGCGGGGAATCGCAGATTCCTGCCGCGCCCTGGGCCTGCCGGTCACCGGCGGCAATGTCTCCTTCTATAACGAGACCTCGGGCCGGGCGATCCATCCCACGCCTGTGATTGGGATGCTAGGAGTCCTGCAGGACGCGACCGCCGCGGTCGGTCTCGCCTTCAAGGCGCAAGGCGACGTGATCGCGCTGCTTGGGACCACGCACCCGGATGACTTCGGGGCCGGCGACTACGCCGCGGTGGTGCACGGCGCGCTAGGCGGCTCTGTGCCTCACCTCGATCCCAAGCGCGAGCAGGCTCTGCACCGGCTCCTGGCTCAAGCCGCGGCGAAGAGGCTGTTGAGCTCCGCCCACGACCTCTCGGGCGGCGGGCTCGCGGTGGCCCTGGCGGAGAGCGCCCTGGCCGGGGGCCTCGGCTTCCGGGCCGCGGGGACTGAGCCCGATATGGAGACGCACCGGTGGTTGTTCTCCGAATCGCCCAGCCGGGCCCTGGTCTCGCTGGCCCCTGAGAAGCTCGACCGGGTCCGCGCCGCGGCCTCCGAGCTGGACGTCCCCGTCACGCCGCTGGGGGAGGTAGGGGGCGACACTCTGGATTTCGGGGCCTTCCAGGTGGCGCTGACCCAGGCCGCCGCGGCCCACGCCACCCACCCGATCGGCGCCGCTCCGTAACCGCCCGACCCCCCCCATTTCTCTTCTCGCGATCCTCCCGCGGATCGTTTCGCGTTTTGAGCGCCTCTCGGTGCCCTTTTCGGCCTCCTGAGGCCCACAAAAGATTCGCGGGGCGCCAACTCCGGCCCCCGTCCCATCGGGGCACTAGCATGGAGCGATGTCAGGCGAAGCTCGAGATGCGTGCGGGGTCGCAGCCGTGTGGGCCCCCGGCGAGGACGTAGCCCGCCTCCTCTTCTACGCCCTCAGCGCCCTTCAGCACCGGGGCCAGGAGGCGGCGGGGATGGGCGTCAGCGACGGGCGCTCGATCTTCGTCTACAAGGATCTGGGACTGGTTTCGCAGGTCTTCGACGACTCCGTTCTTAGCAGCCTCCGGGGCTACGCCGGGATCGGGCACGTCCGCTATTCCACGACCGGATCGAGCACCTGGGAGAACGCGCAGCCGTCCTTCAAGGCGGGGCCGCGCCGTCAGGTGGCGATCGCTCACAACGGGAATCTCGTCAACTCCTTGGAGCTGGCGCAGGCACTCGATCGGAGTGGCGGCGACGAAGGGGGCCGGGGCACGCCTCTGCAGGCCTCGACCGACACCGATCTGGTGGCGAGCCATATCGCGCTCGCCGAGTGCTCTGACACCTGGGACGCGATCCTCGAGGTCCTTCCTCGTCTACAAGGGGCGTTTTCGTTCACGCTCATGGACGAAGAGCGGGTTTTCGGGGCGCGCGACCCGTGGGGGTTCAGGCCCCTCTGCATCGGGCGGCTCCCGCAGGGGGGCTGGATTCTGGCCTCGGAGACTTGCGCCCTGGATCTCGTCGGCGCCACCTTCGTGCGCGATGTCGCTCCCGGCGAGGTCGTCGAGCTATCGGTCAATGGTCTGCGGAGCGAGCGTTTCCGCGACGCCCCCAGCGCAGCCTGCCTCTTCGAGCATGTTTATTTCGCTCGTCCCGACTCGAACCTTATGGGATCGAACGTGTACGCGTCTCGCTATCGCATGGGGCAGCGACTCGCGGCGGAGGCCCCGGCGGCCGCCGACCTGGTCGTGCCGGTCCCGGAAAGCGGGGTGCCGGCAGCTCAGGGTTTCGCCCAACACTCGCAGATCGCTTACGGCGAGGGCTTCGTCAAGAACCGCTACGTCGGGCGGACGTTCATTCAGCCCACCCAATCGATGCGCCGGCAGGGCATTCGCATGAAGCTCAACCCGCTCAAAGAGATGATCGCGGGGAAGCGCCTGGTGGTGGTCGAAGACTCGATAGTGCGAGCCAACACGACCATTGAGATCGTCCGCATGCTGAGGGAGGCCGGTGCCCGCGAGGTCCACATGCGCATCTCATCGGCCCCCATCCGCTGGCCCTGTTTCTACGGCATCGATATGCCGGACAGAGACGAGCTCGTCGCCGCCCGGCTCGACAGCCTCGACGAGGTGTGCGCCCATGTAGGGGCCGACTCGCTCGACTATCTCTCGGTCGAGGGCATGGTCGAGGCAACCGGCATTCCTTCCGACGCATTTTGCACTGCTTGCTTCACTTCCGGCTATCCGGTTCCGATACCTTCCTGGGAGCTTCAAGGCAAGCACGTCTTGGAACAGCTCTCGGTGGGGCAGAAGGGACCGCCGCGATGGCAGGAGGAGAACGACTAGAGGATTCGGTTCACCGGGGGGCCGAGGCCCTCACCTTCGCTCAGGTGAACCGGCGTCGTTCCGAGCTGTGGGCCATCTCGGTGGCACTGCTCGCCACACTCGCAGGGGCGATAGCGCTGCTGTTCGGAACCCCGGAGTTCCTCCCGGAGCCTCTGCGACTCGAGCCTTCGCAGTCCCGTACGGCCGCCGCACTCGTCGCCGCGCTGGGAATCGCCTTCCTCGTCTATGTGATCGACAAGGAGCGCAGCCTCAGGCGGCTGGCCCAGGAGCTCGTGGACGAGCGAGTCCTGTCGGCGGCGCTGTCGACGCGCCTCGGGGAACTGGCGCGGCTCTCCGAGGTCGGACGGGCGGTCAACGAGACCCTCAAGCTCCCGGAAGTCCTCTCCCGCATCGTGTCCTCGGCCCTCGAGCTGCTCGGGTGCGATGAGGGAGCGATCCTGTTACTGAACCCCGACAAGTCGGCTTTGGTGGTCGCCACCCACACGGGCCCCGACACCTTTCCTCCGCAAATTGAGCTCGAGGGTGGTTACGCCGCGGAGGTGGTGCGCTCGCGCAAGCCGCTGCTCGTGACCACGGTCGAGGGGGACAAGCTGTCTCGCAGCCACACGCCCGAGGAACCCGAGGCCTGTTCCTACATGTGCGTCCCGCTGATTCATACGGGATCGCTGCTGGGCGTGCTCGAGCTCAGCGCGGGACCAGAACGCGAGCTCTTCACCCCCGAGGTCCTCGCCGGCCTCGGCTTCTTCGGCGAGCACGCCGCCATTGCCATCGCCAACGCCCGCTTCTTCGAGCAGGAGCGCGACACGATCTCGCGCCTGGAAGAGCTCGACTCGCTCAAGGATGACTTCGTGGCGATGGTGTCGCACGAGCTGCGGAGCCCGCTCACCGCCATAATCGGCGCCGCCAAGACGCTGGGCAGGGCCGAGATCGAGCTGGGGGCCGAGCAGCGCGCCGATTTCCTCGAGATGATCTACCGGCAGGCGGACAAGATGCTGCATCTCGCCGAGGACTTTCTCACCGCCGCCCGCATCGATCAGGGCATGCCCCAGCTGCGCCGGGAACAGATCGACCTGAGGTCCCTGGCCGATCAGGTAGTGGGCGATCTCAAGCTCTCGTCCCATGGGCGGGGACGCCGGGTAGCGGTTTCGGCGTTGCCCTCTCACCCCAAGGTGTGGGGCGATTCGCAGGCGGTGCGGCAGGTGCTCGCGAACTTGGTGGAGAACGCCTTCAAGTACTCGCCCATGGAAGCGCCCGTCAGGGTCCGCGTGCGAGAGTTGCCCCATGAGGTCGTGCTCGAAGTCCGTGACGAGGGCAGGGGCATTCCCCCGGACCAGGTCACGACGATCTTCGAGCGATACCGGCAGGTGCAAGACAACGGGTCGCGTTCGATCCAGGGGGTAGGCCTTGGCCTTTTCATAGTCAAGCGGCTGGTGGAGGCTCACCGAGGCTCGATCGAGGTCGAAAGCTCCGAGGGCAAGGGCTCGGTATTTCGAGTGCACCTCCCCACCCGCAAGCCGGAGCTGACCGGCAAAGCCTCCCTTTGATCGCTCGGGGGCCCCGGGACCGGTAGTGAAACGACGCGCAGCGCGCCTCTGCGTTCGGATTCCGTACTCGGGCGCGGGGCGCGATTGTCTCCCGGCAGACCCGTCGCCCCTCGGATCTACCTCGCCCGCTTTCCGTTAGGGATCTCAATCAGCGCGCTGAGCGTGCGTTTCGTAGTCTCGACGTTTTCGGCCCCAGCCTTATCCAATAGTGCGGCTTCAATCTCACCGATCACGTCGTAGGCCGCGGCCATCAACCGGTGCCCTTCTGTTGTGAGTTGGATCAGTTTCGCGCGACCATCCTCGGGATCGCTACGCGGTTGACCAACCCCTTTGCCTCGAGGTCGCTCACCACTTCTCCGATCGCTTGTTTGGTAACCGAGGCGCGTTCGTTCGAGCACCGTGGCCCGGGTGCCACTCTCGGCGTCGATCGGGCGAGGATTCTGGATCGCTTGGGGATTGGTCCTTGCGGGCTCGCATGGCGGGAGTTGTCGGCGAAGATCACGTTTGCCAGGACCGCCGAGTGCGTGGTGCCCACATCAAATCCTCGCTCTCGGAGGCCCTGGTGATGGCCGCGTCGGCGGAGCCACAAGCCTGCTGGACCAGCGCTGAGAATGGAAGAGAAGTACTAAGGGTCTCCGGCGCGTGCCACCTCGTGATGCTGGGGCACCTAGCCCTTTAGACCCACACCCATCTTGGGCTTCCCCCCCCGCACATAAGGTGCGCACCGCCGACCTCGAGACGTCTGCGTCACGCTCCTCGCAGACGACGCTGCCAGACGCGGCGCGCGGTGTGGCGCTGCTTGCGCGGCGTCTTGCGATCGTCCTCGAGAATCGAGTCGACGAACGCCTTGATCTTAGGCGTCAGCCGGTGAGCGCGTCCAAGGCAGCGAACAGCGTCGGGGTCCCGTTGCGCTTGTAGTCGTGAGTCATGGTCCCGGTTCGTCCCTTTCTCATCGGCAGGTTCGGCTGCGTGGGGTCCAGCGCCTGGATCTGGCTCTTTTCGTCCATGCACAGCACCACGGCCTTGTCCGCGGGTTGAGGTAGAACCCCCGACCGATGAGCTTTTCCTCGAAGTGGTTGTCGCCCGACAGCTTGAAGGTCTCAACGAGGAGAGGCTTTATCCCCCGGAATGGGACTCGAGGGCTGCTGCTTCAAGGCCGGCGTGGCTATCAGTGATGTGACCCGGACCCAAGTTGAGGACACGGACTGCTCCCCGCTACCGAGGCTCGATCGAGGTCGAAAGACTCCCTAGGAGGGCCCGCCCCGGTACGCTGACGGCCATGCTCGATTACTCCGTGGAGGACGGGGTCGCGCGCATCGTCCTCAACCGGCCCCAGGTCCTCAACGCCTTCAACGACGAGCTCGGCAGCTTGTTGCGCGACAGCGTTGCCCAAGCCGCCTCCGATTCAGAGGTCCGCTGCCTCGTCATAACGGGGGCCGGGCGGGCATTCTCGGCCGGTGAGGACCTCGCGGCCCTCGCCGAGAGTTACGAGGCCGGGCACGCCCCGGACCTCGGGCAGGTCCTGACCCAGCGCTACAACCCCTTGATCCAGGAGCTGAGGGCCGCCCCCAAGCCGGTCGTGGCCGGGCTCAACGGAGTGGCAGCGGGGGCCGGGGCGAGCGTGGCGCTGGCGTGCGACTTCAGGGTCGCCTCCGAGCGGGCGTCGCTCAGCTTTCCCTTCGCCAGGGTCGGGCTGGTCCCCGACTCCGGCGCCACCTGGTTCCTGGCCCGCATGCTCGGACCCGCCCGCGCGATGGAGCTTGCGCTTTCCGGCCCAGCCCTCAGCTCTGCGGACGCCCTAGAGCTGGGACTCGTTAATGAAGTCGTGCCCGCCGACGAATTCGAGGTTCGCCTCCGAGCGGTGGCTGCGGGGCTGGCGCACGGACCCACCACGGCGCTGGCGCTGACAAAGGCGCTGATCGAAGCTGCGGTCTCGCACACTCTCGACCAGCAGCTCGAGGCGGAGGCCCTGGCACAGACGGTGGCGGGCGCCACGAATGACCACCTCGAGGGCGTACGCGCTTTTCTGTCCAAGCGCACGCCGGAGTTCGAGGGTCGGTGACGAGCTCCTATCGAGTGGTCGTGAGAAGCTCATATACGTCATCTGACAACCGTTTTCTTGTTTACGCGATCATCAAGCGGATAGTCGGGCGACACCATGGCGCAAGGAGGTGCCCATTCCATGGCACATGAGGATTCGTTTCCGATTCTAGGCATTGATTACATTCAGTTCTTCGTGGGCAACGCGCGTCAGGCGGCTCACTACTACCGGGCCCTGGGGTTCACGCCGGTCGCTTACATGGGACTCGAAACCGGAAGCCGTGATCAGGTCTCTTGGTGCGTGCGACAGAACGAGATAACTTTCGTGTTCACCGGAGCGCTCGACGACAACGGAGCGATCGCCGAGCACGTCAAGCGGCACGGCGATGGTGTTCACGATGTCGCGCTGCAAGTCCCCGATGCCGAGGAGTCCTATCGCGTCGCTGTGGAGCGAGGCGCGAGAGGGGTGAGGGAGCCGGAAATCCTCGAGGACGAGTACGGCAAGATCTCGGTGGCGGCCATCGCTACTTACGGTGAGACCCTTCATTCGCTGGTCAGCCGCCAGGACTACTCGGGGGTCTTCTGGCCCGGCTTTGCAGCGCTGCAAGTTTCTTCTGATGTTTCGGGGTTCGGCATCTCGTACATCGATCACGTGGTCGGAAATGTGGAGCTGGGGAAGATGCAGGAGTGGGTCTCGTTTTACGAGCGAATCATGGGCTTCACCGAGCTCCGCCACTTCTCCGATGAAGAGATCTCGACGGAGTACTCAGCACTGATGTCCAAGGTCGTGTGGGACGGCAACGGCAAGATCAAACTGCCGATCAACGAGCCGGCCGAAGGCAAACGCAAGTCGCAGATCGAGGAGTATCTCGAGTACTATAAGACTCCCGGTGTGCAACACATCGCCATGGCGACCGAGGACATCGTGAGAAGCGTCGAGTCGGCCACGCGCGCGGGCATCGACTTCCTGCGCGTGCCCGGCGTCTATTACGACGAGGCCAAGGAGCGCGTGCCGGAGATCGCGGACAAGATCGAGGCGTTGCAACGCAACGGCATCCTGGTCGACAGGGACGAGGACGGTTATCTGCTGCAGATCTTTACGAGGCCGGTGCAGGACCGGCCCACCGTATTCTTCGAGCTCATCGAGCGCCACGGCGCCAGAGGCTTCGGCGCCGGCAACTTCAAGGCGTTGTTCGAGGCGATCGAACGAGAGCAGGCGGCAAGGGGGAACCTCTGATGGAGTTCGTCTTCTCCAAGGGCAAGGTCGCTCGCCAGGCTCATGTGGCCGTCCCCGAAGGCACCTACGAAGAAGAGCACGGGCGCGAGACGTTCTTCGGGCGGGCGTCACACCTCTACCGCTCACACCCGCCCACCGCGTGGACTCGGATCGAGGGACCGTTGCGCCCGCGCGCGCTGAACCTCAACGACATGAAGCCTGCGGAGATGATCGATGCGTTCTCGGGTTGGCAGCTTATCGCCGGCAACGACGAGGTCAGGCTTTTCCTCAGCCGCAGGACCCGTCCCATGGAGCATTTCTTGAGGGATGCCGACGGTGACCTCTGCTACTTCATTCATCGGGGACAAGGTTTATTCGAGACCGACTACGGCCCCCTCACGTATTCCAAAGGCGATTACATAGTAATTCCCAAGGGAACGACTCACAGGGCCGTGCCCGAGAGCGACGACACCTTCTTCTTCATCATCGAGGGCGACGGCGAGTTCCGCATACCGGACCGCGGTCTGATGGGCAGACACGCCCAGTTCGATCCGGGAGTGCTGGAGGTGCCCGACCCCGATCCTCACGACGAAGAAGGCGAGTTCGAGGTCCGGGTCAAGCGCAACCAGGAACTCACTTCGCTGTGGTTTGCGTGGCATCCGCTGGACGTCGTCGGATGGCAGGGCGATCTGTGTCCGGCCAAGCTCAACATTTTGCAGCACCGTCCTGTGTACTCACCGAGCTATCACATGCCGCCTTCGGCTCATTGCACCTTCGCCAACGACGGCTTCGTGATCTGCTCGTTCGTCCCCAGGCCGCTGGAGGAGGATCCGCAGGTGCTGAAGGTGCCCTTCTATCACGCCAACATCGATGCGGACGAAGTGCTCTTCTATCATGCAGGCGACTACTTCAGCCGGGCGGGCATCGACGAGGGCTATATGACGCTTCACCCTCAGGGCGTGCACCACGGCCCGCAGCCTGCCGCGATCCAGGCGTCGAAGACAAAGACGCGCACCGACGAGGTCGCGGTAATGGTGGAAACGGAGAACCCTCTGAAGCTCAGCCCCGAAGCCGAGGCCGTGGCCATTCATGAGTACGAGACGTCGTGGGCCCGGGGCATGGGTTTGCTCGACTAGTGCGGATCTACCGCTATGCGGACTCAGACGGCCAAGTCCGCATCGCAGTTGCGGTCGAGGAACGCCCGCCCGTTGATCTCGTGGCCTCGTGGATGAAACAGAGTTCGTCGCAGCCCCCATGGCTGTACTCGACTAAGGCGCTGATCGAGGCGGGGCAGGAGACCTTATTTGCGGTGAAGGACGCGGTCACCCCCGCAGCAACTGAATCGCTGTCTCCGTCGGTGAGCTGGCTCTGTCCCTTCGATGCCATCGCATCTCTCCGCGACTTCCTTGCCTTCGAAGACCATGTCTTGCGCGGCGCCACCCGCCGCCACGCAGAAGTGCCGCCCTACTGGTACGAGGCTCCGGTCTACTACAAGGGCAACCACCGCGCCCTGTTGGGTCCGGGCGACATCTGCGAGCGGCCTTCCTACACAGACTCTTTGGACTTCGAGTTGGAGCTTGCGCTGGTGATCGGTTGCCGGGGCCGCGATATCGCACGAGCCGATGCCGCCGAGCACGTCTTCGGGTTCACGATCTTCAACGACTTCTCGGCGCGCGACATCCAGGCCCGAGAGATGAGCGCGTGGCTCGGCCCCGCCAAGGGCAAGGACTTCGCCAATGCCTTCGGCCCCTGCATTGTCACCGCAGACGAAGTTGGGGCAGAGCCCGACCTCGCGATGATCTGCCGCGTCAACGGCGAGGAGTGGGGCCGAGCCCGCTCGTCGGACATGCATTGGAAGTGGGCAGACATAATCGCCCACGTTTCCCGGGACGAGGATGTGTGGGCTGCAGACGTGCTGGGCTCGGGCACTCCCGGCGGCTGCTGCGGCCTCGACATCGGCCGCGCGCTGCAGCCGGGCGACGTGGTCGAGCTCGAGATCGAGAAGATAGGAGTGCTGCGGAACCCCATCCGCTTTCCCACAGCTCGGTAGCGACTTAGTGCACCTCCCCGTGAATACGCTCGCATTCGAGCGCCCCTGCATTCCCGCTCGCGTCGTTACTCGTCGCTCACGTACCCTCCGGGTACGCTCACTCCTTGCGCCTAGCGACCAGGGCGCAGTGACGCTCTCGGTGCTGACCGTATTTCCGGTGCGGAGCACTTAGGTAGTCGACGGCACCTGGGGGGTGGCTCGGGATATCTCCGTCACGGCTCCGAAGATGATCGCGAGGGCTACAAGCGCGGGAACGATCACCCAGAAGAACATCAGAGCCGGCACGGTGGCGAGGATGACCATCCAATTCCCTGCGATCCTCGATCGAGCTCGTAACCTGAGCCCAGCAACGATCAGCCCGGCAAACGCGGTAAGGAGCGCAAGCGCGACTACGTTCGTGGCCTTCGGGTCGTTGATCAGCTGACCAATTCCGGCAAGGACATAAGTGGTAGCGAGAAGGGCTGCCAGCACCGTCCACCAGGTCCAAGCTCTTGGGGTGGAGCCGCCGTAGAGATACTCGGTAGAACGCCCCGAGCGCTTGACGGACACGACCGCAAAGACGCCGACGGCGACGACAGTTGCCCCAGCGAGTAGGAGGGGCGAACCTGCGCCTATTGCCAAGGCCGTAATGAGAGCGACCGAGGCCAGGGCCGTAATTGCTGCAATCCATTTCTGGCTCATGAAAGGTACCTCCGTGAGTTGTTGGGGAACAGACTGAAAGAGATCGGGGACGATCAAACCCCACGTAAGTTCGGCCGCCCCCGGCCAACTTTGGTACGAAACGCGCCTATAGCCCGCGTTTCGTACCAAACCTCGTGCACCTCGCCAGTAAGCCGGGCCTTTCAGCGCTGGTCGAGCGGGATCACGAGCTTCAGCGCCGAGTGCGTCTCGGAGAAGCTCACGACCTTCACGTCGACGAGGCCGTGCACTTTGGCCGCGGCGATGATGTCGGTCTCCTTCAGCCCGCTGTCGTGGCCCTTGGGCCGCACCACCCAAACGGCGCCTTCGAGCGTGATGTTCTTGCGCAGGGTCGGCAGCCGGTCCAGGCTCTTCTTGTCCGCGGCCCCCAAGAAAATGGCGTCCGAAGAAGAGCGGGGCCGCGAAGTCGAGACGTCCGAGGTGCGAGAGCGCAACTCGGCGATGAAGCCCTCGTCGTCGAGGGACACTAACGATATCTTGTGGCCCGGCTTGACTCCCAGCTTGTCCAACAGGCCCCTGGGGTTCTTGATCTTGTGAGCCCAGTCGTCGGCCTTCTTGCCTAGGTGAAACACGGCGAGGTTTTCTCCGAAGCCGATCGTGAGACGGCCGTCGTCGCTACTGAGCGAGGAGATCGTTCGGAACGGGATCCTAAGGCGGAAGTCGCCGCGAAAGATCAGTTCGTGCGTTTCGAGCAGCGCCCTGCCATCAGTCGAGTTCCCGTTGAGCTCTACTCTGCAGTCGGCCTCTGCCCCCATTCTTTATCGCAGCTCCAGGAGCGCGGGGTGCTCCAAAGCGGTGGCGATCTCCAGAGTGAACCTGGCAGCCGTGAGGCCGTCGAGGATGCGATGGTCGAAGCTGACCGACAGGTTCATGATCTTTCGGATCACTACCTGCCCGTCTCGTACAACCGGACGATCTACCGCCCGGTGGACTCCCAGGATTGCACTTTGCGGATGCAGGATGATCGGGGTAGCCATCAGGCCTCCGAAAGGACCGGGGCTCGTCACCGTAAAGGTCCCATCGCGGAGATCGTCGCGCTCGAGTCTGCCCGCACGAGCGGCTCCCGCCAGGCGTTCGATCTCGAGCGCCAGCTCGAAGATCGATTTGCTATCGGCGTCTTTGATCACAGGAACACTCAGCCCTGCGTCGGTGTCGACTGCAACGCCGATGTCGAAGCGCTCGTGAAAGACGATCTCTTGGGCGACTTCATCGAGCGAGGCGTTGAGAGCCGGGAAGCGGCGCAGCCCCATGATCACAGCCTTGACGACGAACGGCAGATAAGTGAGTTTCGCTTCCTCGGGATGGCGGGCGATCAGCAGCTTTCTGGTGGCGTCGAGCTCGGTGACATCACATTCCTCTACGTGAGTGACCGCGGGGATCTCGCGATGCGCCCGGGTCATGCGCTCTGAGATCGTGCGCCGGACGCCGCGCAGAGGCTCCCGCCGCGAGGCCCGATTCGATTCGACCTCGCCGCCCGATGCGGGAGCCGCGGCGTGCTCGACATCGGCGCGAGTGACGTCTCCGTGCGGGCCCGTCGCAGTGAGCGTGTCGAGATCCACTCCGAGATCGCGCGCCAACCTTCGCACAGGTGGCATCGCCTTGACTCTGTCGCGTCGTTTCGGTGACGGTTCCGCCGCGCCGACGGTCTCGCCGATGGTTACGAGCACCGTACCCACCGGTGCGATCTCGCCCTCACCGACATATATCCGGGCCACCACGCCTTCATAGGGCGAGGGAATCTCGGCAGTTGCCTTGTCGGTGATTACTTCGACGAGAGGGTCGTCCTCCTTGACGTGGTCACCCTCTTTGACGAGCCAGCGTTCGACCTCGGCTTCGGTCACTCCCTCTCCGAGGTCTGGGAGCTTGAAGTCGGGCATCAGAAATCCAGCACCTTGAGTGCTCCGGCGACGATGCGTTCGGTGGAGGGAATGTAGTCGTCCTCGTTGGCGAACTGCGGGAAGGGGACGTCGAAGCCCGTAACCCGGCCGACCGGAGCCTCGAGATCGAGCATCACGCGCTCGTGGATCACGCTCGAGACCTCGGCCCCCAATCCCGCGGTCCGCGGCGCCTCATGAACCACGAGAGCCCGGCCGCACTCCGACGCGGCGCGAGTGATCGACTCGACGTCGAGCGGGTACAAGCTGACGAGGTCGACTACGCGCGCAGACACTCCGCGTTCCTCCTGCAACCTCTCTGCCGCCTCGCAGCACAACGCAACCGTCGACCCATAGGAAAACATCACGAGGTCTTCTCCCAATCGCGCCACTCGCGCGCTCGACAAGAGCAAGGTGGCTTCGCCGTTTGCTTCCGGCAACGCGAGCGGAGCCTTCTCGGGTACTTCCTGGCGGCCTGCTCGGTAGACGCGCTTGGGTTCCATGAAGATGACGGGGTCCGGGTGGGCGATTGCCGCCAGCAACAAGTCGCGCGCCAGGACCGGGGTCGTGGGACAGACGACTTTCAAACCAGGGACGTGAACGAACAGCGCCTCGGGAGAATCGGAATGAAGCTCAGGTGCGCGCACGCCGCCTCCGAACGGGATCCGTATCACTATGGAGGCGGGCACTTCCCCACGAGTGCGCCATGCGTAGCGTGCCGCGTGCACGACGATCTGTTCGAATGCCGGGTAGACGAATGTGTCGAACTGGATCTCGACCACCGGAAGCAAGCCGTAGACGGCCATACCGATGGCGGTGCCGACGATCCCTGCTTCGGACAGGGGCGTGTCGATGACTCGCTCGTCTCCATACTTGTCGAGCAGGCCGGCGGTGACCCGGAACACACCTCCGGTGCGGGCGACGTCCTCTCCCATGACCAGAACGCGGTCGTCCTGAGCCATCGCTTGATCGAGCGCGAGGTTGAGACCCTCGACCATGTTGAGACGGCTCATCTAGTGGTCCCCTGGAGGTGCATCTGCGTCGCCGGTCGACGCGACCGGCTGGGGGCCGAGCGGTTTGACCTCGGGACGCCGCTCGATCGAGCGTAGCTCGTCGAGCCCTTCGGTCAGAGAGACCGGCCGTTCGCTTGCGTAGACGTAGTCGAAGAGGATCTCCACGCCCGGAAAGTCCAAAGCCTCCATCTCCACCACAGCGGCGGCAATCAGCTCCTTAGCCTCGTCATGGAGGTCTTTTGCCTGATCGTCGTCGAGTGCGCCCAGTCGCTGGAGATAGCCACGGTAGCGGCCCAAGGGCTCGAGCGCGCGGTAGCTCTCGCTCTCGGCTTCGTCGCGATAGAGCCTGGGATCGTCCGCGGTTCCGTGCGGGCCGATGCGGTAGCAGATCGCTTCGATGAACGTGGGGCCGGCTCCGGCGCGGGCTCGCTCGAGCGCATCCTTGGTCGCCTTCCAACACGCCAGCACGTCGAAGCCGTCGACCCGGAGACCCGGCATGCCGTAGGCGGCGCGCTTCTCAACCAGTGTTGCGGTTGCGGTTTGGCGGGACACATGCGTGGAGATCGCCCACTGGTTGTTGACGCAGAACAGCACCGTCGGAGTCTTGAACACCGAGGCGAAGTTCATCGCTTCGTGGAAATCTCCTTCGGAGGTGGCGCCATCGCCCAGCCAGGTCAACGCGCAGATTCCATCCCCTTGCTTCTTCGCTGCCCACGACAGCCCTACCGCGTGCGGCAGATGCGTCGCGATGGGGACGCAGATCGGTGCCACCCGATGCTCACGTACTTGATAGAAGCCGAGCTCGCCTCCATACCCTCGCCACCACGCCAGGATTGTCGCCGCTTTGACGCCGCGCAGCACACCGATAGAGTTCTGACGATAGGTGGGGAACAGCCAGTCCGTGTCGTTGCACGCATAGAGCGGGCCGGCATGGGTTGCCTCCTCGCCCCAGTACATTGCGTAGGTGCCGAGCCGGCCCTGTCGTTGCAGCGACACGGCGCGCTCGTCGAAGGTCCGCAGGATCACCAGCGAGCGATACAGCGCCACGAGGTCCTTCTCGGTTAGCTCCTCCGGAGGCGGAGAGTCGTGCTGCTCCAGACCGTCACCGATGATCCGAAGCGGCTCTTTGACCACTAGCGATGGTCCGACAGCGGCCCGTACCCAGAGATACGCACCTGCCTTATTCGGCTGATGTCGCGGATTCGTTCCTCGGCGTAATCCTTGGCGGCGCGCGCAGTGGAGATGCGCCTTTCCTTGGCGACGGTGAATATCTGTTGCAGCTGCTTGTAGATTCCCTCGACCCGTTTCATCGCGCGCTCGCGGTTGTAGCCGCGCAGCTCGTCTTCGACGTTCATCAGACCGCCCGCGTTGAGCACGAAATCGGGTGCGTAGAGGATGCCGAGATCGCGCAGTTTGTCGCCGTGAGTGTCTTGCTGGAGCTGGTTGTTGGCGGCGCCTGCGATTATTCGACAGGCGAGCTCCGAGATCGTGTCGTCGTTGATGCAGCCGCCCAGCGCGCAAGGCGAGAAGATGTCGACGGGCAGCGTGTGGATTGAGGCTGGGTCACAGGTCTCGACTCGGAAGCTCGAGACTGCGCGGGCGAGGTTGTCGACATCTCCATCTGCGACAACGACCTTGGCTCCTGCGTCTGAGAGGTGCCCGCAAAGCGCATGTCCCACCTTGCCGACTCCCTGGATGGCGACCGTGCGGTTCTCGAGCTCGGTGGTGCCGAAGACCTCGAGTACGCACGCCTTGATCCCTTGGAATACTCCGTAAGCGGTCACGGGCGAGGGGTCGCCCGAGCCGCCGTAGGTATGGGAGCAGCCCGTCACCCAGCGAGACTCTCGCCGCACAATGTCCATGTCCTCCAGGGCGGTGCCGACGTCCTCCGCGGTGATGTAGCGACCGCCGAGCGTCTCGACGAAGCGCCCATAAGCACGCAGGAGCGCCTCGCTCTTGTCACGTCTGGGGTCTCCGATGATTACGGCCTTGCCCCCACCGAGGTCGAGCCCGGCCGCCGCGGCCTTGTAGGTCATTCCCTTGGCGAGCCGAAGGACATCCTCGAGGCCCTGGTCCTCGGTCTCGTAGGGGTAGAACCGGGTCCCCCCCAGGGCAGGCCCCAGGGCGGTCGAGTGGATGGCGATGATCGCTCGAAGTCCCGAGCGGTCGTCGGAGCAGAAAACGACTTGCTCGTAGCCATCGCCGTTGATGCGCTCGAACAGGTTCATTTCGATCCTTGCCTCGGCGGCCGAGGTCCCGGGGCCGCAGGCGGGTGGTGGAACTAAATGTTACTGCGGCCTCCATGGCTTTCAAACGGCCTTGGAGGGAAGTGCTACATTATGCTACATGGTAGATGAGGCCCGTCGGGTCGGCGTGAGGGAGCTGCGACAGAACCTCAGCGTTTTCCTGCGAAGGGTGAAGCGCGGGGAGACCTTGGAGGTGACGGAGCGAGGCCGGCCCGTAGCCATACTGGGTCCGTTGCCCAAGGGAAGCCCCATGGATCGTTTGCGAGCCGCCGGGAAGGTGAGGCCAGCCGAGGGCGATCTGCTGGCTCTGGGAGCACCTCAGGGAGAGGTATCCACCCGGGTCGGCGAGGCCCTTCAGGCCGGGCGTGAGGAGCGGATCTAAGCGATCTACCTGGACGCGTCTGCGCTCGTGAAGTTGGCTGCGCGCGAGCCTGAGAGCGGTGTCCTCGCCGACTGGCTTACGACCGTCATCGACGCACGAGTATCGAGCGCTGTGTCACTCGTGGAGGTGCCGCGCGCGCTACGGCGCGCCGACCCACATCGACACGTACTGGAGCGCGCCGACAGCGTTCTCCGCGCGGTCGAGATGATCGACATTGATATTGAGATCCTGGAGATGGCTGGAGCGATCGAAGCCAGAGAGCTCCGTTCCCTCGATGCGATCCATCTCGCCACTGCCGTGTTGCTGGGCCCGAGGGAGACGGTGCTTGTGACCTACGATGCGCGGCTCGCCAACGCCGCTCGAGCGGCAGGATTCGAAGTGGAAGCTCCGGCGTGATTCAGGCACGATGGCCTCTCCCTGCCCCCCGGAACCCCCCGGCCCCCGGAACCCCCCGGCCCCGGTTCCCACGGCCCCCAGTTCTCCCGGCCCCCAGTTCTCCCGGCCCCGGTTCTCCCGGCCCCCGGTTCTCACGGGCCCCGGAACCCCACCCGCGGTGGCTGGCACGTTACCGCTCTGCCCGATTCCGGAGCCCGCTCGCTTCGCTGTCCGTTTTGGACGGTGTTGAGGGGTCTATAGGTGATGTATAGTGCTTTTGGCGCTTTTGAGAAACCGGTTCGGGGCCACCGGCCGAGGTTGCCGCAGGGGCAAGCATGACCTGATTTGGGGCCAAGGGAGCAACGGGCAGACTTGCCCGGCGGCTGCGAGACGGTTTTGACGGGGCGTCACACGTGATGTGCGGGACTGGGCTCGCGGGCAGACGAGAGGTGGAGGGCACATGAAGACCAGGGACGATTCCTTGCTCACTCCGGCGGAAGTCGCGGCGCTTTTCAGAGTTGATCCGAAAACCGTTACACGCTGGGCCAAGGCTGGCAAGCTGTCCTCGATCCGGACCCTTGGAGGCCACCGGCGCTACCGCGCCGAAGAGGTGCGCCGTTTCCTCGACGACGGCGGCATGACTCAGAACGTCGAAAGCACCGGCTGAGAGCTGCAGAAAACCGGCCCTCTTTCGAGGGCCGGGTCGGGAGTGGCGAGGGGCAGAATCGAACTGCCGACACCGCGATTTTCAGTCGCGTGCTCTGCCAACTGAGCTACCTCGCCGGGATCATTCAGGATAGCAAGAGGTCCGCTCGAGCGCTGATCCCGCGTACTAGCGCAGTCTGGGTGAGGAACTCCGCGGTTTAGTATTCGCAGCCTGCCCCAGTGGAGCAGCCAGGAGTGCTCATCTCCCTGTCAAGGAGAAGGTCGCCAGTTCAAGTCTGGTCTGGGGCGCAAGATTCAATCAAGCCAATGCGGGGGCGGCTCCAAGAAGGGGCCGCCTCCCGCAGTGACCCGTCGAATCAGCGGCGTGTCCGGTGACTGCCCTTCCCAATGCGGTCCACGAAGCTGTATTGGTTACGACCCGATGGGCTCGGGGGAGTCGTGTCCACCATTGTCCCCGCGTGGGTTTCCTTGATCTCGACATCGGCGTCGTCCGCCCCCTCCAACGTCGAGTCGTAAGCGTTCTTGGCCGCATCGATGGCCCCCTCGTAGTCGTGATCCGAGAACTCTGAGACGGCTTGACCGATGAACTTGTCCGCTCGCGCCAGTTCCTGGGCGGCCTCGTTGGCGTCATCGGAGCGCAGCACCCGGGCCGCGACCTTGTTGGCGTTGGTGATGTAGGTAGCGGCCATGAAGCGGTTCATGTTGTCCTGGTCGAACTGGCTGAAGTCCCAGTTCAAGTCGATGTAGCTCATGATCGAGTTGGTCTGGTCTCCGGACCATGCGAAATAGAGAGAGTCGGCGGGCCCGTAGTCCACGCCGGTCTCGTAGTCAAAGCCGTCGTGCGGGTGGCTCATGGCCACGTGGTGACCGACCTCATGGATCATCGTCGTCGTGAGCCCGTACCCGAGGACGTCTGCGATCAGGGGAGAAATGAAGCTGAAGACGTAGCTTTGTGTGCCGTCCCGGTAGTTGTTGCCGGCGAATCCCAAGACGGGCCCGCTGAGCTTGTCGGTAGTGGCGTAGTTGAACAGTCCCGCCTCATAGTCGGCCGACTTCGGTCCGTCCATCCACTGGTGCTTTTTGAGTGCGTTGTTCAAGAAGAGGTTGGCAAACGCGGGGTAGTCGAGTTTCGGATAGCAGGCCACGTCTTGAAGCCACATGACGTAGCAAGTCTTGGCCTTACCGCTGAACGGAAGCTCCTGCTCGTCATAGGAGTAATCCACGGTCGTCTGCAGCTCGGAGAGCTCGCTGAGGAGCAGGTCCTCGGTGATGTAGGTCTCGGAGGCGTCGACTCCCGGCAGGCCTTCGTAAGTGCTGCTGTCGAGGTTGAAGTCCTCGGGCAGCGCCGGGGGCGTGATGTCCGGAGGATGGAGCGGCGAGGAAGTGAACAAAAGGTTGAGGCCGACGTAGCGGGCGACGAAACCGAGGTCCGAGTCGATTGCCGCAGGGCTGCGGAACCCTCCGCCGGTGTATTCCCAAATCGGGGGCATACGGTAGTCGACCTGTCCGTTGCCGTCGAGGTCCGGGTTGTCGACGTTCCAGTTGTTGGTCCACGACTCGGGCCCGGCAGAGAGGTCATAGAACCAGATCCGGCGAGCCGGTCCCGAATAGCCGTCTTCCTCATCGGCCGGAGGGGTGCCGCCCCACGAGATGATCTTGCGAGACTCGGTAAGCTCCCCGAAGTTGTAGCCGGTGTCGGGCTCCGGCTCGTTCGTCTTGGTGTAGACGTGGAACTTGAAGTCGTCCCGGTTGTACCAGTTGACGAAGAAGATGGTGTCCTCGGTGGTGTCCACGCCATTGGGGGGATGGTCGGCCAGCCAACGCTCGACCGAGGGGGCGTCGATATAGTGGTTCTGGGTGACGTTCAGAACATTCTTCTTCTGAGCGTTGTAGGCGTTCTGAAACTCCGTGCGGGGAGCGGGCGTAGCAAGCCCGGACAGAGTCGTGAAGAACGAGTTCTCGTAGCGGCTGTTCGCCCAGTGGGTGTCGTAGTTGTAGTCGTAGGTGATGCCCAGATACTCCGTGATCCCGTAGAAGTATCGTGAGCGCACGATGGGCTTGTAGGTGTGAGGGAGCTCCCCTATGAAGTCGGATTCATCGACCTGGTCCTCCTCGTAACCCACGAAGACCAGGTTCACGTCCACGCGCTCGTGCAGGCGCGCTTTAGCTCCCGGCGTCAAGTTGTCGTATTTGCCGGCGGACGCCGTTCCCGCGACGAGACTCGACCCCACCAGGACACAGATTGCAGCAATAACCCCAAGGCGCTTCACGACCCCTCCCTCTCGCAGTCCAGGGGTGGACAAACCCCCATCCGAGCTGGCCTTTGGACGCCCCCACGCCGCCCCCCTCAGAATACAGGCAAATTTCACCTGTTGATTCGGAGTGGCCCGGTGGCCGGTGGGGCCGGGCACTATCCTGGTGCCGATGGCGCTCTATCAATTCACAAGACCCGTCGATTTCGTGGCGCCTGTGGTCGTTGCCGCGCTCGAAGGCTGGGTCGACGCCGCTGGAGCGGCAACCTCTGCGCTCGATCACCTCGGCGACGGCAGCGAGGTAGTGGTCCGTTTCGACGGGGATGAGCTGTTCGACTACCGCTCTCGCAGGCCGGTACTCGATGTGCTCGACGGCAAGCTAACCGAGCTGTCGTGGCCCGAGATCACTCTGCGGCACAAGAACCTCGAGGGCCGCGACATCCTCATTCTCTCGGGCCCCGAACCCGACCTTTATTGGCAGAAACTGGCATCTGAGATGGCAGAGCTTGCCATGCGGCTGCGGGTCGAGCGCTGGATCAGCCTCGGGGCCATTCCCGCGGCCGTCGCCCACACCCGGCCGGTTCCCTCGCTGGCGACGGCGTCCGAGTCGGGGTTGCTCGGACAGGACGAGCAGCCGGGCCCGGAGGGGCTCTTACGGGTGCCCTCGGCGGCGCTCAGCGTCATCGAGCTGGCGGTCAGCCGGGCAGGCATCCCCGCGGTCGGCTTCTTCGCCCAGGTCCCCCATTACGTCGCAGGCCCCTATCCGGCAGCCGCGGCGGCTCTGGTTGAGCGAGTCGGCCGCCATCTCGGCCTGAGCCTTCCCCTCGGGGACCTTGGCGAGCAGGCGGAGGCTCATCGCGCCCGGCTCGACGAGCTTGTCGCCGAGCAGCCCGAGGCCCGCGAGTACCTGGAGCGGCTCGAGTCGCTGTCCGGAGAGGAGCTTCCCTCAGGGGACGAGATCGCGACGGAGCTTGAGCGGTTCCTGCGCGGCGAGTCGAGTGGTGGCGACGGGCCGCCGTTGGACGGTCGCTGAGCGGGAGCTAGCTCGCGGGGCAGGGCTACTGCTCTGAGGTTTGGGACAGAACGCGCCAGTAGTCCGCGTTTCGTACCAAACCTCGGGTTAGAGGCTGGCGCAAACCGCTTAGAGGTGGGCCGCTACTTGGCTTTCTTTTGCTTCTTTGCGGCTCGCTTTTCCTTGAGATTCTTTGCGGGGGCCTTCTTCTCCGACTTGCCGCCCTTGTCCTTGCTCGCCACTGGTTCCCTCCAGATTTAGTCGCGGACTCTCTCGATTATCCGCCTTCTAAGCAGGCTTGCCAACTCCCGGCCCGTTCGCCGGCCTTCACGGGGGCCGACAGGCGATTGGCCGGAGGGGCCAGCGGGCAGACCCAACGAGGATCGTAGGAACAGGAGGGGTTGTAGGCGAAGTTGAAGTCGAGCACGAGCCGGTCCCCGTCCATGCCGAGGTCCGCGCCCTTCACCGTGTCGAGGAGGTAGCGGCCCGCTCCGTAGGTGGTTTCGCCACTGGTTGCGTCCCTGAACGGGACGAAGAGGCCGCCGCCGTATGCGTCGAGCCAGTAGAGCTCGAGGGTCAGAGCCTCGCCGCCGAGCCCGAACGTCGCCACACCGCAGCGGGTGAAGCGCATGGATTCTGCGCCACTCGTGGGGATGTCATAGCTCTGGGGCTCACTGCTGGAGCATTCGGCCAATACTCGGCAGTCTTGGTCGTAGTCGTAGTAAGAGACCTCGCTGAAATCG
>Ga0136633_1000555_pt1 | contig 28428 bp, 33 predicted proteins | sample AntDrymeUQ832206_2_FD_105494 | JGI IMG/M metagenome (GOLD analysis project Ga0136633, IMG submission 105494) | Polar desert sand microbial communities from Dry Valleys, Antarctica - metaG UQ83 (22.06) | ecosystem: Environmental > Terrestrial > Soil > Desert | place: Antarctica: Dry Valley... | reverse complement strand
AGCCGGCGCAGGCGCTGGAACGTCGGCGAGGCGACGAGCAGCTCCTCGGCCCTCGTCAGGGTGTGGGTGCATCCGTGCCAGACGTCGACCGTCCGTACCGGTTCGGCCAGGTCGTCCTGGTCGGCGTGAAGGAGGTCGGGCGCAGTCACCGGTCGAGGACCTCCCGCCGCGCATCGGCGGCCCTCAGAGCCGCTTCCAGCAGGTCGGGCGTGGCGTCGAAGAGGGCGAGATAGCGGGGAGCGAGGCCGCAGGAGGCGAGGGTGTCGACCACGCCGGCCTCGCCGTCTCCTTCGCTCAGCATCCCCGCCGCCAGGCGAGCGGAGAACTTGGCCACGTACTGCGCTTCGAGGTACCGCCCGGACGCAGCCAGGTCCTCGGCATCGTCCAGGCACCGTGACACGTAGCTCGCCTCGGCGAGCGCCGGCGCATGGCCCATGGCAAGGATGGCGTCATGTGACGGGACTCCGGCCAGGGTGTAGGCCCGCTCGACGAGATCACGTGCGCCGGTGGTGGCGTCGTTGGCCGCACCGGCATCGTCGGACGTTATGCCGTAGGCGGCAAGCGTGCCCTCGACCAGCACGTCCTCGCCGGCGTGCGACAGGTCGGCGAGCGCCCACTTGGCCTTCTGATACCGGCGCGGCCGTTCGAGCAACGCGAGGAGGGCCAGGTTGTCGAAGCAGCCCCGCAGCGCATCCGACCGGCGGGCGGGGTCTCCGCCGGCCGGCCCGAGGCCGATGAGCAGTAGGTAGACGTCGCGCAGGGTGGACTCGAACCTGTCGCGCCAGGGGGTCATCGCCGCGGCGCGTTCCGACAGAAGGCGAGCGAAACTGTCCGCGTCAAGCACCGGCACGCCGCACCCGAGGCGGGCCGCCTGCCGCAACTCCCAGACCCACCCACCGCCGGTCGTGAGCGCAAGCGCCTCCCGGCGGCCGAGCCGCTCGACCTCCACCCGGACGCCGTCTATCAGGCGGGACGCGAAGCGGTCTGGCTCCGGTGGTGACGACGGTGTGACGACGATCAGGTCGAGGTCGGCACGGGGGGAGCACCTCCGCAGAGCGGTCGACCCGACCACCAGCGCGGCGACGACGGGCTCGGTGGTACTGATCTCCTCCGCCACCCGAGCGGCGAGCACGAGACGTTCGGTGATGAGGGCCTCCGGCGCCTCGAGCGCCAGCAGGCCTGCGGTGACCGACAAGCCCGAGGGCTCTAGGTGCCGCTCTTCTTGGCCGCAGGGCCACCCTTGGTCGGGATCGCTCCGAGCGCCTTGTCGATCTGCTTGAGCGTCTTGGCGTCGACACGGGTACGCGGCCTGCTCATCTCCCGCTTGGCAAAGGTGGAGAGCTGGCGCAACTCCAAGGGCTCCGCCCGCTTCTGCAGCGTCGCCACGATCTCGTAGCCCTCGGCGAGCTCCACCGGATCCGTCGGCAGCTGGTTGACGGGATCGGGGTTGCTGATCTGCGCGAAGACGGACTTGAAGCCCATCTCCGCCCGGAGCAGCTCCGGAGCCGACAGCCCCAGCTTCATGGTGCGGTTCATGACTTCCAGCGCGTGAAACACCTCGCCCATCGGTGTCCTCCCACCTCGGCGCAACCGAAAGCCCGAGCATAGTCCTCGTACCCGCCCGTGCAAGGGGTGGCATCGCCGCCTCAGGCCGGCTTGGTCTCCACCGCCTCCACCACGAACCACAGAGCCTCGTCGGGGGCGATCGTCGGCGGCCGGCCCGCTTCGCCGTACGCCTGTGCCGACGGGATGCCCAACAGGCGCTGCCCACCGACCTTCATGTTCGGGATGCCGTCGGTCCATCCCTTGATCACGTTGCTCAGGGGGAAGGTGGCGGGCTGGCCGCCCCGGGAGTACGACGAGTCGAAGATCTTCCCGGAGGAGCAGGAGACGCCGATGTACTGGACGGTCACCGTGTCGCTGGCGGCGATGGTCGCACCGGTGCCGACCTTGATGTCCTCGATCACCAGTTGGGTCGGCGGCGGCCCGACCCTGATCGGCACGTTCGGCGCGCCCTGCGGGAGCGGGTCGGCGAGAGGGACGCACGGCTTGCCGGCGGCGGACCCGGGATCCTCGACCTCGGTGGGTACGGTCGAGTTCGTCGTCTCCACGTCGGAGTCGCCGCCGCCGCGGGAGGCGAGGAAGAGCCCCAGGAGCACCACCGCCACCGCACCGACGCCGAGCCTGATCGCCCGCCGGCGCCGGGCCTGGGCACGAGCCCGGGCCGCTTCCCGCTCCATGCGCGCCTGCCGCAACGCTTTCTGCCGGTCACGCTTCGTCTGGGGCACGTCGGCAAGGTATCAACCAGGGCGCTACGACCAGAAGTCGTCCCAGTCATACACGTCGCCCGGGTGGACCCGGATCTCGCTACGGCGGTTGGCGGCGACGTGCCAGACGTTCGAACGAAGGGTGCGGCCGGACAGCTCGGTGTCAGCTATACCCGGACGTGGGACAACGGTACGGTGCACCGCATGGTGACCGTCGACGAGGTCGCTCGAATGGCGCTGGCGCTGCCGGAGGTCACCGAAGGCGAGCGTCACGGCAACCGCACGTGGTCCGTCGCCGGCAAGACGTTCGCATGGGTGAGAGCGTTCAGCAAGGCTGACATTCGTCGCTTCGGCGACGCGACGCCACCCGATGGGCCGATTCTCGCCGTGCGCGTCGCCGACCTCCACGAAAAGGAGGCCGTGCTCGCCAAGCAGTCCACAGCGTTCTTCACCATCCCGCATTTCGACGGCTACTCCGCCGTTCTCATCCAGCTCCAGGCGGTGACCAGGCGACCGCTCCGTGAAGCACTGGTCGACGGCTGCTTGGCATGCGCGCCGTCCACGCTTGCAGACGCATACGTGAAGCAGGGGAAGAACCGCTCGTGATCGACGAGCGTTCGGTGCGGCCCCGCGCAATCGTGTTCGACCTCTTCATCAAGCTGACGGATTTCGAGGCCGAGCGGTGCCGGCCCGCTACATGCAGGAGCTGGCCGGCCTGCTCGGCGTCGATCCGGTCGAGTTCGCATCACTGATGCGCACGCCCTTCGGCGCCGACTTCCGGTATGACGCCGAAGCCGGCTGGACAGGTCCCTGCATCACTGAGCTCGACGAGCTCGCGCACGTTCTCGCCTGACGTGGGCGCGTCCTCGTAGTCGGATCCTCCTGCGAGACGATTCGAAGGAAGGTCCCACCGGGGTGCTCGGCGTCGGCCCTCGGCGACGGGCGGCAAACGGTCCCCAAGGACACGCCGGGCCGGTATTGCGAATACCTCTGATGGCATCAGCATTTGGTCTTGGACGAGAGAACTCCCATGGTTGATGCTGATCACAGGGCATCGCCGACCCGGATCCCCTATCGGAGCCTCTCGAGATCCCTCCCCAGCCGGATCTCGGGCGGCTCCGATAGACGATCCCCGTGGCAGATGGCGGGCGACCGGGAGGCCATCGGTGGCGCTCGACGGGATCGATCCGGCAATTGCCCCGATCCCGCTGCCGTTGCAACGCGTTCGGCAGCTTCAATCAAGCCTGCGTCACTGGGTAAGAGCTGCCAGCAGCTCTCACGGGCAGCCCGCCTACTCTCGGCTGGTGCCATGCTCGCGTCGTGTTCCGGTTGCGTGCCGCTCGTCGTGAGGACGGTCCAGTGCTTCAGGAGATCGAACGCCTGGCCGGTGCGCGCTTCCGCGAGGTCGGCCTCGAAACGGTCGCTGACAACGACTCACCTTCGCTCGAGGAGTTGGTTGAGTACGCCGACTCAGGTCGGGGCTGGGTCGCTGTGGACGAGTCGGACAAGCCGGTCGGCTACGTCATCGTTGACGACGCCGACGGCAATGCCCACGTGGAGCAGATGAGCGTCATTCCCGAGCACCAGAACAGGGGTGTTGGACGCTCGCTCCTCGCCCAGGTGCACGCGTGGGCTTCGGATACCGGACGAGGGGCGATCACGCTGACGACCTACACCGAGGTGCCCTGGAACCGGGCCCTCTATCAACACCTCGGCTTTCGAGTTCTCGATGACAAAGAGCTCGGTCCCCACCTGCGGGCGATTCGTGATGCGGAGAAGGCTCGCGGTCTGGACGTCGCACCAAGGGTCTGCATGCTCCGTGAAGTGACATGACGACCCCACGAGCTCGCTGGCGCTGACCTACGTACGATTCTCGACGTGTGGCAGACGCTCGAGACGTTCTACGACGCGGTGCCCCGCGGGAGCGCCCGGGTGGAGGAGCACGGGTCCCTCGTTCTGTTCCTGCAGACGCGCGACGGCGGTCATCCGTTCTACGCACGACCGGCTCATCCGGCGCGGGGCACGCCGACGGTCGAGGATGTGCTCGCCGTGCGGGCCCGGCAGCGCGAGCTTGCGGTCCCGGAGTCGTTCGAGTGGGTCCACCAGGTCACTCCAGGCCTGCTGGAGGTAGCCGAGCGAGCGGGCCTGACGGTGCTGCAAGCCCCGCTGCTCGTGCTCGACCCGGCCGAATTGCCGCCGCCAGATCCACGGGCGCAGGTGCTCGACCTTGCTCCGGAGGAGATCGGCGTCGTAGCCCGCCTCGCATTTTCCTCACCAGGCACCGGGCCGGGGCCCATCGGTGTGGCGGAACGGGACGCAGCCCTGACGGGCGCTCCACCGACGGAGAGCCGGCACCGGCACGCCGTCGCCATGCTTCCGTGCCAGGGCGTCGTCTCGGTGGGCACGGCCCAACGGGCCGGCGACGTCGTGGAGATTGCCGGCGTGGGCACGTTGCCCTCAGTGCGCCGGAAAGGCCTTGGCGCGGCGGTCACCGTTGCGCTGGCTCGCGATGCGCTGGATCGCGGCGCAGAGACTGTGTTCGTTTCCGCGGGCAGCGAGACGATCGCCCGGGTCTACGAGCGCGTCGGCTTCCACCGCATCGGTACCGCCTGCATCGCCGACCCTTGAAATGCCCGTTCCGCCTGGCCGAGCCCAAGTAATTCGAAGCGCCGGCCCTATCTCGCTGGCCATCATGGGAGCGAGAAAGGCGAGGATATTTCCGTGGACGCGTACACCAACTACATCATGCATTTGTCGGACGCCCGGCTCGGCGATCTGCGTCGCGAGGCCGCCGAATACCGTTTGTCGGAGTCCGCTCGCAAGGCCCGCCGTGCCCGCTGGAGCCGGACTTGGAAGGCGCTGCGGCGCCGGCCGGCTCCGGTGATCGAGCCGTTGGCCACCTTGACCCTCGCCACCCTCGCCGCCGAGCACGAGGAGCTTCGCCGGTCGGCGTGAGGCCGTCGTCGTCCTACGCGTTGGCCAGCAGGTCGAACCCCTCTTCGCGGTACGTGCGGGCCGCGGAGAGGCGGCGGGTCGGGTTGCCGCCGGACATCTCCATGAAGCGGGCAATCGCATCCTCGGTCCACGCCTGCTCGAGCCGGATGTGGCCCAACTGCCGTTCGGGCGACTCGTCGAAGGCGGAGTCCAGGTTGGCCTCGGACTTCGACAACCACCGGGCGGCCTGGTCGAGGTAGTCCTGGCGCATCTCGGGGTGCTCGACCGCCATCGCCATCCGATCCTCCGCCACGTGGCGCGAGCAGATGCCGCGCATTTGCCGGCAGTAATGATTGCGGTCGCTGCCCATTGAGAGCGCCACCCCGAACTTGATGTGGGCATCCTTGAAGCGGCCCTGCCCGAACTCCTGGTCCGCTTCGGCGATGAGTTCCTCGTAGGTGCTCACGGTGCTCCTGGTTGGTGTCGCAGGTTGGTGTCGCTGCTGTCTTGGTTGGGTTCAGCCGGTGTTGCGCAATCCGTTGGCGATGCCGTTGACCGTCAGTAGCAACGCCCGTCGCAGCTCCGGGTCGACCTTGTCGCTGCTGCGCAAACGGGCGAGAAGCGACACCTGCAGGTAACTGATGGGGTCGAGGTAGGCGTCGCGGATCTCCAGCGTCTGCCGCAGCAGCGGATGGTGGTCGAGCAGCCGGTCGCGGCCGGTGAGGGACAGCACTTGGTCAACCGTACGCCGATGTTCCTCGGCGATGCGATCGAAGATGCCGTGGAGTGACGGGTCCGCCAGGTGCTCGACGTAGCGCCGGGCGACGTCGAGGTCGGTCTTGAACAGGACCATCTCGACGTTGCTGATGAACGTCCGGAAGAAGTGCCATTCCCGGTACATGCCCGCCAGGCGCTCGGACCATCCCTCGTCACGGGCCTGCTCGAGGCCCGCTCCGACGCCGAACCAGCCGGGGACGATCTGGCGGGACTGCGTCCAGCCGAACACCCACGGAATGGCCCGCAGCGACTCCATCCCCTGGGTCCGACCGCCGGCGCGCCGGATCGGTCGGGAGCCGATGTTCAGCTCGGTCAGCTCCTCCACCGGCGTGGAGGAGCGGAAGTAGTCGAACAGGCGAGGATCGTCGATGAGGCCCCGGTAGGACGCATGGGCCGCCTTCGACACGACGTCCATCACCTCGTCCCAGTCCTCGATCACGCTGAACGGCACCCGCGACTCGCGGTGGAGGAGCGACGCCTTGAGCACGGCCGCACTGGCGAACTCGAGGTTCCGGCGGGCGAGGGTGGGCAACCCGTACTTGTCCGAGATCACCTCGCCCTGTTCGGTGATCTTGATGGCGCCGTCGAGCGTGCCGTAGGGCTGGGCCAGGATGGCGTCACCCGTCGGTCCGCCGCCCCGCCCCACCGTTCCTCCCCGTCCGTGGAACAGGCGCAGCAGCACCTGGTGGTGGTGGGCGACGTCGCGCAGGGCCCGCTGTGCCCGGTGGATCTCCCACAGGGACGTGGTGATGCCGGCGTCCTTATTGGAGTCGGAGTAGCCGAGCATTACCTCCTGCACCTCCCCCCGCAGCTCGACCAGGCGCCGGTAGCCGGGGTCGGACAGCAGCTCGTCGAGGAGCGGTCCGGCGTTGCGCAGCTCCGCAACGGTCTCCAGCAGGGGTACGAAACCGATGCGGGCCACGCCGGCGGTGAGGTCGACCAGCCCAACCTCCCGGGCCAGGATCACCGGGGCCAGCACGTCGTCGCATCCGCGGGTCATGGAGACGACGTAGCTCTCGATGGCCTCCTCGCCGTAGACGTCGAGGGCCTCGCGAACGGTCTCGAAGAGGCATAGGACCTCCTCGGCGTCGCCGGTGAGGCGCGTGGCCGGCGACTTCAACGGCCGGGCCGACTGCAGCTCGGAGGACAGCAGCTTGGTGCGGTCGGCGCGGGACAGAGCGGCGTACGGGGTGTCGAGGCGTTCGAACAGGGCGGCGAGGGCGATGTGGTGTCGGTCGGCGTGTTCGCGTATGTCCATGGTGGCGAGGGCCATGCCGAAGGTGGCCGCCACCCGGATGACCCGGTCGAGGCTGCCCCGGGCCACGAGGTCGCCCCGATTCTCGAGCATCGACTCCCGCATGAGCTCGAGCTCGTCGAGCAGCTCGGCCGTGGAGGCGTACTCGAGGCCGGGACGGGGCGGAGCGCCGTCGTCGAGGCGGGTCCGGGTGTTCAGCAGACGCTGCAGGATGTAGGAGCACTTGAGCCGGTAGGGCTCTTCGGCATTGATACTGCCGTACCGCGCGTAGACGTCGGGCAGCGCGGTCCGATCCGCAGCCAGGCTGGCCTTGAGCGGGCCGGAGATCTGCGTGAGACGCGTCGACGAGCTGAGCTTGGCCACGAGATCCTCGACCGTGCCCGACAGCCGGCGCAGGGCCAGCCGCCGTTGCAGTCCCAGCACCTTGAGCGTGACCTCGGGGGTGACGTTGGGGTTGCCGTCGCGATCTCCACCGACCCAGGTGCCGAAGCGAATGGGGCGGGCCCGGGGGGCGAGCTCGATCCCGAGGCGGGCCAGGTGGGCGGCCAGGTCGTCGAGCAGGTCGGGCAGGACGGCGCCGAACAGGTCGTCGAGGTAGAAGACGACCGAGCTGGCCTCCTCCGCCGGCGTCGGCTTCTTCCGGCGCAGCTCGTCGGTCTGCCAGATGAGGTCGACGACCTCGGCGAGCTCCCGCTCGTCGCGCCGGCGGTCGTCCTCGGTGGCCCGGGGGTTGGATCGCTGCTCCAGCAGTTCGGCGATCCGCCGGCGCTTGGCCAGGAGCGACTGACGCACGGCCTCGGTGGGGTGGGCGGTGAGGACGAGGCGCAGCTCGAGCCGGTCGATCAGGCTCGCGACCTCGGCCGGCGGCAGCCCGGCGGCGGCGATCTCCTCGATCGCTCTCGCCAACGGGCCCTCCTCCTCGGCCAGCTGCGTGCGCTCGTCGGCCCGGTGCACCTGCTCGGCGATGTTGGCCAGGTGGAAGTAGGCCGAGAACGCCCGCACCAGGAGAGTGGCGGTGTTCAGGTCGACGCTCGACAGGAGCTCGTCGAGGTGCTCGGCGGTGGCCGCCGACGACTCGTCGCGCGTGGCCTTGCTCAGGGCCCGGACGCGCTCCACCAGCTCGAGCAGCTCCTCGCCCTCGTGGCGGAGGAGCGTCTCCCCGAGCAGGCCGACGAGCATCTTGATGTCGCGGTTGAGCGCCTCCCCCTCGAGCATGAGTGACGGGTCAGCGGCCGAGGAAGCCACCCAGGACGCCTACTGCTCCGGCGCCCCCGGTCTCGCCCGGCATCACCGAACGGATCCAGGCCTGGAGCGCGGACGGGTTACGGGACTGCGTCATCACCCAGCCCGGACCGGTGAAGTCGAAGACGAAGCCCTCCCCCGACTTCAGGGTCTGGATGACCCCGCCGGCCACCTTTCGGATCTGGCTGGCGGTCGAGGGGTCAAACGCCACCACGTGGCCGGTGTCGATGGTGATCGACTCCCCCTCGGCCAGCTGGACGGTGTCGAGCGCGCCGTAGCAGGCGAGCAGCACGGTGCCGGCGCCTGACGCCCGGACCAGGAACCCGCCCTCGCCACCGAACAGGTTCTTGAACCCGCCCCACTTGGTGTCGAGCTCGACACCCGCCGCCGACGCCAGCCAGCAGCCCTTGGTGATCGACAGCGGGCGGTCGGGCGAGACGGTGCTGGTGATGATGTCGCCGGGGAGGTGGTGGGCGACGTCGACCCAGCCGCCCGACGCCGGCGCTGTGTAGGTGGTGACAAAGAGGCTCTCGCCGCCGAGCACCGAGCGCTTCAACCCCTTCATGACCCCGCCCTGGGTGCTCGACGCCACCCCGACGCCGGAGGAGGTGGCCATCATGGCGCCCGATTCGGCGCGGATCTGCTCGTTCGGATCGAGGGTGATGCGGGCTGCGGCGAACGAGGGGCTGTGGCGGAGGGCGACATCCATGCCTGGACGCTACCGCCGTCTGCGGGACCTCAGCACGGTGCGCTCGGTTGTTGCGGATCGCAGGTCGGCAGGGCCAGCACGTGGGCCGGCACCGCCGACGTGGACAGGCGCTCGACCGGCACCGGACAGTCCGTGCCGCCCACCTTGGCCGTCGTGGTGGCGAAGACGTCCTCGGTGGCCGGGGTGTTGCCCGGGGCCATCCACACCTGGGCCACCCGCGGCTGGTCGCGGCCGGCGGGCACCATCTCGTCGGGCGTCGGCCGGAAGGTGGTCCTGGCGAACTTCAGGAAGTACCCGCCCGATCCGCTGAGCCGCAGGTGGGCGACGAGCGATGTGAGGCGGATGTCGACGGAATTCGGATTGGAGAAGGTGAACGTCTGCTCCCACAACACGCCGTCGCCCGGAGGAGCAGGCGCCGAGCTGCCCTGCCAGCGCTCATTGGTAAAGGTCATCGGCTTGAGCCCGCACGCATTGGTGGCGGCCGCCGGCGCCACGATGGTGGTGGCCTGGGCGCGGGACGGACGGGCGGCGGCATCGTCGGTGGTGCCTCCTCCGTCGCCGCACGAGGCGAGCAGCGACGCCAGGAGGAGCGAGAGCACCGAGCCGGCCTGCCGGCCCCGCCGGAGCGCAGCGTAGGCCGCCGCCGGAAGGCCGTCAGGGCTCGGTGCGGGTCGCGACCGGGGACTCAGCACGGCGAGGAACCTATCCCGTAGGTTCTCCTTCTTCATGCCGTCACCCGGCGCCACGCTGGTGGCCACTGACATCACCCGGTCACACGGTGCCTTCGTCGTCCTCGACGGTGTCAGCGTGACGGTGGGGCCGCGGGCGCGGATCGGCGTGGTCGGGCCGAATGGTGTCGGCAAGACCACCCTGCTGCGGATCCTCGCCGGGCTCGAACCACCCGACTCGGGACGGCTCACCTCGGCGCCACCGACGCTCAACGTCGGCTACCTCCCCCAGGAGCTGGAGCCCCGGGACGGGGAGACGCTGCGGGCCTACCTGTCCCGGCGGACCGACGTGGCCGCGGCCGAGGCCGAGCTGGAGAAGGCCGCCGGTCTGCTCGCCGGTGCCGACGCCGGCGCCGCCGACCGGTACTCGGTCGCCCTCGAGCGCTACCTCCAGCTCGGCGGCCCCGACCTCGACCACCGGGCCGCCGAGGTCTGCGAGGACCTCGGCCTGCCCGCCGACCGGCTCGACGTGGAGCTGGGGGCGCTGTCGGGAGGCCAGGGGGCACGGGCTGCGCTGGCCGCCATCCTGCTGTCGCGCTTCGACGTCCTCCTGCTCGACGAGCCCACCAACGACCTCGACTTCGCCGGACTCAGCCAGCTGGAGCGCTTCCTGGCCGACCTCGACGGAGCGCTGGTCGTGGTGTCGCACGACCGGGCGTTCCTCGAGACGACCGTCGAACGGGTGGTCGAGCTCGACGAGCACACCCGGAAGTCCACGGAGTTCGGGGGCGGCTGGGAGGGGTACCTGGAGGCCAAGCGCACCGCCCGGCGCCACGCCGAGGAGGCGTACGAGGAGTACACGTCTCAGCGCTCCGGGCTGGTCGACCGGGCCCGCACCCAGCGCCAGTGGGCGGTCCAGGGCGTCCGGACCGCGAAGAAGACCCCGCCCGACCATGACAAGGCCCAGAAGGGATTCCGGATCAACCGGACCGAGAAGCAGGCGGCCAAGGTCCGGATCACCGAGAAGGCGCTGGAGCGGCTCGAGGTGGCGGAGAAGCCATGGGAGGGCTGGGACCTGCACCTGGAGCTGGCGCCGTCGACCCGTAGCGGCGACGTGGTGGCCCGGCTGGTCGACGCAGTGGTGGAGCGGGGGTCGTTCCGCCTCGGCCCCCTGTCGCTGGAGGTGGCGTGGGCCGAACGGCTGGCCATCGTCGGGCCCAACGGGTCGGGCAAGTCCACCCTGTTGCGGGCCCTGCTCGGCGAGCTGCCCCTGGCGTCGGGCGAGCGCTGGATGGGCCCGGGCGTGGTTGTGGGCGAGCTCGACCAGGGCCGCCGGCAGTTCCTGGGCGACGAGCCGCTGATCGCCGGTTTCAGCAGTGCATCCGGGCTGCTCGTGCAGCCCAGCCGGTCGCTCCTGGCCAAGTTCGGGCTCGGGGCCGAGCACGTCGGCCGCCCGGCATCGAGCCTGTCGCCCGGCGAACGGACCCGGGCCACGCTCGCATTGCTGATGGCCATTGGCGCCAACTGCCTGGTCCTCGACGAGCCCACCAACCACCTCGACCTGCCGGCCATCGAGCAGCTCGAGCAGGCCCTCGACGACTACGAGGGCACGCTCCTGCTGGTCACCCACGACCGCCGACTGCTGGAAGCCCTGGAGATCACCCGCACCGTTGACCTCGCTCAGGGGGCCGGCAGGTAGCGGCGTGCGCCCCAGTACTGGCGGGCGTACGGCGGCGCGTCGATGGACACCGTCTCGACCGTCCGCCCGGTGGCAGGGGCCTGGATCATCATCCCGTTGCCGACGTACATGGAGACGTGGGTGATCCCCCGCTGCTCACCGTTGGGCGAGAAGAAGAGCAGGTCGCCCGGCTCGAGACGGGACCGGTCCACCGCGATGCCCACGCCGGCCTGGTCGTCGGCGTCCCGGGGCAGGACGATGCCGTGGACGCCATACACGGCGGCGGTGAAGCCCGAACAGTCGAAGCCGGCGGCAGACGTCCCCGCCCACAGGTAGGGCAGGCCGGAGAACTGGCGGGCGCCGGCCACCAGGTCGGCGGGGCTCGTAGGGCGAGGACCGGGGGGCCGGACGTCGACGTCGGCGGTCGACAGCTGGCCGCGACCGCCGGTTGGCAGGGCCACCGTCACGTGGGTGGCGCCGGCGTCCAGCACCGGCAGGCGAGTGTTGTAGCTGAGGTCGAGCAGCGCGCGGGTCCGGCCGGCGTCCAGGAGCTGGGCAGACGGCGAGATGACGACGGCGGACGTCGCTGTCGCCGTCGCCTCGGCGGCGCGCAACTGGGCCGTCGGCATCCAGCCCGGGTACCCGCCTGGGTCGAGGGACGACGGTTGGCCGGTGACGACCACGCGGGCCCACCCGCCGGCCATCTCCCGCACGACCACCCGCTCCCCGTACAGGGCCTGGGTGACCAGCCGGTCGACCAGCCACAGCTTGTCGTCATGCGTCATGGCCGCGATCCAGCGCCGGATGTCGACGGGATTGGTGAGCGACGGCTCGTCGACCGGCCGGGCCACGTTGGGCGCGTTCCACACGTTGGCCACGGCGACGGTCACCAGGGCGCTCCGGCCGGGCGCCGGCCCGTCGTCCACCGCGCTGGCGGGCAGTGCGGTCGTCGCCGACGCGGGGAGGTCAACCTCTGCCGGTACTGCAGCGGGCGGCGGGGGGCCCTCGGGGCGGCTCATGACGACGAGCAGGACGACCACCGGGACGGCGAGCATGGCCGCCACCAGTGCTCGCCGCCGGCGCTCCAGCACCATCTGCCGACTGTACCGAGCGATTGGCCGCTACCGTTCCAAGGCGTGCCTATGCGTGCTCTCCCGCTGGTCCTGGCCGCCCTTCTGAGCGCTGCAGCCTGCAGCTCCGGCGACGACGGGGCCGTGGCCCCTTCGCCGGAGACCAGCCTCACCACTCCCGGCCCCGCCACCACGCTCCCGCTCACCACCACCACCGCCGAGCCCGATCCCGCCGCGGCCAGGGCGGTGGTCACGCCGGGCGGAATCGTCGTGCCGGTGATCTCCCGGGCGGGCGACGGCTGGAACGTGCGCACGCCCTGCAACGCCACCACCACCGTCCCCCAGAGCCGAGGCCGGTCGGCGGGGTCGCCGGTGATCGTCCTGGACCCGGGCCACGGCGGGGCCGAGCCGGGGGCGGTGTCGCCGGCGGGACTGGCGGAGAAGGGCGTGAACCTGGAAGTGGCCCGCCACGCCCAGGCCGCCCTCCAGAACGCCGGCATCACTGCACTGCTGACCCGCACCGGTGACTACGAGGTGGCCCTGGCCACCCGCTCGGAGATCGCCCGGGCCGTGGATCCGAAGGCGTTCGTGTCGATCCACCACAACGCCGAGCCCGACGGCCCGCGTGACGGCCCGGGCGCCGAGACCTACTACCAGATCGGGTCCGCCGACTCGAAGCGGCTGGCCGGCCTCGTCTACGAGGAGATCGTCAAGGCCATGTCGCAGTACAAGGTGGCATGGGTGGCCGACCGCGACGCCGGGGCGAAGTACCGCCAGGGCAACAGCGGCGACTACTACGCCATGCTCCGCCAGCCGGGGAAGGTGGTCAGCGTCCTGGCCGAGCTGGCCTTCATCTCGAACCCGGCCGAGGCCGAGCTGATCAGCCGGCCCGAGGTCCAGAAGGTCGAGGGGGAGGCCGTGGCCAAGGGCATCGTGCGGTACCTGACCACTCGCGACGCCGGGTCCGGGTACACCGAGCCGTACCCCCGGGTCGACCCTCCTGGCACCACTGGCGGGACCAGCCGGGCGTGCCGGGATCCCCAGCTGTGACAGGGTTCACCCCATGACTGACGCACAGAAGCCGCAGGTACAGGTTCCCCCGAACGAGGCCCCCCCGACCGAGCTGGTCACCGAAGACCTCGTCGAAGGCACCGGTGCGGAGGCCGTCGCCGGCAAGAAGGTCCAGGTCCACTACGTGGGCGTGGCCTGGAGCACGAACAAGCAGTTCGACGCTTCCTGGGACCGGCCGGGCTCGTTCAGCTTCCCGCTCGGAGCGGGCCAGGTCATCGCCGGCTGGGACCAGGGCGTGGCCGGCATGAAGGTCGGCGGCCGGCGCAAGATCACCATCCCGCCCCACCTGGGCTACGGCGACGCCGGCGCCCGGGGCGCCATCAAGGGCGGCGAGACCCTGATCTTCGTGGTCGACCTGCTCGGCGTGAGCTAGGGGCGCAGTTCGACGAAGCCGGCGGCAGCAAAGTCGCCATCGAATGCGAGCGCCTCCCGGATCCGACGGCGACGCATCATCGCAAAGCTCGTTGCGTCCACAAAGGAGTATTTGCGCTCGTCGTGCCGCCGTAGCCACGCCCATGCGTCCCCTTCGAGCGACTCGTCAGCCGTGGCGACCTCGACGTTCCCCAGCCGGGTAAGGCGATCCAGGAAACCCACTGCCGCCCCGTGTCCGAGCCGACGCCGGACCAGCGTCCACGTCTCCCCGACGACGTGGTTCGAGGTGAGGAGCCGCTCTCGGCCCTGCTGAGCCGCCAGCGCGGACGCCTCCGGATGCCGGCGGTCGTGCCGGTCCTGCACGCTGAACCAGAAGCTGGTGTCGACGAACCTCACGGGCCGGTGTGACGGCCCTGTCCGTAGACAGCGTCGTCGATGTCGTCCACCCCGCCGTCTTCCAGCCAGCCGGTCATGGCGGTCCATGCCGCCTCGGAGTCGGTGGACGGCGACCGCAGCTCCTTGGCCAGGCTGGCCCGGATCAGGGCCGCCTTGGAGATGCCCCGGCGGGTCGCCTCAGCAGCCGCGGCCCGATCGAGCTCCTCTTCGAGATGGATCTGCACCCTCCTCACATGGTAAGAGTACACACCTTGGTCGATGAAGGGTGTGTATACCCGGCCAGGCGCGGTGGGAGAAGGCGACGGCGTGCGGGGCGGTGTCGACACGAACCCGCCCCCAGGATCGTCCAGACTGGGTGACATGGGCGCCACGCTGACCGAGATCGTCGTCGATGCCGCCGACCCGGCGGCCCTGGCGGCCTTCTGGGTCGAGGTGCTCGGCTGGGAGCAGCTCGACGCCGACGACACCGGCGTCGAGATCGGGGCTTCGGGTGGCGCCAAGCCGACGCTCGTCTTCGTCCCCGTGGACGATTCGAAGGCCGGGAAGAACCGCCTCCACCTCGACGTCAACCCCAGCGGATGCGACCAGGACGCCGAGCAGCAGCGCCTGCTCTCGCTCGGCGCAGTCGAGATCGACGTGGGCCAGGGCGAGCAGACGTGGGTGGTGCTGGCCGATCCGGAGGGCAACGAGTTCTGTCTGCTCCGAACACAGGTGGGCTGAATCAACCGCCCATGGCCGTGTCGCAGTTCGGAGAACCCAGGGGCCCCAAGGGCTGGCTCGCGGCGCAGGTCGTCGCCCGCCTCACCGGTGACGCCAACCGGTGGATGGTGGACTGCCTCGAGGTCGGCCAGGGCGACCGGGTGCTCGACGTGGGATGCGGCCCCGGCCTCGCCGTCGCCCTCGCCGCCGAGCGGAGCGTCGGGCCGATTGTCGGTGTCGACACCTCCGAGACGATGGTGCGGCTCGCCCTGCGCCGGAACCGGGCGGCGGTCCGCCAGGGGCGGGTCGAGATCCACCGGGCCGATGCCGCCCGGCTTCCGTTTCCCGACGCCCGCTTCACCGCGGCCGGGTCCCTGAACTCCCTGCAGTTCTGGGCGTCCCCCGCCCAGGGCCTCGGTGAGCTGTACCGGGTTGTGGAGCCGGGCGGGCGGGTAGCGGTGGTGCTGATGGCCCGCAGCGACGACCCGACCGGCCCCGAAACGCCGCCTTGGGTGGAGCGCACCGTCGAGGACCTGCGGACCGCCGGGTTCGCCGACCTGGACATGACGGCCCGGACCTTCGGCGGCGTCCTGCACCGGGCCCTGCTCGGTTCAAAGCCGGAAAAAGAGAATGGCGCCCCCCTCGACCCCACGGCGGACGGGGTGAGGAAGGGCGCCGGTCCCTAGTATACGTACGATGTACGGCTTGTCGAGTCGCAAACGGGATTTTTCATGAGATCTCCCCTCACCGCCCAGGAGATCTTCCGCGCCGCCGTGCGGCTGGTCGACTCCGAGGGTCTCGAGGCGCTCACCATGCGGGGACTGGCCGCCGAACTGGGCGTGGCCGCCATGACCCTCTACGGGCACGTCAACACCAAGGACGACCTCCTCATCGCCGTGCTGAACCTGGTCAACGAGGAGATCGCGCTGCCCGACCCGGCTACCCCTCCGTGGGAAGCGCTTCGGAGCGTGACCCGGGAGTTCCGCCGGGTGGCGCTGCTGCACCCCAACCTGGTGCCCCTCATCATGCGCCGGCCCCCCACCGGCTCGCAGGGCCTCCTCACCCTGGAAATCGCGCTCGACGCCCTTCGCCGGGCCGGCGTCCCCCCCTCGCTGGCGGCCAAGGCGTACCGGCTCTCGGCCTCCTTCGCCATCGGCTTCGTGTCCCTGGAGTGCGGCGGGTTCTTCCATCCGGTCGACATGGATGCCGGCGCTCGGGTCGCTCCGATCGACATCAGCGCCATCCCGCGGATCGTCGAGGTAGCCCCCTACCTGACCGAGTGGGACGCCGATGCCGAATTCGAAAACGGAATGGACGTCATCATGGGCGTGCTGGCCAGTTGGGCCGAGTCAACCCCGGCGGGCCAGTTGGTGGAGGACAACGGCGGCCGCGGTGGCGACGTTGAGCGAGTCGACGCCGTCGCTCATGGTGATCCTCACCCGGCGATCAGCCGCCCGTAGGGCTCGTTCGGAAAGTCCCGGCCCCTCGGCGCCGACAAGGAGCACCTGCCGCCGACGGGGGACGATCGTCCGGACGTCGTCGGCGTCGTCAGCCGGGGTCAGGGCCAGCACCTCGAAGTCCAGGTCCCGGAGGCGGGTGATCGCCTCGACCGCACTTGGTACGCGCGTGAACGGCAGGCGCAGGACCTGGCCCATCGAAACCCGGACCGACCGCCGGTAGAGGGGGTCGGCGGAGGTCGCGTCGAGCACCACGGCGCCCACCCCGAAGGCGGCGGCGTTGCGGAACAGGGCGCCCAGGTTCTCGTTGTCGGTCACGCCCTCGGCCATTAGGACGAGGTCGGCGCCGGCAACCACCGTGGCCAGATCAGGGTGCGGGCGCCGGCCCGCCGACGCCAGCGCGCCGCGGTGGAAGTGGAAGCCGGTCACCTTCGTCATGAGCGCCTGGGTCACGGAGTAGACCGGCGCGTCGACGCCGGCCAGGTCGTCGGCCAACGCAGCCAGGCCCTGTGGCGTGACCACGACCGCCCGGACCCCGTAGGGCGACTGCAGCAGCTGGCGGATGACCAGCGCCCCCTCGGCCACGAAGAAGCCTTCCCCGTGGCCCTCCAGCGCCCGGCGGAGGGCCGGGTCGTTGAGGAGGAAGAAGTCGGCAACCCTTGGGTCGTCCGGGTCGTCGATGGGCTCCGGTTGAAACTTCAACTTTCTCGATACCATGAAGGGGTGACCGGGACCAGGTGGCTGAGCGAGGACGAGCAGCGGACCTGGCGATCGTTCCTCGGGGCCATGCGCCTCCTCACCGACCAGCTCGACAGGGAGCTGCAGCGTGATGCGGACATGCCCCACACCTACTACGAGATCCTGGTCGCCCTGTCCGAGGCGCCGGGACGGACGATGCGCATGAACCAGCTGGCCGACCTCTGCCAGTCGTCACGCAGCCGGCTGTCCCATGCCGTGAGCCGGTTGGAGGAGGCCGGGTGGGTGCGCCGGCTGCCCTGCCCGACTGACAAGCGGGGCGCCCTGGCCACGATGACCGACGAGGGCTTCGCCGCCATCGAGGCCGCCGCGCCCGGCCATGTGGAAACGGTGCGCCGCCACCTGTTCGACGTGCTCACCCCCGAGCAGGTGCGGCAGCTGGGCGAGATCAGCGCCGCCATCGTCGACGGCCTGGTCGACTCAGGTCTGCCAGGTGGTCCCGGATGCGAGAAGGTCTGAGAGGTCCCCCGGCCCCAGCCGCTCGGCCGCAGCCACGACCTGGTGGTTGAGCAGGGCGCCGTAATCGGGGCGCTCGACGGCCCGGAAGACCCCGATGGGCGTGGGCTCCGAAGGCCCCCGGGCCAGGTGGGACAGCAGGAATGCCAGCCCGGGGTCATCGCGTCGCTCGTCGTGGAGCAGGATGGCGTCCTCCCCCACGTCGGCCACGGCGACGATGCGGGCCTGGCCCTGGGCGTCGACCACCACCCCCAGCTCGTTGTCGGCCCCGAACCGCACGGGACGGCCGTGCACGAGCGGGATGAGCATGCGCGGCCTGGCCTCGCGGGCGGTGATCTTGTCGAAGGCGCCGTCGTTGAAGACGTTGCAGTTCTGGTAGATCTCGACGAACCCCGCCCCGAGATGGTCGTGGGCCCGGCGGAACGTCTCCATCATGTGGGTCCGGTCGAGGTCGTGGGTGCGGGCCACGAAGGTGGCCTCGGCGCCCAGGGCCAGGGCCACGGGGTTGAACGGATGGTCGACGGAGCCGAACGGGGTCGACTTGGTGACCTTTCCCTCCTCACTGGTCGGCGAGTACTGGCCCTTGGTCAGCCCGTAGATCTGGTTGTTGAACAGGAGAATCGTGAGATTGACGTTGCGCCGGAGGGCGTGGATGAGGTGGTTCCCGCCGATGGAGAGGGCGTCGCCGTCACCGGTGACCACCCACACGTCGAGGTCGGGCCGGCTGACGGCGAGGCCGGTGGCCATGGGGAGGGCCCGGCCGTGGATCGAGTGCAGGCCGTAGGTGTTCATGTAGTACGGGAAACGGCTGGAGCAGCCGATGCCGGAGATGAACACGGTCTTCTCCCGGCGCATCCCGAGGTCGGGCATGAGCATCTGCACCGCACTGAGGATCGAGTAGTCGCCGCAGCCCGGGCACCACCGCACCTCCTGGTCGCTGGCCCAGTCCTTCTTGGTGGTCAGGGGTACCTGCACGTCAGACAAAGTCACGCCTCCATGAGTGCCAGAACCGCGGCCTCGATCTCGGAGTAGAGGAATCGCTGGCCCTGGACCTTGGTGATGGCCCGGGCGTCGACCAGGAACTCGGCCCGGATCAGCGCCGTGAGCTGGCCAAGGTTGTTCTCGGGCACGAACACCTTGCGGTAGCGGCTAAGGACGTCACCCAGATCGGCCGGGAACGGGTTGAGGTGGACGAGGTGGGCCCGGGCCACCTTCTTGCCCCGCCGGCGCAGGCGCTCGACGGCGGCCACGATCGACCCGTAGGTGGAACCCCAGCCAAGGACGAGTACATCGGCGTCACCGCCGGGGTCGTCGAGGTCGAGCGGCGGGATGTCGGCCGCGATGCCGGCGATCTTGGCCGCCCGCATCCTGACCATGAGCTCGTGATTGTCGCCCTCGTAGGAGATGGCGCCGGTGCGGTCGGCCTTCTCCAGCCCGCCGACGCGATGCTCCAGCCCCGCAGTGCCGGGGACGGCCCAGGGGCGAGCCAGGGTCTCCGGGTCGCGCAGGTAGGGCAGGAACTCGTCTTTGCCGTCGGCGTCCGTGGCGTTCGGGCCGGTGGCGTAGCCGACGCTGATGTCGGGGAGCTCGTCGACCCGGGGCAGCCGCCACGGCTCGGCGCTGTTGGCCAGGTAGCCGTCGGAGAGCAGGATCACCGGCGTGCGGTACTTGAGGGCGATGCGCACCGCCTCGATGGCGGCGTAGAAGCAGTGCCCCGGCGTGCGGGCGGCGATGATCGGCAGAGGTGCCTCGCCGTGGCGGCCGTACATGGCCATGAGCAGATCGGCCTGCTCTGTCTTGGTCGGGAGGCCGGTGGACGGCCCACCCCGCTGGACGTCGATCACCACCAGCGGCAGCTCCAGGCTGATGGCGAGGCCGACGGTCTCGGACTTGAGGTCCATGCCCGGGCCGCTGGTGGTGGTCACGCCGAGATGGCCGCCGTAGGCCGCCCCCAGCGCGGCGCCGACGGCGGCGATCTCATCCTCGGCCTGCATGGTGCGCACGCCGAAGTTCTGCCGCTTGGACAGCTCGTGGAGGATGTCGGACGCCGGCGTGATCGGGTACGACGCCAGGAAGACCGGCAGCTTGGCCAGCTGGCCGGCGGCCACCAGCCCCCAGGCCAGGGCGGTGTTGCCGCTGATACTCGTGTAGGTGCCGGGCTTGAAGGCAGTCGCCTTCACGGTGAACGGGCCGCCCACCAGCTCGGCCGTCTCGCCGAAGTTGTACCCCGCCTTGAAGGCCAGGGTGTTGGCCTCGGCCACCGTCGGGGCCTTGGCGAACTTCTGCTCGATCCACGTCAGGGTCAGCTCAGCCGGACGGCTGTACATCCACGACACAAGTCCGAGGGCGAAGAAGTTCTTCGACCGCTCGGCGTCCCTGGACTTGGCCCCGCTCGGCTTGGCCGCCTCCAACGTGAGCGACGTCATCGGCACCTCGAACACCGTGAACCCCGACAGCGACCCGTCAGCAAGGGGGTTCTCGTCATAGCCGGCCTTGGCCAGGTTCCGGTCCACGAAGGCGTCGACATTGACGATCAACGTGCTGCCGGCGGCCATGTCCTTGAGGTTGGCCCGCAGCGCAGCCGGGTTCATGGCCACCAGGACGTTGGGCGAGTCGCCCGGAGTGAGGATGTCGTGGTCGGAGATGTGGATCTGGAAGGCCGACACACCCGCCAGGGTCCCCGCCGGCGCCCGGATCTCAGCCGGATAGTCCGGAACGGTCGACAGGTCGTTGCCGAAGATGGCGCTAGAGACCGAGAAGCGGTCACCGGTCAGCTGCATCCCGTCGCCCGAGTCGCCGGCGAAGCGGATGACGACCTTCTCCAGCTCGTGGAGTGGGTGTCCTGCGGTCTCTGTCATCGGCGGCTCCGTTGGCGCTGTAGGTCGACCATACGCCTGGTGGCAACGTTGCACTAGCGCCGGCCCGGTGGTAGGCAGCACCGCGGTCTTCGAGAAGGGCGGACGAATGAGACGAGGCGCGTTCCTGGCCTTCCTGCTGTTCGGTGGGCTGGGAGCTCCCGCGGCGTCGGCGCAGACCGACGCAGTGGGGGTGGCCCGCGCCTTGATCGACGCGCAGAACGCGCACGACGTGGCCGCTGCGGTCGACCTGTTCGCTCCCGGCGCTGTCGTCAGCCTGCCGACCGGCGCCCTCGTCACCCGGGCGCAGATCGAGCAGTGGCAGCGCGAGCTGGCGGCGGGGAACATCCGGGCCGAGATCACGCCGCCGTCGGCGGTGACGCCGGAGATCGTGACGTTCACCGGCACCGTCGCCTACGACCCCTTCCGCAGGCTCGGCGTCTCGCCCCTCGAGGCGACGTGGCACTTCACGATCCAGCTCGGGCGGGTGACGATCTTCGACTTCAACTTCACGCCGGCGGCGACAGCCCGGCTCCAGGCGGCCCTGGCCGGCGCCCCGACGTCGACCGGCTCTGGTGCCGGTGGCGGGTCCGCAGGCCCGGCTGGCGCGTCACCGAGCCGGACCCTCGCGCTCACCGGCGGGAACCTCGAACTGGCCGGGACGGCGGCAGGCGCGATCGCCGTGGGCATACTCTTCCTGCGAGCCGCCGGTCGGTGCCGGCCGAGTGAAAAACCAGGTCGGCGAGCGGTTCGGCTACGAGAGTTGGGCTAGACCGGCTTCTGAGCGGCGTGAGCGGCGATCAACGCCTGCATTCGCGCCTCGACCTGTTCATTGATGAGTTCGATCATGAGTCGCTGCCCCGAGAGGCCCATCTTCTCCGTCAGGGGAAGGATGATGTCCCGGCTGCGCACGAACTCCTCGAACTCCTCCTGCGGCATACTCTCCCGCCCGCGGGGGAGGGGTTCCGGCACGATCTCGCCACGCAGTATGGCCCCGTTCTGGTCCTCAGTCTTGTAGACGACCCGGTCGCCGGCGCCGGGGAACATCTGGATCAGGTGCTCCTCGACCGGCTCGTCGTCCATGGTGAGCTCGTAGGTGCGTCTGTGGCCCTCGTCCCGGCCTCGTGCGTGGACCCGCAGGCGGTACTCACCGGGTGCCATGTTGGCGATGTGGAAGCGCTGACCGTCTCAATCGTGGAAGATGACCTCGCCGCTCACGATCAGGAACGGAAGTTCCACGATGTCGGTCCATCCGGCCGAGTCGGGCGGGCCGGCGGCGTAGTCGTACTCCTCGATGGTGACCCGCACCGGCCCCGACTTCACGCCGCAGGAGATGCTGGCGCGGGACGGCTCCTGGAGTCCGGTCAGGCCGAGCACGTCCTGCTGGCGATCGTCCGGGAGGGCGAGGGGATGGCGGCCCAGATCCTCGTGCAGGGGATGGGCGTCGACCTCGCCAAGGTGCGCCAGACCGTGCTCGACCTGCTCAAGGACGGCGGGCCACACACTCCAGGTGGGCCCCCCATCGCGTGAGGCTCGCCGGCAGCCGGGCCTCCACGCCGTTGAGCGCGTGCCACGCCCGGCGGTCGATGCCTGCGGGCAACGCCCACGCCGCGAACGACACGAGGCTGTGCTGACGGTGCTCCAGCACCTCCAGCCCGGCGGCCGCCACGTCGTCGAGCAACGACCGGGCGGTGAACTGGCCGTGGATGCCGACACCGTCCCAGGAGTCGTGCACGCGGCGGCCTGCCCGCAGCAGCGGGTTGTCCTCCACGGTCTCCGCCAGCACGAGGGTCCCGCCCGGGCGCAGCACCCGGCGGACCTCTGCGAGGACCTGCGTCAGGTCCGGGAGATGGTGCAGCACGTGCAGGCACCACACCAGGCCCACGCCGGCGTCGGCCAGGGGCAGATGAGCGGCGTCGCCGGCGACGACCGGCCCGTGGCGGCCGGCCAGGGTGGCCCGGTCGAGCTCGCGCTCGACTCCGACTGCCGCCACCCCCGCCCCGGCCAGGTGCTCCATCCAGTAGCCCCGCCCGCAGCCGAGGTCCAGGACCGGACCGGACTGCGCCAGCCGCCCGAGCCGGTCCTCCAGCCAGGGGTTGAGGGGCTGTGCGCTCAACCGCCCCGCACGACCGTGACCATGTACAGCGCCAGGTCGGGCATCCGGGCGGTGAGCCGGGCGTCGAGGGACGAGATGCGGTCCAGCGAACGGCCGGGGGGCATCGACAGGAGCCGGCGAGGAGCCCGGAATCGGGTGGCCAGGGCCAGCTCGTAGGGCAGCCACCCGAACTCGGTGGTCGAGACAACCTGGCCGCCGGCGTCGGCGAAGGCGGCGGCGTTGCGCCGGTACCCACGGAAGAGGAACCGCTCCTGGCGGAACCACATGAGGTTCACCCAGTGGACCGGGCACCACATGCGGGGCTCGACGACCACCACGCGGCCGTCGGGGCCCACGACCCGCAGCGCCTGGCGCAGAAACTCGGCCGGATCCTCGAGATGGTGGAGCAGGTTCTTGGCCCAGATGAGGTCCTGGCTACCCGCCTCCATGCCGGCGACCACCTCGACCGCGTCGCCCTCCACGAAAGTTCCGTCGACGACACTGCGGGCCAGCTCGATGCCCGCCGCGCTCAGGTCGGTGCCGGTGTAGGCCACGGCGATGTCCCGGTCGACGGCCACTCGCCGCACAGCGGAGGCCAGAAGCCCCTCCCCGCATCCCGCTTCCAGCAACCGTCGACCTCCCGCGGGCAGTCCGTCGAGGATGAGTGCCCCCAGACGGTCGTAGAAGGAGCACAGCAGCGGGTGGGCCAGGTGCTCGCGGACCGCAGCCGCCATCTTCGGGTAGTGGTCGTCGTAGGCGGCGCGCTGGTAGCCGAGCTGATCGGGCATCAGGGCGCCTCCGTTCGTGTCGCCCGCAGCACCATGACGTCCTTGCGGAAGGGTATGAGGTCGTAGACGGCGAAGACGGCGCGCAGGGCGAGATCGAGGGGACGGGGGCGGCGGTCGGACCGGACCGCCTGCCACCAGCTCGAGCTGAATCTCGCCTCGCGGTACTCCTCCAGGCGGAACCCGTTGGCGGCGAGGGCCTGAGCCATGGCCCGCCGCGTGAAGAGGTGGACGTGCCCGGAGGCCCGCTGCTCGCCGAAAGGGCTCCCGTACCGCCGCCGGGAGGAGCATTCGACGCCCGGGGGCTGGACGCCGAGGAGCAGCGAGCCCACGACGAGGAGTGAGTCGAGCCGCGGGGTGGAGAGGACGAGGGTGCCCCCCGGCGCCAGGAGCCTCCGGGCCTCCTCCAGCAGGCCGTCGGGGTCGAGGACGTGCTCGATCGTCTCGAGGGTCACGACCACGTCGAAGACGCCCGAGCGGAACGGCAGCGGCCCGGGCAGCCGGGCGGTGACCTGCGACACCGGGCGGTCCGGCGGCGCCAGCGGCGCCGGCGCCCCCACGTCGACCGACACCCCCACCGCCGCTCCCCCGGCGGCAGCGAGCCGGGCGGACACGAACCCGTCGCCCGCACCCAGGTCGAGCAGGCGGCGGGCGCCCGCAGGGACGAGGTCGACGGCCAGTTGGACCCGGTGGTCCAACCGCACGCCGCCCTTGTCGGGCCGGTAGCCCCGGTAGCGGGGATCGGCCCCCGACCACTCGCCGGCGGGTTGCACGCGGGCGGCGGCGGGCGGGGCGGTCAAGGGATCGATCGTACGCGCGCCCCGCTCCCTGGAAGACTGGCGCTGGATGGCGCTCGACTTCCCTGTCCGGGTGAGGACCGACCTTGGCGAGGCCGAGCGTCTGCGGCAGCTGCACCTGCCGATCGTCGTACGCCGTCGTCTGCCCGTTCTGTACTGGGCTCAGCGCAACCGGCGCCTGCTGACGGTGGGCGTCTTCGTCCTGGCCGTCCTCGGGTTCTCGGGCGGGTGGACCGGCGGTGCGCTCGTGCTCGACGGCCCGGGCATCTCCCTCTACCTGCGCATGATGCTCGACCACCTGGGAGCGGAACGCTCGGTGCCGTACTGGCTGCCGGAGCTGTGGGCGGGGGCGCCGATCTGGGCGGTCACTCCCACGCTCCCGCTGTTCCTCCTCGTGCCCGTCGCCACCGCTCTCGGCCCGGACGTGGCCGTGAAGCTGGGCGTGCTCGGCTTCCAGGTGCTCGGCGCGTGCGGGGCGTACGTGCTGGCCCGATCGTTGTGGAGGAGCTTCCCCGCCGCGCTCGTCGCCGGGGTCCTCTTCGCCCTCCAGCCGGTGATCATCTCCCACGGGGCCCTGGCCGGCTCCCAACCCACGGTCGGAGTCATGGCCGCCGCCCCGTGGATGGTGTGGGCGCTGCGCAAGGGACTGCGGGGGGAGGGGCCGGGCTACCTTGCGGTATCCGGCCTGCTCGCCGGGTTCGCCGTGCTCATGCAGGCCGAGTACGCCATCGGGCTCGCGGTGCTGTGTGCCTGCCTCGTGGCCGTCGAGGCCGGACGGGTGGGCACCGGCCGCAACGACGCCAGCGCGGGGCGCCTCCTGGCCCGGGCCGCCGCCGTGGTCGGGATCGGCCTCGGGTCGGTCGCCTATTGGCTGCTGCCGTTCATCAGCCTGGGCAAGTCCTTCGTGCTGTCGCCGCCCGAGCTCGTGCAGGGCGAGCTGTTCAACGGCAGCGGGGCACGCGTGGGTCGGGAGCTCGGCGTGTTCTTCGGCCGCAGCGGCGGGCTGTCGGGCGCGGTGGGGTTCAACCGTCAGGGGCTGCTGCCGCTCTTCTTCCACCTTGGATGGGTGTGCCTGGCCCTCACCCTGCTGAGCGTGGTCTTCCTCTCCCGGCGGGACCGCGACGGCACGCTGACCGCAATCCTCCTGTCGTCGACTCTGGGCATCTGGCTGTCGACCGGCGCAGTGCCGCTCGCCTCGAGCGGGCCGGCGGCTCGCACCCAGTGGGTGCCGTTCGTGATCGCAGGACTCGCCGCCGGCCTGCTGATCGGCGCCCTCCTCCGGCCGCTCCGGCTCGGCCGGCTGGCGCCGCTGTTCCTTGGCGGGATGTTCGCATTCCTGGCCGCCGCGCCCTACCTCACCCCGTTCGTCACCCTCCAGAAGCTCGTCCCGCTGTTCGAGAGCATCCGCTTCCCCCGCTTCTACACCGTGGCGCCCCTCGCCCTGGCCCTGGGCGCCGCGTATCCCGTCGTCCTCGCCCAGGAGTGGGCCGAGCGCAACCGGGCCCGTTCCACGCCCGCCGGCCTTCCCGCCGCCCTGTCTGCGGCGGTGGCCCTGGCCATCGCCGGCGTCTTCCTGGTCGACGTGTGGCCCTACCGGACCTACTACCGCATCCGCCCGCCGGCAACCGGGGCCGCCTACCGGCAGGTGGCCTCCAACCTCCGGGACGTGCCGGGCGACTTCCGGCTCGCCCCGACGCAGATCGAACCCTCGGCGGTGGACTCCCTCCTCGACACCGGGCGGGCCCTGACCATCGGCTGGCCCCACTTCGTGGCCAGCAAGCAGGTGTGGCGGCTGACGGCGGAGCCGTTCCTGACCCCGGGCCCCTACCGGGAGCGGGCCTACGGACTGGCCGCCACCGCGTTCCAGGTGACGGAGCGGGCGACGGACAAGGGGACGGCGAACGAGAGCGTGCCCGCCATCGACCTGGCCACCAACCCCAGGGTCCTGCCCATGGTGCGGGCGTACACGCACACGGTGGCCATGGCCACCCGCGACATCACCCCTGAGCTGGCCGTGGCTCTGGCCCACCGCAACGTCGGGGTGTTCACCGGCTCCCCCGCCGCCTCGCCGGCGCTGGCCGCCACCACGGTCGTCGACGTCCGGTCGACCACGCCGTGCGCCGACGACTCCGGCACCAGGCTCGACCCCGGCCTCGCCAGCTCGCTCGGGGTGGCCTGCGGCCTGCACACCTGGCTCAGCACCCTGTTCGCCGGTGTCGACCTGCTGAACATCGAACCCGGCGTCGGCGCCGTGTTCCGCTCCACCACCGGCCGGCTCCAGGGCATTTCGGCCTATCTCGACCGCGCCCCGGACCGGGCGGAGGTCGCCCTGCACGAGGTGCTTCCGGGAGGCCGGTCCCTGGGGCCGGAGCTGGCCCGGGGCAAGGCCGTGGGCGTCGACGAGTACGGGCTGGCCGCCTTCACCTTCGACCCGATCGCCGACTCCGGCGGCCGCGAGTACGCGTTCCTCCTGACCTGCCCGGGGTGTGCAGCGGAGAAGGTCCCCCGTCTCGTGGCCGGGCACTCGGTCGACCAACCGGGGAACCTGCTGGTGGGCGGCGCCCTGCGTCGCGACCGGTCGGCCGCCTTCGCTCCCATCTACGAGCTGGTCGCCGCCGATTCCCGCAGCGCCACCATCGTGGAGCCCACTCGGCCGGGCCCGGGCCGCTGGCGGATACGGGCCGACGGTCCCCAGCCCGCACTGGTGGTGGTGGCCGAGGCCTGGTTCCCGGGTTGGGAGGCCCGGGTGGACGGGCGGCGGGCGCCGGTGGTCGAGGCCGACGGCGGCTTCATCGGAGTGCCCGTGGACAGCGGAGCCCACGTGGTGACACTGGAGTACCACCGGCCCGGGGCTGCGGTCGCCGGGCGACTGATCACCGGCGCCACGCTCCTCAGCCTCGTCGGGCTCGCCGTCCGCCGCCGGCGCCGTTCTCCGAGGGCGGTGGCGGTGCCGGGCCGGGCCGCCCCGGTTCCTGCCCGCGTCCCCGTCCCCGAGGTCGTAGGCGCGCCTGCCCTCCCTTCGCCGGCGCCCCTGCTGCCCGCCCGCGTCCGTCCGCGCGTCGAGTGGCCGGCTCCGCCGCCCCCGCCGGCGGCCCGGACGTTGCGTCCGCCCGTCCGTCCGCCCGTCGAGCCGAAGGTCCCGACGACGCCGCCGTCCGCGGCCACCGACGAGCCGGACTGGGACGAGGTGGTGCAGTCCCGTCCTGACCCGCCTCCGGCCCCGGACGGACGGGGGAACGGCGACGGCCCGGCTTCGCCGCCGCGGCGCCCGGGGACGGCGCGATGGCCCCCCGAGCCCCTCTGAGGCGGGTCGCAGCGACCAATCCGGCCAGTCCGGCCAGTCCGAAAGCCGCTCCCACCCATGCCGGGCCGGTCCGGCTCTCGGCTCCGGGCCGGTCGTCGATGGGCTCGACCGGCGTGATGGCGATGGGAGGGGCGGCGACCACCGCAGCCCGGTTGACCCGGACGTCGATCGAGGCGATGCCCCGCACGGCGTTGCCGGGCGCACCGCCACAGGCGACGACGGACAAGGTGGGCGTGTCCGACGGCACGCCGGCCACGTCGAACCGGAGGAAGAACTGGAGGTTCGTCACGCCCGGCTCGAACACCTGGAAGTCCTTCAGCGCCTCGCCCGCGAACAGCTCCACCCTGGTGAGCCCGATCGGCGCCGAGGCCCGGCCCCGCACCGTCACCTGACCGGCGAACGTGGCGCCCGGAGTCGGCTCGTCGATGTTCACGGTGCCGGCGTCCGGGCCGGCGGTGGGACAGGTGTTGGGGATGGCCCCGGCCGGCGACGGGAGGACAGACCAGACGAGTGCTGCAATCCCGACAACGAGCAACTGGCGGGCGGTCATACGCCCGACGCTAGCTACTTCGTCCTGAAGAACTCGGCCGTGCATGGCCTCGATCTCCCCTGACCTCGTTGTGCGCCAGGCCTTCGCTGTCCGTTCCGCTGTCGCTTTCCACCGCTGTCAGCGGCCATGAGATCCTGAACGGAGACGGCCAAAGAACTGAACGCTGGCGGCCACGAGAACTGCGCGGTGGCGGCCACCAGATCTGCCTGATCGATTGACCGTTGCCCCGGTGGGT
>Ga0136633_1000554_pt1 | contig 28483 bp, 28 predicted proteins | sample AntDrymeUQ832206_2_FD_105494 | JGI IMG/M metagenome (GOLD analysis project Ga0136633, IMG submission 105494) | Polar desert sand microbial communities from Dry Valleys, Antarctica - metaG UQ83 (22.06) | ecosystem: Environmental > Terrestrial > Soil > Desert | place: Antarctica: Dry Valley... | reverse complement strand
GGATCTCCACCGGGTGGTCAGGGCGCCCGCTCGAGCCATGGGCGGGCTGGTATCCGCCTTGACCCTGGGTGAGCTCTCAGACCTGGATGTCGGGAGCTGGTTCAGCGAGATCTACACGGGCACGAAGATGGTCACGCTCGAAGAGGTCCTGGCCCGCTACCGGCACTGTGCCCGGCTCTGCATCGAGCTCAAGGGCCGGTCGTCTGAGGACGAGCCGATTAGAAAGCTGCTGGCGCTGCTACGCCGCTTCGAGCTCGTCCCCGAGCACACGGGGCCCGGCCGTGTGATCGTGCTCTCCTTCGAGCAGCCCACCCTCCAGGCGCTGGCCGAGGCTTGTCCTCAGCTCGATCTCATGCTGCTTTTCGACTGCACCACGGCCCCGGATGAGATCGCCTGGGGGATAAGGCGAGCCGCCGCCTTCGCTTCCTGCATCGGGCTCCATCTCGAGGTGGTTAACGGTGCGGTGGTGGAGGAGGCGCACGCCCACGGCCTCTTCGTCTATCCCTACACGGTCAACGATCCCGACGACATGGTGAGGCTACTGGCTGCGGGCGTGGACGGGATGATCACCGACGCTCCCGACCGGCTCGATGTCGTCCTGAGGCAGATGCGGACGGTCGCCCACCTGGCCTCATAGCTGAACCTTGTGCCCCCAACCACTCCGCACAGGGGTTACGGCCGCACAAGGTTGGCGAAAAGGGCGAGCCCGGCTCGGCGTTTGGTACGAAACGCGGGCTATAGGCGCGTTCTGTACCAAACCTCACGGCTGGCATCGGCCTCGCACGAGTGTTGAAAACAAGAAAGTAACGCGGGCGGGCCCAAGTCAGAGGCCGCCGCCAACGATGATGTCGGCGCCGGGGAGGGCAAAGAACCCCCACTCCCCGCTGACGAGGCCGGAAACCGGATAGTGGTGCGCGTCGTCGACGCATCCACTACCATGAGCTAGGAGAGCAACCAAAGCACCCTGGGGGGCGGACAGTGTCGAAGACGGGCCGGGGGCGGACCCTAAGCACGGCGCTGCACGCGCTGGAAGCGCTCGAATTCGTCACCGAGAGCCCGCGCGGCGTCTCCGTGAAGGCCGTGGCACGGGCCTTGAACCTGAGTCTCTCCTCCGCCTACTCGCTCGTGAACTCGTTGCGCGCCGAGCAATTCGTCGACGTGTCCCCGTCGGGGCCGGGCCTGTATGTGCTCGGTCCTCGCGTTCTGGAGCTCTACCGTTCTTATGTTCAATCTCGCATGCAGCCGGAGCACCTTGGCCCCTTTCTCGAAGATCTCAGAGAGCGAGCGTCGGCACGGACGTATGCCGCCATGTGGAAGGAGGGCGACCTTGAGGTCGCGGAGATCCTCGGGCGACGCGGCGCCCGCGAGTTGCAGGACATCTCGGTTGGCTTCCGCGGCGCAGCCCACGCTCTGGCGCTGGGCAAGCTCTATTTGGCCGAAATGCCCAAAAACTCCTGGCCCGGCTATCTTCAGACGGACCACTTCAAACGTTTCACGCGCCACACCATGACCACCGCGGCCCAGCTTCGTCACAACCTCGCGGCAGTGAGACAGCGAGGCTTGGCGCTCGATATCGAAGAGTATGCAGAGAACGTCTGCTGCATCTCAGCTCCCGTGAGAGACGAGCGGGGGCGGCTGATCGCCACCCTGGGCGCCTCCACGCCGGCGCGTCGCTTTCGGTATCAGTACAAGAGCCTTGCGCGCGCGGTCAGGGACACCGCTGAAGCGGCCTCCGCAGAATTAGGGGCAGCTCTGGGCCGTCCCCCTGAAGAAGGTCCCTATGGTCTCGAAGACGGCGATCGCAGGCTTGGTGGAGTTCCCAAGTCACTGTAATCAAGCGAATTTTGGCTGATATCACAAGCCATATTGCCGCTCTCGCACCCCTAGCACCCGATTTTTCGCCCATAGGTACAACCGCCGGGCACATCTAGCCCAGGGACGGCCGGGCAGACCGAGCCCGGGGGTATCGTCCGATTTTGAGAACCGTGTCCCGACTATCGCAGGGGGTGGTTCAGGGAGGAAACGGATTCGTCCCGGCTCATGTTGCGTCGCGGCGACATGTCCGAAGGTAGGGGCACCGGCCGATCGTGGCGCGGTGCTCGCTCATTGCGGCACCCGCATCCACTAGCAAGGGGGAGGCATGTACGATAAGGACGGAGAGAAGTACTACATAGTCGACGGTCACATGCACTGGTGGGACGCCAGTCCCGAGAACCAGAGCAATAAGTACGGCAAGGGCTTCATCGAGTGCTTCTACGGCTATCACTCGGCCCTCAGCCCCGAAGAGTACTTGTGGCCACTCGACAAGTATCAGAAGTACTCGGAAGAGGACCTCATGCACGACCTGTTCGAGGTCGGCTACGTCGACAAGGCGATCTTCCAGCCAACCTATCTAACCGATTTCTATAAGGAAGGGTTCAACACCACAGAGCGCAACGCAGTCATCGCCGAGAAACACCCCGACAAGTTCATCCTCAATACAGCGTGGGATCCGCGCGACGAGCAGCGCGGGCTCGAGATCTTCGAAGAGAAGGTCAACCGCTACGGTGCCAAGGGTTGCAAGCTGTACACGGCCGAGTGGAGAGGCGAATCCAAGGGCTGGAAGCTCAACGACGAATGGTCCTACAAGTACCTCGACAAGTGCCGCGAGCTAGGCGTAACCAACATCCATGTCCACAAGGGCCCGACGATCTGGCCGCTCAATCGCGACGCGTTCGACGTCCACGACGTCGACCACGCGGCCACCGCCTTTCCGGAGCTTAATTTCATTGTCGAGCACTGTGGGCTTCCCCGTCTCGAGGACTTCTGCTGGATCGCCGTGCAGGAGAGTAACGTCCTCGGCGGGCTCGCGGTCGCCTTGCCCTTCATCCACAGCCGGCCCCGTTACTTCGCCAAGGTGATCGGGGAACTGCTCTTCTGGGTCGGCGAGGACAACATCCTGTTCGGCAGTGACTACGCCATCTGGCAGCCCAAGTGGCTCGTCGAGCAGTTCGTTGACTTCCAGATGCCCGAGGACATGGTCGCCGAGTTCGGCGAACTCACTCCCGACATCAAGCGCAAGATCCTCGGGCTCAACGCCGCGCGACTCTACGGCGTGAAGGTTCCCGACGAGATCCCGCAACCTGCAGGAGAGGGCACGGGAGTTGAGGAAAGGGCTGCGACCGTATCGTGATCTCGAGAGAGCGCGTCTTGGAGGCGCTCTCGGTGGTGAGGGACCCCGAGCTGGACGAGTCGATTACCTCGCTCGGGTTCGTGGAGGGCGTCGAGGCGGAAGGTGGGTCGGTACATGTGCAGCTTCGGCTGCCCACGTACTGGTGTGCGGCAAACTTTGCCCACATCATGACCGCCGACGCCAAGACGGCTCTCCTGTCCCTGCCCGAGGTGACGCATGCGCGCGTCACCTTGATCGATCACTTCTCGTCGGAAGAGATCAACCGGGGCATGGCTCTGGGTCACACCTTTCAGGAGACCTTCGAGGGACTCGCCGATGGCGAGCTTGGCGAGGTGCGAGACCTCTTTGCCCGCAAGGCATTCGTGTCCCGGCAGGAAAAGCTGTGCCGCGTTCTGAAGAGCAGAGGGCATACCCCCGAGACGCTCGCAGGGTTGCGGCTCGATGATCTTCCAGCGGGAGATGAGACGGAGGCTTATTTGTCCCGCAGGAAGGACCTCGGGCTCGACCTCTCGGGGACGGCGCCGTTCTTGATCGATCCGAGCGGAAGACGCATCCGCGCAGAAGAAGCGCCGGATCACCTCCGTTTTGCGCGCCTGATGGCCACGAGCATCGAAGCCAACGGCAGCATGTGCAGAGCGCTGCTGGCGAACCGCTACGGACTCATCGATGAGGAGGCGATTCTGTGAAGGCAGCGAGGCTGCACAACTACAACGAAGACTTGAAAATCGACGAGCAGGATGAGCCCAAGGCAGACCAGCCGCACGACGTGATCATCAAGATCGGCGCCGCCGGCTTGTGCCGGACGGACCTGCACATTCGAGACGGTGACTGGAAGCAGATTCAACAGGACGCTGGGTTCTCGCTTCCCTACACGCTGGGCCACGAGAACGCGGGCTGGGTCCACGAGGTCGGCTCGGCGGTCGGCAACGTCGAGGTCGGCGACACGGTCATCCTGCATCCCCTCATTACCTGCGGACTGTGCCGCGCCTGTCGCGCCGGCGACGACATGCACTGCATCGACGGCGTCTTCCCGGGGCTTCTGGCCGACGGTGGCTTCGCTCATTTTCTCAAGACCAGCGCGCGAAGTGTCATCAAGCTAGATGAGAGCCTGCAACCGCAGGACGTGGCGGCGCAAGCCGATGCTGGGCTGACCGCCTATCACGCAGTAAAGAAGGCCTCCGAGCTCCTCTATCCGGGAACCACTGCTGTCGTCATCGGCGCAGGGGGTCTGGGTCACATCGCGATCCAGTGCCTCAAGGCTCTGACGCCCGCGCGAATCGTCGTCGTCGACAAGAACGAGGCCGCGCTCAAGCTCAGCTCCGACTGGGGCGCCGACGAAACGGTGGTGGCGGACGGTAGCCACATCGACAAGGTCAAGGAGATCACCAACGGCGACGGCGCCGAAGTCGTTCTCGACTTCGTGGCCGAGCGTGGGGTCGAGAAAGAGGTTCCCCAGATGGTCCGAAACCACGGGACCTACTACGTGGTCGGCTACGGCGGGGCCCTCGACGTAACCACTCACGAGATGATCTTCAGGGAGATCTCGGTGGTGGGTAACCTCGTCGGCACCTACAACGACCTTGCCGAGCTCATGACTCTGAACGCCCAGGGCAAGGTTCAGTTGCACACCAGCACCTATCCTCTCGAAGCAATCAACGACGCCATGGCCGACCTCGACGGCGGCCGGCTGCAGGGCCGAGGAATCCTTATCCCCGAAGGGGTCTAGGGAGTGGAGAGGCTGCCCCCGAAAGGGGGCCCTCTCTAATTGTCAAACCGGGCGGAAGGCCCTCGGCATGGAGGCGGCCCGCTCTGAGAAGCAGGGTACCCGTCGCATCCGCTCGACCCGCGCGGCCAGATTCGAGATGGGAACCTTGAAGGGGCTCGCTAAAACCGTCGGCGGAGCGACCACATCGCCGTGGCCCAATCAGGGGTTCGGCGGATCACTAACTCTGTCAGCTTCCCAGCGTGAGTCCGTCCCCCAGGTTCGAATTGCCCTCAAGGAAATCGATAGCGTCGATCTCCGAGTGGCCCGGCCCCGTATAGCGCAGCACGTAGAGGCCGTTGCGGATGTCGATCACATAGATAAGCCCGTCCTTGATGATCGGATAGCTCCACATGACGACTTTGTTGAGGCCTTGGCTCAACGCGACATCCTCGGTATCGACGTCCGGCAACGGATCGGGTGAGAAGAACCCCGTCCGATCGGGGGAGGCGGGGTCCGTGAGGTCGAACGCCTGCAAGCCTCCGGAATGCCACGTGGCGAGGCCCAAGGTCTCGAGCACCGTCGGGTTGTGCACCGAGAAACTCGTGAAGTAGGTGTTGGCGGGATCCTGACCTTCAGGACCCGCGCAGTACTCCTCGCTGTTCTCCTCGATCTTGTATTCGTCGACGAGCTTGGGCTTGGCCTCATTCGAGATGTCGATGAGGTGTACCCAGCCCCACGGACACCCGTGATCCTCGAAGGCAAAGTCGTCGAGCAGGTCGCCATAGATCTCATCGGTGGTGACCACGAGATCTCGTCCGAAAACCTTGACCGCCGAATGCACCGTCTGGTTGGGCCACGTCGGGGTGTCTGTGACGGGAGTCAGCAGCTTCAGCTTCGGATCCGGCACGGCGTTCGCCAGGTCACTCGAGTCAAGGATCAGGAAGCCACCGCCCAGGTATGACAGGTAGGTGCGGGTGCCGTCGGGATTGAGAGCCATGGAATGAAGGGCTACATCCCGAGTCTCGATATCCTCGGGGGTGTAGAGCGGGTTAGCCGTAAAGGTTGCCACTTCATCGAACACTCCGCTGCGAGCCTTGCTGATGTCGGTCACGAGCAGGTTGGGAGTGTTGTCGTTCGGCGTCTCAGAGCCATGGGGCACCGAGATGTAGAGCAGCGCCCGACCGGACCGCTCGGGATCGTCCCACAGGAACATTTCGTGAGGTTTGAACGACGACTCGTAAGTAGCGACCAGCTTGGGGTGAGCCTTGTTGTCGCCGGTCAGGTCATAGAACTTGAAGTCCCACACTTCGTCGCCAGGCACGCACGAATGGATGAAGGTGCTGCAGCGGAAGTTCATCACGATCAAAAGCTTCTTCTCCGGCCACACCCGCAACTCTCGGGCCGACTGCGATGGAACTCCCTCGTGCGGCGGCCCGATTTCGCCCACGACTCTGGGTCGGCGAGGGTTCGTGATGTTCGCAACCAGCACGCCGGCGTGCCCATGACCCGCCGAACCGTCTGTGCGGTTTCCGACGTAGAGGTAGTTCTTGTAGACGGCGGGGGCCGAGTTCATCCCGCGGGCGAAGAGCGAGCTGTGGCCCACTTCCGTGAAGTTCTCGGACGTGCCCGGCTCGGTCACCGACACGGCCGCGAGCCGGCTCGGAGGCGCGGTGCCCTCGCCGTGACCCTGAGCAACCACCGGAATCATGACGGCGGTCAATGTCAGTAAGGCAACTCTGACAGTTCGGCGCATGAAAACCCCCCTCGGTCCAACGTCTCCCGATTCCTGGCTGTGAAGATACTTCAGAATCGAGCGGCGTGTTCGGCTGGTGGAGAGGACCGTGCTAGTGAAAGCCCCTGAGCTGACCCCTGATCCCTACATCCGGATAGCGCTTGGTGTAGATGTTCACGTACCAGCACCAGGAGCTCACGCTAACCTCGAATCACCTCAGGAACATCCTGGCGACACCGCGAGACGTGGTTGTGGTCTTGATATAGCCGTGGAACAGGTTGAGACTGAGGGGCCCGCCTTGTCGGCGCGTGCGTGGTGGATGGGCCCGCCATCGGGTTGCCGATACCTCCAGCTCACCGAAAACACCTGGGCGGGTGCGGGGTGAGCGTCGCCCGACTCTATCCGTTCGGATCAGCCGGGTCCGAGGGCCTCGCTTCTCCCCTTCAATTTCAATTCACCGTTTTCGAGTACCGCAGGCACCCACGGGTACCGCTGCCAGCCGCCCTGCGACCAAGCCCTCCAGCAACGGCAATGGGTAACCAAGTGCGCAAACCCATTCTCATCACAAACCGACCCTCTTCCCGACCGATGCCCCCAACCCGGTTCTAGCCCGAACCGTTCACCAGCTCACAAGAGCCTCAGACCGGCGTCCTCCGGGTCCTCCACGATGCGGGCGCAGGTGGGGCAGAACCAGCGCACGTCGAGGGGCGTCCCGCAGGCGCGGTGGCGGATGTCCCCGGCCCCCGGCTGTTCCGAGCCCCACCGAGCCAACAGTTGGAGGGCCCCTGCAAGCTCCTTGCCGGAGGCCGACAGCTGATATTCGCTGCGGGGCGGTCGCTGCGAGTAGGGCCGGGCGATCACGATGCCGTCGTCCTCGAGATGGCGCAAGCGGGCGGACAGGACGTTGGGAGCGATTCCACGGACCTCTTCGACAATCTCGTTGAAGCGACGGGGCCCGCCTAGAAGCGCACTGATCACCAGTAGGGACCAGCGGTCGCCGATCTTGGCGAGCGCGGCGGCAAGGGCAGAGTTCAGCGAATCCTCCGGCACCCCCTCATCGTAGCGATGGTCCCCCACGGCTGCGGATGCGACGCCCAAGCTCTGGCTTGACTTCTTCTCAAGTGACATGTAACTTGCAATCTCCTACTCACAAGCTGGGAGGAACGACGTGACTGCAATTCAGGATCTGGAACAAGCGCTGGCTGCGGTGGCGGACTCGGTCGGGGCCTCGACGGTCGGTATCGGTGGTCGCCGCTCGGCCGGGTCGGGGATCGTTATCGGGGAGGGCCGGGTGCTCACCAACGCACACAACCTGCGCGGGTCCGAGGTCACGGTCACGTTCGCCGACGGACGCTCGGAGACGGCCTCCACGCTGGGCTCTGACGTCGACAAGGATGTCGCGGTGATCGGCGTGGACACGAAAGGCATCCCGGCGCCGAGCTGGGGGAAGCCCGACGATCTCGGCATCGGCAGCTTGGTCGTGGCCCTATCGAACCCCGGCGGGAGGGGTCTTCGGGTGACCTTCGGGTCGATTTCGGGCCTCGAACGTAGCTTCAGGGGGCCGCGCGGCCGCCGCATCGGCGGCAGCCTCGAACACACCGCTCCACTGCTTCCCGGTTCCTCGGGCGGACCGCTTGTCGATCTCTCAGGCGCGGTGGTCGGGCTCAACACCAACCGTCTAGGAGACGGTTTCTATCTCGCCATTCCTACCGATGGCTCCCTCAAGCTAGCCGTCGATGCCCTCGCGCGGGGAGAGGAGCCGGCTCGGCCGCGCCTCGGCGTTGCCATAGCCCCATCCGAGGTGGGTCGCGGATTGCGCCGGGCGGTTGGACTCCCGGAGGTGGACGGACTCTTGATTCGAGGCGTCGAGGAAGGTGGCGCGGCGGATGCAGCCGGGCTCGAAGAGGGCGACCTGATCGTCACCGTCGCCGGTGCGGCAATGGAAAGCGCTGATCAGCTCCATGAGGCGTTGGAGCAAGCGGGCCTGCAGAGCCTGGAGCTCGAAGTCCTGCGCGGCACGGAGACTCGTCGGGTGACGGTGGCACTGCAGGCGTCGTGACAACACCTCCGCTCTCTTCCAAGGAGACGGACGCCCTCGACGCCTACTCCCACGTCGTCACCTCGGTTGCGGAACTGCTGATCCCCTCCGTTGCGAGCCTCACCGTGATGCACGGGAGAGGCGGAGGGGCTGGCTCGGCCGTAGTGCTTACTCCGGACGGCTATTTGCTGACCTCCGCTCATGTGGTTGCGGGGGCGAGCTCAGGCACGGCAGTGTTCGCCGACGGCAGGCAAAGCCGGTTCGAGGTCGTGGGGGCAGATGCCCTCTCCGACCTAGCCGTGCTGCAGGTGGCTCTGAGCGATCTCCCGACCGCGTCGCTGGGCGACGCCGACAATCTGCGCGTGGGCCAGCTCGTGGTGGCGGTCGGAAATCCTCTTGGGTTCGCCGGCTCGGTAACCGCCGGAGTGGTCAGCGCGTTGGGACGCTCGCTCCCGGCGCGCGGCAACCGCAACGTGCGTCTCGTGGAGAACGTCATCCAGACCGACGCCGCCCTGCATCCGGGTAACTCGGGTGGAGCGCTGGCCGACAGCGCAGGACGCGTCGTCGGCATCAGCACCGCGGTCGTGGGACCCGGTATCGGGCAGGGCCTCGGGATGGCAGTGCCCATCAACGACGCCACCCGGCGGATCATTGCGGCCCTGATGCGCGAGGGCCGGGTGCGGCGAGCCCTGTTGGGCATCGCAGGGGGGCCTCGGCCTCTTCCGCCCAAAGCCGCCCGCGCCGTCGGCCGGAATCGGGGAGTGGAGGTCGTGCAGGTCGTTCCCGGGAGTCCCGCTGCCCGTGCCGGCATCCGCAACGAGGACATCATCCTCGAAGTCGACGGCATCCCCATCGAGGACGCCGGTGACATCCAGAGACTGATGACCGCCGATCTCATCGACAAAGAGGTAACCGTCCGCGTGTTTCGGGGGGGAGAGATCCTCTCTTTGCGGCCGGTCCCGGCCGAGCTCGAAGACTGACGCCGGAGGCGCCGAAGCCGCCACTAATCTCTTAGCCGACTCAAGGGCGGATTCCGCACGTTTTCTGGCACAAAGCCGACTCAGGGGCGGATTCCGCACGTTTTCTGGCACAAAGCCGACTCAGGGGCGGATTCCGCACGTTTTCTGGCACAAAGCCGACTCAGGGGCGGGGCCGGACCCGAAAGGGCTCTAGGCGGGGGCCAGGCTTGGCGTGTCGGACAACAGCTTCTTCGTGTAGTCAGCCTGAGGCGAATCGAGAACCGAGGCAACCGACCCCGCCTCAACGATCCGTCCGTCGGCCATCACCGCTACCTCCTGGGCAATCGTGCGAATCAGAGCCAGGTTATGCGTGATGAACAGCAGTCCCAGGCCCAAGTCTTTCTGAAGCTCACCCAGCAGCTCGACGATCGCGGCCTGGACAGAGACGTCCAGGGCCGAGGTGACCTCGTCGCAGACGAGCAGCGAGGGCTGAGCGGCGAGGGCACGAGCGATTGCCACGCGCTGGCGCTCGCCGCCGCTGAGCTGGTCGGGATAACGGCTTAAGTAGGCGCCGCTGAGCGAAACGCGCTCGAGAGCCTCGATGGTTCGAGCTTCGGCGTCGCGACGGCCCAGGTCTGAAAAGAGCCGCAGCGGCTGGGCGATGATCTGCCCGATCGTCTTGCGTGGGTTGAGCGAGCTGTAGGGGCTCTGGAATATGTATTGAATCTGCCGCCGGCTCTGCTGGTCGCGCGAGCGTGCGCTTGTCTCGAGCGCCTTGCCGCGCAATAAAACCTCGCCCGAGAACTCACGATGAAGTCCCACGACACAACGAGCCAGAGTGGTCTTGCCGCTGCCCGACTCGCCGACCACGGCGACGCATTGACGAGGCCACACCTCGATGCTGACGTCGTGGAGCACATGACGAGAGCGGTAGTAAGCCTCAAGCCCCCGAACGGCGAGCAAGCCCTTGTCCTGTTCGTCCCGGCCGCCCCCGTCCTTGCGCAACCCGCGGGCACGGGTGGCTTCGGCAAAGACCTCTTCCGCATGCCAGCACCGAACCTGGTGTGACTCAGAGATATGAGTGACGCCGGGGAACTCTCTGCGCGCTTTATCATCAGCAAACTCGCAGCGAGGCGCGAAGAAGCAGCCCTCGGGGCGGTGTCCCGGAGGAGGTGCTCTTCCCGGAATGCCGAGCAGCTCGAAGCGCCCGGAGATGTCGGGCACGGCTTGAATCAGCCGCTTCGTGTAGGGATGAGCGGCCGACTTGAACAGCTGTTCCTTGGGTCCCAACTCGACCATACGTCCGGCATACATAACGGCGAGACGGTCGGCCACCGAGGCCACTACTGCGAGATCGTGCGTGACGTAAAGGGCCGCAACTCCGTGGGCCACGCACAGTTCGCGAACCGTTCCCAGTACGTGGGACTGCGTGGTCACATCGAGTGCGGTGGTCGGCTCGTCGAGGACAATCACCTTGGGACGGCATGCGAACGCCATGGCGAGAGCGACGCGCTGAAGCTGCCCGCCGGAGAGCTGGTGTGGATAGCGCTGCAGGAACTCACGATCTGCTGGTAGCAGGACCTCACTCATCATCTCGTCGATGCGATCGTGCCGTGCTTTGGAGGAGCCGCCGTAGGCATGGGCCTCGAGCGTTTCCTCGAGCTGTTTGCCGATGCGCAGGGCTGGGTTCAGGGACGCCGACGGATCCTGTGGAACATAGGAGACGACCCCGCCGCGCAGCTTGCGAAGACGCCCCGGAGACCAGCTCAGAATGTTCTCGCCTTCGAGGCGTACCTCGCCTCCCGCGACCCGCGCCCCCCGGCGCTGGTGCCCAAGCAACGCCAAGCCGATGGTGCTCTTGCCCGAGCCCGATTCGCCGACGAGGCCGAGCACTTCGCCCGCCACGATATGAAAGGAGATCTCATCGACAATGTCGGCGCTCGAGTACGTCAGCTCGACACGGAGGTTCTCGACTTCGAGCACCGGACGGCTCAAGCTTCGGCCGTCCCTCGATCGACTCCGATCAACGTTCGCGCCAGACCGTCGGCTATGAGATTCGTGCCGATGGTCAGCAGTCCGATGGCGAGGGCGGGAAGAGCAACCCCCCACGGCTGGACGGTGAGACCCACTCGGTTCTCGTTGATCATGAGCCCCCAGTCGGCTGCCGGTGGTTGGAGGCCGAAACCGAGAAAGCTGATTGCGGCGACCAGTCCGATTGAATACGTCAGTCGCAGACTGGCCTCGACCATCAAGGGACTGGTGATGTTGGGCAGAATTTCGCCTAACAAGATCCTCCAGCGTGGCTCACCCAGTACCTCGGCCGCCTTAACGAAATCACGCTCGACGACTTCGAGAGCGGCGCCGCGCGCCAGGCGCGCCACGCGGGGGGCGTGCGTGGCGGCAACCGTGAGCACCAGAAGCCAAAGCTTGGGCCCGATCGTAGAAACGAGCAATAACACGAACACAATCTGAGGGAACGCCAACACGATATCCATCGAGCGCATGATGACGTCGTCCATCGAACCTCTCGAGTAGGCGGCGATCAGCCCGATCGCAACGCCGACGATGAGGCCAAGAACCGTTGCCAGTATCGAGAGGATCAAGACGGATCTTCCACCGGCCAGAAAACGGCTCAGGGTGTCACGGCCCAAGAAGTCCGTCCCCATCACGGCCCCCTCGCCCGGTGGCTGGTAGGGAGGCCCCACGAACGCGGTCGTCGACTCGGGCGCGACCAGGGGGCCGAAGGCGGCAACTCCGACGAGGATCACCACGAGCGCCAGCCCCACCTTGGTGCGCCCCAGTTTCAAGGCCCGTTTCATGGTCATGACAAGCGGAGAGCGCCTGTCGCGGCGAGGGGCCGGCGGGGAGGTCACAGGCTCGACCGCGGCCTCGCCCATCCCGCCTGCATCGGTGCGTTGGTCTGTCATCTGAGCGAGGTTCTGAGCCGCGGACTGATGAGGATCGTGGCGACGTCCGCGAGCAAGTTCAAGGCGACGTAGACCCCGGCAATCAACATGCTGAGTCCTTGAATGATCGGGAGATCGCGTTTGGAGACAGCGTCGACAAGTGCCTGGCCGATCCCCGGGAATGTGAAGACGAACTCGACCACAACCACGCCCCCAGCAAGGTAGGCGAGCTGCAGCGCCGTTACATGAATCGCGGGGATGATTCCGTTGGGAAGGGCGTGACGCGATATGACGAGCCTCTCGCGCAGCCCTTTGAGCCGCGCCATCTCGACATAGTCGCTCTCCAACACCTCAATCATCGATCCCCTCATGATGCGGCTGATGTAGGGCGTGACGGCCAGTATCAGAGTGATCGAAGGGAGCACTATGAACTCCAACTCCTGCCATACGGGTGTATCCGGAGATATGAGCGACACCGCCGGCAGAAACTGAAAAACGCTGGTCGCAAACAGAAGGATCAGCCCCACTCCTATCACGAACTCGGGCAGGGCGGCGAGCGCAAGATTGATGATGGAGGTAACAGTATCGAAAGGACGATCGCGCCATAAAGCTCCGAGTGAGCCCAGCAGCAACGACAACGGAATGCTGATTACGGCTGAAAGCAGCACCAAGAAGCCGGAATTGACGATCCGGTTGCCGAGAAAGGACGATACGGGTCGCTGATTGGCCAGTGACGTGCCAAGATCACCGGTGACGATGCCGCCGAGCCAGTCGCGGTACTGCTCTGACACAGGCCGATTGAGATTCAACTGTTTTCGCACCGCCGCCAGCTTCTGGGGAGTTGCCTCACGCCCCAGGATCGCGCGCGCCGCGTCTCCGGGGAGGGCTTGCGTAGCGCCGAAAACGATGAGTGAGATGATGAAGAGGGTGGCGATGCCGAGGAGGAAGCGGCGCAAGATGAACCAGGTGATTCCATGCGGCCTCCACCTCGACTTCGCCGGACGATCGTCGGAAGATACGACCGCCGCTTCCCTCATGCGGCCACCAGGGTCACCAACACCATTTCGCCGGAGCGCTACTCCGCTACCGAGACATGACTGAAGCCGTACTGATTGAGCGGCAGCGTACCTCTGTCGGGCACGAGCCCGGTGAGCTTCGTGCTGTGGGCGTCGACGTGGTTGAAGAACCCCCAAATGATGTGGCCGCCCTCGTTGTACTCCAGCTCCTGTGCTTGGTGCAGCAGCTCGCAGCGTTTGTTCTCGTCTACGGTCCGCTTGGCTTCGTTGATCAGGTTGATGTAGGTGTCGTCCGGGGGCCAGTGAGTCTCGTTGAACGTTGAGCCGGGAAGGCTTCCGGCGGCCGCCTGCTGGAGGTAGGGACGGCTACCCCAGAAGTCTTGCGCAAACGTCCACTTGAGGTAGTTGTCTCCGTAGAAGGTCCCGGAGTCAAGCTTCTTGACGTTGATCGTCACCCCTGCGGCCTTGGCCTGCTCGGCAATCACCTGAGCGGCCTCTACGAGGCCGGCAGCCACCTCGGCAGTCTGCAGCTCGACGGTGAGGTCGCTCTGACCAGCTTGGCGAAGCAGAGATTTCGCCTGATCGATGTCCTGCTCGCGTTGTGGAAGATCGGATGCGTAGCACACGTCGTAGGGGGCGTAAAGATCGTTGGCGATCGTCCCGTGACCGGCTAGAGCCTGATCGACCATCTCTTGTCGGTTGACGAGCAGGCGCATCGCCTGGCGCACACGCACGTCGTCGAATGGAGCTGCATCGATTCGCATCGTGAACGGCAGCCACCCGCCCGATGGCGCCTCGAGGATCTTGAGGTTGGCGTCGCCCTCTATCACGGGAACCTGCCCGAACGGAACATCGTCGATAGCGTCGACCTGACCGCCGAGCAAGGCGTTTACTCGGGGTGTCGCCTCGGGAAAGTCGATGATGACGATCTCATCGGCATAAGGCTCGCCCTCGCGCCAGTAGTTGGGGTTGCGAACGAAACGGCTTTCCTGCCCGGGCGTGAAGCTCTCGAACATGAACGGCCCCACACCGGCAGGCTCTTTGGGATTGTAGTCGGTCGGCACGATCCCGTTGAAGTACTGGGCGAGCTCGTCCTTGATCGTGACGTCGGGCTGCTTGAGCGTCAACCTCACGGTGCGCTCGTCGAGCTTCTTCATGCCGTTGGGATCGAGCGACGACAACCCGGCCGCTCCGAACGCGGGCACGTCCGGGTCGATGATGCGCTGCAACGAAAAGATGACGTCTTCTGCGGTCACGGGCTTACCGTTATGGAACTCAAGTCCCTGACGCAGGCGAATAACCCAGACATCCGCCTTCTCGGCTGAGAACTCCTCGGCCAAGCTCAGCTCGAGCTCGAACTTCTCGTTGTAGCGGGCGAGGGAATCGTTGAGCTGAACGACCCGCGCCTGGTCGGGGTGGGTGGTGGGCGTGTGGGCGTCGATGGTGTCGCTCGATGAGCCGCCCGCAGTGCCCAGGCGTATGATTCCGCCTCGCTTCTGAGTTTGCGATCCTCCCTGCGACTGACCCTGGGGGCCGCCGTTGCCGCCTTCGTCGCTCCCACAGGCGCCGAGCACGCCGCTCGTGCCGATTACTACCGCCCCCGCGAACGCCCGCCGCAGAAGCTCCTTGCGAGTGATTCGGTTGGATCTGAGTTGCTCCTCAAGCAAGACCTTGTTGAAGAGATCGTTACGGTCCGGCATCCTTACCCTCCCTTGAGTCGGTCAGCTGCACACATATTGTTGCCACCAAAACCGATATTGGGCAGAGCCATGTTGGCGGGAGTCATGGAAGGGGGAAGGATGAGGCGTTGCAGCGAGGCGGGTACCCGCCCGCAGACCCAAACCAGGGCTTAGTCATTTCCCCCCTATCTAGGGGCCGGAAGCTCCCCCACCTATCCGCATACCTGAACCAGCATCATAATGCACATCGAGCACACGAAAGCACCGGCGGCAGTCCGCCGGGTACGAGACAGAGGTTCACGGAGCGGTGTTTCTGCGAGGAGACCGCCCCACGAGAGGGGACGAGCATTGGAGCAGCCAAACGTGGTTCTGATCGTGTGCGACACCTTTCGCCGCGATCACCTCGGAGCTTACGGGAACCCCACGATACGGACCCCCCACTTGGACGCTATGGCGAGCCGATCCGCCGTGTTCGACCACCACGTCGTTTCGTCCTTCCCGACGATGCCGGCGCGCGCCGACATCCTCACCGGGCGCTTCGCTTACACGTTCATGGGCTGGGAGGCGTTACCGATGGGCCTGCAGACCCTTCCCGGGATGTTGTCCGCCGCGGGCTATCTCACCACGGCAGTCGTCGATACTCCGTTCTTCATCAGGGGTGGCTATGGGTACGACCGCGGGTTCGATGACTTCATCTGGATAAGGGGCCAGGGTGACGACACGAGGCCCCACGAGCGCACCGACGCACGCATGACTTGGAAGAAAGAATCTGACCGATTGGTGGCTCGTACCATGACCGCTGCCGAGGAGTGGCTCGAGCGCCACTACAAAGAGCCATTCTTTCTTTACGTCGACAGTTGGGATCCACACGAGCCGTGGGATGCACCCGACTACTACACCGCCCTCTACAAGAAGGACTACGACGGGCGTCAGCTCTATCCCACCTACGGTAAATGGCGTGATGCAGGATTGACCGAGGACGATATGGCGACCGCACACGCAACCTATTGCGGCGAGGTAACGATGGTCGATCGCTGGGTCGGACGGCTGCTTGAAAAGATAGAAGTGCTGGGGCTGAGCGACAACACCATCGTCATGTTCACTTCCGACCATGGCTTCTTCTTCGGCGAGCACGGTTTGTTTGGAAAGGCGGAGTGGTTCCACGACCCGGGGGCTGTGGTCGCAGAGGATGCCGACGTACCCGAGTGGCTAGCAGAGTCCTGGCTTTTGACCGTGGGCTGGTCACCTCTCTACCAAGAGCTGACGAGGATCCCACTACTGGTGCAGATGCCGGGCGCCGAGCCAGGCCGTCGCGAGGCGATGACCACGGCCCCCGATCTTGTGCCTACGATCCTTGACCTCGCCGGCCTCGAGAAACCCGCAGAGGTGCAGGGAAGTTCGTTCAAGCAGGCCTTGCTGAGGGGTGAGGCACACCGGCCCTTCGTGGTGAGCTCTTGGCCTCTCTATTTCGCCGAGGGTGAGATGACGACTGCAGTCGACTCTCGGCCGCGCCGCATCGCCAGTTACATGCCGATGACGGTGACGACGCAGCAGCGCTCGCTGATCCTGGGCGGGGCGTCGGAGCCGCCCGAGTTCTTCAATCTGGACGAGGATCCGGGCGAGGCCATAAACGTGTGGGCGGAAGAGACTGGCGAAGGGCTGGAGCTTGCCCGGGCGGCGGTCTCCTTCCTGGAGGAACACGAAACCGCCGCACGGTTCGTGGAACCCCGGAGACGTGCATTGGAAGCCTTTGGGGGCCGTTCCTAGCGGGGCGTGGTAGCCCACCAACCTTGGCACCGTATCCACGATCCAAAGTGTGGGCACGGGCGCAAAGTTGTTGGGAGGGGTTCAGATCAGATGCAAGTCAGACTTTCGTGCCGAGGAGCTCACCGAGGTTACGGTCGATCTGCTCCATATACTCGGGCTCGAGCCCGAAGAGGCCCAATGCCCGGACACGCAATCGATCACCCGCAGCTCACTATCCTTGATCAGCTGGTGCTCAGGAGCGCAGTCGACGCCCATCGATCCTCCGGTGACGAGCTGCAGTTGTTCGATGCCGAACTTCTCGCGCAACAGTTGCTCTTGAGCGCGTACGTCATCGCTAATGCGCACGTGTGGGAACCGGCCCATGCCATAGGTCCCTCCCTGTTATGGGGGGAGGCGGACAGTCCATTTAAGATCTGGTTGATCATGACGATGAAGTAGTGTTCGGGTTGAGCGTCGTGCTCGGCACCGATGTAGACTTCGTTAAAATCTTGTGGTGCCCGAATACCGGGTGGTAATCAGGATCGCGCTGTCCTTCTCAGGATTTAGCTCTCCATGCTTGTATATGCGAGCTTGCATCCCCGCAACGTCTGACCTGTCGTCGAGAGTGAAATCTCCAAGATCGAAGAGCTCGTAAGGGTCATGCACCTTGGGCGTGTAGACGCGGTTCTGAATCAAGCCGACGCCTCCTCCACATCGAGCGACCTGAACAGGTCGCTTCTCCTAGAGACAGAACCTTGCCCGACCTGCTGAAGCCTTACACCCGTCGATCCCTCACGGGCGCCGGGTCAGCCTAGATTCCGCCATCTTTTTCGCGCTCCAACGTCGCCGGTTCGACGGCCAGATGATTTCCGTTCCCCCTCTTGGTTAACTGACCAGAGCGCCGTCACGACGGCGCAGAAGGGAGGAGACATGGGACAGCCGGTAGTCCATTTCGAGATCATCGGGAAGGACGTAGAGAAGCTCCAGAGCTACTACGCCGACCTGTTTGGGTGGGAAGTCAACTCGGACAACCCCATGAACTACGGGATCGTTCAGCGCGAGGGAAATGTCACGCAGGAGGGCATAGGAATCGGTGGGGGCATCGGAGCCGCTCCAGAGGGGTGCTCAGGGCACACCACCTTCTACATCGAGGTGCCCGACGTCGAGGCCGCTCTGGCGAAAGCCGAGAGCCTCGGCGGGTCGAGAATGATGGGCCCAGAAAAGGTGATGGACGGAGTCGAGTTAGGCCTCTTCACCGATCCCGAGGGTCACATAATCGGCGTCGTCCAATCCGATTCGTAGCAGTCTCGCTCTCAAGCATGAGCCCTGCTTCGCGCGGGGCCTTTGCGACTAGTCGGTGGGAAGCCGAACCCTGTCGACGTGACCACCCAGGTGGTTGAGCACAACGTTCGGGTGGGCACGGCGCTAGGTGCGGCCCTCTGTCAGTTTTTCAACCGCTTTGGCGATGCGCCGCTGTCGAGTCTCGGCCGTCTTAGCTTCGTCGATCGACATCACCCACCGCCGCTTGTGACTGTAGGACAGATCGTCGAAGTATCGGCGGGCCTTAGAGTCACGGCCGAGCGCCTTGGCGAAGTCCGGAGGCACGGTGACCTCACGAGGCTCGGAGTCGAGCTCGATCCCGACGTCCACCTCGTCGCCGGCCGCGACCCCGGCGCCCTTGCGGTTCTCTGCGCTTAGGGGAATCATGAACTCTCCGCCCATTACCGCCACCGTGGTGCGGTAAGTGTGGTTTCCGATCGTCACCCGCACCGGAGGACGCTTGTGCGATCCGAGGCCCTCGACGACTTCGGGCGGAACTCGGATACCGGTGGCCGTTTTACCGCCAAGCAGTACAGTGGCGTGAAATCTCATCCTTCCTCCCTCTGAGCTCATGTACTTCCTTCGCTCCCTCACCCCTCAGACTCAAGTGCATTCCCGAACTCATCGGAAGGGGCTCCGGGAGCTTCTCACAGCCCTTCCGATCTGTGAGACTCGGCGGGTGGAGATGGACGAGCGGGTAGACGTGGTAGTGGTGGGCGCCGGACTCGCAGATTTGTCCTGCGCCCGGGCCGTCTCAGAGGCTGGACTGACGTGCGCCTTGCTGGAAGCCTCCGACGCCGTCGGGACGCCGCGCCGGAACGGCGGTACTACGAGATCTGGGCGTTACGGGTTAGAGCGGCTGAGGCCGCCCAATCAAGCAGAGCCGGGCGCGCTCGGTGGCCGCCTCAAACGCCGGCGAGTTTCCTCTTGGTTTCCTCTAGATCCATGCCGTGCAGTCGCAGCAGGTTCTCGCCGAGGATCTTGCGTTTTGCCTGTTCGGTGAGCTGCGGATAGCCGTAGCCCTCGCAGAGGTCCTGCGGGATCTCGAAGTTCCAAAATGCCTCCAGCGCCCACTGGGGATGGAAAATCGGAGCCTCGGAGCCGTAAATGATCTTGTCCTCCCCGCACCAGAACAACAGCTTGCCGAGCGTCTCGGCGAACATGCGCGGGGCGCGCACCAGGAAGTTAATGGTGGCGGCCAGGCTCGCGTACAGGTTCGGGTAGCGGATGAGTTGCCAGCAGACCTCGTCCAGGAACGGCAGCCCCACATGGTAGATGATGAAGTTGATGTCGGGGAAGTTTGCCGCGGCACCGTCCATGTCCCAAGTCTGGGTGTGCTCGATGGGTTGAGGGCCGAGCGGCACGCCCTTGTGCACGCCGATCAGGTTGACACCGAGCTCCTGAGCCTTCTCGAAGACCGGAAACGCCACCTGCGGGTCGTCCATACGCCAGGGGAACGGCGTGCCGTAGTCGTAGCGCACGTTGTAGAACTTGAACGCCTTGGCGTTGAACTCACCGACCTGACGCTCCATGAGGTCGATTGCTTTGCGGCCCTCGAGCGGGTTGACCGAGCCCCAGAACACGGTGCGCTCCGGGCGCCGCGAGGCGAGCTCGGCGCACTCCTCCCACGGCGACAGGCCATCCTTGAAGAGGTCGGTCAGTGGCAGCGGCATCGCCACCAGCATGTCGGTGTCGGATTGGTCGTAGACCATTTGGTCGATCTCGCCGACCGTCCACTGGCGGAGAAACTCCTCGGGGGGGAGCTTGGGCTGGTCATCGGGCGTCAGAGCCGAGTGAAACGCATATAGGTGGTTGCCGAACATCTCGCCGGGTTGACCGAAAGCATTCTTCTTGTCGAAGTTGAAAACATGCGCCACGCAATCGAACACCAACGCATCACCGATCATGACGACTCCCCCTTTGTCGTGGAATAGGCTGAGATGTAGTCGTTTCTGTCCCTTACGGTTACGGGCTCGGGCAGGAACACGAGCTTACGGCGCGCGTCCTCGCTCATGCGCTCCATTGTCCAGGCCTCGTCCCAAGTAAGTTCGACGTGCGCCGAATCGATGTTGGGGAGATCCTCTACGGTCTGCTTGACCGAGCCCAGGACCTTGGAGGCGAACGGGCACCAGCCGGACGTGAGCAGGAGCTGGATATGGGCTGCCCCGCCGTCGACCGTCACCGACCGCACGAGGCCCATGTCGACTACGGAGATGCCTCGCTCGGCACAGCAGGGATCATGGACGCCCCTGAGCGCGTTGATGACCTCGTCGGTCGCCTTCCCCACCAGACACCTCCTGATTCGGTTCCCCACAGACTCCCTCCGGGTGGGGGCGGAATCAAGCTTCGAGTTTTCATATAGTGAAAGAGAATGGGCGGCCGGGTTCAGGGGGTTAGTGGGAAATGGGTAGCGGCGAAAAGGAGCCTTCGGATCTGATCCGAAGCGTGTCGCGGGCGTTTCGGATCCTCGAGGAGGTGGGGGCCGCACCCGAGGGGCTCCACGTTAAGCAGATCGCGCGCCGTGCCGGGCTTTCCGTGGCTACCGCCTACCACCTCGTGCGAACGCTCCGCTACGAAGGCTATCTGATCCGCCGAGACTCGGGCCGTTACGTGTTGGGCCTTGAGATAGCGAGCCGATTTCGCGACCTAATGATGACCTTCGGGCACCCACCACGAATGCACGCGGCCCTGAGCCACCTCTCGAGGCCTGAGCCCTGACCGGGCAGTTTCAGGTCGTAGCGTCCGATCTCTTCCGGAAGCGGAAGTCCGCCGTGAAGAAATCTCCCCCGTTATCCGGATAGCCGATCAGCGGCGGAATATCGGAGCCTTTGTGCCATCTGGGAAAAGAGCTTGACCGAGATGAGGTGCACGCCCGCGAATGGCTTCAACGAGCGCACGGCCTCGACGTGCTCGAGCGCGAGATCGAGGCCATAAGAGGGATCGGACTCAAGACCCTTGATGACATTCTCCGGGATGCTTATGTCCGGAATTGTGGCACTGATGCGTCGGGCCATACGCGCATTCTCGAGCACCAGCACACCGGCGTACATCTTTCCCTCGTAGTCGAGGGACCGAGCCCAGCCGGCAAGACGATCAAGCGCGTAGGTGACCTGCACGAGCACGAAATCCGCCGCAGATCGCCACGCGAGCGGTCTCGCCAACTTGGCCACCGTTCCGACCTTGAAGCCCGGATACTCCTCCCGCGGTGCGTCCTCGCCAAAGCCTCGAGCCTCGTCGATCATGTCCCGCACGTTTAGCTCCTCAGTACGTTTGCCCGCGCTGGGAGGATCACCATGCACGAACAGAAGATGGTCGAATCCGTAGGCGGCGGCCGTTAGGAGATCTCGCCTGAACCCCAGAAGGTTTCGGTCGCGAGCGTTGAGGCATGGAATCGCACGGCCCCCCATGCGGGCGACCTCTTGAGCGACGGCGAGGCTCGAAACGGTCGCACGTCCGAGGTGATTGTCCGGGATGAGGAAGGCGTCGGCGACTTCGAGCATGGCGTCTACCTGGGATCTCAAGTGGTCGAGGCTCGGTCTGCGGGGAGGCTCGACCTCGCACAGGACGGTGAACCGATCGCCGCCGAGAAAGGACTCTCGAGGCGCTGGAAGAGGTGCAATCTGCTCCTTCATTCAGAGGTTGTACCGCGCGATCAGCCGATGTGCTCGTCAATAAGCACCGGGCATCCCAGCTGAACCCCCGCCGACCCGCATACAGCGGGACGAAAAAGACACTGAACCTCCCGACCGAAGAGACCGTCCTACTTTTGTGCACATGCTCAGGCTCGTTTGCTTTCGCAGCAGCGGCTCTCATGGCGGCCGCCCTCCAGTCTCCCGCGACCGCGCACGTCATCGAGATCCGGCGCGGTGATTCCGGAACCCACGTGGCTCTGTTGTATAGAGATGCTGAACCTGACTCGGGGGAAGCGCAGGCAAGCATCCGGCCCACCAGGTCGAGGATGGCCTCTTGGTCGCTTGACGGCTGCAGCCACTCGGTGTTCGAGCGAACCTCCGGGATCCCTTCAGACGGGAAGTTCCGAGCCAGAGATCGACGCACGTGGCTCGGTGCGTTCATTACCCGCTGCGGGGCCTTGACGCCCACCATCTATCCAGGCTCCTACGGGCCTCTGGTTGGTCACGCTCAACTGGAACTCAATGAATGGCTTCGGACTCAACGGCCGGATCGCCACCGGCTGACGATCGATCTTCTTTACGGGCCTGAGACGCAAGAAGTCGCGCAGCTCTATCAGGCCGAGCATGGCTTGCCGAAGGACGGCATTGTCGGACGGCGAACGTAGGGCGAATTCTTCCGATGGCAGGAGCCATGACCTTCAAGGCAACCTCCCACTGCTGACACCGGCCGATCACGCGCGACCCTCCCGCCCTTGGGTTCAATCAGCCGGCCCCGCCCCCCTTGAGAACCTCGAGGTACTCGTCAAGCCGGTCCATGGACTCGGCGGCGCCGGACTCCATCCCCGACTCGAGCATCCCGTCGCGGTCTTCGACTGAGTCGAGGAGGGAGGTACTGGTCAACGTAGTCTTGCCGTCGTGTTCCTCCAAGGTCAAGGTCTCGACCGAGACGTGGCCCGCCATGCCCTCAAACTCGAAGGTCCAGACGATGCGTTCCGGCCGCGCGATCTCGCGGAACTCGCCACGGAACCCGTATTCCTCACCGTCGGCACCACCGTGCACGATCCGCCACGCGCCGCCCGGGCGAAAATCGATTTCGCAGCTGTTGAACTTGTAGCGCCTCGGCCCCCACCAGTGCGACATGTGCTCGCACGAAGAATGGGCCTCGAACACAAGGTCACGCGGTGCGTCGAAGACTCGCTTCATGACGATCTCCCGGTCCGACGGTGTCGTCACCTTGAGTTCCTTGCTACCGCTTTCGCCCATCGTCCTGCTCCTTTCCTCGGTCCTGGAGCTCCTCCAGGTACTCGTCCAGCCGGTCGTAGCTTTCCTCCCAGAAACGCCGGTAGCGCTCGGTCCACTCAGCGACCTCCTTGAGTGGGGTCGCCTCGAGCCGGGCGGGACGCAACTGCCGCTCCCTGCCCCGTGCGATGAGCCCCGCCCGCTCAAGCACCTTCAGGTGCTTCGACACTGCCGGCAGGCTCATCTCGAACGGCTCCGCCAGCTCGGTGACCGAGACTTCACCCGCCCTGAGCCGGGCGAGGATCGCCCTCCGTGTCGGGTCCGCAAGGGCCCCGAAAGTGAGGTCTAGCCGATCGGTCGCAGTGCTCATTAAATCCTCCGGTTAAATAACTAGTTGGTAAAGTAGCACGAGTGGGCGGCGGGGTCAAGAGGACGGAGCGTGCTCGAACTGTGACTTGCTCAGTGCCCCGGCCGACCCATTAGAACGCTCTTGCGGGAAGGAGATGCCCAGCTCCGAGGACGACCGCTAAGTCGGCGGCCGGCGGCCGACTCGCCGCACGGCGGCCAGCCTCTGCGCGATAGCAAGACGGCGCTGCTGCCCTCCAGGACGATGCAGGGAAAGCCGACGCGAGCGAGACCCGGGATCCGGCAGCGGTGAGGGAGCGAGCCTGGTCCGCACGTTCCTACCCATCAGGACGATCCACTCGACGGGCGTACCTGGGTAACTGCGGCCAGATCCGACGATCGGGCACTCAACGCCACCTGGGACGGCAACCTCCAGGGTCCATATGGGCGTCGAGGGGAAGCCTCGAGGCTTCCACATCGGGCGACGCACGGACGTCTTGAAGCGCCGCCCGGCTGACACCGACATAGGTGGAGAAACCGTCGAGTTCGGTGATCACGATCCAGGCGCAGGACTCGGGTGGCAGCTCACCCTCCATCGGCCCAAGCTTGTCGAGCTCGTGCTGATCCTCTGGGCCCAGCCCGGACACCTCGGAGAAAGAGATGTCTGGAGAAAGCTCAATGCCCCGAACCCTGCAAGATCGGCCCGCCTCGCGGTCGTGCTCCGCTCAGGCGGCCGCGCACCCGGGACGATATCCCGGGGGATGGAATACACGGAGGTATACATCGAAACCTCCCGGAGCGAAGCTTCTCAGTCGAGCCCACCTCGGTCCCACGGCCGCAGTTGCTCGACTACCCAATCGGCAGGTGATACGTCGGTCATCAACTCCACCCCAGGCGCAAGCCACGCGAGCACGAACCCGATGTAGCGCGTTTCGGTCCATCCCTAGGGAGCGGGGTGGCAAGCCCACCTCTCTTGAAGTATCGAGCGTCCTTCAAGCTTGCGCCAGAAAGGGCAGCCGAAGCCAACGAACGAGGTGAACAGGCAACCGAATGGTGAGGCGGGGAGTCTTACGATCATGAGCGTGCTGAGACGGGCTTTCCTCACGGTGTTGGTAGTTCTCTGTGTCACAGGAGCCGGCATGTCGACTGCCGACGCCACAACCGAGCTTCGTCGCGGCGATGTCGGGGGCGATGTCCTCCTCTGGCAAAGGATGCTGAATTACATGACGACGGGGGAGCATCATCTTCCGGAGGACGTCATCGCGGAAGACGGGATCTTCGGGCCCAAGACGGAGGCGGCGACGAAGCGCTTCGAGCGTGGAGCTGAGTTCCAAAGAGATGGGATCGTTGGAGTACGAGAGCGGCGAAGATGGATGGGAGCATTCATCACCTGTTGTGGAGCCAAGAAACCAACGGTCGCTCTCGGTTCCTATGGCTTCGATGTGGGGCACGCACAACTGAAGCTGAACGAATGGCTGCGAGAATCTGAGCAAGTCCTCCTGACGATTGACCTTCTGTACGGACCTTCCACCGAGCAAGCGGTGCGGCAGTATCAGACGGCACGCCACTTGATGGTAGATGGAATTGTCGGACCGCAGACATGGGGTGACTTCTTGGGGAGGCCAGAGCGTTGATCCCATCATAGCTCTGGGTTCTGAAGTAGCCACTGTGGATGGCATGGGGACTTCGAGTGTCGCGCTGGCAGTTAGGGGCGGCGAGTGCGAGCGCGCCGTTTTCCCTCATGCATCGCCTGCACCCGGGCGACCGGGATTGCGCGGCCTTCCTCGATCAGATCGGAGCCCAACTGCTGCGGCTGCGGCATCCGCTCGGCCCACGGATCACCCTCGGCAATCAACCGCGCCGCGCTGTGCACCGTGAAGTCCGACGGTTTGACGCGCTCGAGCTCACCCCAAGCCACCGGGAACGAGACCGGCACGCCAGGCCGTATGCGAGGGCTGTAGGCCGACACTACCGTTGCCCCGCCGGCTCGCGTCGAATCGACGAACACCTTGCCCCCTCGCTCCTCCCGAACATAGGCCGTGGTTGCGAGGGTGGGATCGAGGCGCTCGGCACGTGCAGCGAGCGCGCGTGTGGCCGCGGCCACATCATCGATCGTCGCCTGTGCCTCCGTCGGTACGAACACATGCACGCCTTTTGCGCCGCTGGTCTTGACCGCACCCTCCAACCCTGCATCAGCCAAGGCCCGGCGGACCAGGTGAGCGGCGCGGACGGCCAACGGGAATGCGTCCGCGTGCGGCGGGTCGAGATCGAGCACAAGGTGGGTCGTGCGGTCCCAGCGGTCGGCGCGAATCAGGGTGGGGTGGTACTCCACCGCACGTTGGTTGGCGAACCACAGCAAAGTGCGACGGTCGTTGCACAACGCGTAGGACACGTTACGCTTCGAGGCTTCCGCCCACAGGGGCACAGTCTGCACCCAGGGCGGGGTGTACTTAGGAACATTCTTCTGCATGAACGGCGCTTGGCCGCGGACCACCCGGACTACCGACAGCGGACGGTCGGCCAACTCCGGGACAATGCGGTCGGCGACAGCGTCCAGATAGTCCACCAAGTCCCGCTTGGTCGCGTCCGCCCCTTCGAATAACGGTTGGTCGAGGTTGGTCATCGACACTCCGTCCCGCACCTCTTTGCCGCTCATCAGATCATCCTCCCAAGTCGGAGAGCGATGGCAACTGACCACAGCTGGGATCGCGCCGAGACACCTCGCTTGGCAGCATCGGCGGGTCACCTGCGCTCACTTGATCACGCGGTACTTGATGTGAGTAACGCCGGGGGCCTCGATCGCCCGAACCTGCTCGAGCTTGAGGTCGCCGACGTTCTCGAGCAGCCGCTCCCCGTCGCCGAGCAGGACCAGAACGACGTGGAGCTCGAATCCGTCGATCAGCCCGGCGGCGAGGTACTGCTGTGCGATGTTGGCGCCTCCTCCGAGCAGCACATCCCGGCCGGCCGCGGCCCGCTTCGCCTGATCGAGAGCGGACCCAATCCCATCGGTGACGAAGGTGAAAGTAGTGCCTCCCTCCATCTCCAGGGGTTCACGGTGGCGGTGGGTGAGCACGAAGACCGGTGTGTGGTAGGGAGGGTTGTCGCCCCACCAGCCGTTCCAGGGGTCGTCCTCGCTCCACGGACCGGGGCCGCCCCCGAACATGTTCCGGCCCATCACGGTCGCGCCGACGTTCGATTGGATCTCCTCGACGACGAGCGAACTGGCGTTGACCTCGCCGCCCTCCTGTCCGTGCTGCTCGCGCCACGCCTCGAGCCTGAAGGCCCAATCATGCAGATCCATGCCGCCGACGCCGAGCGGGTTCTTCTCACTCTGGTCGGGGCCGGCGACGAAGCCGTCCACAGATACGGCGAGCTGAAACCTGAATATGCTCATCGAGCCTCCTCGGATTCGGTGGCCCGAGGGACCGGCCACCGAATGGGGTTATTCATACCAACAGACCTGAGTTGCCCACGGAACTCATCGCTCGCCCCGACCAACTCTCGAACTCGCTGAGGAGGCGGGCGGTGGCAGCATCTGATAAGCGCGTGGACGACGTCGGGGTTGGTGCGGATCGAAAGTGAGGGTAGTCCTGGTGCTGGCGCCAAGTAAGGGACGTCCAAGTGGCACCACCGCTGCCGTGAGCGGTCGTGATCCGCCCAGTTGCTATCTACGTGCCAACCTACCCTCGGCGTACGCCGACCATGCGACGGCAACAGCGCTCGCTACCCGTTAAGACATCTCACTGTCGCCCGACGCCGGTTCACTCGAAGTTTGGATCGAACGATTTGTCCACGATACAGGTTGCAACCCGGCGGCGGCCGAGGTGCAAATCTTGCGAGTCGTCGGTGAGTTGGGGGGTCAATCGGGCGTGGCTTCTTGGTATTCATTAGTTCAAGCGGCTTCCGTCCATCCAGATGTCTGACCCGTCGTGAGAGGCCTGCTGTACGTCCTGCGCATCATGGGGGCGGGGCCCGAGGGGCGGAATGTTGCCTATCGCGCAACACCTAGGGGGAGCTGTGGCTTATCGTTGGGCGGGTGGACTTTCCGATCCTCTGGTGGGGACTTGGTGGGGTGATCATCGCCGGTGCGGTCGTGCGACTTGCGAACAGGCGCCCGGTCGTCGAGAGGCGCTCAGTAGGGTTGAAGCGAGGGGAGATGACGTTGGCGATTATCTCGCTCGTTGCGCTTGCCTTCCACTGCGGCGCCATGTTCTTCTTCGCGATTCGCTCCTTGCCAGGTTTATCGGGGCCGGCAGACGTGATACGAGACCTGGGGCAGGTCAGTCAAATCGCGTACTGGCTTCCGGCCGCAGCTCTCCTTATGTCTCTGCATCGGGTATGGCCGCCCTTGCTCGCGCTCGAGGCCACCGCGCTACTTGCGGTCGGGATGACCATGTTCCTGCCCTTCGGCCTGTCGATCCATCTCGGCACCATAGCTGTGTCGGTTGTGGTCACCGTCGTTCTTGTCGTTGGATTCGTCGGCTCGCAGTCGCACCATCGACGAGCTGTCGGATGAAGCGTAGGGATTGGGATGATAGCCTTTAGTCGAGCCAGTTGGTGCGCAGAGATCCTTCGAGAAAGCGCGGTTCCTCACGCATCGGCTAATGGGGGAACTTCACCGATGTGCCACCACGTCGCCTCCCTACGCGAAGTGACACGAGGATCCCTCCACCAAAGCGGCGACGGACAAGGAGAACGTGATGAAGGCGATCGTCCAGTACAAGTACGGGTCACCCGATGATGTCCTGGAACTCGGGAATATCGACAAGCCAGCTGTCAAGGACGACGACGTGCTGCTCCGCGTTCACGCGGCAGGCGCACACATCGGGGACTGGCATATCACGACGGGCCTGCCGTACCTGTTCCGCATCGCGGGCGTCGGGCTCCGCGCGCCCAAGGCCCGCGTCCGCGGCATGGATGTGGCAGGTCGCGTCGAGGCGGTCGGCAAGGATGTGACGCAGTTCCAACCGGGCGATGAGGTGTTCGGCACCTGC
>Ga0136633_1000553_pt1 | contig 28518 bp, 19 predicted proteins | sample AntDrymeUQ832206_2_FD_105494 | JGI IMG/M metagenome (GOLD analysis project Ga0136633, IMG submission 105494) | Polar desert sand microbial communities from Dry Valleys, Antarctica - metaG UQ83 (22.06) | ecosystem: Environmental > Terrestrial > Soil > Desert | place: Antarctica: Dry Valley... | reverse complement strand
GCGCTGCGCGCGCTCGCTCCCGACGCCGCGGTGCTCGTCCACCGGGCCCACGCGCGCGAGCCCGGGTTGTGGGAGCGCCGCCCCGAAGACGACGACTTCCTGGCGCTGCGCGCGGGGACGGCCGACCAGCCGACGCTGATGTCGGTGACGATCGATTCCAGTGGCTCGCCGACCCTGCGCCGCGAGGCCGAGGAACGCCTCGGCGCGATGGGCGGCGTGGTCGACGTCCCCGTGCTCGTCGAGGCGGGCCGCAACGGCGGCCCGGTCGGCTTGTGCGGCCCGCGCGAGCGCGTCGATGCGCTCGCCCGCTGGTTCGCCGTCCAGGCCGCGACCCTGCACTCGCCGCGCGACCTGCTGATCGTCGCGGCGTTGCCCGGCGCCGACGACGGAGAGTGGTCCTGGCTGCGCTGGCTACCGCACGTGCGCGGCACCGGCACCGCCTCGGCGATCGAGCACGACCACGTTGCGTCGGACTACGCGGGAGCCGACGGCCTGGTCAAGGCGCTCGTGGCGCTCGTGCGCCAGCGCGCCGAGGAGGGCAGCGGCCTGCGCGCCGGCCGGACCGATCCGCGCCCCGTCGTGCTCGCGTTCTTCGACGAGCGCGTGGCTCCAGATCCGGCGTCCTGCACGGAACTGCTGACCGCCGGCCCGTCCTTGAACGTGCACGCGATCTGGTTGGGGTCGGCCGCCCGCACACTTCCCGGTGAGTGCCGGACGATCATCGAATCCGAGCCCGGCCCGGCGAAGCTCACGATCACCGACGCGTCGACGGGCGCCCAGCGCCACGACGTCTCGGCCGACGGCGTGTCGGTCGACCTCGCGCGTGACGTGGCGCTCTCGCTCGCTCCCGTCCGCGATGTCTCGGCCGCGGGCGCGGCTGGGCAGGTCCCGCGCACGATCGGCCTGCTCGAGGCACTCGGTGCGGTCGAGCCGCTTCCGGACTGGCTGCAGGCCCGCTGGACGATCCCGCGCGCCGGCCGCGAGGCGACGCTCGGTGCCGGGGCGAGCGGTCCGCTCGTCGTGGACCTGCGCGCGGACGGCCCGCACGCGCTGATCGGCGGTACGACCGGCGCCGGCAAGTCCGAGCTTCTGCAGACGCTCGTCGCCGCGCTGGCCGCGACGCATCCGCCCGAGCGCCTGACGTTCCTGCTGGTCGACTACAAGGGCGGCGCGGCGTTCAAGGACTGCGTCGCGCTCCCGCACGTCGTGGGCTTCGTCACCGACCTCGACGCGCACCTGACCGATCGCGCGCTGATCTCGCTCAACGCCGAGCTCAAGCGCCGCGAGGAGGTCCTGCGCGAGCACGGCGCGCGCGACCTCGTCGAGATGGAGCAGCGCTCGCCCGAGCACGCGCCGCCGTCGCTGGCGATCGTCGTCGACGAGTTCGCGACGCTGGTCAAGGAGGTGCCGGAGTTCGTCGACGGCGTGGTCGACGTGGCCCAGCGCGGGCGCTCACTGGGTGTCCACCTCGTGCTGGCCACCCAGCGGCCGGCCGGCGCGGTGAGCGAGAACATCCGGGCCAACGTCAACCTGCGGATCGCGCTGCGCATGAGCGACGGTGCCGCCTCCAGCGACGTCATCGACGACCCGGGCGCGGCGCGCATCCCGCGCTCGCTGCCGGGCCGCGGCTACCTGCGCACGGGACCGAGCGAGCTCGTGGAGTTCCAGACGGCCTACGCCGCGACGGTCGCCGCGCCTGGAGACGAGCGCCCGCCGGTCCTCGTACGCGACCTCGGTCCCAGCCGCGAGGACCGCCCGGCCGACACCGGAGCGCCGCCGGTCAACGCCGAGACGCCGCCGTCGGATCTCGAGCGCGTCGTTGCGGGCGCTGTGGCCGCGTTCGAGGCGCGCGGCACGACGCCCCCGAGCCAGCCGTGGTTGGACGCACTGCCGGAAGTCGTCTCGCTCGAGGGGCTCGTGGCTCGCGACGACGCGCCGGCGCGCTCGGACTCGCTCGCGATCCTCGGCATGCTCGACGAGCCCGAGCGCCAGTCCCAGCGCGTCGACACGCACGACTTCGAGACGGAGGGCTCGATGCTCGTCTTCGGCGCCGGCGGGTCGGGCAAGACGGTGCTGCTGCGCACGATCGCCGCATCTCTGGCCTCGTCGGCATCGCCCGAGGAGCTTTGGCTCTACGGGCTGGACTTCGCCTCCCAGGGCCTGACTCCCCTCGCGTCGCTGCCGCACTGCGGCGGCGTGGTCGGCGGCGACGACTCCGAGCGCGTACGGCGGGTCTTCCGCACGCTGCGCAAGGAGATCGACGACCGCCGGCGCCGGTTCGCCGAGGCGGGGGCGTTCTCGCTGCCCGAGTACCGCACGCGGCTGGGCGCCGACGCGCCTCCCGTCGCGCGCATCGTCGTCTTGTTCGACGGCTACGGGTCCTTCTACTCGAGCTACGAGAAGGTCGACCTCGGCGAGCTCGTGGACGCGCTTCCTCGTCTGGTCGCGGACGGCCGCGGCGTCGGCGTGCATTTCGTCATCACCAACGACCGCCGCGGCGGGGTCTCGAGCCAGCTGACCGGGATCATCCCCAACACGCTCGTCTTCCGGATGGCCAACGACGACGAGTACTCCCTGCTCGGCCTCGACGTGCGCACGCTGAAGGACCGGCGACTGCCACCGGGCCGGGGCTTCCACGGCGGCCTCGAGGTCCACGGTGCGCTGGTCGGAACGGCCGCCGACGGTGGCTCGCAGATCGAGGCCTTCGGTCGCCTGTCCGAGCAGATCCGGGAGCACTTCGGCAAGGGCCGGGTCCCCCAGGTCGGGGTCCTGCCGCACAGCGTCCCCCGCGCGGAGCTCGGCGAGGGCATCTCACTGCAAGTCCCGCTCGGGCTCGGCGACGAGGAGCTCGCGCCCGTGTCCGTCGACCTCGCCGATGGCCACGTGCTCATCTGCGGGCCCTACCGCGCCGGGCGCACGACGGCGCTGCACACCGTGGTCGAGCGCCTGCGCGCGACGCATCCGGCGATGGAGGTCCATCTGCTCGCGCCGCGGCGGACGGCGCTGACCGAGCTCGACGTGTGGACGAGCAGCGCGCGCGGCGACGAGGCCTGCCAGGCGGCGATCCCGGGTCTGCGCGAGATCGTCTCCTCGCGTGAGCCGGGCGGCATCCACCCCGTCGTGGTGATCGTGATCGACGACGCCGACGAGCTCAACGACACGATGGGCGCGATGGATCTCGAGGCGATCGTCAAGCGCGGGCGCGACGTGGACGTCCGGATCGTCGCCGCCGCGGAGACGCAGTCGGTGATGCGGGCGTATTCGGGCTTCCTGCGTGAGCTCAAGAAGGACGAGCAGGGCGTGCTGCTCGACCCGGACGTGGACGTCGACGGCGATGTCTTCGGCGTCCGGTTGCCGCGCCGTCAGGGGCTCGCGTTCCCGCCGGGACGCGGGTATCTGGTGCGGCGGGGTGTTTTGGAGGGGATTCAGATCGGGTCCTGAGGGGCGGCGCGAAGTGGCCCTTAACCCAGAAGGACCGGCACACGGGCCGGCCCTTCGGTGAAGCTGGTGCGGAGCGCTGGTGCGGAGCGGCTAGGAGCCGGCCTGCATGAGCGCCTCGTGGCGACGCCCGACCTCCTGGGCGGCCTCCTGGAGCGCTGCCTGCAGCTCACGCAGGGTCGGCTGGAACTGCGACTCCCACGCCGTGCGGAAGCGGTCCGCGGCGGGGCCTTCCCACGTGGTGCCGTTGACCTTGCCATTGATCGCGGCGGTCAGCGACTGCACCGCCTGCGACTGCTGGTTGAAGGTCGACTGCAGCTCCTGCATCTGACCCATCTCTGCGCCGATCTTGGCCATACGGTCCTCCCTTTGCTCATTTGGTCCTGTTGGCGGGCAAACTAGCCACGAGGCCACCCGTACGCAAGCCGGATTGCGATACGTGGCCGTGGCGGATACCGTGAATGGCTCGATGACGGACCAGGCAGCGGGAACAGAAGCAGCTCCGGATCCGGAATTGATCCGAGCGATGGCGCGCCGGCTGCTGCGCCGTGGCGAAGAGCTCTCGGCGCTCGGATCGATCGCGCAGGCCCGCGCTGAGCGGCTCGAGTTCGAGGGTCCGGCCGCAGAGGAGCTGATGGAGGGCGCGCGCGAGCGCCGGCGCCGGGCCGAAGGGCTCGACCGCGACCTCCAGGAAGTTGCCCGCGTGCTCGAGCGCGCCTCCGAGCGCCTCGAGGACGAGCAACTCGAGCGCGCCGCTCTCGGCGCGGTGAAGGGCACTTAGTGGCCACGCCGGATCGGATCTCGATGCCCGTCGAAGAGCTCCAGGCGCACTGCCGCTCGATGGAGGACCTCTGCATCTCCTACGAGACCGTGCTCGCCCGTCTGCGGGAGGAGCGCGTCGACGGGCTTCCCGCCGACATCGCCGGAGTCGTCGAGGCCGAGCTGGTGCGCGCCGTCACCCGCGTGCGCTCGATCGCCGACGAGGAGCGCAACGCCGCCACGACGCTGCGGCAGCGCGTGGAGGCCGCGATCGTCGCGGCCGACGCACCGGCGCAACCCATCGCGACCGGAGCCGGCTCCGGCGCGCCCCCAGTGGCCGCCGGCGGCGGCGTGCCCTCGGCGCCGCCGGTGAGCGAGTTCTCCGAGCTCCCCGAAGCGGGTGGGGCAGGTCGCGCCGCCGACCCGAACGCGCCCGACGCCTACGACCCGACGGCCGACGACGACACGGGCTCGGGCTCGGGGAATCCCGCCGGTCCTGCCGCGTCCGGCGCCCCGGCCGCTCCGGGCGCCGCGGCTCCGGGCGATCCAACCGCCACGGCGCCGGACGACCCAAACTCCGCTCAGGCGGATCCCGGCGGGGCCGCCCCGGCGTCTGACAGCGGCTTCCCGGCCGAGGGCACGCCCGCCGACATGCTCTCCTACGCGTCCCGGCGCGCCGTCGAGCTCGGGCTGATCATCACCTCGACCACGGGCGGCGTCCACGCCCCGGGCTCCTACCACTACCAGGGCCGCGCGATCGACGTGGCCGGCCCGCCGCCGTCGATGGCCGCCTTCTACGTCGAGTTCGCCGGCACGATGCCGACCGAGCTCTTCTACGACCCGCTCGGCGCGATCAAGCACGGCGCGCCGATCCCGCCCATCGGCGGGCACACGGATCACGTCCACATCGCGTACTGAGCGCCCGGCAGATCAGCCGCTCGGCACCCCGGGTCAGGCGCCGATCCGGTACCCGATCGACTTGAGCGTGTTCTGGGCCTCGACCGCGAGCCTGAGCGCGTCGGCGAGCTCTTTCCCGCGTGCCTCGTAGGCGACCCGGTCGCTGCGGCGCGCGGCCGACGCCGTCCGCTCGTAGGCCCGCCCGGCGACGCCGACGGCGTCCGTGAGCGCCTCGTGGGCCGCCCGCTCGCGCGGTCCCGGGGCGATCTTGCCGAGCGCCTTCGCCGCGGCCTTGTAGGCCAGCGCGGCGTCGGCGAGCAGGCCGGCGCGACCCCGATCGGACTTCGTCGTGCGCATCGCGGCGTCGATCCGGCCGCGCTGCTCGCCGAGCTCGCTCAATGCCTTGGAGACGTCGCGGGCGTAGCCCGGCTGGGGCGCCAGCTTGAGCGACTTGGCGTCGGTCAGGCGAAGCGTGGCGGCCGAGCGGCGGCAGGTCTCGGCGAACGTCTCGGGAGCGTCGGCGCGGTCCAGGCACAGCACGGTGGCGGCACCCAGATTCGTCGGGACGGCGTAGACGGTGAGGCGGCCCTCGACGCCGCGCACGCGCAGGTCCGAGGAACGCAGCGCCTCGTGGGTGCCGAGCTTCACCGCATCGGGCTTGGGACGCTTCCCCTCGATCGCCCGCACGAGATCTTCGGGCAGCAGGTCGGCCGTGGCGTCGGACACCATCGCGGCCATCAGGGTGCCCCCGGGCGCGCTGACGCCGAGGGCGGCCTCGGCGGGAATGCCGGGCACCGCGGGCGGCGTGGTCTCCTGCCAGGTCGCCGGGACGTCGAACCCGAGCTCCCCGATGCCCGCCTTCGCGTCGAGGGCGGCCGGCCCTCCACCGGTCAGGAGCGCCACCAGCACGCCCAGCGCGATCCCTCCCGTGAGCGCGCAGCCGACCGCGATGATCAGGCGCCGGCGGCGCTTGTCGGGCTCGACGTACGCCTCGACCTGCGGGCGGGCCGGTGCGACGTCGGCGATCGTGCGATCGGCCACTGGAATCGGGGCGTGGACGGGCGAGGCGGGCGCGGGGAACGGCGGCGGTGCGGGTGCGGGTGCGGGTGTGATGGCACCCGGCGGGGTCAGGCCACCCGGCGGGGTGTGGCCGGCGGCGGGTGGCGTCTGCCCGGTGCCCGGCCAGCCGCCCGCAGGGGTGTGGCCGGCGCCGGCCCAGGGCGCGGGCGGGTAGGACTCCACCGGAACGCCGGAGGAGATGCCGAGCGCGCCTCGCGCAGCGGCGATCAGCTCGCTCGCCGACCCGAAACGCTGCTCCGGGTCCTTGGCCAGACCGCGCTCGATCACTGCGTCCATCGCGGCGGGCAGGTCCGGCCGGCGCTCGGTCAGCCTCGGCGGCGCGTCGCTCATGTGCGCGAACAACACCGCGGCCTCCGTCGGTTTCGGAAAGGGCGGCTGGCCGGTGAGGCACTCGACGAGCATCGAAGCCAGCGCGTACCCGTCGGTGTACGAACCCACCGCGTCACCGCGAATCTGCTCGGGAGCGACGTAGGCGAGCGTCCCCATCATCGCCTGGGTCTGGGTGAGCGTGCCGGCGTCGACGCCCTTGATCAGGCCGAAGTCGGCGAGATAGGCGTGGTCGCGGGGACCGACGAGCACGTTGGCGGGCTTGACGTCGCGGTGGATCAGCCCGGCCTCGTGTGCCGTGTCGAGGGCACTCGCGACCTGCGCGAGCAACGACAGCGTCCGCGCGTCGTCTAGCTGGCCGGAACGGACCAGGTCCCTCAACGAGGGGCCGGGAACCAGGCGCATGGCGATGAACAGCGCTCCATCGGTCTCCCCCGCCTCGTAGACCGTGACGATGTTCGGATGATCGAGCGCGGCCTGGGCGAGGCCCTCGCGGCGGAAGCGCTCGCGGAAGCGCTCGTCGCCGGCGAGCTCGCCCGCGATCACCTTCAGCGCCACGGGCCGGCGCAGGGCGAGCTGCGTCGCGCGGTAGACGACGCCCATTCCGCCACGGCCGAGCACCCCGTCGATCTGGTAGCCCCCGAGCCTCGTTCCCTCAGCCAACACGGGGCGCCATGCTAGGTGAGCCCCACCGCAATTCCCCGCCCATCCCTACGTTGCAACCCGACGATGCGCCTCCCCCTCCTGCTCGTGACCCTCGCCTTCGTCCTCGCCCTCCCCGCCTCGGCCCTCGCCGCCTCGCCGAAGATCGCCGAGCCCGGCCCCTGCACCCAGTCCGCGGCCCTCGGCATGCCCGAGGGCGACCGCCACGACCACGACGAGCCGGCCCAGCACCAGGGGCTGTTCTGCCGTATCAAACAGGTCGCGTTCCTGCCGCTGACGGCCGAACTGGCGGCCAAGCCCGACGTGATGCTCGGTGAGATGGACGTCAAGGCCGACATCGCCGCCGTGACCGTCCTGCGGCCCGAGGCCGGGCTGCTGTTCTTCGACGTCCGCGATCCGGCGAATCCGCGCTTCCTCTCGTGGTATCGCCACCTGGAGTGCCAGGCCGACGACGGCTGCGGCGCCTACGTGGACCTGACCGCAGACGCCAAGTACGCCGTCCTGTCGGTCCAGATCGGCGCGCTCGTCCCGCCCGCGCTGCTCGACGGCAAGCTCGGAACCCACCCGGGCGTCGCGCTGATCGACATCACCGACCCCACGGCCCCCACGCTCGCCCAGGAGTACGACGTCGTGTCGGTCGGCGGGGTCCACACCGCACGTACCCACGTCGTTCCCGAGGGTCCCAACTCCGGCGAGTACGTCTCCTCGATCGCCAACTCCGTGGGTATCGACATCGCCCGCCTGGTGGACACGCCGGCCGGCCGGCGGATCGTCCCGATGGGCCGGATCGACGACGCCGGCGCCCACGACACCTTCACCCAGATCGACCCGTTGGACGGCAAGCCGTACCTGTACATCGCCGGCGGCTTCGGACACGGCTTTCGCGTCTTCGACGTCAGCGACCCGATGTCCCCGGTCGAACTCGGCCGTTGGGACATATCTCCTCAGTGCGCCAACGACTGGTACGCCCATACGATCGACGTCACCCACCGCGGCGGGCGCCGGTACGTGACCCTGCCGGCCGAGGGCTTCTCCTTCGGCCAGCAGAGCGCCGAAGACAAGGGCGAGGGGTGTGGGGACCTCCAGGGCAACGGCGACCGGGCCGTGCCGCTGTGGATCGTCGATGCGACCGACTTCTCGGCGCTGGCCGACGCGCAGAAGACGCTCGTCAGCACCTGGTCGAACCCCGCCGGACGCGAGGCCGGGCCGCTGACGTTCTCCCCGCACAACCAGCAGATCGTCGGGAACCGCATCTACCTCTCGCACTATCACGGCGGCGTCTTCGTCCTCGACGCGAGCGGTGCCTTCTCGGGCAACTCTGCGCGCCCGAAGGAGATCGGCTGGGCCGTTCCCGCGGGCCAGACGACGCGGCCGGTCTTCCAGGGCAACCTGACCTTCGAGCACAACCGCTCGGACTTCTGGGACGTCGTCTTCTGGAAGGGCCACCTCCTCACCGCCGACATCAAAGGCGGGTTGTATTCGCTGCAGTTCGAAGGCGACCGCGCCGTGCCGGCCGGCGCTGCGGGCGGTGGCACGCCGCTGCCGGTCTGCGACGACCGCAGCGCCCCGACGTCGAAGTTCGCGTCCAAGGGCCTGCGGATCACCCGCACCGGCCTGCGCCTGCGCGGGCGCTCGAACGACTCCGGTTGCGAAGGGGAAGTCGCGCGCACGCTCGTGTCCGTCGCGCTGCTCAAGAACCGCAGGTGCCGCTTCCTGGCCACGAGCGGGCGACTGGACCCGGCGCGCTCGTGCACGAAGTCGCCCGGATTCCTTGGCGCAGCAGGCGAGGAGCGCTGGTCGGTGGTCCTGCGCGCGCGCCTGCCGCGCGGCACCTACCGCGTGGCGAGTCGCGCGATCGACGCGGCCGGCAACGTCGAGAAACCCCGCTTCCGGCGAGCGAAGGTCCGTTGATCGCAGGCCCGCCGTCGCCTCCGCGACAATGGGGGCATGTGCGGGCGCTTCACGCTGACGACCGGTGACCGGACTGGCCTGGCTGCCCGCTTCGCCGTCGCGCTGCCCGACTCGGGGGGAATGGAGCGCTTCAACGTCGCGCCGACCGAGGAGATCCTCGCCGTCTGCGCCGACGAGGAGGGAGTTCGCAGTTCCCGGCTGCTGCGCTGGGGACTGGTGCCGGGCTTCGCCAAGGATCTCAAGGGGCCGCTGATGATCAACGCGCGCTCGGAGACGGTGACCCAGAAGAAGACGTTCGCCAAGCTCGTCGCGGGCGTGACCCACCGCTGCCTGATCCCGGCCGACGGGTTCTACGAGTGGCTGCGCCCCGAGGACCCAAAGGGGGCGCGCATGCCGTTCCGCTTCACCGTGCACGGCGGCGAGCCCTTCGCCATGGCCGGTCTGTGGTGCTGGTCGCGGCCCGGCGGGGACGGGGCGGACTGGCTGGCCTCGGCGACGGTCCTGACCTGCGCGCCGAACCCGCTCGTCGCGCGCCTGCACGACCGCATGCCCGTGATCCTCCCCGGTCCCGAGGCCGAGGCGGCATGGCTCTCACCCAGCCTCTCCACCGAAGACGTCCTCGCCCTCTGCCGACCGCTCGAAGCCGACTGGATGGCCTCTACGGCGGCCAATCCGCGCGTGAACAAGTCCGGAATCGACGAGAGCCCCGAGTTGCTGGTGGCATGAAGCTCGCGACCTGGAACGTCAACTCGCTGAAGGCGAGGCTGCCGCGGGTGCTCGAGTTCCTCGAGGCCCACCGGCCCGAACTCGTGTTCCTCCAGGAGACCAAGTGCGAGCCGGAGGCATTCCCGACCGACGACCTCGCGGCGGCCGGCTACGGCGCCGTGCACCATTCCGGCGGGCGCTGGGCGGGCGTCGCCCTGCTCGCGCCGACCGGCACGGGAATCGAGGATCCATGCCGCGGACTGGCCGGCGAGCCCGCGGCCGACGAGGCGCGCTGGCTCGAAGCCACCGTCGCCGGCGTCCGCGTGGTGTCCGTGTACGTCCCCAACGGACGTGCCGTGGACAGCCCAACGTTCGTCGAGAAGCTGAAGTTCTTGCACGCGGCAGCCGAACGATGTTCTTATCTGACATCGGCCGGCCCGACCGCCATCGCCGGAGACTTCAACGTGTGTCCCACCGACCTCGACGTGTACGACCCAGCCGCCTTCACCGGTTCGACACACGTCACGCCGCGCGAGCGGGCCGCGTTCCGCGAGCTGCTCGGGCGCGGGCTCGAGGACGCGTTCCGCCGCCTGCACCCGGAGGATCCGGGGTTCACCTGGTGGGACTACCGCCAGGGTCACTTCCACCGCAAGCTCGGCCTGCGCATCGACGCCATCCTGCTCACCGCCGACCTCACCGCCCGCCTCGAGTCCTGTGGCATCGATCGTGGCTTCCGCAAGGGCGCCAAGCCCTCCGACCACGCGCCCCTGCTGGCGCAGCTGACCTCATGAAGGGCATCGTCTTCGACATCCTCGAACGGCTGGTCATCCGCGATCACGGCGAGGACGCGTGGGACGACATCCTCGAGGACGCCGGCGTCGAGGGCGGCTGGACGACGGTCGGGACCTATCCCCACGAGGAGCTCGCCGCGCTGGCGGCCGCCGCCGGCCGCAAGCTCGGCGTGGAGCCGGGAGACGTCATCCGCTGGTTCGGCGAAGAAGCCATCCCGATCTTCGCGGAGGCCTATCCGGACCTCTTCGCCCGCCACACGGGGCCCCGAAGCTTCGTCCTGGCGCTCAACGACATCATCCACCCGGAAGTCCGCAAGCTCTACCCCGGTGCCGAGGTCCCCCACTTCGACTACGAGCTGCCCTCGCCGACGATCGTCCGGCTCACCTACCAGTCGGCCCGCCGCCTGTGCGCGCTGGCCGAGGGCCTGATCGAGGGCACCGCGCGCCACTACGGCCAGCCGGTCGCCCAGCACCAGATCGAGTGCATGCACCGCGGCGATCCGTGCTGCGTGTTCGAGCTGGAGTTCACGCCGTGACCGACGCCGAGCGGCTCGAGCGCCGGCTGGCGCGCGAGCGCAGGGCCCGGCGGGAAGCGGAGGCGATCACCGAGGCCTCCGCGCGCGACGCCTACGAGCGCGAGCGGGCGCTGACGTTGCTCGCCGAAGTCGCGAGTGCGGCCAACGAGGCCCTGGACCTGCGGCCGGCGCTCGAAGCGGCGCTCGAGCGGATCTGCCGCTACACGGGCTGGACGACGGGCCACGCGTGGATGCGCGACGAGGACGAGGAGGGACTGCTGCATCCGCTCGGGGTGTGGTCGTTGCGCGATCCCGACCGCGTGCTGGCGTTCTGCCAGGCCACGAAGAGCAAGGTCCTGCGGCCCGGCGAGGGTCTGCCCGGTCACGTGGCGGCGTCCGGTCGGTCGTGGTGGTCCGAAGACGTGATCAGCGACCCGATGTTCCAGCGCGCCGAGGCCGCGGCGGCGAGCGGCCTGCGTGCGGGCTTCGCCTTCCCGGTCCAGGCCGGCGGGATCGTGGTGGCGGTGCTCGAGTTCTACACCGACGTTCCCGCCCCGCCCGACCAGCCGCTCATGGACCTGATGGCGAACGTCGGCACCCTGCTCGGCCAGGTCGTCGAGCGCGAGCGCAGCCGGGTTCGACTGGAGCGCCTGGCCGAGGCGCTCGCCGGGCGCAACGCGGAGCTCCAGCGCTCCAACGCGGAGCTCGAGGCGTTCGCGTACGCGGCGTCCCACGACCTCTCGGAGCCGCTGCGCATGGTCACGAGCTACCTGCGCGTCCTGCAGCGACGCCACGGCGACGAACTCGACGACGAAGGCACGCAGCTGGTCGGGCACGCGGTCGGTGGCATGGACCGCATGCGGGCGCTGATCGATGCGCTGCTCGACTTCTCGCGCGCAGGACGGACGCCTCTGTCGCTGCGCGACGTCGACATCCGGGCGGTGGTCGAGGTGACGCTGCTGGGTCTGCAGGCGCGGATCGAGGAGACCCACGGTCACGTGGATCTCGGTGCGCTTCCGCACGTCCACGCCGATCCGGTGCAGCTGGGCCGCGTCTTCCAGAACCTGATCGCCAACGGCTTGAAGTTCTCTCGGCCTGACGTCGACCCCTCGGTGACGGTGCGCGCAGAGCGCAACGGCAGCGGGTGGCGTTTCGACGTCACCGACAACGGCATCGGGATCGACCCCGCCCAGGGCGAGAAGATCTTTCAGATGTTCCACCGGCTGCACACGCGCGATCAATACGAGGGCACAGGCCTCGGCCTGGCGCTCTGCGAGCGGGTGATCAAGCGCCACGGCGGGCGCATCTGGGTCGAAGCGGCCCCGGACGGCCCCGGCAGCCGCTTCAGCTTCACGATCCCCGATGAGCGCCCTCACAGCAGTCCGCGGTAGCGGCGCATCACCGGGGCGGCGAAGTCGCCGTGGGTACGCCGGCGAAGGCCGCGTCGCGGACGGCGGCGACGTGACGGGCCACCGCGGCGGCGCTCAGCGCGCCTGAGGGCAGCTCCACGACGAACGCGCTCGACCCGGGCCGGGAGTGGTTCTGCCAGCTCGTCGCCGTCCCGCGATAGGGCGGCAGCCGGCGCGCCGGCAGGCCGCTGCGCCGCGCGTAGGCACGGACCACGGCGGGGTCGGCGCCCGTGGAGAGGTTCGTCAGCGCGAGTCGCTGGTGGTACCAGATCGTGACGTCGGGACGGATGCGCTCCACCAGGCGCTCGACCGCCCTCGTCTCGGGCTCCGACGCGGCGGACCGGCCGGGATAGTAGGTGCCGAACGCCCGTCCCCCGCCCCGCCAGCGGCGCGGGAAGTTGCGGTTGAGATCGACTCCACGGGCGTTCTGGCGCGAGCGGCGGCGTGCCCCGTCGGGGTTCGCGCTCGTCACGGTCCACAGGTCGAACCCGTTCGGCGCGGTCCGTCGCAGCGCTCGCACGACGGCGTGCCCGGCGGTCTCGTTGCCGTGGATCGATCCGACCACGAGGACGCGCGTGCCAGCCCCACCGTGGTGGACGGCGGTGATCGGCCGGCCTTCGTACGACGGTCCGGCGAGCAGGGTGGCCGTGACGATGGCGCTTGCGGCGAGCACGCCCGCAAGTATGGTCGCAGGCGTGGAGTCCGTGGTCGTCGTCGGCGCCGGGTCGTTCGGAGCGTCGCTGGCCTGGTGGCTGGCGCGAGACGGGGTGCAGGTCACACTGGTCGACCAGTTCACGCCCGGCGATGCTCGCGCGACTTCCGGTGGCGAGACGCGCCTGATCCGCGCCTCGCACGGCGCCGACGAGGACTACACGCGGATGTCACGGCGGGCGCTCGGGTTGTGGCGCGAGCTGGAAGCCGACTCCGGCGAGGAACTCGTGGTCGATTGCGGCCTCGCCTGGTTCGCGCACCGCGCCGGCGGATGGGAGGACGCCAGCGAGACCGTCCTGCGCCGGCTCGGGATCCCCTGCGAGCGCCTGGACCCCGACGCGGCGGCCAGGCTCTTCCCGAGCTTCTCCGGAGACGACCTCTCCCACGTCCTGCTCGAACCCGAGGCCGGCGCGCTGCGTGCCGCCCGGGCCGTGCGCGCGCTGGCGAGCTGTGCCGCGTCGAGCGGCGTGCGCCTGGTCCGCTCCCGCGCCAGCCCCGAAGGTGAAACGGTCCGCCTCGACGACGGCACGCGACTCGAGGGCGACCTCGTGGTCTGGGCCTGTGGTGCCTGGCTGCCCGGGCTCTTCGGCGACCTGGTCCACCTGCGGGTGACCCATCAGAACCTCTTCTTCTACGACGGTGGATCCGCGTGGCGATCGGCGCCGGCGTGGGTGGACTACGACGCCGCGATGTACGGCACGCCCGACATCGACGCGCTCGGCGTCAAGCTCGCCCCCGATTCCGAGGGGCCGGAGGTCTCGGCCGACGACGATCTGCCCGAGCCCGACTTCGCCGCCGAGCGCGAGGGGCGCGCCTACATGGGCCGCCGGTTCCCCGCGCTCGCGGACGCCCCCAGGATCGGTGCGACCTCGTGCCGGTACGAGCTCTCGCCCGACTCGCACTTCATCGCCGCGCCCCATCCCAATCACGCGTCGGTCTGGCTCTACGGCGGCGGATCGGGGCACGGCTTCAAGCATGGGCCGGCGCTTGCGGAGCGGCTGGTGGGGGCACTGCGCGGAGGGACGCCGCTGCCCGCGCGCTTCGCGCTGGGCGAGCGCGATCCCGGGAGCTCGCTGCGCACGGCGGGATCGTCGTGAGCGACCGTCCCCTCCCGTCACGCTTCAACGACGTCGACGGCGCCGATCCGGCCGAGCTCACCGCCCACCTGGACGTCCAGGCCGCGACGGCCTTCTGGCGCGAGCGCAAGGCAGAGAGCTTCACGCTGATGAACGTGCGGCCGGGCGCGCGCGTGCTCGACGTCGGCTGCGGCACCGGCGCCGACGTCCGCGCGCTGGCGTCGCTCGTCGGTCCGGAGGGGGACGCGGTCGGGGTGGACTCCAGCCGCTCGATGATCGACACGGCCCGCACCCGGGCGCCCACCGATTCGGCTGCCCGCTTCGAGGTCGCCGACGCCCTGGCGCTGCCGTTCGAGGACGCAAGCTTCGACGCAGTCCGCTGCGAGCGCGTGCTCCAGCACGTCCCGGATCCCGACCGCGTGCTCGCCGAGATGGCCCGGGTGGCCCGGCCCGGTGCGGTCGTCCTCGCCATCGAGCCCGACTGGGACACGCTGACCGTCGACGGCGAGCCGTTCGAGGTCACGCTCGCCGTGTGCCGCAGTTGGGCCGACGCCGTCCGCTCGCCCCGCGTCGGGCGCTCGCTTCCCGCGCTGCTCGCTGCCACGGGACTCGAGTCGATCCAGGCGCGGGCGAACACGAGCGTGATCGGCGACCGCGCGTTCGCCGAGCAGCAGTTCGCACTCTCCGACCTGGCCCGTATGACCGCGGCCGACGGCGAGGTCACCGAGGCCGAGGCCGCGTCGTGGGTCGCCGACCTCGACGCGCGCGCCGAGCGCGGCGCGTTCAACGCCGCGGCGACCTATGTCACGGGCTGGGGTGTCGTGCCCGCCGGCGGCCTCTCACGGGCTCGCCTGCCGCGGTAGGTTCTGCGCCGTGCTGGTCATCGGTGCCGTCCATGGAGCCGGGGAGACCGAAGTGGCCGCGACGATCGCGGAGTCGCTCGGCGTCGAATCGTCGGTCGCGCTGACCGCCTGGGGTGCGTCGCCGGTCACGAACGCGCGCCACGCGGGCCAGGAGATCGATCCCGGGGCGCTCGCCGCCGACCTGCGCTCGCGCGGAGACGTGGTGGCCTCGCTCTCCGGCGGCCTGCTGGCGCCACTCACCGCCGGCTACTGCGTCCGTGACCTGGCGCGCGACCTCGGCTGGCCGATCGTGCTCACCGTCCCGGCCGGTCCCGACGCCGTCAACCTGGCCCGTCTGTCGCTCGCGGCCGCGCGCGGAGCCGGACTGGCCGTCGGCGCCGTCGTCCTCACGGGCTGGCGCGACCCTCCCGACCGTGTGCTGCTCGATGAGCGCCGCCTGCTCGACGAGCTGGTGTCCTGCGACGTGGTCGCGTTCGGCGCCGGCGATCCCGCCGAGCCCTGGGACATCGCCTCGTGGTTCGAGTCCGAGCCGTCGCGTCCCGCCCCCGGTGCCGAGCCGGCGTCCCCGGGGCGAGCCGTCGCCGAGGTGGCGCTCGAGGCCTACCGCGAATGGGTGGCCTACGAGGCCGGCGACCCGCGCTCCACCCCGCGGCCGCGGATCATGGACGTGCTCGCCGACATCATCGCCGCCGAGGGCCCCATGCGCGCGACCCGTGCCTACGCCCTCTACAACCGGGCCAGCGGTGGCAAGAAGCTGACCACGACGGCCCGCGCTCCGCTGTCGAGCAGCGTCCACTGGCTGGCCCAGGAGCGCCGCATCGTGCTGGTCAAGCGCGACGAGATCCCGTGGCAGGACGACGACCTCGTGCGCGCCCCCGACGCGCCGGCGGTCAGCGTCCGCGAACTCGGGCCGCGAACGCTCGAGGAAGTCCCGCTCGACGAGATCGCCGAGCTGATGCGGCGCCTGCAGGCCGCGCAGGGCATCTCCGACGACGCGTCGATGAAGCGCGCCGTGCTGCACGCCTACGGGCTCGTGCGGCTGACCACCCGCGCCGACGAGTACCTCGGTCTGGCGCTCGGACTGCTCGACGGCTCGGGCGATCAGTAGTAGTCGTCGTTCTCGTCGATGCCGACGGCGTCGACGCCCTCGTCGGGGAACTCGGCGAGGGGATCGTCACCCGGGCGCACCGTGACTTCCTGATGCATCGTCATCGGGTGCAGGTAGCAGAAGAGCTGGTAGACGCCGGCGACGTTGAACTGGCGCTCGTAACGGCTGCCGCCGGCCAGCGTCGGCGAACCCATGGCGCGGGGGCCGTTGGCTGCCTGGACCTTGTGGGGCACCGGGTCGGTGAACTTCCACGTCACCGTGGTGCCGGCCGCGACCGAGAGGTTGACCTGCTGGAACTTGCCGTACAGGACGTCCACGATGGGGCGGTCCAGCGGCGACTCGAAGAAGCCCAACCGGCCTTCCGGATGCTCGAGCGTCGTCGGCACGCCGTCACGCAGGCTCGTCAGCGGGATGCGGACGGCGGGCGGCGAGTCGCGGACGTTGCCGGTGAGCTTGCGCTCGACGCGGTCGGCGGGCAGTTCGGCGCAGGCGCTCTTCGGTCGTCTCTTCCGCGCGGCGACGTAGATGTGCCAGACACCCATGACCCCGCCGTGGGGCTTCTCGGCGTCGTAGGCCGCGGTGATGCGCAACTGCTCGCCCTTGCGGATGTTCACGCCCTCACCGGACATGAACCACGCCGTGTTCACCGGGCCGGGCTCGTGCAGCACGGGCTTGACGTTGTAGGAGATGTGCTCGGGCGGGCCGTAGGTCGGGTCCGAGCCCATGAGGCGCCGGCCGCGGCAGGCGGGCTGGCGGATCGTCATGTCGTGCGCGCCACCGTGCAGGTGGGCGCCACCGGCGACGATGCGGCCGTTCTCCGGGACGCGCCAGAGCTTGGAGCGCAGGGAGACCGCTCCGGGCGGTCCCCCGCCCGGGACCGACCAGCTCGGGTCGTTGCGGCAGTTCGTGACCCGGACCCAGTAGGGCGTGACGGGCTCCTGGCGCTCGCGGGTGATGCGCATCCGGTACTCCACATAGACCTTCTGGGCCTGGTTGGAGTGCGACATCAGCATCGTCTGCATCTTCCACTTGTCCTTCGGGCGCGTGCGGTAGCCGTAGCCCTCGGGCAGGTCGAGCGACTGGTTCTCCTCGCCGGTGCCGTAGAACGGCTCACCGAAGCGCGCGCCGCACTTGGCCTTGCGATCGCCCGCGAAGCGGCCGCGGTTGATGAAGACGACGTGGTGGAGCATCACCTTCTGGATCTCCACCGGCTGCCCGCTCGCGTCGACCAGGCGCGCGAACATCTGCGTGATGTAGCCGTCGACCGTGGGGGTCTTGACGATGTCCTTGGGCTTCAGCGTCTCGAAGGCGCCCAGCGTGTACGGCCCAGCGCGCATGACGACCTCCCGGCCGTCGGCGCCGGAGGCAGTACCGGTGAGCCCCCCGAAACACAGGAGGGCGAAGAGCGTCCCCGCGATACGTCGCATCCCGGCGTCGAATCTAGCGCTAGGCGCAGATGAGCGCGACGGTCATGTCGGCTCCTGTGCTCGACCCCTTCGTCGGCCCCAAGAACCGGTTGGCGCCGTCGTCACTGGACAGGAGGACGGTGCGTCGGGTGGCTCGATCGCGCAGGAACACCCCCCGGGCGGCGTTGCACTTGTTTTCCGAGAGATTCCACGCGTCGGAGGTGAAGGTGACCAGGCGACCGTCGGCGGAGATCGCCGGACGTCCCGAAGACCCCGAAGCTGGCGCTGCGGCGCGCGAGATCAGCTCGACCTGGCGCGTCACGCGGTCATAGGCGTAGACGCTCGTACGCCGGTCCTTCGCGCCCCGAGCCGAGAACGCAACGATCTGACCGTCGGCGCTCAACGCGGGTTCGGAGGCCGAGGCGCCGGCGGCGAAGCCCTCGCCAGGTGCGACGGCCGTCGCCTGCGTCCCGTCGGCTTCGGAGACCATCACCCGCGAGCGACCCTCGGCCACTGCGGTGAAGGCGACCGTCCGCCCATCGGCCGAGAGGTCGGGTTCGTAGGCGTCGCCGTTGACGGCGATCGTCCGGGTCCGCCGGCTGCTCACGTCCTGCACGAAGACCACGGAGCGTCCCCCGGACAGGCCCGTCACCGCGATCGTCCGCCCGTCGTCGGACAGGTTGGGCTCGGAGACGTCGCCCGCTCCGGCCGAGATGCGCCGGGTGCGGCCCGTCGCGACGTCGGTCAGGAAGACCTCGATCGATCCGCGGCCCGACTCCGAGGACTCGTAGGCGACCAGGCGCCCGTCTCCCGACAGGGTCGGGTTGTAGGCCGAGCGCGGCGCACCGCCCACCGGCGCGGCGCGCGAGGCCAGCCGGGTCACCGCGGCCTCGAGGTCACGGACGAACACGGCCATCTGCCCGTAGCGCTTGGCGAAATTCAGGTTGCCCGGCGCGGCCTCGAAGGCCACATGGCCCCCGTCCGCCGAGATCGCGGGGTTGTACGCCGAGCGCGGAACCTGCGTCGCCTGGCGTGGGGAGCTGACCCGCTGCGCGACCGCCGAAGCCATCCCCCGGGCGAGCACGCCGATCTCGCCGCGGGTCTTGGCGAGGTTCAGCCGTGCCTCGTAGCTCTCATAGGCGACGGTCTCGCCATCGGCGGACAGGACGGCGTTGTTGGAGTAGTTCGACGCCGTGGCGGCCGAGGCCCGCGGGACCTTGAGCGGCGGCGGGCCGTTGTAGCGCGTCTGCTGAAGCCAGCGTGGGACCTGGCGCAGCTGGCGGGCGAGCAGGCGCTCGGCCTGGGTGCGCGGGATCGCCTGCCCGTTGACGCCACGCTCGATCGTGCGGCGCAGCGTCGCCTTGGCCTCGGTCTGCGCATGGTGGCGGGGCAGCCCGTTGAGACGGCAGATCTGGACCGGGCTCAGCTCGGACCGGCGCAGCTCCTGGAACTGCTCGCGGCTGGCCACGCCGAAGATCGCCGGCGCGTTGTCGGGGATCGCGTTCTGGTGCAGCGAGTGGAAGAAGATGTGCTGCGCGAGATGGCCCTGGGTGAGCGTGCGCAACGCCCGGCGCTCGAGCAGCGCCAGCCGCCGCGGGTCGCGCAGCTTCCCGGCCCACGGGCGGACGAGCTCACGGGCGACCTCCTGCGGCTCCAGTCCCTTGGCGACGGCCACGTCGGCGAGGGAGCGCGTGTCGTCGCGCAGCAGGCGCCAGAGGTCGCCGCGGGTGATGCCGAGCAGCTCGTAGAGACGGGTCTCGTCATAGGGGAGCCAGTGCTGCATCACCCAGTCCTCGTTCGGCAGCCAGTGCGGCGGAGCGCCGGGTGGCGCCTCGGAGTCCAGCGACTTCGTCTGCGGCTTCGCGGGGGCGCGGTTCTGGGCGGCGGCGGGGAGCGCGAGCGCCAGCATCACCGCGGGCACGGCGAGCAGCATCATCCAGGGGCGCCCATCCATGGTCGCGACCCTAATGCGCGCCGCGGCGGCGGCGCAAGCGCCGCTCAGGACGGAGCTGGTCCTCGCCGGCCACGTTCGGCTAGGCGGGCGTGCCGCGGCGCACGGGGGCGAGGCGCTGGTAGACCTCGCTGGTCTGGCGTGCCACGTCGGCCCAGTCGAAGCGCAGCACGTGCTCGGAGGCCTGCAGGACGAGGCGGTCGCGAAGCACGTCATCGGTCAGCACGCGCTCGACCATGGTCGCCAGGGAGGTCGCGTCCTTCGAGACGAAGCGCAGGCCGACGTCGTGGTTGGGGACGACCTCGCGCAGCCCGCCGGTGTCGGCGACGATGCACGGGCAGCCGCTGGCCATCGCCTCCAGCGCCACGAGGCCGAACGGCTCGTAGATCGACGGGACCACCGTCAGGTCGGCGATGCGGTAGAGCGAGTGCAGGACGTCGTCACCGATCCAGCCGAGGAACGTGCCCTTGCGGCTGAGCCCGAGCTGCTTGGCCTGGGCCTTCAGCTCGGCCTCGTGCGTGCCCGACCCGGCGATGATGTAGCGGACCTTGCCGACGCGCTTGATGACCCGCGGCAGCGCTTCGAGCGCGAGCTGGAAGCCCTTCTCGTAGACCAGCCGGCCGGCCAGCAGGATCAGCTGCTCGTCGGGTTTCGCGTAACGAGCGCGCAGAGCGACCAGGTCGTCGACCGGCTCGAGGTCGAGCGGGTCGATCCCGTTCGGGATCACCTCCACCTCGGCCTCACGGATCCCATAGACGTCGGCAACGTGCCCGCGCATGTAGTGCGAGCAGACGATCACGCCCTCCGCGCGCCGGGCCATCCAGCGCTCGACGCCGTGGATGTGCGATTGCGGGTACTTGCCGATCCAGCCCTGGTGGCGTCCGTATTCGGTGGCGTGGATCGTCGTCAGGTAGGGCACGCCGGCGTCGCGCGCGACGGTGCCCGCGGCACGGGCGACCAGCCAGTCGTGACCGTGCACGAGGTCCGGGTCGAGTTCGGCCGCGAGCTCGCGACCGGCGTCGCGCATGTGGCGGTTCATGTCGGTCACCCAGCCGACGAACGCGTGCAGATCGTTCTTCGGGAACGGCGGCTCCTGGACCCGGTGGACCTGCACCCCGGCGCGGTCCTCGAACGCCGGATGGGTCTCCGCCCCGCGCGTGAGCACGTGGACCTCGTGGCCCTGGCGGACCAGCTCCTCCGACAGCTTGCGCACGTGGCGCGCGAGCCCACCCTCCACGATCGGCGGGTACTCCCAGGAGAGGATCAGCGTGCGCGCCACAACTTCCGAAATCTTAGGCCCACCCGATCCGCACCGGGCCGACAAACGTCCCATAGTGAGACGTTGCTCGGCCCGGTCAGGTGCGGTCGAGGATCGCGAGGCCGATGGGGCCCAGGACGTCGCGGACCGGAACGCCGTCGGAGAGCTCGACCGCCGAGCCGCTGACGACGTCGCGGTAGGAGCCGGCCACGCCGCGCAGCACCGCCGAGGACCACGAGCGAACGGGAACCACGACCACGACCTCCGCATCACCCCCGCGCGAGAAGGCGCACACCCCCTCACCCGCCTCCAGCGGCGAATACGGCCCCGAGAAGACGTCCGGACGGCGCGCGCGAAGCGCCAACACGGCTCGGATCAACTTCCGCTTCGGACCATCACCGGAAACGCGCAACGCCGCCCAATCCACCGGCCGCCGATTGTCGGGATCCACCAGCGCCAGGTACTCCTCCTCGTCGCCGCCGTAGACGTCGGGAATCCCGGGGACGGTCAGCTTCAGCGCCACCTGAGCCAGCGCAACGTGGTCCGCGGCCGGGCGGATCAGCTCCACGAACCGCGCGACGTCCTCCGAATCCAGGAGCGCCACCGCCGCGCGCTTCACCGCCGCCTCGTACTCGACGTCGGGCGAAGCCCACGTCGAATGGACCTTCCCCTCCCGCAGGGCCTTCTCGACGAAGGCCTCGACGCGGTCGGCCGAAATCGGCCACGCCCCGACCACGTTCTGCAGGACCATCCAGGCCTCGTTCGGGTCGGAAAAGGCCGGCGCGACCGAGGACACCAGCGACGACCACTCGCCGGCGAACTCCGGCAGCACCGCCAGCCGCGCGCGCACATCGGCCGAGCGCTTGGTGTCATGGGTCGACGTGATCAGCAGCCCACCCGGCGGCCGGACGAGGTTCGCCTCGTGGAACGCGGCGACGGAGATCCCAAACCGCCCGGGATCGTTGCCCACCTCGTTCAACGCCAGCAACCGGTTGTAGCGATAGAACGCGGTGTCCTCGATCCCCTTCGCGGTCACCGGCGGCGACGTCTGCTGGAAGCGGGTGACGAACTCGTCGAACCCCCGCTCCTCCAGCATCAGGATCCCCCGCAGCCGCTCCGGTAACCCGGCGACCGCCGCCCGATCGAGGTCCGACACGCACCCGCTCCACGGCTCCACGTAGGTCCGGTAGATCGGGAGCTCCGCGAGCGCCGACGCGATCCCCTCCACCCCCGGTGCCAGCCGTTCGAGCCACGCCACCTCACGCGAGAAGGTCGTCGTCGCCTGCGCCAGTTGCGCCTCGGCAGCCACCTCCGAGAACGCTCGCCGCTCTCCGGTGACCGACGAGTACAGCGCCGTCCACGCCGGCTCCAGAGCCGGATCCACGAATAGCGAAGTCGTGTCGACCAGGAACTCGTAGCCGACCGTCCCGTCCACCGGCCAGTCGCGCAACGCCTCGCCCGGATGCAGGATCTTCTCCACCCACACGTGGCGGGCGCCGGCATCGCGCAGCCGCTCCAGATACCCGGCCGGGTCGGCCAGCCCGTCCGGGTGGTCGACCCGCACGCCGTCGAGCACCCCATCGGCCAGCAGCTCCAGGATCTTGCCGTGGGTCAGCTCGAACACGTCCTCGCGCTCGGCCCGTACCGCTGCGAGGTCGTCGATGTCGAAGAAGCGGCGGTAGAAGCCGGACCCGTCCGGCGCGACGTCGAACACCCGCATGCGCTCCTCTTCGGAGGCCCACCAGCGGTTCTCGTCCCCGGTGCCCATGTGGTTCGGGACGATGTCGAGCACGACCGGCATCTCCGCCGCCAGCGCCCGCAGTCCCGCTTCGCCTCCGAGCGCCGAGCTGACCCGCGTCGGGTCCACGACGTCGTAACCGTGCATGGAGCCCGAGCGCGCCTGCAGCGACGGCGACAGGTAGAGATGGGAGATCCCGAGCTCGCGCAGATACGGGACGAGCGCCCGCGCGTCGTAGAACGTCATCTCCGGCCCGAGCTGCAACCGGTAGGTCGCGACGAGCGGCGCCACTACAGCCTCCGCAGCACGACCGTCGACCGCGCCGGCACTTCGACGGTCCCCCGCGCCTCGACTTCGAACACCTCGGCACCCGGATCGACCGTCGTGAACTCGAGCACCCAGCGCTCGCCGAACTTCTTCAGCGGCAGCGTGAACTCCACGTCCTCGGGCCGCGCGTTGAAGAAGATCAGGAAGGAGTCGTCGACGACCTTCTCCCCGGTCGGCGTGCGGTGCGGGATCTCCTCGCCGTTGAGGAACAGCGCGAGCACGCGCGCGTCCCCGTCCCAGTCCTCGTCGGTCATGCGATGGCCGTCCGGGCGCATCCACCAGACGTCGGGCAGGCCGGACCCCTCGTGCTCGGTGCCCTCGAGGAAGGCGGCGCGCCGGAACACCGGATGCTCCTGGCGGAAGGCGATCAGCCGGCGCGTGAACTCCACCAGGCCGACCTGCTCGTCGGAATGGGTCCAGTCGAACCAAGAGATCTCCGAGTCCTGGCACCACGCGTTGTTGTTGCCGCCCTGCGAGCGCCCGAACTCGTCGCCGCCGAGCAGCATCGGCGTGCCGTGGGAGAGGAACAGCGTGACCAGGTGATTGCGCATCTGGCGCAGGCGCAGCGCGACGATCTCGGGGTCGTCCGTGGGGCCTTCGACGCCGTGGTTCCAGGAGCGGTTGTCGTCGGTCCCGTCCTGATTGTCCTCCTGATTGGCCTCGTTGTGCTTCTCGTTGTAGGAGACGAGGTCGCGCAGCGTGAAGCCGTCGTGGGCGGTGATGAAGTTGATCGAGGCGAGCGGGTCGCGGCCGTCGAAGTACAAGTCCATCGAGCCGGTGAGCCGCCGTGAGAACTCGGCGATCCCCGCCTGCCCGCGCCAGAAGTCCCGGATCGTGTCGCGGTAGGGGCCGTTCCACTCGCTCCACAGGATCGGGAAGTTGCCGACCTGGTAGCCGCCGGGCCCGACGTCCCACGGTTCGGCGATCAGCTTGACCTGGGAGAGGACGGGGTCCTGATGGATCGTGTCGAAGAACGCGCTCAGGCGGTCCACGTCGAACAGCTCGCGCGCGAGCGCGCTCGCCAGATCGAAGCGGAAGCCGTCGACGTGGCACTCGGTGACCCAGTAGCGCAGCGAGTCCATGATCAGCCGCAGGACACTCGGGTGTCTGGCGTTGAGCGTGTTGCCCGTGCCCGTGTAGTCCATGTAGTGGTGCTCGTCTTCGGGCACCAGCCGGTAGTAGGACGCGTTGTCGACGCCCTTGAAGGAGAGCATCGGGCCGAGGTGGTTGCCCTCGGCGGTGTGGTTGTAGACGACGTCGAGGATCACCTCGATGCCCTCGCGGTGCAGCGCCTTGACCATGCCCTTGAACTCGCGCACCTGCTCGCCGTCGCGCTTGAAGGCGGCGTACTCGGCGTGCGGCGCGAGAAAGCCGATCGACGAGTAGCCCCAGTAGTTGCGCATCCCCTTGTCGTGCAGGAAGGACTCGTCGATGATGTGATGGATCGGCAGCAGTTCGACGGCCGTCACCCCGAGGTCCTTGAGGTAGGCGATCGCGGGATCGGAGGCCAGGCCCGCATAGGTCCCGCGCAGGTCCTCGCGCACCTCGGGATGGAGCATGGTGAAGCCCTTGACGTGGGTCTCGTAGATCACCGTCTCGTGCCACGGGACCGCCGGCGGCCGGTCGTTCTCCCACTCGAAGGCGGTGTCGATCACGACGCACTTGGGCATCGCGTCGGCCGAGTCCTCCTCGTCGATCGTCAGGTCGGCGTCGTCGCCGGCTCCCGGAGAGGGGACATAGGGCAGCACATTCGCGCGGTCCCAGGAGACCGGCCCCTCGATCGCCTTCGCGTAGGGGTCGATCAGCAGCTTGGCGGGGTTGAAGCGATGCCCGGCTTCCGGCTCGTAGGGCCCGCCGACGCGGTAGCCGTAGCGCTGGCCGGGGCCGACGCCCGGGAGATAGCCGTGCCAGTTGTGGGCGGTCTGCTCGGTGATCTCGATTTGGGTCTCGATGTCGTGCTCGTCGAACAGGCACAGCCAGACGCGCTCGGCGTGCTCGGAGAAGAGGGAGAAGTTCGTGCCCTCGCCGTCCCAGGAGGGGCCGAGGGGGAACGGGCGGCCGGGCCAGCAGGGCGTCTCGGCGCTCACCGGATCAGTGCCCCGGAGAGTGCTGGCAGGACGACGCCGCCGTCGGCCATGCGGGCGGTATGGGTGGCGAGGACGATCTCGCCGGCGCTCTGGAGCGGCACGGTGGTCTCCTCATGGTGGTCGAAGTTGCAGGCGATGACGAACGGCCCACGACGGACGCGCAGCCGGCGCGCGGTCTCGTCGAAGTCGATCTCGGGCTCCTCGCCGCCTCGGGGCAGGGCACGGCGGAGAGCGATCAGCTTCCGGTACAGCGCCCGCACGTCCTCGCCGCCCACCCGAGTCAGCTTGGAGCGCTCGAAGGTAGCGGGGTCCTGCGGGTCGGGGACCTCCTCCCCGGCAAAGGCGGCGAAGGCGGCGAACTCGCGCCGGCGGCCGTCGCGCGTGGCGACCGCGATTTCCTCGTCAATGTGGTCGCAGAAGAACTGAAACGGCGCGGACTCGCCATATTCCTCGCCCTGCCAGAGCATCGGCGTGAAGGGGGACAGCAGGACGCAGAACGCGGCCAGGCGGGCGGCTCCGGGCGCCAGCCGGTCGCCGAACGCGCGGTTGCCGACCTGGTCGTGGTTCTGAGTGAAGACGACGAACCGCTCCGGGGCGACGTCGGCGGCGGCGGCGCCGAAGCGCCGCTTCCGGAAGTGCGAATACACCCCGTCGTGGACGTACGGGCGCTGGAAGGCCTTCGCGAGGTCGGCCATCGAGCCGAACTCCTCGTAGTAGCCCTCGCGCTCCTCGGTGACCAGGGTGCGGAGCGCGTGGTGGAAGTCGTCGGCCCAGGCCGCGTCGCAGCCCCAGCCGCCCTGTTGGGGCGAGCGCATGACCTTCGGGTCGTTGAGGCCCGATTCGGCGATCACCAAGGCGCGCGGGTTCGCCTCGTGGACCCGGCGGGCGACCGCGGCGACGAGATGCTCCGGGCTCGAGTCGAAGATCGCGTGGATGGCGTCCAGGCGCAGGCCGTCGACGCCGAAGTCGCGGATCCAGCCCTCCGCGGATTGCAGGACCCACTCCCGGACCGGATCGCAGCCGGCGTCGTCGAAGTTGATCGCCTTGCCCCAGAAGGTGCCGTACTTCTCGGTGAAGTACGGCCCGAAGGCCTCGAGGGCCTGGGCGCCGGACGCGCCGACGTGGTTGTAGACCACGTCGAGGATCACCGCGAGGCCGCGGGCGTGGGCGGCATCGACGAGGCGCTTGAACCCCTCGGGGCCTCCATAGAACGAGTGGGCGGCGCTGTGGTAGACGCCGTCATAGCCCCAACCGTGGCGCCCTGGGAACTCGGCGACCGGCATGACTTCGATGGCGTTCACGCCCAGGTCTGCGAGCTCATCGAGGTGGGCGATCGCGCCGTCGAAGGTGCCCTCCGCCGAGAAGGTCCCGATGTGGAGCTCGTAGATCACGAGGTCCTCCAGCGCCGGCGTCTCAAACCCGACCGGGCCGAGAACCGTCCCACTATGAGACGGTTCTCGGCCCGGTCGGCCTGGGGCTCCGGCGACGCGGGGGTCGAATATCCGCGAGGGTCCGCGCAGGCCATCCGGCTGCCAGCGGGTGGCCGGGTCCGGCCACCGCTTCCCGTCGAGCTCGATCCAGTAGTCGTCACCGTGTGAGGCCTCGAGATCGGCCTCCCAGACGCCGTGACCGGCCTCGGCCAGCGGCTCGGAACGGTCGCCCAGCACGACCGAAACCGCGGACGCCTCGGGCGCCCACACGCGAATGGTGGTCAGCGCGCCTTCTCCCGGGGTCGCCCCGAGACGGCGCTCCCAGGAGAAGCGGTCAACGGCCATCGTCGCGAGGAAGTATCCGCTCCGGGCGCGCACGCGTGTCCGGGCTCTGACCGCGCCGCAAGCTTCCAGCCCCGGCTGCGTTTCAGAAAACGATGCGCATCCCCAAGCTCCTCCTCCTCAGCCTGCTGGCCGCTGCCGCGGCCGTCTCCGCCTTCTCCCTGACTTCCGGCAACGGCGTGCCGAAGATCGACGCCGGCGAGCTGCTCGCGGCGTCAGGCCTGGATTCCCACCTCGCCGCCCGCGAGGAGAACGACGAGCTGCAGGAGCCCGGCGACGCCATGCTCGCCCGTGCGCTCTTCGGCTCCGACGCCGCCGTCAGCGACGACTTCTTCCCGGCCGCCATGGCCAGGCGCGAGGCCGTCGCCCGCGCCACGGCCGCCCAGGCCCCCGGCGCCGCGTTCGCGAAGTGGGAAAGCATCGGGCCCGCGACGATCGGCGGGCGCATCCTCGAGGTGGCCGTCGACCCGACGCTCCCTGACACGGTCTACGCCGGGACCGCGTCGGGCGGCGTCTGGCGTTCCACGAACGCCGGCAAGACGCTCGAGTCGATCTGGCCGTCCGACCTCCCGCAGACCATCGGCTCGATCGTGATGACCCCGAGCGGGCGGCTGATCGTGGGCACCGGCGAGGCCGGCCCGGGCGGCGGCTCGCTGACCTACGGCGGCTACGGCGTCTACGCCTCCGACGACCGCGGCAAGACCTGGAGGCACCTCGGCCTCGAGAGGACCAGCCGCATCGGCCGCGTGATGGTGGATCCGAGCAACGAGCAGCGCATCTTCGTCGCCGCGGTCGGCCACCTCTACAAGCCCGGCCCGGACCGCGGGCTCTTCCTGAGCGAGGACGGCGGCAAGACCTGGACGCGCGTGCTGACGCCCGACAACGAGCGCACCGGCGCGGCCGACATCGCCTTCGACGCCAGCGACTCGAAGATCGTCTACGCCTCCACCTGGGAGGTCCAGCGCACGCCGGACACGCGCAACTACCAGGGTCTCGGGTCCGGCCTCTACAAGTCCACCGACGGCGGCAAGACGTGGGCGCGCATCGGCCTCGGGACCTTCGGCCCGCGCGCCGACCTCTCCCGCATCGGCATCGCCGTCGGCAACGGCGAGAGCGACCGCGTCTACGCGATCGCCACGGGCGCCTCGGGCGTCAGCGCCGGCTTCTACGTCTCCGAGAACGGCGGCACCACCTTCACCCCGACCCCGGACCCGCAGCCGCTGGCCATCGGCGGGTCGTTCGTCTACGGCTGGTGGTTCGGCCGCATCTGGGTCGACCCGAAGGACGATGACCACGTCTTCGTCGCGGGCGTCTCCCTGCTGGAGTCCACCGACGGCGGCACGACGTGGGGCACCGGCGGTGCCGGCGTCCACGCCGACCAGCACGCGATGGTCTGGGATCCCAAGGTCCCCAACCGCGTCTACCTCGGCAACGATGGCGGCCTGTATCGCTCCGACGACAACGGCGTCGCGTGGGAGGTCTCCGAGGAGATGCCCTTCTCGCAGCTGTACTCGGTCGACGTCGGCGAGCAGGACCCGACCCGCATGGTCGCCGGCCTGCAGGACAACGGCGACAACCGCAACTACCCGGACGGCTGGAACTCGTACCACGGCGGCGACGGCGAGCGGGCCTCGATCAATCCCGAGAATCAGGAGATCGTCTATGGCTGCCACCAGTATGGCGAGTGCACCGTCTCCTATGACGGTGGCGATACGAGCTCCGACTT
>Ga0136633_1000552_pt1 | contig 28533 bp, 24 predicted proteins | sample AntDrymeUQ832206_2_FD_105494 | JGI IMG/M metagenome (GOLD analysis project Ga0136633, IMG submission 105494) | Polar desert sand microbial communities from Dry Valleys, Antarctica - metaG UQ83 (22.06) | ecosystem: Environmental > Terrestrial > Soil > Desert | place: Antarctica: Dry Valley... | reverse complement strand
CTGCTGCCCGACCCCTCAGGTCACGCCGAGCTGGCGGCGGCCCGTCGCCGCCAGACGATGATCGTGGTGGCCCCTGCCTTCGCGGTGGGCCTGCTGAGCGGCCTGCTGGCCAACAGCGGCGGCGTGCTGCTGGTGCCGCTGTGCATCGTGGTGCTCGGCCTTACCGCCGCCCGTGCCGCCGGCACCAGCATCGTGGCCGCCGGTGCCCTGTCGCTCCCCACACTGGCGGTTCACTGGTCGCTCGGCCACATTGACTGGACCGTCGCCCTCGTGTTCGGCCTCGGCATGCTCCCCGGCTCCCTGGCCGGGAGCCGGGTGGCGGATCGCATCCCCGCCGTGCGGGCCCGTCAGCTCTTCGGTATCGCGCTGGTGGCCTTCGCGGCCTGGTTCCTGATCCGCCAGCTGTAGTGCGGGCTGTTCAGGGAAGGGGGGAGGTCTCCTGCCAACGGCCGCGCCTGGCACGCCCGGCGGCAGGGGAGTAGGAAGCCCCGATGCGCAGGGCGCTTCGGCGGTGGATGAACGAGTGGAGGCCATCAGCGGTCACGCTTGGCGCGCCGGCCTTCCCCCTGTTCGTGCTCTTCGGGCTGAACGCGGTCGACGAGCTCGACCGCGCCGCCTTCGCCGTCCTCCTGCCCGACATCCGCGACCACTTCGACCTCAGCAACGCCGGTGCGCTGCGCCTCGTGTCGCTCGCCACCATCGCGGTGCTGCTCATCGAGGTGCCGCTGTCGTTTTACTGCGACCGTGGCAACCGGGTGCGCATCGCCACGGCGGGTGCGGCCGTCTGGGCGCTCTTCTCGGTGGGCACCGGCGCCGCGGTGTCGGTGGGGATGCTGGTGGCCATGCGCATCGGCGCGGGCACCGGCCGAGCGGTGGTGACGCCCACGCACTCGTCACTGCTATCGGACTTCTACGAACCGGCCGCGAGGGTGAAGGTGTTCTCCGTCCACCGCCAGGCCAACTCCGTCGGCCAGATCCTCGGGCCGCTCGTGGCGGGCGTGCTGGCGCTGCACTTCGGCTTCCGGGTGCCGTTCTACGTCTTCGCGGTGCCCACGCTGATCTTCGTCGTGCTGGCGCTCCGACTTCACGAACCGGTGCGCGGCTACCACGAACGGCGCGCCGCCGGCGTCGCCGAGGAGGCCGCTCAGTTGGCGGAGGCCCCGGAGCGCGCCTGGGCGACAATGCAGGTGCTCAGCCGGGTTCGCACCATCCGGCGAATCTGGTGGGCGGTCCCCTTCCTGGCCATCGTGCTGTTCGGGGTGCCGACGCTGCTGGCGCTCGTCTACGAAGACGTGTACGGCCTTGACAGCGCCGCCCGGGGCGCCATCGCGGCGGGCGTCGAGCCGCTCCAGGTGCTGGGCGTGTTCGTGGCCATGCCGCATGTCGCCAGGCTGGCCATGCGCGACCCCGGGTTCCTGCTGCGGTTCGTCGGGGTCGTCGGCGCCGTCGACGGTGTGCTGCTCGTGATCCTGGCCTACGCGCCCAACGTGGCGGTGGCGATCGCCATGCACGCCCTCTTGGCGGCGTCGATCGGCACCCTTGCCCCGGCCTTCTTCGCCCTCATCTCGATCGTGGCCCCTGCCCGCGTGCGCGCCGCCTCGTTCTCCACCATCTCGGTCTTCGCCATCCCGGGCATCGCCATCTTCCTCCCGGCCATCGGCCAGGTGTCCGACTCGCTCGGCATCCAGGCGAGCATGGTCGTGCTCGTCCCGATCGCCGTGGTGGCGGGCTTCATCCTGGCGTCAGCGTCTAAGTTCGTCCTCGACGACATCGCCGCCGCCCACGCCGACACCCTCACCAGAGCCGATCAGCTGGCCGCTTCCACCGATCTCGAGGTTGGCAGCCCCTAGCGATACCCACGATGTTGCGCGGACCGAGCATCCATCAGGCAGGTATGCGGAAGGTCAAGAGCAAGAGCGCAGCGACGGCGAGGGGGTGTCGCTGGGGAGTCTTCTGGGCGAGGAAATAGGGGTCACGAGGGCGAGGGCGAGGAAATAGGACTCACCTGTGAGCCCAGCTTCCTCCAGGGTCGGCAGATGAGCCCTATTTCCTCACGGCGAGCCTCGCCCGACGGCCGAGACCGAGGCGTGCCGGCACCGATCACCACCGCGCCGCCTCGCCGCGCCCTTGCCCTTGGCCCTCGGCCCTCGGCCCGCGCGGCCCTCTCTGCCCGTTCTGGGCGGCCGGGTCACCCGGCGTCAGGTGGGGGGGAGGGCTGAGGATGGGGTCCAGCAGCTGTGGGTGCCGGAGCTGATGCGCTCAGGGAGGCGCACCCTGGCGATGGGGCCCTGGGTGATGTCGGTGGCGTCGAAGACGAGACACTCGCTCAGGTCGCGGCCTACGTCGGTGGTGAAGCTGACGAGGTAGCCGTCATCCTCCGCGGTGGCGCCGGGGCGGGGGGCGAAGGGCGTCTCGCTGCCGAACACGCCGTCGCCGAAGGCGTAGCGCTCCTCGCCGCCGGTGTCGAGATCGTGCTTGACGAGCCCGTCGAACAGGAACCAGCCGGGGGCGCCGGTGACGTTGTAGGAGTAGCGATGAGGGCGTCCGGCGACGGCGCCGCTCACCATGCCGAACTCCATGATGCGATCGGAGAGCGGCTCCTCCCTCGTCTGTCCGGTCACCAGGTTGAAGCGCCAGCGGTGGGGGCGCGCCTTGAGCTGCTCCAAGTCGAGGTAGCGGTACACCGACGCCATGTGCGCATCGCTCGTCTCCTGCTTGCGCGGCGAGGGGTCGTGTTGGAAGAACCCGTCGAGCACCACCTCGTCGCCGTCCTCGTAGGCATTGATCCAGTGCAGGACATAGGTGGGGTCGGCCTCGAACCACTGCACCTCACCGGTGCCGTCCCGCCGGACGATGGCGAAGCGGCTGGGCACGTCTGGGAAGAAGCGGGGGACGTGGATCCCCCGCGCGAGAAGGGCGGGGTCCCAGAACAGCGGCAGGTCGTTGAGCACGGCGTAGCGCTCGGTGAAGGCCATGTCGTGCGGGAGCCGGGGACCCGGCAGCTCTACCTCGATGGACCGCTGGAGCACCCCGTCCGCGCTGACGATGCCGAGGTGGAGGTAGGGCCACTCCTTGCCGTAGCCGAACACCAGCAGCTCGCCGGTGTGCTCGTCGAGCTTCGGGTGGGCGGAGATGCCGGTCGGGGATGGGAAGCCGGACGCCCAGGTGGCCTTGCCGTGCTGCTCGAGGGTGCTCGGGTCGAGGACATAGAGGTCGCCGCACTGCCAGAAGCTGGTGAGGGCCTGGCCGTTGTGCACCACGACGTCGGTGCTCGACGCGTCCTTCATGCGACCCCGGGCGCCCCACCCGTCCTCCCGCTTGGAGTGCTCGGGCAGGTCGAGCATGCCGGTCCAGAGCGACCCGGCGGCGTCCTGCTCGGCCAGGAAGCCGTCGGTGCGGATGAAGCGGTTCCGGTAGCTCGCCCGTCCATCGTGGAAGGCCATCTGGTGGAGCATGCCGTCGCCGTCGAAGGGGTGGTACAGCCCGATCGACGGGTGGACGGGGTTCTCGGTGTTGCGCAGGTACACACCCGAGAGGTCGGCCGGGAGCTCGCCCTCCACCTCGAGATCGTCGGCGTCCCACTCAAGGTGGTTCGGCTTCCAGGCGCCTGAGCGGTAGGGGTGCTGGTCGTCGGCGGGCAGCGTCGACGGCACCGTGCTGCGCAAGGTCGCTCTCATGCGCCCGAGGTTAGGCGTGGGTTCCGATCCACGCGGTGAGGAGCTCGGCCACTTCCTCGCGCCCACCGGTCTCGAAGTAGTGCTCGCCGGTGACCAGCTCGAGGGTCTTGTCCTCCGCGGCGAGGGCATCGTGGATGGCGTGGGCGTCGCTGGGGAAGACGCCGCGATCGGCTAGGGACTGCACCACGAGCGAGGGCACCTTGATGCGGGCCAGATGGGGGGCGCCCTGGCACTGCGACGCTTCCAGGCTCCACATCGACAGCCAGGAGCGCAGGGTGCTGGTGGCCCCGATGGCGAAGGGCCCGTAGTTGGCCCCGCGGGGTTCGCCGGCGTAGCACCCCGGGGCGCGGTCGGACGGATCGATCGTGAGGTCGGCGAAGCGCAGGTCGGCCCACACGCGGTACAGGTTGAACACGCGTTCCCGGGCGCCGGCCACCTGTAGGCGGTCGAGCTCGGTGCGGACCCACGCGGTGATGCGGTGGTTGCGCGCCTGCTGGGCCGCCCGATAGCGCGCGATGAACTCTGCAGAGAACGGCGGCTCGCGGCCCGAGTCGAACATGTCGAGGTCACGATCAACCGACAGCGGATCGGTCTCGTCGGTGACCGATGGGTCGATCCACGCCGTCAGCACCTCCGGTCGGCCGGGGTGGGCATTCAGGGAGATGTAGAGGTCCGCGCCCGGCAGGTCGAGCACGGCGTCGGGCAGGCGGAGCCCGTGCGACGGTTCGATTGACGGGCTGGTGGCCTGGGACAGGTAGGCCCCCATGAGCGAACCTCCGCCAGAGTTGCCGAGGATCACGATGGTGTCGACGCCCGCCTCCTCGCGCAGCCAGCGGACGCCGGCGCCGATGTCCACCAGCGCGTGCTCGAGAAGGAAGTAGGCCTCGTTCCCCCGATAGCGGGTGTTCCAGCCGAGGAAGCCGATGCCCCGCTCGGCCAGGAGCTCGGCCAGATAGTGCTCGGAGAAGTCGACGTTGTAGTGGGTGGCGATGCAGGCCACCGTGGGGCGGACACCGGCGGGGCGGTGGTAGAGGCCCTGGCAGGGATGGGGGCCGTGACCGGCCCGGACGCTGGTGGCGGAGGTGAGCGCGACCCAGTCGCGCTCGACGTCTGGCATGAGCGGAAACGTAGGCGACCAGAGGGGCGCCTTTCGCTCGAGGGCACGCAACTGCGACACTGGCTGACATGGCTGCTCGCGTCCGATTCCTGCCTGGAGCCCTCGTGGTGGGCGCCGCGGTGCTCGTGGCTGGCGCGTTGGCGTTCGGCCTCACCGTCGGTGACAGCGGCGACGAGTCGGTGCGGCTGAGCGGCGAGAACCGCACCCCGTCGACCACCACCAACCTGCCCACAACGCTGGGGCCGACCACGCCTGTGGACGAGACCTCGACGACCGGAATGCCCGCCGCCAGCACGGTGCCGACCACAGCCCCGGCCAGCCCCACCACGAGCGGGAGCGCGGCCCCGGTCACCCCGCCACCACCGAGGCCAGTGCCGTCGTCGTTCGCATCCTCGATCGAGACCGTCACCCTGGAGCAGCTCGGCGCCTCCTGGCGCCCCGATCTCGGGTGCCCGGGGCCCGAGGAGCTTCGTGCGGTCAACGTGAGCCACTGGGGCTACGACGGGAACGTACGTGAAGGGCGCGTGATCGTGGCTGCCTCTCAGGCCGAGGGCATCGTGGCCGTCTTCCGGGACATCTTTGCCGCCCGCTTCCCGATCGAGCGGATGATACCGATCGACGCCTACGGCGGCGACGATCAGGCCTCGATGCGGGCCAACAACACCAGCGGGTTCAACTGCCGCACCGTGGCGGGCTCGACCCGCCTGTCACAGCACGGACTGGGCCTGGCCGTGGACGTGAACCCGCTGATGAACCCCTACGTCGAGGGCTCGATGGTCGACCCGCCCGAGGGCGAGCCGTACGCCGATCGGTCCCGCGACGACGTCGGCATGATCAAGCCGAACGATGTCGTGGTGAAGGCCTTCGCCGTCCAGGGCTGGGAGTGGGGCGGCTACTGGAGCTCGGGCCAGGACTATCAGCACTTCTCCGCCAACGGTGGCTAGAGGGCGAGGGGCGGCTTTGCCGACCGCGAGCGACGACTATCCGCGGCACCCGGTGAGGCCGCCATCGACCGCCAACAGCTGGCTGGTGATGTAGCTGGCGGCATCGCTCAGGAGGAACACGACCGGCTCGGCCACCTCCCACGCGGTGCCCTGGCGGCCGAGGGGGACGGGGGCCTTGGCGCGAGATGGTCGGCCGCCAGTGGCCCAGCGGCCGAGGGGCGTGTCGATGAGGCCGGGGGCGACGACGTTGGCGCGGATCCCCTTGCGGGCCCCCTCGGCGGCGACCTGGCGGCACAGCCCTGTGAGGGCGGACTTGGAGGCGTCGTAGGCGGGGATGCGGCTGCCGGGCGTGAGGCCGGCGATCGACGAGATGAACACGATCGCCCCACCCTCGGGCATCACGGTCAGCGCGGCGGCGGCCAGCAAGAAGTGCGAGCGGACGTTGACGCTGAACACGAGGTCCCACTGCTCCGGCGTGGTGCCGCCCATGCCCATGCCCGCCCCGATGCCAACGTTGAGCACGAGCCCGTCGAGCCCGTCCATGGCCGCGGCGGCCGACTCGATGATCCCGGCGCAGGCATCCGCGTCGGTGACGTCGCCGCCGAGCACGTGGGCCGTGGCGCCCTCCGCCTCGACCAGCGCGGCCGTGAAGGCGGCGGCGTCGACGTCGATGTCGGCGCAGGCGACGGTGGCGCCGGCCCGACCTGCCACCACGGAGATGGCTCGGCCATTGCCGACGGGCGCATCGGGATCGTCTATGGCGCGCGTGCCGGCACCGACCACCAGCACCTTGCGTCCATCGAGGGCCGTCATGCCGGCAGCACTGGAAAGTCGCCGGGCTCCGGCTCCACGCCGAGTGAGTTCAGCGTGAAGGCGACAAGGTGGTACTGGCCCACCACCATGCAGAGCTCGATGAGCTGCTGTTCGTCCCACCGCTCGGCCAGCGCCACCCAGGTGGTGTCGCCGATCCGGCTGTCGGCGTGGAGCTCGTCGGTGGCCCGAAGCAGGTGGGCATCGTCGGCGGACCAACCATCGGCGTCGGGACCGTCGGCGATCCGTGCGATCTCATCCGCGGTGAGGCCGGCGGTCAGCCCGATCTCGACGTGCTGGCCCCACTCGTAGTGCGCCCGGCAGAGGTAGCCCGCCCGCAGGATCAGCAGCTCCCGCTCCCGAGCCGGGAGGGTGCCGCCGTAGAGGAGCACACCTCCGAAGGCCGACCAACGCTTCAAGAGCTTGGGGTGGCGGGCCAGGGTGGTGAAGATGTTGAGGTCGGTGCCGTCGGGCCGGCGCAGAGAGGCGAGGAGCTCCTCGGTGCGGGGGTCGCGGCCCTCGGCGGGCAGGGGCGGGATGCGGGGTGGCATGGCGGTCATCATGGACCGATCAGACAGGGGTCGCCGCCGATGCCCAGAATGCCACGACGCCGGAGTGGGCGCTCGCCCGCGACCTCTACCTCGTGAAGAACATCTTCCCCGAGGCCGTCGCCGAGAAAGCCGCCAGGGAGGGCATCCTCCTGCCCGACTGAGCAGACCCCACGGCTTCTGTGTGCGTCAGGCACCGCATGGCGGTGCTGAGCGCACACAGATCGTGAGATCCTTGCCGGCATGGCTGAGCAGGAGACGAAGTCGGTCGTCGTCACGAAGGCGGTGCACGACTACGCCGTGGCCCACGGCACGCCGCCGGACGCAGCGCAGGAGTCGCTGATCACCGCCACGCAGGCCCTGGGCGGGATCAGCCGCATGCAGATCGCCCCCGAACAGGGCGCTTTCATGACGCTGCTCGCCCAGTTGGTCGGCGCTCGCTTCGCGGTCGAGGTCGGGACTTTCACCGGGTACTCGTCGATCTGCATCGCGCGTGGGCTGGCGCCGGGCGGGAAGCTGCTGTGCTGCGACGTGAGCGAGGAGTGGACGGCCGTGGCCCGCGAGCACTGGGTCAAGGCCGGCGTCGATGACCGCATCGAGCTCGTGGTCGCCCCGGCCGCCGACACCCTGCGAGCGCTGCCGCCGGATCCACCGATCGACTTCGGCTTCATCGACGCCGACAAGACCGGCTACCGCACCTACTACGACGAGATCGCGGAGCGGTTGCGGCCGGGTGGCCTGATCCTCGTGGACAACGTGCTGTGGAGCGGCAATGTCGTGGACGACTCCGACCAGAGCGACGACACGGTCGCCATCCGCGCGGTGAACGACCACATCGTCGCCGACGAGCGCATGGAGGTCGTGATGTTGCCCATCGCCGACGGCCTCACCATCGTCCGCAAGCGGTGACCGCTAAGGAGCCGAGCCGATAGGAGAGTCGACCAGACAGCACAGCGCCGATCGTTGAGCTCTGCGGCGTACCAGCGTGACCTATCCGCGCATGTCCTAACTGGGCCGATCCGGCCGACCGGCGCGATGCTGGTGAGGTCCGGCTGACCCACCGAGGTGCCCCATGACGATCAACCCTCCCGCCCAGATCGATGCGGCGGTGCTGGCCAAGTCCCTGCGGGCGACGTTCGACAGTGGCCGCACTCGCCCGCTGGCCTGGCGCCAGGAGCAGCTCGCCGGGTTGCGCCGGATGATGGAGGAGGGTGAAGCCGAGCTGCTCGAGGCGCTGCGCGTCGACCTCGGGCGTCCCAAGGTGGAGGCCTTCGCGGCCGACATCGGCCACGCCAAGCAAGAGCTCCGCCACATGGCCAAGCACGTCGCAGGCTGGATGAAGCCCACCCGGGTGCGGATGCCGATGCTGGTCGCGCCCGCCAAGGGATGGATCGTGCCCGAGCCCCTCGGCGTCGCCTTGGTGATCGCGCCGTGGAACTACCCGATCCAGCTGCTGGTCGAGCCGCTCGGTGCCGCGCTGGCCGCTGGCAACTGCGTGCTGGTCAAGCCGTCAGAGCTGGCGCCGGCCTGTTCGGCCGCCATGGCCCAGCTGCTGCCCCGGTACGTCGACTCCGAGGCGATCACGGTCGTCGAGGGCGGGGTCGACGAGACGACCGCGCTCCTCGCCGAGCGCTGGGACCACATCTTCTTCACCGGCTCGACGGCGGTGGGCCACGTAGTGGCTGAGGCGGCGGCCAAGCACCTCACGCCGACCGTCCTGGAGCTGGGCGGCAAGTCACCCACCTACGTGCACGCCAGCGCCGACCTCGACGTGGCCGCCCGCCGCATCGCATGGGGCAAGTTCCTCAACGCAGGCCAGACCTGCATCGCCCCCGACTACGTGCTCGTCGACCACCAGATCAAGGACGCGCTGGTCGACAAGCTGGTCGCCCGGATCGGCGAGTTCTACGGATCCGACCCGAAGACCAGCAAGAGCTTCGGTCGCATCGTCAACCGGCGTCACCTGGACCGCCTGCAGGGTCTGCTCGACAAGGGGGCCGGCACCGTCGTTGTCGGCGGCGAGGTGGATGCCAGTGAGCGCTTCGTCGCCCCCACCGTCACCGTCGAGCCGAGGCCCGACAGCGCGGTCATGCGGGAGGAGATCTTCGGCCCGATCCTCCCGGTGCTCGGCGTGGAGGGCCCCAGCGAGGCGAAGGCCTTCATCGCCGCTCGCCCCAAGCCGCTAGCCCTCTACGTGTTCGCCGAGCGCGACGACGTGGTGGACGACATCGTCGAGACCACGAGCAGCGGTGGCGTGTGCGTCAACCAGACCCTCATGCACCTGCTGCCGCCCGACCTGCCCTTCGGCGGCGTGGGCGACAGCGGCATGGGCGCCTACCACGGCAAGACAGGCTTTGACGCCTTCACCCACCACAAGAGCGTGCTGCGCAAGCCGACCAAGCCCGATCTCAAGCTCCTCTACCCGCCCTACAAGCCGCTCGTCGAGAAGGTCGTCCGCCGCATCGTCCGATAGCGGCTCCGGCTGGGGGGATGGGATCAGGCTGCGCAGACCTCGGCGGCAACGGTGAGGGCGGCCAGACCAGCTCGCAGCTCGGCCTCGGTGGGCCAGCCATAGCCCAGGCGGAAGTGGCGATCGTCGAGCTCGAACCAATGGCCGGGACCGACGTAGGTGCCGTACTCGGCGAGCAGCAGGTCATAGAAGCGTTCGGTATCCAGTGGCACACCGGGCCGAGCCCGCACCAGGCCGACCACGCCGCCGGTGGGCTCCACCCACTCGAAGGTGGACTGGCTCGCCATCCACCCCCGCACGATCTGCAGACGGGCACGGACGCCGTGGAGGATCGGTGGTAGCACCGTCGCCCGGGCGGCGAGCACGGCGCCAGCGATGTGCTCGTCGAGGGTGGCTCCGCAGATGAGGACCTGTTCCTTGGCCGCCAGCAGCTGCTCGGCCAGCGCGGCGTCTCGGCACACGGCCCACCCGATCCGCAGGCCCGGGAGCCCGTAGGCCTTCGACATCGACGAGACGCTGATCACGCGAGGCGACAGCGTGGCCGCCAGCGGCAGCGGAGCGTGGTGGGTGAGGTCGCGATAGGTCTCGTCCACGAGCAGCACCGCTCCCGAGCGCTCGGCCAGCGCCACCAGCGCGTCGAGCGTGGCACGGTCGAACATCGTGCCGGTGGGGTTGTGTGGCTGGGTGACGCTGATGAGGCGCGTCTCGCCGTCGCGCACCCGCTCGGCCAGCTGCTCCACGTCGAGGCGCCAGTGGTCTTCGAAGCGCAGATCGACCACGTCGAGGTCGGCGCCGATGGCGCGCGGCGTCTCGAGGTTGGTGGCGTAGTTGGTGCGCACGACCACGACGTGGTCACGCTGCTCCAAGAGCGCGGTGGAGGTGCAGAACAGAGCGGCGGCCGCCCCAGCCGTCACCAGGACGTCGTCGGGGTGCAGCCCCTCCCCGCCGGCCGCCACCGCCTCCCGCAGGATCGGGTCCCCGAGGTGGTCGCCGTAGCAAAGCAGCAGCTCGTCGAGGTTGACGGTGAGTCCGAGGTCGCCCAGGCGGCGGTCGCTGACCGAGCTCTCGGAAAGGTTGTTGGTGATCGTGTCGTAGCCGAGCTGCTCAGGCGACTCGACCTCGATGGGCATCCGTCGGTAGCGCACCGCCGGAGCATGCCACCGAGGCCCGTTCGGCGGGTGCGGGTCGGTCCAGAGAAGACCCGCTGAAAGGGGCGAACTACGCTTCGCGGACACCTAGCCCCAGGAAGGCCCTCCTCCTTGCCCACCTTCGTCCAGCTGCGCCGGGCCGTGGTGGCGCTGGCTGTGCTCGCCATGGTCGTCGTCGTCGTCGCCCCGGCCGGGGCGGCTCCGACTCGTCTCCCGCCGGAGCACGCCCTGGAACCAGGCTTCGCGGCGCCCGCCGAGGCCCGCTTCGGTGAGTTCGTCGAGGCAACGGACACCGCGCTGCTGCTGACGCAGCCCGACGGCACCGAGCTGCGAGCCCGGATGACCAACGCCGACATCGGTGGCGCTCTGGAGCTGGACGGCTACTCGATCGTGAAGGGTGACGACGGCTGGTGGCGCTACGCGTCCGGCCGTGGCCTCCAGGGCCTCGACCCTGGCCCGGAGCGGGCAGGCGTGGACAAGCGCCCCACCGGGCTCGAGCCGGGCGTCGGCCGCATCGCGCCAGTCTGGGACGACGGCCAGGGCGGCGACGTGCGCACCCAGCTGCTGCGCCAGCTCCAGATCGCGTCCCGTCAGGCCTCGGCCGAGGCGGCCGCCGAGGGCGGACCCCGCGTGTTCCGCTTCCCTGTGGTGCTCTTCGCCACCTGGTACGACACCGACCTCGGCCAGACATCGCCACAGTTCCAGGAGGGCAACGACGTCGAGCACTACAAGCAGATCCTCGACGGCTTCGGGGGCAACCCCACCGGCACCCTCACCGAGTTCTACTTCGAGAACAGCTATGGCCAGTTCCTCGTGCAGGTCGACGTGCTGGCCCAGCCCAACGGCGACCCGTACGTATCCAACCGGTCGAGCGTCCCGGGAGACGAGGGCCGCTGCTACTACGGCAACATCGACCCGCCGGCGGACCCGGCCGATGACCTCGACCCGCTCGACAGCGCGATCGGCGCCGGTGGCGGCGGTGCGCTGGGCATGGCCGTGGAGGCCTTCAACACGAATCGCATCGGCGACGATCACGACTTCTCCGTCTACGACAACGACAGCGACGACTCGGTCGACTTCATGGGGATCATCCACACCGGTGCGGAGATGGCGGTAACCGGCGACCCGTGCAACACGTGGAGCCACGCCATCTCGGTGTCGACCTTCACGAGCATCGCCGGCGCCGTCCTGCAGGACCTGGGGCTCCCCGTGCCCGACACGGGCTTCAAGGCCGGGCTCCCGATCCCCCCGGGACCCATCCCGGCCAACCTTGGGATCACCTACGACCGGCTCTTCACGATGCCCGAGTTCGAGACCCGCAACGGGGTGCTCACCATCGGCGTGGCCGCCCACGAGATGGCCCACGCCCTTGGCGAGCCTGACTACTACGGCACCGACGGCTCGTCGTCGGGTAGTGGCGACTGGGACATCATGTCGGGCGGGTCCTACGGCGGCACCCCGTCGGGGTCCAACCCCACCTGGTTCAACCCGGCCAGCCGCGTCTTCCAGGGGTGGGTGAAGCCCACCCTCGTGCACGGCGACGAGCTCGGCTACACGCTCGATCGCCGCTCCTCCAGGCCGGAGGGCTACACGGTCGCCGACGCCAACCCGAACCTCGTGATGGTGCCCACCCGCTGGGTCAAGGAGGGCGACGAGACGAGCGACGGCCACGTCTGGGTCAAGAACGACCTCTACGGCCTGGTGGAGGACGGCGACAACGGCTTCGTCATCGAGGGCTGGTACCTCGAGCTGGCCAGCCGCATGCCGGCCAAGGCCCCCGGGATCCACCCCGACATGACCCGGGAGTCCTACTTCGACCGCTGGCTCTACGGCTCGGGCCTGCTCACGTGGCACTTCGACTACTGGCGCCGCTCCAACGTGTACTTCGGGCAGAACGGGGCCAACAACGACCCCAACCGGATGCAGATGGACGTCGAGGAGTGGGACTTCAACGACAACACCCAGGAGATCGCCCTCAACATGAACCGGGCCGAGGCCAGCGACGTGGCCTGGGACGCGGCGACGGGCATCACCTCCGGCACCCACCGTCCCAACCCGAACATCGCCGACCCCGGCGATGTCGGGGACCCGCAGGCGGAGATCCCCATCCCCTCGGGTCCGACGACCCCGGTCACTCCCTACGACTTCGCCTTTGAGGTGGAGGACACGCCCGCCAACCACACCATGACGGTCGTCATCGTCTCCGACCTCGCCGGCGACTGCACGCTGCAGCTGCTGTCCGGCGAGGAGGGCAGCGAGCTGGAGGAGACCGAGGTCATCGACCCCGGCAGCTTCGGCGCCGCGGAGACCGCCATCATCACCGACCCGAAGCCGGGTCGGTGGGTCGCCCGCATCGGCGACTTCGCGGCCTGCGGCACCGCGTCGGGCTCGGTCACCTTCGAAGGCCCGAGCGGCTTCGACGCCACGGGTACCGCCGACACCTGGTCGAACGAGGAGCAGGCCCCCACCGGCTGGGCCTTCACCAACATCCGCACCGGCGGCGCCGAAGGCCTCTCGCACGGCACCGACGCCGGCGGCCCGGGCGGGCTGACCCTCGACATCGTGCAGGTGGGTGACGAGATCGACGTGTCGCCCGGCTTTGCCCGCCCGGCCACCACCGCGGGCTCCGGGTTCGTCCCTGTGGTCACCGGGCAGGACAACGCCTTCTCGGTGCCGGTCTTCTCAAATGGTGGCAACGGGGTCGACGGCGTGCAGGTCGCTGTCCGCCGCGGCTCGCCGGCGGGCCCCGTTGTCGCCTCTGGGCAGGTCGACGTGCCGGCGTACGGCAGCGCCCCGTTTGGCTTCACCTTCGACCCGGGCCGCGAGGGAGGCTACGACCTCTACACGATCGTCGACCCCGACGACGCCGTCGACGAGGCGCTCGAGGACAACAACGTCCAGAAGGCGAGCAGTTGGGCCGGGCCGTCCGACCCCTCGGTGCTGATCGTCGACGACGACGGTCCCGGTGACACCGAGCGCGTCTACGCCGCCGCCCTCGCCGCCCTCGGCATCCCCTACGCCATCGCGGAGCGCCACGTGGCCGCCGAGCAGATGGAGGCGTACGAGGCGGTCGTCTGGGTCAGCACCCTTGATCGGTCCGAGGGTCAGATCGACGAGGACGACCGCGCCCAGATCGCGGCCTACCTGGGCAACGGCGGCAAGCTGTGGCTGTCATCGAACCGGGCCATCGAGGCGCTGACCGGAGTCGAGCAGGCGGAGTTCGTGTCGACGTGGTTCGGCGTCACCTGGATCGACATCGACTCGTTCTACAAGCCCGTGCAGTTCCGCACCCAGGACATCCTTGGCAACGGAGGCATGACCATCGGGCTGCTCCCCGGGCGGCCCTTCGTCGACAAGTACGAGCTCGCCGAAGACCCTGGTGGCGAGGTCACCGGCCTGGGGGTGCTCGATGGCTCAGGTACCCCGGCCGACGGGGAGGCCATCCTTGGCGCCCGCCTCGAAGGAGACGCCGGCGGCACGCCGTTCCAGACGGTAGTCAACTCGTTCAACCTGTCGCAGGTGGGCGAGCCGGCAGACGCCATCGGCATGGTCGCATCGATCATGGACCACTTCGGCGTCGCGGGAGACCGGTACGCGGTCACCTCCGAGGACCCGATCGTGTACCACTCCCAGCTGCGCCAGACCGTGGCGAACGTCGACCTGCCGGTGCGGGCCGTCGTGCTCGGCGGCGATGTGGGTCAGCCCGTGCGGCTCTTCTACCGACACCACGGCGTCGGGGACTACACCGTGCTCGACATGGCCCCCAGCGGTGATGCCGGCGGGTACCTGGTGAACATCCCGGCGGCTGACGTCACGCCTGACGGGCTCGACTACTACCTGAAGGCCGGGGCCAACTCCACCTTCGAGCCGCGGATCGCGGAGGGAGGCGAGGTGGCCAGCGCCATCGCCGTGTTCATGCCCGAGGGGACGGCGGCGCCGGGCCCCGCGCCGGCACCCGTACCCAACCCGCCGAAGCCGTCGGGGGGCGGCAGCCAACGCCTGCCGGCTACCGGCGGCGAGGCGCTCACCGTCCTAAGCGGTGCACTCCTCCTCGGCAGCCTCCTGTTCCGGCGCCTCCAGCGCCACGCCGAGGCCGGGTAGCCCCACTTACATCGGTTGCGCTATGTTTCTTGGGTGGCTACCCAGGGGGAGCGCCGAGCAGAGACGCGCCAGCGCCTCCTTGACGCGGCCGCCGAGCTGTTCGCGGAGCGGGGAATCGAGGGATCGTCGGTCGACGCCATCGCCGACCGGGCGGAGCGGACCTCCGGGGCGGTCTACGACCACTTTGGCGGCAAGGACGGTCTGCTGTTCGCACTGCTGGAGGGCTGGGTCGACGACGTCGCCGTTGTGATCGGCGCGGAGGTGGCCACCGCCATCACCCTCGACGACCTCCTCGCATCGATCTGGCGCAACGTGTCCGACCCGCCGATGGGCGGCGGGCGTTGGATCGCGCTGGAGCACGAGCTGTGGAGCCACGCGGCGCGCAACACCGAGGCGCGGGAGCACCTGGCTCGGCGCTACCGGGCGGCCTGGGATGGCGTGGACGGTGCCGTCGCCGAGTGGAGCGATCGTGAAGGGCCGGCGGTGGGGCCGGCGCTGATCGGCCTCCTGCTGGGCCTGGAGATGATGCGCCGGGTCGACCCGAGCGCCGTGACCGATGACATGGCGATCGCCGCCCTCCGCGGCATCGTGCGCACGACGACAGGAGCCGAACGGTGACCGTGACCGACCACGACCTAGGGGACATCGACCTCCTCGCCGGCACCTGGGGCAAGGGCGTACCCCACGATCAGTTCGATCGGCTGCGGGCCGAGGCTCCGGTGTTCTTCCACCCCGAGGCGGACGGCCCGGGCTTCTGGGCGGTCACCAAGCACGCCGACGTGCGGTCGGCCAGCCACGACAGCGCCACCTTCTCCTCCGAGCTCGGCGGCACGTTCATCTCGAGCGCGGATGAGGAGACGCTGGCCCAGCTGCGCCTCACGATCCTCAACATGGATCCGCCCAAGCACAACCGCTACCGGCGGCTGGTGTCGAAGGGCTTCACCCCCCGCGTCATCTCGGCGCTGGTGGACGAGATCGAGCGCCGCGCCGCCGTCGTGATTGACGGGGTCTGCGAGAAGGGCGAGGTCGAGTTCGTCGAGGAGATCGCCGCCCAGGTGCCCGTGCAGATGATCTGCGAGATGATCGGGCTCGAGCCCGAGGTGTGGCCACGAATGTTCGAGCTGTCGAACCACCTCATCGGGTCCCGGGAGGATCCTGACTACCAGGAGCTCCCCGGCGGCCCGATGGCGGCGGCGATCGAGGTGTTCATGCTCTGCGACGCGGTGGCCGCTGACCGCCGCGTCAACCCGCGCGACGACATCATGACGGCGTTGGTGCAGGCGGAGATCGACGGTGAGCGCCTCGACGACGGAGAGCTCAACCTCTTCTTCATCACCCTCGTGGTGGCCGGCAACGAGACGACCCGAAACCTGATCAACCACGCGATGCTGGCCCTCATCGACCACCCCGATCAGGCGCAGCGCCTGCGCGACGACCCGTCGCTGTGGGATCTGGCCGTCGACGAGATGCTGCGCTACGGCAGCTCGATCCACAACTTCCGTCGCACCGCCACCCGCGACACCGAGCTGCGGGGCGTGCCGATCAAGGCGGGCGACAAGGTCGTCCTCTACTACGCCTCGGCCAACCGGGACGAGGACGTCTTCGTCGACCCTCACCGCTTCGATGTCGGTCGCACCCCCAACGACCACGTCACCTTCGGCGGCGGCGGCGTGCACTTCTGCCTCGGCGCCAGCCTGGCCAGGGCCGAGATCCGGGCCACCATGCGCCAGCTGGTCGAGCGGCTGCCAGATCTCGCCCTGGCCGGAAAGCCGAACCGCCTGCACTCCGACTTCGTCAGCGGCATCAAGACGATGCCCGTTCGCTTCACCCCCACCGCCAGATCCCGGAAGGACTGACCCATGCACACCAAGCTCTGTGACGATCTCGGCATCGAGTTCCCGATCTTCGCCTTCACCCATTGCCGCGATGTCGTCGTCGCCGTCAGCAAGGCGGGTGGGTTCGGCGTGCTCGGCGCCGTCGGGTTCACCCCCGAACAGCTCGAGGTGGAGCTGACCTGGATCGACGACCACATCGGCGACAAGCCCTACGGCGTCGACATCGTCATCCCTGGCAAGTACGAGGGAATGGACGACATGGATCCGGAGCACCTGGCCGCCGAGCTGCGCGCCATGGTTCCGAAGGAGCACGTCGAGTTCGCCGACAAGATTCTCGCCGACCACGGCGTTCCTGAGCTGCCGCCGGAGGAGAACGAGCGCATGCGCCTCCTCGGGTGGACGGCCGCCACCGCCATGCCGCAGATCGAGGTGTCCCTCCGGCACCCGAAGGTGCGGTTGATCGCCAACGCGCTGGGAACCCCGCCCCAGGACGTCATCGACCACATCCACGAGGCCGGCCTCAAGGTCGCCGCACTGTGCGGCTCGCCCTACCAGGCCATGAAGCACAAGGACGCTGGTGTCGACATCGTCATCGCCCAAGGGGGTGAGGGCGGCGGCCACACCGGCGAGGTGGGGTCCATCGTCCTGTGGCCCCAGGTGGCCAAGGCCATCGCCCCCACGCCGATGCTGGCCGCCGGTGGCGTCGGCTCCGGTCAGCAGATCGCCGCGGCGCTCTCCCTTGGAGCTCAGGGCGTGTGGGCGGGCTCGCTCTGGCTCACCGTCGAGGAGGCCGACCTCCCGCCGGCCCAGAAGCAGCAGCTGCTCGACGCCGACTCGCGCGCCACGGTGCGCTCCCGCTCCTTTACGGGCAAGCCCTGCCGGATGCTCAAGAGCGACTGGACCGAGGCGTGGGACGCGCCCGATTCCCCGGACCCGCTGCCCATGCCGATCCAGTACATGGTGTCCGGCAACTGCGTGGCCCGCGGCCACCGCTATGCGGACAAAGCCGGGGCCGTGATGTTCAACCCGGTTGGCCAGGTGGTCGGCCAGCTCAACTCGGTCGAGAAGACAGCAGCCGTGATCCAGCGGCTGGTGGAGGAGTACATCGATGCCGTCGATGGCCTCAACGTCCTCCAGGAGGCCTGACCCCGCACGGTGACGATACGGTCACGCCATGGCTGACAGCACACTGCGCGTCGGGCTCGTGCTCGGTGCGGGTGGGGTGGCGGGTGGTGCCTTCCATGCCGGGGTGCTGGCCGCCCTAGAGGAGGTCACCGACTGGGATCCCCGCACGGCCAGCGTCGTGGTGGGCACCTCCGCCGGATCGATCGCCGGGGCCTCACTGCGCGCCGGATTCCCGGCGTCCGACATGCTCGCCCGCGCCCAGGGGCGCCCGCTGTCCGCGGAGGGCGAGCGGGTCATGCAACGGGTGGGACCGATCGGCGCTCTCCCGTCATTGCGCCCTGCCAGGCAGGGCCGACCGCCGGCCGAGCTCGTCGCCACGCTGGCCAGCGCGGCTCGCCGGCCGTTCGCGGCTCGACCGCTGGCGCTCCTCGCGGCACTCCTGCCGGAGGGCTCGATCAGCACCGACATGATCTCCGAGGGGATGGGTGGCCTCTTCTCCGACATCTGGCCCTCGGACCCACTGTGGATCTGTGCCGTGCGCCAGGTGGACGGTCGGCGCGTCGTGTTCGGCCGCGACGGCGCCCACCCCTCGGTGCCGGCCGCCGTGGCCGCGTCGTGCGCCATCCCGGCCTTCTTCAGCCCGGTCGTGATCGACGGCGAGCCACACATCGACGGCGGCGTCCACTCACCCACCAACGCGGACGTGCTGCTCGCCGCCGGCCCCCTCGACCTCGTTCTCATCAGCTCCCCGATGTCCCGTCAGGGCCGCCGCCCCCGCTTGGCGGTCGACCAGCCGATGCGGGCGTGGTCGCGGGCGCGGCTCGACGCCGAGGTGCTGCGCCTGCGGCGACGGCGCATCCCGGTGGTCACCCTCCAGCCTGATGACGACGTGCTTGCCACCATGGGTCCGAACGCCATGGACCCCAGCCACCGATCGGCCATCGCCAGCCAGGCCCACAGATCAACGCAGCGCCGGCTGGCGCGAGCGGACGTCGCCAAACGCCTCGAGGTGCTCCAGCGATGACCCCGCTTCCAGCGATCGACCAGGATGGCAACTTGCACCACACCTTGCGGGCCTTCAACACCGCCACCGCCTCGACCAACAAGATCCATGACGATGCCGTCGCCAAGCAGCTGGGCTTCCGCGGTGGCCTGGTGCCGGGCGTCGACGTCTTCGCCTATCTGTGCCACCTGCCAGCGGAGCGCTGGGGGCGAAGCTGGTTGGAGCGGGGCACCATCGAGGCCCGCTTCGCCTCACCCGTCTACGACGGGGACCAGATCGACGTCACCGGCACGAACGACGGCGCCGGGATGGCTCTCGAGCTCGTCGACCCGTCCGGCGCCACCTGCGTCACCGGCCGGGCCGAGCTGCTGGAGTCGCCGGCCCCGACGCCCGATCCGTCCCTCTGGCCCAGCGGACCCGCTCCGGAGGTGGTGCCGCCCGTCAGCGAGGCAGCCCTCACGGCTGGACCGCTCGGGTGCATCCAGGCCACCTTCCACGCGGCGCGGGCCCACGAGTACCTCGCCGATGTCCGCGAGCACATCCCGCTGTTCGTCGACGAGGGGCTGGCCCACCCTGGCTGGCTGCTCCGGTTCGCCAACTACGTCCTCACCGCCAACGTGCGCCTCGGTCCGTGGATCCACGTCGAAAGCCGGCTCCAGCTTCTGGGCACGGTGGGCGACGGCGACGTGCTGGAGACCCGCGCCATCGTGACCGCGGTGCGGGAGCACAAGGGCCACCGCTTCGTCGATCTCGACGTGCTCCAGGTGGTCGAGGACCGTCCCGTGGCCCGCACCGCTCACTCCGCGATCTACCAGCCGCGCGGCACCTAGGCGCCATCTAGCCGGAAAGCTGGTCGCGCAGGTCTCGCTTGAGGAACTTGCCGGCCGCGTTGCGGGGTAGGGGGGCGTCGAGGATGGCGACGATGCTGGGCACCTTGAAGCCGGCCAGCCGCTGGCGCACGTGGGCCTGCAGCTCCTCCGCCGTGAGCTCGCGGCCGCCGCGCAGGTAGACGGCGACGGCCACCTCCTCGCCCAAGCGTTCATGGGGCACCCCGAACACGGCCGCCTCGTGCACCGCAGGGTGCTCGTAGATGGCCGCCTCCACCTCCGCGCAGTACACGTTCTCACCGGCCCGGATCACCATGTCCTTGGCCCGGTCCTCCACATACACGAAGCCCTCGTCATCGATCCGGCCGAGGTCGCCGCTGCGGAGCCAGCCGTCGACGATCGTCTCGGCGGTGGCCTCAGGCTTGTTCCAGTAGCCGCGGATCAGATGCGGCCCCTTGAACCAGATCTCGCCCCGCTCGCCGAGGGGCAGATCGTGGCCCTCAGGGTCGCGCACGGCCAGCTCCAGGATGGGGGTGGCCCGGCCGGTGCTGGTGGGGTGGTCGAGGTAGTCCTGCCCGTTGTTGCCGGGCCCGTAGGCGTTGGTCTCCGTCATCCCGTAGCCGATCGACGGGCCTCCTCCCCGGAAGCTCGACGCCACCCGCTTCACCAGCTCAGGAGGGGCCGGAGCACCGCCGCCTCCGATGCTGGCCAGGCTGGACGTGTCCGTCTCGGCGAACCTGGGTGACTCCAACAGGTCGAAGCTCTGGGTGGGCACACCAACGAAGTTCGTCACCCGTTCCCGCTCGATGAGCTCAAGAGCGCGGTCGGCGTCCCACTTGTACATCATCACCAGCTTCAGGCCGGCCGAGAAGCAGGACAGCATCACCGGCACGCACCCGGTGACGTGGAACAGCGGCACGATCAGGATGAACACCGGCGGCGGGGCATCGGCCGGAGGATCCTCACTGCGCCGCAGGCGGTCGAGGGCCGCCTTGCAGCCGAACCCCATGAGGGCCTGCACGACGGCTCGGTGGGTGGACACCGCGCCCTTCGGGTGCCCGGTGGTGCCGGAGGTGTAGAGGATGGTGGCGTCGTGGTCGGGCGTGACGTCGACCTCGGGCATGGACGCTCCGAGCCGTCGCAGCTCCTCCCACCGGTCCACGCCGACGGGCAGGTCGCCGAGGGCGCGCACGGCGAGGATCCGGCAGCCGAGGCGCTCGGCGCTGGCGTGGCCTACCTGCGCCCGCTCGATGTCGGCGATGAGCACGGTGGCCCCGCAGTCCTCAAGGGCGTAGTCGAGCTCGTCCTCGGTCCACCACGCATTGAGCGAGACGGACACTGCACCGATCGACGTGATGGCCGCGAAGCTGATCACCCACTCGGGGTAGTTGCGCATCCCGACGGCCACCCTGTCTCCCGGCGCTATGCCGTAGCGCTCGACGAGCAGCGAGGCCAACGCATCGATGTGGGTGATCACCTCGGCGAAGCTCCAGCGCTCGTCTTCGTAGACGAGGAAGGTCTCGTCCCCCTGATCCCGGGCGGTGGCGAAGATCTCGCGCAGGCTGCGGGGCGCGTGCTTGAACGCCTTCACCCGCACTCCGCCCACGTCGATGGTCTCGATCTCGAACCGCTCGCCGGGCCCCGTGACCGCGGCAGCGGCCTCCTCATAGGTCAGCACGGCGCCCTTGCTACTCGTCAGCGAAGGTCGAAGGCGAGGTCGAAGCGCCGTACGGCCCCCGCGAAGATGTTCGGCTCGATGTCGGGCGGCGTGACGATCCGTAGGTTCGTCCAGCGCTGCGTGAGGCTGGCGAAGAGCAGGCGGAGCTCTAGGCGGGCCAAGTTCGCCCCGACGCAGAAGTGGGTGCCCTGCCCGAAGGCGAGGTGGGGGTTCGGGTCCCGGCGGATGTCGAAGCGGAACGGGTCCTCGAAGACGTCCTCGTCGCGGTTGGCGGACGGGTAAGCGAGGAGCACGCGGTCGCCGGCGTGCACGGGTTGGTCGCCGATGTGGTCGTCGATGAGGACCCTTCGGAACATGTTGTTGAGCGGGGTCACCCATCGGATGACCTCCTCGACGAGGCCGTTGACGAGCACCGGGTCGGTGCCGGCGGCGTCCCACTGGTCGGGGTGCTCGGCGAGGATCGCCAGGCCCCGAGCGATGGCGGTGCGGGTGGTCTCGGCTCCCCCGGCGATGAACAGCCCGGTCTCGTGCATCATCGTGAGCGGGTCCATGTCGGCAACGGCCCAGGCCGAGATGAGGTCGTGCGCGGGGCAGCCTTTGCGTTCGGCGGCGACGTCCTCGAGGAGGGGGTTGAACTCCATGATGGCGCTCATCACACCCATCAGCGCGTCCTGGTCGAAGCCGATGGCATCCGTGCGCATGAGGCGCTCGGACCACGACTTGATGTCCTCCCAGCGGTCCTCCGGGAAGCCGAGGAGGTCGGCGGTGAGACGGGACGGGAGCTGGCCGGCCAGGTCGTGGACGACCTCGAGCTGGCCCCGATCGGCGACGGCGCCGATCAGCTCGTCGATCCGGGACTGGAGAAAGGCTTCGTCCTGCTGCACCGCCCGGGGGGTGAACCGCCGGCTGACGAGGCGCCGCTGCGCCAGGTGCTCGGGGTCGTCCAGGGCGATCATGTTCGACTCCTCCATCCCGATGTTGGCCCGGTAGGAGCCTCGAGAGGAGAAGACGTTGCTGCGGCGCTCGACGTCTACGAGGTCGGCATGGCGCGTCACCGCCCACATGCCGTTGGCATCCCGGTAGACGGGCTCCTCGCGTCGGGCCCAGGTGAAGAACTCGTGGACCCGGTCGAGGTCGACCCACCACTCGGGGTCGAGGAGGTTGGCCGTGCGCGGATCGGTCGCGGTCATGGGCCGGAACGTACTGCCCCAAGAGGGGATGGGCGGACAGGTCACCCTGATACGCCGCAGAGCCCAACGATCGGTGCTGTGCTGTCTGGTCGCCTCGCCTATCGGCTCGGCTCCGAAGGCCAGTCAGAGGGCGTCGATGAGCATGACGATCCCGATCCCGACGACGAGCGTCAGCGCGATGTTCCGCGTCTTCCAAGCCACCAGGGCGGCGACGACACCGGCCAGGAACCGCGGTTGCCACAGGTCGATCGAGCCCTCTGGCCGCAGCAGGGCCGGGATGACGATCGACGCCAACGCCGCGGGGGGGATCTGCCGGAGGAGCCGCTGCACACCGGGCGGCACGTCCGCCAGGCGATGGGCGAACACGAGAAACGACGCGCGCATGGCGTAGGTGCCGATGCCACTCAGGATGATCGCCACCCAGATCCGGCTGGTCACGGAGCCACGCTCGGGTCAGGGGGGAGGGGGGTGTCATCGCGTGCGCCTCGGCGCTCGAGGGTGGCCTCGGCGACGGCACCGGCGCCGATGCCGAGGAGAGCGCCGAAGAGCACGCTGAGGTGGCCGGCCCCGGCCTCATCGGCGAGGAGAGCGACGAGGCCGCCGACGATGGCGGCCACCGCCGCCGGACGGGAGGTGATGGCCGGCACGAGGAGCACGAGGAACACCAGTGGGACGGCGAAGTCGAGGGGCAGCGAGTCGGGCACCGCGGAGCCGATGAGGATCCCAACGATGGTGCACACCTGCCAGTTCGCCCACAGCAACACGGCGGCTCCGAAGTAGTAGGGCACCTTGCGATCGAGCCCCGGCGCCGGCGGTCCGCCGCGAGCCTCTTCGTTGGCCTCGTTGGTCCAGCGGGTGATGGAGACCGCATAGGCCTGATCAGTGAGCAGGTAGCCCATGAGCAGGCGGCGGCGCAGTGGCACCTCGGCGAGATGGGGCGCCAGCGACGCCGAGTAGAGCAGCAGCCGCAGGTTGATCGTGCAGGCCGCGATCACCGCCACCAGGGCCGAGCCGCCGTCGGCCAGCGCGTCGGCGGCGGCCAGCTGTGACGCCCCGGCGAACACGATGGTCGAGAGGCCGATCGACGTGCCCCCGCCCAGCCCTGTGGTGGCGGGGGTGGCCCCGGCCACCAGCCCGAACGGGATGACGCCCACGAGCATCGGGGCCACCGCCTTGGCGCCCGCCACCAGCTCGGCGCGGGCGGTCGAGGTTGGCACCGCAGCATCATGCCGTGCCATCCGCCACTTCCCACGTGAGTTGCGAGCGCACCGTCGTACGCTGGCAGTTCGTGCTCCCGTCGACTTCGCTCTCCGCGCCCGAGGCGCCCCTGAAGCCGTTGTTGCGCGGGTGGCTGCACCTCGTGTGCTTCTTCCTGGCCATCCCGGCGGGGGTCATCGTGGTGGTGCTGGCCACCGACACGCGCGGGCGGATCGCTTCGCTCGTCTATGCGCTCGGCCTCGTGGCACTGTTCGGAGTAAGCGGCTTCTACCATCGCCTCAACTGGTCAGATGCCCGGCGTCTCTGGATGCAGAAGCTCGACCACGGCACGATCTTCGTGATGATCGCCGGCAGCTACACGCCGGTGTGCCTGCTCGTGCTCGAGGGCTGGCTGGCGTGGACGATGCTCGTGGTCGCGTGGACCGGCGCCGCCCTCGGCTTCGTGCTCGCCTTCACCGGCGGTCGGGCCAGCCGCCGGGCGCGGGGCGCTCTCTACATCACCCTCGGGTGGGCCTCGGTCGCCGCCGTACCGCAGATGTGGAGCCACCTGAGCGCCACGGAGCTGGTGCTGCTCGGCGGCGGCGGTGTGCTCTACACAGTCGGCAGCATCTTCCTGTTCACCCACTGGCCCGATCCGTCGCCGCGGGTGTTCGGCTACCACGAGGTGTGGCACCTCGTGGTGGTGGCCGCGGTGGCCTGTCATTTCGCCGCCATCGTCTCCGTGGTCCACGGCCCCATCTCCGCCTGAGCACCCTCCACCCGTTCTGTGGACGCATTCGTTCGGCATGCGGGCGTGAGCGTCCACAGATCCTGGATTGGCACTGACGTTCCCGGGCCTGCTGCCATGGGCGCTCGTGGACGACACCTTCGCCGATCTCTTCGCAGGGAACGAGCTCTATGCCGCCATCGAGCACGAGGTCGTCGAGTCGGGCGTGGCCCGACGAGGGCTGGCCATCCTCACGTGTATCGACTCCCGGATCGACCCCCTCGCCGTGTTCGGTCTGGAGCCCGGCGACGCCAAGATCCTGCGCAACGCCGGCGCCCGGGTGACCGACGACGTGGTGCGTTCGCTGGCCTTGGCCGTCGCGGCGCTGGGCGTCACTCGGGTGGCGGTCGTCCAGCACACCGACTGCAAGATGACGTCGGCATCGGCGGCGGAGCTCACGAAGGCGGTGGAGGTGGCGACCGGCGTCACCCATCCGGACTTCGAGCCGCTCGCCATCGCCCATCAGGAACAGGTCCTCGCGGACGACGTGGCTGTTCTCCGCGCCAGCCCGCTCATTCCCGCCGGGGTGGCGGTAGGAGGGTTGGTCTACGACCTGCACTCCGGTCGGTTGACCACGATCGTCACGCCCGACGTCAGCTGACGCGCTCCGCGATCAGATCAAGCGGCCGCGCTGCCCGCCGCGCTAAACCTGACGGCATGTCAGATCCAGCGGTGCTCGTGGAGCGCGACGGCCACGTCCTCACCATCACGCTGAACCGACCGGCGAAGCGCAACGCCTTCAACGCCGAGATGCTGTGCCTCCTGTGCGACGCATGGGATCTACTCGACTCGGACCCGGAGCTGCGGGTCGGCATCACGACGGGGGCCGACGGCAACTTCTCCGCCGGCGCCGACCTCGATCGCTTGGTCGGGGCCCTCACTTCGGGGAAGCCGGCCGAGGACGAGTTCGAGGAGCGGATCCGGCAGGACTTCTCGCTCATCTACAAAGGCTTCCTGAAGGACCACTACGTCCAGAAGCCGATCATCGCCGCTGTCGAGGGCTACTGCTACGCCGGCGGAATGGAGATCCTCCAGGCCTTCGACATCCGCGTCGTGGCCGAGAACGCCAAGCTGGCCATCTCGGAGGTGCAACGCGGCCTGTTCCCGATGTCGGCCAGCACCATCCGCCTACCCCGTCAGATCCCGTACACGGTGGCCATGGACATGCTCCTCGTCGGCGACCCCATCACCGGCCAGCGGGCCTACGAGGTGGGCCTGGCCAGCCACCTCACCCGTGCTGGCAAGGCCCTGGAGACCGCAAGGGGTGTGGCCGAACGCATCGCCGCCAACGGCCCCCTGGCGGTCCGCAACATCAAGGCGTCCGTCATGGCCGCCCTCGAGCTCACCGAGGCCGATGCATTCCAGCGCGAGCTGGAGCTGGGCATGGAGGTCATGGCCAGCCACGACGCCAAGGAGGGCCCGAGAGCCTTCCTCGACAAGCGCCCCCCCAACTTCACCGGCACCTGATCCGGCGAACCCCCACCCGATCTGTGTGCTCCCAGCACCGCATGCCGGTTGCGGGCGCACACAGATCTTGAGGTTGGGTCGTCCTAGCTTGAGCGTCGGCGTGCGTTGCCGCCGGCGGGGCGGCCCGGGCGGGCAGCTCCAGCACCTGCGGGTCGTCGGCCGGGCTTGGCGCCGGGGCGACCGGACCGGGCTGGTGCACCGGCTCGGTCCTGACCGTTGCGGGTCGGGGTGGCGGGCTTGGGACGCGGGGTCCACTCGCCCTCCACCGCGCGGGGACTCTCGCCCTTGCGATGGCCGCCCTTGCCGCGGGCGGGCTTCGGGCCGCGCGACCGCTCGGGGCGGTCGGCGGCGCGGGCGCGATCTCGGCGGGACACGCCGTCGAGACTGTCGCCACGATCCAACGGCTTGGGCGGGATGGCACCGAGCACGTCGGCCGCCGTGGCCGCAGTCGCCGCTTCGATCGGCTCTCGGCGACGCAGCTCGCGCTGCATCTTGCGCACGTCCTTCTCCTTCTCGGGGGAGATGAGCGTGATCACGATGCCAGGCTCGCCGGCCCGGCCGGTGCGCCCAGAACGGTGGACGTAGTCCTTGTCCGTGGCCGGCGGGTCGTACTGCAGCACGCAGGCCACGCGGTCGACATGGATGCCGCGGGCGGCGACGTCCGTGGCGACCAGCACGTGCACGTCACCCCTACCGAAGGCGCCCAGGGCCCGCTCCCGCTGGGACTGGCTGCGGTCGCCGTGGATGGCCTCCGAGCGGACGCCCGCCTTGTTCAGCTGCTTCGAGAGGCGCTCGGCGCCGTGCCGGGTGCGGCTGAACACGATGGCCGGCCACGACCGCTCGACGATGGCTGTGGCCACCTGGATCCGGTCGGCGTGGGAGACGGCCCAGAAGCGGTGGGTGACCTCGCCCCGCTGCTCGATCGACACGGCCTCGTGATGGGCTGGGTTCGTCTGGTAGTTGCGGACGAGCACGTCGACGTCGCCGTCGAGGGTGGCCGAGAAGAGCATGGTCTGGCGCTTCGGGTTCGTCTTGTCGAGGAGCTTGCGCACCTCGGGGAGGAAGCCCATGTCGGCCATGCGGTCGGCCTCGTCGATCACGACGATGTTGACGTCGTCGAGGCGCAGCGAACCGCGGTCGAGCAGGTCCTTGAGGCGCCCCGGGGTGGCCACCACGACCTCCACGCCACGGGCGAGCGCCTTCATCTGCGTCCCCATGCCGGCGCCGCCGTAGATGGCCAGCACCGTGGTCTTGGTGCCCCAGCAGAGGGCCTGGAGCTGGTCCTGCACCTGCGAGGCCAGCTCACGGGTGGGCACCAGCACGAGGGCCTTCGGTCGCCGGGGGATGGCCGGCTCGATCCGGGCCAGCACGGGCAGGCCGAAGGCGATGGTCTTGCCGGAGCCGGTGGGGGCCTTGCCGCAGACGTCGCGGCCGGCGAGGGCGTCGGGGAGGGTGGCGGCCTGCACGGGGAACGGCTCGGAGATTCCGAGCTCGTCGAGCCGGGCGCACAGGGCGGTGGGGACGCCGAGATCGGCGAAGGTGGGGGGCATCTGGGGGGGGTCTCCTGCATCGAGGGGGCAGGCACGCGCGCACACTCGAACAAGTGGACCGGCCGGTTGCCGATCTCGTGTCGAGTGCAGCGATTCGTACGCTGCTCCTGGGTGGCAGTCTCAAGCCACAGCTCGACACGGCCCGCCAACAACGTCGTTGGCGCACAGGCACCCTACCGCTATCGCCTCGCGATGCCACCATCGGCGTAGGGTCCGGCGCCATGGAACCGGTGATGGCACGCAAGATGTGGCGGACCCTCGAGCCGTACCACGGGCTCATCTACTTCGCCCCGGAGGCCACGGCCGCCTACGAGGCGCTCGGTGTGATGGGCTTCGATGGCTACTTCGCCTCGCGGGCGGCGCCGATGGGCGCCGTACCGGCTGAGGTGGTGATCGCCACCTTCTTCAACTTCAACCCGGAGATCGTCCACCAGGCCATCCCGAGCGCTTGGTCGGCCGCCACGCCGGCCCAGCTGCTCGACGCGCGCCTTGACGCTGCCGACCAGGCCCTGCGCCGGGCGCTCGGCGACCGGGCCGACGACCCCTCGGTGGGCCGAGCCGCCGAGCTGGCCCGCACCGCCGCCGCGGCGTGCACAGCGGCCGGGCGACCTCTGTACGCCGGTCACGCCAGCCTCCCCTGGCCCGACGAGGCGCACCTCGCGCTGTGGCACGCCGTCTCCCTGTTGCGGGAGTACCGCGGCGACGGGCACATCGCCTGCCTGGTCGACGCCGGTCTCGACGGCGTCGATGCCCTCGTGGTTCACGCCGCGTCGGGTGAGGTGCCGCGTGCGGCGCTGCAGACGTCGCGTGGCTGGGACGACGCCGCGTGGGAAGCGTCCGTCGCCAAGCTCCAGGCCCTCGGGCTGGTCGCTGGCGAGGGTGACTTCACCGAGGAGGGTGCGGCTCTGCGCCAGCACATCGAGGACCAGACCGACGCGCTGGCTCTCGCACCCTGGACGGCGCTGGGGGAGCAAGGCTGCGACGAGCTCCGTAGCCTGGTGCGGCCGCTCAGCAAGGCGATCGTCGAGAGCGGCACCTTCGGCTTCCGCTAGTTCGGCT
>Ga0136633_1000551_pt1 | contig 28573 bp, 24 predicted proteins | sample AntDrymeUQ832206_2_FD_105494 | JGI IMG/M metagenome (GOLD analysis project Ga0136633, IMG submission 105494) | Polar desert sand microbial communities from Dry Valleys, Antarctica - metaG UQ83 (22.06) | ecosystem: Environmental > Terrestrial > Soil > Desert | place: Antarctica: Dry Valley... | reverse complement strand
TCTCGCCAAGGAGGTTTCGTGCCGGCAGATGATGCGGTGGTCGGGCGGGCTTTGGCGGCTCGGTGAAGGCTATGAGGAGCGCGCGGACGACGCGTCGTTGCCCCATGTCGTCGCCATCGATTATGGGGCGAAGCGCAACATCTATCGCAGCCTCGCCGCGGCCGGGGCCCGGGTGACGGTGCTGCCGGCGACCTCGACCTTTGACGAGGTGATGGCGCACGATCCGGACGGTTTCTTCCTCTCCAACGGGCCGGGCGATCCGGCGGCGACCGGCGAATATGCGGTGCCGGTCATCCGGGCGATGCTGGAGAGCGGCAAGCCCTTGTTCGGCATCTGCCTCGGCCACCAATTGCTCGGGCTCGCGGTGGGCGCGAAGACCTCGAAAATGCACCAGGGCCATCGCGGCGCGAACCACCCAGTCAAGCGCCTCGCCGACGGCCGGGTCGAGATCACCAGCATGAACCACGGCTTCGCGGTCGAGAGCGCCAGCCTGCCCGCCAATGCCCGCGAGAGCCATGTCAGCCTGTTCGATGGCAGCAATTGCGGTTTGGAACTGACCGACCGCCCGGCGTTCAGCGTGCAATATCACCCGGAGGCGAGCCCGGGGCCGCAGGACAGCATGTATCTGTTCGGGAAATTTGTGAAGCGTTTGGAAGAGCGGCAGTGAATTCCTTCGACCAAGCACGACGCGAGATCCTCGCTGCACTCTTTATGGAGTATCATAGAACCACTAACGATATCGCGGGTTTCGATGACCTAAAGGGTCGCTATTCGTTCAAGGTTGCGCGCCTTGATTGGTTTGATCCCATTATCAGTGAAATCGAACATTTGCTCATCGTTGCACGAACGTACGAGGATGTTGCTGCTCGGATCAAACCCCATGGGTACGGCGAATTTCTTCGCGAGCTGCTGCAGCAATTGGACGCCACAAACATCGAAATCAGCTGGCAGAAGGAGGAAATTCTTTCTGACGCAGCCGATTATGGCTGGTTTCCGACGCCGAATGGTTGGAAGTGGTTTCAGTATAATCGCGAAGCGGATAAGGTGGTTACAGGCGCGCCGGCTTCCGATCGGATCGTCCCGCTAGATCACAACCAGTCCGAGCATCGAGCTATAGCGGATGGACTAGTTGAAATTCGTGATGCGATACGAGGCGCGAACGACCTTAACAGCGAAGAGCGAGATCGGCTGACGGCGAGTCTCGGAGCGGCGGAATCGCTGTGGCAAGCCACGCAGCTCAAAGTCATTCAAATCAAGGTTGGAATTATTCTAACTCTCGAAGACGCTGTCAAAGCTCTGGGAGATACGGCCAAAGCTGTCGCTGCAGCTTTGCTGGTCGATACGATCAAGGCCTTTATCAAGACCCGAACGGGCATCGATCTGGACGCTCTTTGATGCCCCGTCGCACCGACATCTCCTCCATCCTCGTCATCGGCGGCGGCCGGGCTCCCTCTCCCCGTGGGGGATCATCGGGTCGGTCATGCCCCCGGCATGACCTGAACCCTGCGGGGCAGGGTTCACCCGATGATGGTTGGGGTGAGGGGGTTCTGAGTCAGAGACTACTCTCCCACGCCGTTCCCCCTCACCCTGCCCTCTCCCCCACGGGGAGAGGGGATTTGGGTGGTTTATTCCGATCTATTTCTCGCGATCAGGAGTTCGTGGCGGATGGCTTCGAGAACGCTGTCGGTGTCCGCGAGGACGTCGTGGTTCCAGAAGCGGATGATGCGGTAGCCGAGCAGCTCGATCACGCGCGTGCGCGGAGCGTCGGCCTCAGGCGTGTGCTGGCCGCCGTCGAGTTCGATGGCGAGGCGGGCGTCGCGGCAGGCGAAATCGGCGACGTGGGGCCCGATCTGAAACTGGCTGACGAATTTGGCGCCTTCGAGCTGGCGGGCGCGAAGGCGGGACCAGACGCGGGCTTCGGCTTCGGTGCGGTCGCGGCGAAGCTTGCGGGCGATCGGCGTCAGTTTCTTTTTTCCCAACGCCGGACCACCTCACCCCAGCCCTCTCCCCGCCGGGGAGAGGGGGTTTTAGCAGATCGTCTCCTCCATGCCTAAGCGCACCGACATCTCCTCCATCCTCATCATCGGCGCCGGCCCGATCGTCATCGGCCAGGCGGCGGAGTTCGATTATTCCGGGTCGCAGGCGGTCAAGGCGCTGAAGGAAGAAGGCTATCGGGTCATCGTCGTCAATTCCAATCCGGCGACGATCATGACTGATCCCGAGATTGCGGACGCGACCTATATCGAGCCGATCACGCCCGAATATGTCGCGAAGATCATCGAGAAGGAGCGGCCGGATGCGGTGCTTCCGACGATGGGTGGGCAGACGGCGCTCAACACCGCGCTGGCGCTTTTCAAGGACGGCACGCTGGAGAAGTACGGCGTGAAGATGATCGGCGCCGACGCCGAGGCGATCGAGAAGGCCGAGGACCGGCTCAAGTTCCGCCAGGCGATGGACAAGATCGGGCTGGAAAGCCCGCGCTCCGCGATCGCCCATTCGCTTGATGACGCCATGACGGCGCTCGCGGAGATCGGCCTGCCGGCGATCATCCGGCCGAGCTTCACCCTAGGCGGCACGGGTGGGGGCATCGCCTATAATCGCGAGGAATTCGAGGACATCGTGCGCGGCGGGCTCGACGCCTCGCCGACCACCGAGGTGCTGATCGAGGAATCGGTGCTGGGGTGGAAGGAATATGAGATGGAGGTCGTGCGCGACCGCGCCGACAATGCGATCATCATCTGCTCGATCGAAAATGTCGATCCGATGGGCATCCACACCGGCGATTCGATCACGGTCGCGCCCGCGCTGACCCTGACCGACAAGGAATATCAGATCATGCGCAATGCAAGCATCGCTTGCCTGCGCGAGATCGGCGTCGAGACAGGCGGCTCCAACGTCCAGTTCGCGGTCAATCCCGCCGACGGACGGCTCGTGGTGATCGAGATGAATCCGCGCGTGTCGCGCTCGTCCGCTTTGGCCTCGAAAGCGACCGGCTTCCCGATCGCCAAGGTCGCGGCCAAGCTGGCGGTGGGCTATACGCTGGATGAGATCCAGAACGACATTACCGGCGTCACGCCCGCGTCGTTCGAACCCACGATCGATTATGTCGTCACCAAGATCCCGCGCTTCGCCTTCGAGAAGTTCAAGGAGAGCGCCGCCGTCCTGTCGACCGCGATGAAGTCGGTCGGCGAGGTGATGGCGATCGGCCGCAAATTCCACGAGAGCCTGCAAAAGGCGCTGCGCGGGCTGGAGACAGGGCTGATCGGGCTGGACGGTTACAAGCCGCTTTATGGCGCCAGCCGCGACGAGATCGAGGCAGCGCTTGCGGTGCCGTCGCCGGACCGTTTGCTGGTCGCGGCGCAGGCGTTGCGCGAGGGCATGAGCGTCGCCGAGATCCATGCGGTGACGAAATATGATCCCTGGTTCCTCGATCGCATCGCGGAGATCATCGCGGCCGAGAACGAAATTTGCGCCGAGGGATTGCCCGGCGATGCGGCGGGCTTGCGGCGACTGAAGGCGATGGGCTTTTCGGACCGGCGGCTGGCCGAGCTCAACCTGAAATCGGCGGGTATCGCCGGCGGTAGCGTGAAGGCGCGGGCGCGGATGCACGGGCTGATCCACGACGCGCTGAAAGGCATGATCGGCGCGACCAGCGAGGACGAGGTGCGGCGGCTGCGCCAGCGGCTCGGCGTGCGGCCGGTGTATAAGCGGATCGACACCTGCGCCGCCGAGTTCGAGGCGAAGACGCCCTATATGTATTCGACCTATGAGGCGCCGAGCTTCGGCGAGCCCGAGAATGAGGCGGCGCCGAGCGACCGGCGCAAGATCGTCATCCTGGGCGGTGGGCCGAACCGGATCGGGCAGGGCATCGAGTTCGATTATTGCTGCGTCCATGCGGCTTACGCCCTGAAGGCGGCCGGCTTCGAGACGGTGATGATCAATTGCAATCCGGAGACGGTGAGCACCGATTACGACACCTCCGACCGGCTCTATTTCGAGCCGCTGACGATCGAGGACGTGCTCGAGATTCTCCATGTCGAGGCGTCGCGGGGCGAGCTGGTCGGCGTCATCGTCCAGTTTGGCGGGCAGACCCCGCTCAAGCTCGCCGCGGCGCTCGAGAAGGAGGGCATTCCGATCCTCGGCACCTCGCCCGACGCGATCGACCTCGCCGAGGACCGCGAGCGTTTCGCGGCCCTGATCGACAAGCTCGGCCTCAAGCAGCCGCGCAATGGCATCGCCCGCAGCCGGGACGAGGCGCTCGCGGTGGCGGAACGGATCGGTTACCCGGTGCTGACCCGGCCGTCTTATGTGCTCGGCGGGCGGGCGATGGAGATCGTCGACGGGCCGGCCCAGCTCGACGATTATATCCACACCGCTGTGCAGGTGTCTGGCGACAGCCCGGTGCTGATCGACCAATATCTGCGCGATGCGATCGAGGTCGATGTCGATGCCATTGCCGACGGCACCGATGTCGTTGTCGCCGGCGTGATGCAGCATATCGAGGAGGCGGGCGTGCACAGCGGCGACAGTGCCTGCTCGCTGCCGCCCTACAGCCTAAGCGCGGAAATCGTCGCCGAGATCGAGCGGCAGACCGCCGTGCTTGCCCGTGCCTTGAGCGTGCGCGGGCTGATGAACGTGCAGTTCGCGGTGAAAGACGGGCTGGTCTATTTGATTGAGGTCAATCCGCGCGCCAGTCGCACCGTGCCCTTCGTCGCCAAGGCGACCGGATCGCCTGTCGCCAAGATCGCGGCGCGGGTGATGGCGGGTGAGATGCTTCGCGACCTGCCGGCGATCCGCCGCGACATGCCTTATATTGCGGTGAAGGAGGCGGTCTTCCCCTTCGCGCGTTTCCCGGGGGTCGATCCCGTCCTCTCACCGGAAATGAAGTCTACAGGCGAAGTCATGGGAATATCGGGTGATTTCCCGACTGCCTTCCTTAAGTCGCAGCAAGGCGGCGGCACCGATCTGCCCGATCGCGGCACGTTGTTCGTGTCGGTCAAGGACAGCGACAAGCCGGCAATCGTCGAGCCGGTGCGGACCCTGATCGGGTTGGGCTTCGACGTCATCGCGACGGGCGGAACCGCCGATTTCCTGGAAAGGCAGGGGATCGCCATCGCGCGGGTCAACAAGGTGGCGCAGGGGCGGCCGCATATCGTCGACCGGATCAAGGACGGCGCGGTCGCGATCGTCTTCAACACCACCGAAGGCTGGCAGAGCCATAAGGACAGCTCGTCGATCCGCGCCTCCTGCGTGGCGCAAAAGGTGCCCTACTTCACCACCGCCGCCTCCAGCGTCGCGGTGGCGCGGGCGATCGAGGCGGCGCGGGCGCGCGGCCTTGAAGTCAGGTCGCTGCAGGACTATTATTCCGGTTCCGACGGATAATTCCTGAACAATCCGCTCTTGATCAGGCGACCCTCCCGAAGGGGCGCGGTGCGAAGTTTTGACGAAAGGCGAAGTGATGGCGACGGTCGACAAGCTGCCGATGCTGGCCGAGGGCTATGAGAAGCTCCAGCAGGACGTGCGCCAGCTGAAGCTCGAACGGCCGTCGATCATCGACGCGATCGAGGAAGCGCGCGCCCATGGCGACCTTTCCGAAAATGCCGAATATCATGCCGCCAAGGAGCGGCAGGGCCAGATCGAGGCGATGATCGGCGACATCGAGGACCGGCTGAGCCGGGCGATGGTGATCGATCCCAGCACCCTTTCGGGCGACAAGGTCGTCTTTGGCGCGACCGTCACTCTGCTCGACGAGAATGACAAGAAGATCAAATATCAGATCGTCGGCGAAACCGAGGCGGACGCCAAGGTCGGCCGGATCAGCTATGCTTCGCCGCTGGGCAAGGCGCTGATCGGCCGCGGCAAGGGCGAGGACGTCGAGTTCGCCGCCCCGTCCGGCGACAAATATTACGAGATCGCCAAGATCGAGTTCATTTGAACGTCGTCGCGATGCGCCCGCCGGACAGCTGGTCGCGCGCGCGGCTGACGCTTGGGATCGTCCTCGTCACCGCCGCGATCTCGCTCGGCCTGGAAATATTCGGGCTCAATTCGAGGGCCGCCTATAATGGCGGCTTCATTTCAGCGCGCCTGACCGGCGGCGTGGAAGGTGCGGTTCCATTCTGGCTGACACCGCTGACCGCAACGCTGATTCATGGCGGGTGGCTGCATTTGGCCTTCAATCTGCTGATCCTGGTGTTTTGCGGTCGCCCGACCGAAAGCGTGCTCGGGCCGGTTGGGATCGCGATCCTCTATCTGCTCGGCGCTTATGCGGCGGCAGGCGCGCAATTCGCGATGGATACTGCCTCGGCAATCCCCATGGTGGGCGCGAGCGGGGCGATCTCCGCCATTCTCGGCGCTTATTCGATCCTGTTCGGGCGCAACAAGGTGAGGGTGCCCAATCCGACGCTGGCGCTCTGGCTCAACGCGCTCTGGCTGATGGCGGCCTGGGTGGCGCTGCAGATCATCGTCGGGCTGACCTTCGCCAGCGGCGGCATCCAGGTCGCGGTCGCCGCCCATGTCGGCGGTTTCGCGGTGGGCGTCGCGCTGGCGAACCCGCTTCTGCTACTGCGCTACCGGAAAGCCTGAGCAGGTCCTCGCTGGCGCGCCGCCGCGGACAGCGATAGGCTGCCCGCACGGGGGGTTGGCCATGCCGTTTCGGGGCGCACACTGGTATTTGCTGTTGCTGGTGCCGCTGATCGGGCTTGCCTTTTGGCCGGGTTATTTCGCCGCTTTCTCAAGTGCGCCGCGCGAGTTGCATATTCACGGCGCCACCGCCTCGCTCTGGATCGCCCTGCTTGTGACGCAGAGCTGGAGCATCCATCACCGACGGGCCGCGCTTCATCGCGCGATTGGGGCGTCATCCTTCGTGCTGTTTCCACTCTTCGTGATGGGCGGCGTGTTGGTCATCCGGAGCATGGCGGTCAAATATACCTCGGGGCTCGATCCCTTCTATGCCGTCAACGGCCCGCAGCTCGCGGCGATCGACACTCTGGCGACGGTGAGCATCCTGATCCTCGTTCATCAGGCGATGCGCTATCGCCGCGACGTTCACCGTCACGCCGCCGCCATGTTGGGCACGGTCCTGTTCCTGCTCGGCCCTATCCTCGCCCGCTTCCTGGCGTTCCTGCCGCCATTCGCGATCACCGGGCCGGAGGACTTCGCCGGGTTCGGAGTCAACGTCCATCTCTCGCACCTGATCGGCGCTGGAGTCGCCGTTGCCATGGCCGTGCGGCACCCGAGAAGCCGGCAGCCGCTGCTCATCCTCGCCGGCCTCGTGCTGCTGCAAAGCCTCGCCTTCGAGCTGGGACGAACGGCAGCATGGCGGCAGCTCGTCTCGGCAATCGCGGACGTGCCGCCGATGTTGCTCGCTTCAGCTGGCTTCGGACTTGGATTGGCCGCTCTTTGGACGGGCTGGCGGATGGTCCCGCCGCGCCGCCCGCCGATGGTAGCCTGATCGCGTTTAGGAGCCGGCCTCGGGCTGGAGCAGGCGGTGCAGGTGCACCACGACATATTTCATCTCGGCGTCATCGACGGTGCGCTGCGCCTTGCCGCGCCAGGCGTCCACGGCGCTGGCATAATCGGGATAGAAGCCCACCACCTCGACCGTATCGAGATCGAAATCGAGGCCGCGCGGATCTTCCACGCGGCCGCCGAACACCAGATGCAATTTACTCATGCCGCGCTCTCAACAGGGTCGGAGGCGTCCCGTCAATCCTTCGCGCCGACCGCTTCGGCAACGGCGCTGCCAACCTTGGTGACGGCCTTGCCGGCGAGGCTGTCGATCCGTTCACGGCCGGCGTCGATGCCTTTCTGCGCTGCCTCGCGCGCCGCGGCATTCAGCTTGCGCCCGGTCGCGCCGAGCAATTGCGCCTCGCGGCGGGTCGCGGGGACAAGGAAGCCCAGCACCGCGCCGACTGCGAGGCCGCCGATCACCGCGCCGAGCGGATAGACCGCCATCTGATCGGTCACCTGACGCGCGGTTTCGCGGGTGCGGCCGCGGGCCGCCTCATAAGCCGAGAGGGTGCGCTCACGGGCGCTGCTCAGGGCATCGGACGCGCGGCCCCGGTTCGTGCTCTCGCTTTCGGTCTCATTGGTCTGCCTGTCCGCCATCTTACGCTCCTTCGTTACATCAAGCCTCGGCTTGTTCCGTTTCTCTCAACTCCGGGTCGCCCTCTTCGATCCCGTCTTCGTCGCCGGAAATGAGCCCGCTCACCGCACGTTTGATCGGGGCGCGGGCGAGGAAGAGGGCGAGGGCGCCGAGCGCCAGCGACACCGCCGCCGGCCGTTTCTTGACTGCTTCAAGCGCGCCATCGGCAATGTCGGCGCTCTTGTCCTTGACCCCGTCCCAGGCCTCACCGGCCAGATTGGCGGGCCGCAGCCGCTGCTGAACCGCGCCCAACGTCCCGTCGAAGCGGGCCTTCGCCAACGCCGCGTCGCGCTTGGCGCGCTCGACCGCATCGAGGCTCATTGCAGGCGCGACCCGCGCTCGATCGCCGCCGCCTCGGGTGCGTCACGGCCGAGCCCGCGCATGCCCGCCCAGCCATAATGGGCCAGCGCATAGCCGGCCAAAGCAAGCGGCACGAACACGGCGAGGCCGGCGAGGAGCGGGCCGATCTTCAGCGACAGCGCGATCATCGCCCCGATCGTCAGTGCGCTCATCGCCGCGATCAGCAGGAACCAGCCGATCGCCAGCATGACCACCGCGCGGCGGGCGCGAAGCGCGCGATATTCGACGATCGCGCGATAGAGATTGAACTCGGCCTTGGCATAGTCGCGGCCGTCCTCAACAAGCCGCCCGACCAGATCGCCGATCGTCTCGTCGTCTTCGATCGGCCGCCCCTCGCTCAAGGATCAGGCCTCGTCGCGCTTCGGCCGGCTGCCGCCCGAGCGCCCGCCCGAACGTCCGGTGGTGTCGTCCATGCCGGTGCGCACGATGCGAATGAGAGCAAAGCCGATCACCGCGGCGGCGGCGATCGCGATGGCCGGGCTCTTGCGGACGATTTCCTTGCCGTCGTCGAGCAGTTCATCCACCGTCTTGCCGCGCACGCGCTCGGAAAAGTTCGAAACGGCGCCTGCCGCGCGATGGGCATAGCCGCCATAATCCTCGCCCAGCCGCTCGTCGATCGACTTGGCCGCGTCGGTGATCACCGCGCTGAAATCATCAAGGAGCCCGGTCGCGCGGCCCTTGCCGTCATCGGCATAAGCGCGGAACTTCTCGCCCGCCTGGCCGCGCAAGGTCGAAACCTGGTCGCGCACCGTGGTGACGAGCCGGTCGGTCGCCTCGCGCGTCGCATTGCCGTTGCCGCCCGTGGCGACGAAGCCGCCGCTGTTCGGCGTTCCGTCCGCGGCCGCGCCGCTGACGATCTGGTCGGTGCCTTCGGGAAGCTCGGGATTGCGGGGGGCCATGGTCATCTCCATCATATCATTTGCGAAACACAGAGGCGAAACACCTGCCGGCCGCTTCTCGTTCCGATCAATAGGCCGGAAAGTTGCGTGGCCGCGATCCACCCGATAATCGGCCCTTGCGCCGTATATAAGCGGACAGCCCCCATTCGATAAGAGGCCGAAACGAAATGACCGCGATCGTCCACCTCCATGCCCGCCAGATCCTCGACAGCCGCGGCAACCCGACGGTCGAGGTCGAGGCCAGCCTGGAGGACGGCTCGTTCGGCCGCGCCGCCGTTCCCTCCGGCGCCTCCACCGGCGCGCACGAGGCGGTCGAGAAGCGCGACGGCGACAAGAGGCGCTGGCTCGGCAAGGGCGTGGGTGAGGCGGTCGATGCGGTGAATGGAGAGATCGCCGATGCCTTGCTCGGGCTGGAGGCGGAGGACCAAAGCGAGATCGACGCCGCCTTGATCGCGCTCGACGGGACGGAGAACAAGGCCCGGCTCGGCGCCAATGCCATCCTCGGCGTCAGCCTCGCCGTGGCCAAGGCGGCGGCCGATGCGCGCGGGCTGCCGCTCTATCGCTATGTCGGGGGGCTTTCGGCGAACCTGCTGCCGGTGCCGATGATGAACATCCTGAATGGCGGCGCCCATGCCGACAATGTGATCGATTTCCAGGAATTCATGGTGATGCCGGTCGGCGCGGAGAGCTTCTCGGAAGCTTTGCGTTGCGGCGCGGAGATTTTCCATACGCTGAAGAAGGCGCTGCACGACGCCGGTCTCGCTACTGCGGTGGGGGACGAAGGCGGCTTCGCGCCCAACCTCGCCTCGGCCCGCGACGTGCTCGATTTCATCATGCGTTCGGTCGAGGCGGCGGGTTACCGGCCGGGCGATGACGTCGTGCTCGCGCTCGATTGCGCCGCGACCGAATATTTCAAAGATGGCGCCTATCATATGGAAGGCGAGGGGCGGACGCTCTCGCCCGACGAGATGGTCGGATATCTCGCCGATCTCGCCCGCGATTACCCGATCCGCTCGATCGAGGACGGCATGGCCGAAGACGATCTCGCCGGCTGGAAGGGTCTTACGGAGCGGCTCGGCGCGACGATCCAGCTTGTCGGCGACGACCTGTTCGTCACCAATCCGAAGCGGTTGCGCATGGGCGTCGAGCAGGGTCTAGCCAATTCGATCCTGATCAAGGTCAATCAGATCGGCACGCTGACCGAGACGCTGGAGGCGGTCGAGATCGCCCACCGCGCCGGTTACACGTCGGTGATGTCGCACCGTTCCGGCGAGACCGAGGACGCCACCATCGCCGACCTCGCCGTCGCCTGCCGGTGCGGCCAGATCAAGACGGGCAGCCTCGCCCGCTCCGACCGGCTGGCGAAATACAACCAGCTGCTGCGCATCGAGGAGGAGCTTGGCGACGCGGCGGTCTATCCGGGGCGGGCGATCTTTGCGGGCTGACGCGGTATCGATTCGGCTTGTCGGTTTTTTTCGGGATCGGCCTCAAAAGGCTTGATTCGACGGGCCTTTACTGATTCTGTGACGTCAAGATGTCAGTGAAGCGAAACCCCTGGTCCCTGATCCGTCGCGTGGCCTTGCCGGCCGTGGGTTTGCTCATCATCGCCAATTTTCTCGGCTATGCGGTGATGGGCGATAATGGTGTGATGTCGTGGGGTGATTATCGCCGCGCCAAGACGGAGCGCGCGACGATTCTCGCCCAGCTCGAGCAGGAACGGGCTCAGCTCCGGCACCGCGCCCGCTTGCTCGATCCGAACCATGCCGATCCCGATCTCGCCGACGAGCTGGTCCGCCGCGACCTCGGCCTGGTCCGTCCCGACGAAGTGATCATCGACATGGGTGATGCGGCAACCACGCAGCCGGCGGCGGCGCGGCGGTAGCTTTGTTCCCCGGCCCTTCGACTGCCTGCAGGGCAGGCGCTCAGGATTAACTTCGGCCGGGGTCCAGGCCAAGACGACGTCTTGGGCTCTTCCTATTTTGCGGTGGCGTCGTTCAGGCTAAGCTTCGCTCCTGGACCCCGGCCTTCGCCGGGGAACGCCCCCGTTGCGCCCTCCTGACTTTGCCGCCATAGAGCCGCGAGCCAATCGACAGCGAAACGAGAGGATCCGCGTGGCCAAATCCGCTTCGTCCGCCCGCGCCCCGGCCAAGGCCAAAGCCAAAGCCAAAGCCAAAGCCAAAGCGGTTGCACCGCCCGCCAAGCCCAATCGCGAGCGCCCGCCCGAGCCGAAGCGTTACAAGGCGGGCAAGGACGAGCTGCTCGATTTCTACAAGCAGATGCTGCTCATCCGCCGCTTCGAGGAGCGCGCCGGGCAGCTTTACGGGCTCGGCCTGATCGGCGGCTTCTGCCATCTCTATATCGGCCAGGAAGCGGTCGCGGTCGGGCTGCAATCGGCGCTGGAGGTCGGCAAGGACAGCGTCATCACCGGCTATCGCGACCATGGCCACATGCTCGCTTACGGCATCGATCCGAAGGTGATCATGGCCGAGCTGACCGGGCGCGCGGCGGGGATCAGCCGCGGCAAGGGCGGCTCGATGCACATGTTCTCGACCGAGCATAAATTCTATGGCGGCCACGGCATTGTCGGCGCGCAGGTCAGCCTCGGTACCGGCCTCGCCTTCGGCCACAAATATTCCGGCGATGGCGGCGTGTGCATGGCCTATTTCGGCGACGGCGCCTCCAATCAGGGCCAGGTCTATGAGAGCTTCAACATGGCCGAGCTGTGGAAGCTGCCGATCATCTTCGTGATCGAGAATAATCAGTACGCGATGGGCACCAGCGTCAACCGGTCTTCGGCCGAGGACCAGCTCTACAAGCGGGGCGAGAGCTTCCGCATTCCCGGCATCCAGGTCGACGGCATGGACGTCCTCGCCGTGCGCGGCGCGGCGGAGACGGCGGTGGAATGGGTCCGGGGCGGCAAGGGGCCGGTGCTGCTCGAATTGAAGACCTATCGTTACCGTGGCCATTCGATGTCGGACCCGGCGAAATATCGATCGCGCGAGGAAGTGCAGGCGGTGCGCGAGAAATCGGACCCGATCGAGGCGGCGAAGCGCGAGCTCGAAGCGCTGGGCGCGACCGGCGACGAGCTGAAAGTGATCGATACCGAGATCAAGAAGATCGTGGTCGAGGCGGCGGACTTCGCCGAGCAGGCGCCCGAGCCCGAGCCAAGCGAGCTTTACACCGACGTACTGGTGGGGAGCTATTGATGCCGATCGAGCTGAAAATGCCCGCGCTTTCCCCGACGATGGAGGAAGGCACGCTCGCCAAATGGCTGGTGAAAGAGGGCGATAGCGTCGCTTCCGGGGACATCCTCGCCGAGATCGAGACCGACAAGGCGACGATGGAGTTCGAGGCGGTCGACGAAGGCGTAATCGCGAAAATCCTGGTGGCTGAAGGCACAGACGAGGTGAAGGTCGGCACCGTGATCGCGCTGATCGCGGGTGAGGGCGACGCGTCTGCTCCGGCCGAGGCTCCTGCCGCCGAGCAGGAGGCGGAGGAATCGGAGGCGGCCGCGCCCGCCAAGGCCGAGAGCGGTACGGCTCAGCTGGTGAAGCCCGCGGCGCGCGCCGACGTTGCCGATCCGGACGTGCCGGCCGGCACCGAGATGGTCAAGACCACGGTGCGCGAGGCGCTGCGTGACGCGATGGCAGAGGAGATGCGCCGCGATCCGCGCATCTTCGTGATGGGCGAGGAGGTCGCCGAATATCAGGGCGCCTATAAGGTGACGCAGGGGCTGCTCGACGAATTCGGCGACAAGCGCGTGATCGACACGCCGATCACCGAATATGGCTTTGCCGGCGTCGGCACCGGCGCGGCGATGGGCGGGCTGAAGCCGATCATCGAGTTCATGACTTTCAACTTCGCGATGCAAGCCATTGATCATGTTATCAATAGCGCCGCGAAGACCAATTATATGTCCGGCGGCCAGATGCGCTGCCCGATCGTTTTCCGTGGCCCCAATGGCGCCGCGTCCCGGGTCGGGGCGCAGCACAGCCAGAATTACGGGCCCTGGTACGCGGCCGTCCCCGGCCTGATCGTCATCGCGCCATATTCGGCGGCGGACGCGAAAGGGCTGCTCAAAGCTGCGATCCGATCTGAAGATCCGGTTGTATTCCTCGAAAATGAATTGCTTTATGGGCAGAGCTTCGATGTGCCGAAGCTGGACGACCATGTTCTGCCGATCGGCAAGGCGCGGGTCGCGCGCGAGGGCAAGGACGTCACGCTGGTGACATATTCGATCGGCGTCGGCGTTGCGCTGGAGGCGGCGGAGACCCTGGCCGGCGAGGGGATCGATGCCGAAGTGATCGATCTGCGCACCCTGCGCCCGCTCGACAAGGCGACGGTGCTCGCCTCCTTGAAGAAGACCAATCGCATGGTCTGCGTGGAGGAAGGCTGGCCGACCTGCTCGATCGCGTCGGAACTGATGGCGGTGGCGATGGAGGAGGGCTTTGACGATCTCGACGCGCCGGTGCTGCGGGTCGCCAATGAGGATGTGCCGCTTCCTTATGCGGCGAATCTCGAGAAGCTGGCGTTGATCAAGGTCGAGGATGTCGTCGCGGCGGCGAAGAAGGTTTGCTACCGCTGACCGTCGACCTCGACGCCGACCGTCGTCTCGCGCTCGCCTATGTACCCGCCGCCGCACGCCCCGCTCTGGAGAGCTTGTGGCGTCTTGACGTCACTTTCGGGGCTGTCCTCGCGACGGGCCGCGACGCGATGATTAGGCGCATCCGGCTGGCCTGGTGGCGCGAGGCGCTTGAGCGCCTCGACCATGCGGCGCCGCCCGCCGAGCCGGTCCTGCAGGCGCTGGCCGAGCATGTTCTTCCGGCTGGCATCACCGGTGGCGAGCTGGCCGCGATGGAGGAGGGCTGGGCGGTGCTGGCCGAGCCGACCGCTCTGTCATCGGAGACACTCGATGTCTTCGCGCGGGAGCGGGGGGAGCGCCTCTTTCGCCTGTCGGCCCGACTGCTCGGCGGCGAGGGTCCCGGGGTTGAGGCGGCTGGACGCGCTTGGGCGCTTGTCGATTTCGCACGGCGCGCCAGCGAGCCTGAAGAGCGGAATATGGCCCTTTCAGCAGCCCAAGCGGTCGATTTGCCCCGCCGCTGGCCGTCCGCGCTACGGCCGCTCGGCATGTTGGCAATGCTCGCGCGGCGGGACGCTCAATCTCCATCGCTTGGGCAACCGGGATCGCCCTCGCGAATGGCGAGAATGCTTGCGCATCGCCTGAGCGGACTCTGATACGGTTGCGAAACGGCGCGGCGTTGGTCTAGCTTCTGACTTTAGGGGGTGCGGGTCATGCTGCGATTCTTCGCCGGGGTCGGTTCGGCTCTCTTGCTGGTGCTTGCCGGCTTCTTCATCTGGCAGGGCATCGCGCAGGAGGACGACGAGGACGCCATCCCCGATGCGCCGACCGAGCAAGCCGAAGCCGCGGCCGATTCCGGCGCGCCCGCAACGCCCCCCTCGGCCGACGAACGCACCCGCGAGCAGCGCCGCTTCGACCGCGCCGACCGCGACAATGACGGGCGGGTGACGCTTGAGGAAATGCTCTACCCGCGCCGCCGCCCGTTCCAGCGCCTCGACACCAATGGTGACGGCCGGCTGAGCTTCGAGGAATGGGCGGTCCGCACCCGCACCAAATATAGCGGCGCCGACGCCAATCGCGATGCGGCGCTCAGCCGGGAGGAATATGCCACGACCGCGCCAAGGCGCCGCGCCGGGACGCGGCGGTCAGGAGCGAATTGCCGCTGCTGATCCGTCGGTATCGAGCCATTCCGCCAGCGCTTCGCGGGCGCGGCCCGTATAGAGCTGCTTGCGACTGGCCTTCTTCATCCGGCCTTCGATCGGCGGGAAAAGGCCGAAATTGACGTTCATCGGCTGGTAGCTCGCCGCGTCCGCGCCGCCGGTAATGTGACCGAGCAGGGCGCCGAGCGCGGTGGTCTGCGGTGGCGGAGCCAGCGTCTCACCCGCCAGCTCGGCTGCGGCGAAGCGACCGGCGAGCAGCCCGATCGCGGCCGATTCGACATAGCCCTCACAGCCGGTGATCTGCCCGGCGAAGCGGATGTGCGGCGCCGATTTCAGCCGCAAGGTCGCATCAAGCAGCGAAGGCGAGTTGATAAAGGTGTTGCGGTGCAGCCCACCGAGTCGCGCGAACTCGGCCCGCTCGAGGCCCGGAATGGTGCGGAAGAGTTCAACCTGCGCCCCATGTTTCAGCTTGGTCTGGAAGCCGACCATGTTCCAGAGCGTACCGAGCGCATTGTCCTGGCGGAGCTGCACGACCGCATAGGGCCAGCGCCCGGTCTTCGGATTGTCGAGCCCGACCGGCTTCATCGGCCCGAAGCGGAGCGTGTCCTCGCCCCGCGCGGCCATCACCTCGATCGGCATGCAGCCCTCGAAATAGGGCGTGTTCGTTTCCCACTCTTTGAACTCGGTCTTCTCGCCGTCGAGCAGGCCCCGATGGAAGGCGAGATATTGCTCCCTCGTCATCGGGCAGTTGATATAATCCTTGGTGTCGCCCTTGTCCCAGCGGCTCGCCATCCAGCAGATGTCCATATCGATCGAGTCGCGATGGACGATCGGCGCGATCGCGTCGAAGAAAGCGAGCGCGTCCGCTCCCGTCGCCGCGCCGACCGACTCCGCCAGCCGCGCCGCCGTGAGCGGCCCGGTGGCAACGATAGTGAGGCCGGAGGCGGGGAGGGCGTCCACGCGCTCGCGGACGATCTCGATATTGGGGTGCGCCGCCAGCCGCTCCGTCACAGCCGCGGAAAAGCCGTCGCGATCGACCGCCAGCGCCGATCCGGCGGGCACCTTGTGCGCATCGCCCGCCGTCATGATGATCGAGCCGAGCGTGCGCATTTCGGCGTGCAGGAGCCCGACCGCATTATTTTCGGCATCGTCGGAGCGGAAGCTGTTCGAGCAGACCAGTTCCGCGAGACCGTCGGTGTGATGCGCCGCCGTCATCTCGCCGGAGCCGCGCATCTCGGAGAGGCGCACCTTCACCCCTGCCTCGGCCAGCTGCCACGCCGCTTCCGATCCGGCGAGCCCGCCGCCGATGATATGGACCTTCCCGCTCATTGGCGGGTTCGATAGTCTCGAAGTGGCGCAGGAGGAAGGCCATGCTCGATCATGTCGGCTTCGCGGTGGCGGATGCGGAGGTATCCCGACGGTTCTACGAGGCGGCGCTGGCGCCGCTCGGCCTCAGCCTGATCATGACCGTGCCGGCAGAGGAGAATGGCAGCGGCGGGACGGCACATGGCTTCGGGGCCGCGGGCAATCCCTACTTCTGGATCGGCGACAATGAGCGGGTGGGAGACGGGACACATGTCGCCTTCACCGCCGAGACGCGCGAGCAGGTCGATGGCTTTTACGAGGCGGCGCTGGCGGCGGGCGGCCGCGATAAAGGCCCCCCGGGGCTTCGGCCGAACTATGGGCCGAATTATTACGCTGCCTTCGTTCTCGATCCGGACGGATTGAACATCGAGGCGGTCTGCCACAAAAGTGTCGATGATGACCGCCAAGCGCATCTTCACCATCGGCTATGAGGGCGCGACCCAGCCCGAGCTGATCGCGGCGCTGCAGGCGGCCGGAGTCGCGCAGGTCATCGACGTCCGCGCCGTGCCGCTCTCGCGCAAGCCGGGCTTTTCGAAGAACATATTGGCCGCCGGACTCAAGGAGGCGGGGATCGGTTATGTCCATCTGAAGGCGCTGGGCACGCCACCAGCCGGACGGGAGGCCGCGCGCAAAGGGCGCATGGCCGAGATGGAGCGCATCTACGCCGAGCAGCTCGAGACGCCCGAGGCCGGGGCGCAGGCCGCGCAGATGGTCGCGCTAGCCGAGGAAACGCCGTCGGCTTTGCTCTGCTTCGAACGCGATCCGGCGCATTGTCATCGCACGCCGCTTCGGGAGGCTGTGATGGCGGAGTGGGAGGCGGTGGACCTCACTCCCTAGTTCTCCGGCGAAGGCCGAAGCCTGGGCCCCGGCCTTCGCCGGGGAACAAGTTAGTCCGCGCCCTCACCCCCGTCGGCGAGATCCTCGCCGATAACTCCATCTTCGGTCGGCGCGATCGTGGCTTCGCCATCGCCCAGATCGACCTCCGCTTCCTCCTCGCTCTCCTCGATCCGCGCGGCGCTGACGACATGCTCGTTGTCGGCGACGTGGAAGAGGCGGACGCCGGCGCTGTTGCGGCCGATGACTCGGGTGTCGCCGACGCTCATCCGGATCAATTTGGCCTGATCGGTGACCAGCATGAGCTGCTCGCCATTATGGGCCGGGAAGCTGGCGACGACGGGGCCATTGCGGGCGAGATTGTCGATATTGGTGATGCCCTGGCCGCCGCGATTGGTGCGGCGATATTCAAAGGCGGAGCTGCGTTTGCCATAGCCGTTGGCGCAGACCGTGAGGATGAACTCCTCGGCCGCCTCGAATTCGGCCATGCGCTCTGGCGATAAAGTCGTCTCGCGCTCGCCTTCCTTCCAGGGTGCGGCGCGGAGATAATCCTCGCGCTCCTGTGGGCTCGCCGCGAAACCGCGCAGCACCGACAGCGAAATCACCTCATCGTCACCGATGAGCCGCGCGCCGCGCACACCGTTCGAATCGCGGCTCTGAAACTCGCGGACATCGGTGGCGGCGAAGCGGATGGCGCGGCCGTTGCGCGTCGCGAGCAGAACGTCGTCCGCTTCCGTCAGCAGCGAGACGGCGATCAGCCGGTCATCCGAGCCTTCGTCGAAGCGCATCGCGATCTTGCCCGATGTGCGGATGTTGGCGAAGGCGTCCATCGAATTGCGCCGCACCGAGCCCTTGGCGGTGGCGAACATGACGTGGAGCTTACCCCATTCCGCTTCGTCCTCCGGCAGTGGGAGCACCGTGGAGATCGTTTCCCCCTCGGCCAGCGGCAGCAGATTGACCATCGGCCGGCCGCGGGCCTGGGGCGCGCCCTCGGGAAGCCGCCAGACCTTGAGCCGGTAGACCTTGCCGTGCGTCGAGAAGAACAGGACCGGCGTGTGAGTCGAGGTCACGAACAATTCGGTGACCGCGTCCTCAGCCTTGGTCCCCATGCCGGCGCGGCCCTTGCCGCCGCGATTCTGGGTGCGGAAGGTCTCGAGCGGGGTGCGCTTGATGTAGCCGCCGAGGGTCACGGTCACGACCATGTCCTCGCGTTCGATCAGATCCTCATCGTCGATCCCATCCCAGGCCGGAGCGATCTCCGTCGTGCGCGGCTTCGCATAGGTCGCGGCGATCGCGTCGAACTCCTCGCGCATCAAGGCATAGAGCTTGACCCGGTCACCGAGGATTTCGAGCAGCGCGCCGATCGAACTGGCGAGTTCGCGCAGCTCGCCGGCAATCTCGTCGCGGCCGAGCGCGGTGAGGCGGTGGAGGCGGAGGTCGAGGATCGCCCGCACCTGCGCCTCTGACAGGCGATAGCCGGCGCCGGTCTGAACCTGCTCGACCGCTTCGACGAGCGCGATATAGGGCGCGATCTCGGCGATCGGCCATTCGCGCGCGATCAAGGCGGCGCGCGCCTCGGCGGGGCTGGCGGACCCGCGGATGATGCGGACCACTTCGTCCATATTGGTCACCGCGATGACCAGGCCGAGCAAGAGGTGCGCCCGCTCGCGCGCCTTGGCGAGCTCGTACTTTGCGCGGCGGGTGATGACCTCTTCGCGGAACTTGACGAAGCTTTCGATGATATCGCGCAGAGTCAAAGTCTCGGGCCGACCGCCGCGGATGGCGAGCATGTTGGCCGGGAAGGAGCTCTGCGCCGGCGTGTGCCGCCAGAGCTGATTCAGGACCACCTCAGGCGTCGCGTCGCGCTTCAGATCGATGACGACGCGGACGCCCTCGCGGTTCGATTCGTCGCGAATGTCGGCGACGCCCTCAATGCGCTTGTCCTTGGCCGCTTCGGCGATCTTCTCGACCAGGCCGTTCTTGCCGACCTGGAAGGGGATGGCGGTGAGCACGATCGAGCGGCGCTCGCCGCGCCCTTCCTCGACGATGTGACGCGAGCGCATGATGATCGAGCCGCGCCCGGTCTGGTAGGCGGAGCGCGCGCCGGCGGAGCCGAGGATCAAGGGCCCAGTCGGGAAATCGGGACCGGGGACATATTCCATCAGCCCTTCGACGGTGATCGCCGGATCGTCCATATAGGCTTTGCAGGCGGCGATGACCTCGCCGAGATTGTGCGGCGGGATGTTGGTCGCCATGCCGACAGCGATGCCGCCGGCGCCGTTGACGAGCAGGTTCGGGAAGCGCGCGGGAAGCACCTGGGGCTCCGAGCGGGAGGCGTCATAATTGGGCGTGAAGTCGACCGTGTCCTTGTCGAGATCGTCGAGCAGGGTCATCGCCACCTTGGCGAGGCGCGCCTCGGTGTACCGCATCGAGGCGGGCGGATCGGGATCCATCGAGCCGAAGTTGCCCTGGCCGTCGATCAGCGGCACCCGCATCGACCAATCCTGGGTCATGCGGGCGAGCGCGTCGTAAATCGCGCTGTCGCCGTGCGGGTGATAATTGCCCATCACGTCGCCGACGATCTTGGCCGATTTGCGGTACGGGCGCCCGGCGACGAAGCCGCCTTCCTGACAGGCGTAGAGGATGCGGCGATGAACCGGTTTCAGGCCGTCGCGCACGTCGGGAAGGGCGCGCGCGACGATCACGCTCATCGCGTAATCGAGATAAGAGGTCTTCATCTCGTCGACGATGGAGATGGGGGAGATGTCGCTCGGGTCGGTGATCGGCGGCAAAGTGGCCAAGGGGAAATCCTGAAGCTGAAAAGGGTCGGGTTCGCCTTTGCGGCGTGCTCAGGATCGTCTAGCCCAAGCAGGGCGCGGACGCCACCCCGCGCGCGCTCGCGCGTGCGCGCGAGGCATGGCTCGATATGGTTGTTTTCGCGGGCTTTTCCCGCCCGTCGCAGTTCAAGGGCGGTTCATTACCCGCCCCCTAGCAACGCCTTTGCGATAGCGTTAGAAGCCTCGGCCGGATCGGTGCCCGCAAACGGTGCCGCGATCGGTGCGACGAGACGAAGGAAAGCCTTGTTCATGACCCCAAAGAAAGCTTTCCTCGCCGCCTTTCTGATGAGTGGCGTCATAGCGGCGCCTGCGATCGCGCAGCCTGCGGCGCCGCCCGCGCTGACCCTCAGCCAGGACGAGCGATCGGCCCTCACCGCCCTGCAGGCCGCCGCGGCGGGAACCGATCGAGCCGCTCAGGATGCGGCCCTGCGCGCGGCGCAGGCCGCTGCGCGTGGCGCGGACGGACGTTACGCCGTCGGCAGCCTGCATTATCAGATCGCCCGCGCGCGCGGCGACGTGCGTGGCATGAGCGAGGCGGCGGACGCGATGATCGCCAGCGGCCAGGCGCAAGGGGCGGAGCTTGCCGCTCTGCTCGCCAATCAGGTCAGCCGCGCCTATAGCGCCAACGATCTGCGCCGCGCCGATGCCTTGTTGACGCGCATGGTGGAGGCGCAGCCCAACAACCCCGTCATTCTTGCCGACGCCGCCCAATTCAAGACCCGGATGGGCGATCGGCCGGCCGCCGTCGCCTTGTTCCAGCGCGCTTTCGCCGCGCAGCGGGCGAGCGGCCGGCCAGCTCCGGAAAGCTGGCACCAGCGGGCGCTCGCAGTCGCTGTCGAAGGGCGGCTCGGGCCGCAGAGCGTGATGCTCGGCCGGGAGCTCGTCGCCGCGTATCCGACCCCGGGCAACTGGCGCGACGCCCTGTTCATCCTGCGCCCGGCGGTGACCGCCGCTCCTGGTGCCGCGGCTGTGTCGGCCGATCCGGGGTTCGACCTCGACATTCGCCGTTTGGCGCGGGCGGCGCAGGGCTTGGCCGGTGAGCGCGACTATCTCGATTATGCGCAGATTGCGACCCGCGCCACCGCGCCGGCCGAGACCAAAGCGGTGCTCGACGAAGGCGTCAGCCGCGGCATGCTCGACGCCAATGAGCCGGTGGTCCGCCAGCAGCTCACGGCCGTCACGCCGCGCGCGGCGCAGGAGCGGGCCGGTCTTGCCGCGGCCCGCACGCGCGCCCTCGCCGCGGCCGATGGGCGCGCGGCGCTCGCGGCGGGCGATGCGCATTTCGGCGCGGGCCAATATCCGCAGGCCGCCGAGCTTTATCGCGCCGCCCTTCTGAAGGGCGGGCAGGACCCCAATTTGCTCAATCTGCGGCTTGGCGCGGCGCTGGGTCTCGCTGGTCAACGGGTGGAGGCTGAAGCTGCGCTCCGCGCGGTGACTGGCGCGCGGGCCGATCTCGCCTCTTACTGGCTCGTCTGGCTGGCCCGTAGCCCCGCCTAAGGCTTTCGCTTTTGATCCGCGCCGTGGCGCGCCTGGAGGATGAAAATGAAGTTTCCGAAGCTCGCATTGGCAATGGCGCTGGCGCTTGGCGGCACGGCCGTGATCTTCACCGGCCCGGCCGACGCCCAGCGCGACAAGGCCAAGCAAAAGGCGGAGACCGGCCCGACCCTGACCCGCGAGGAAAGCGCCGCGATCAATCCGGTGCTTATCGCCAGCCGCGCTACCCCGCCGGACTGGGCGGCTGCCGCGGCCGCGCTGCCTGCGGCGCAGGCAGGAGCGCAATCGCCTTATGCCAGATATGTCGTCGGCCAGCTGCAGCTGGCTATTGGCCGCGGCACGAACAACACCGCGATGCAGACGCAAGCGGTCGATGCGATGATCGCGTCGGGTGGTGCCCCGGCGGCGTCGATGGCGATCCTTTTGGGTGGCCGCGCGACGCTCGCTCTGCAGGCGAGTGACTGGGCCGCGGCCGAGACTGCGCTGACCCGAGTCGTCGAGCTCGCGCCGAACGACATCAACCGGCTGTACCAGCTCGCCGAGGTGAAGATCCGCCTCAACAAGAACAATGAAGCCTTCGCGCTTTACCAAAGGCTCCTGCAGCTCGACGAGGCTGCGGGCCGTACGTCCGCTCAGGAGCATATTCGGCAGGCCTTGGGCCTGGCGGTGGATCAACGCGCGACGAATCTAATCGCGCCGCTCAGCCAGCGACTCGTTCGAGCCTATCCGACGACCGAAAACTGGCGCAGCGCACTCGTCACTTTTCGCTCCGGACTGGGCGATGCCGACGCGCAACTCGCGCTCGACGTGCGCCGGCTCATGAAGGTGGCGCAGGCTTTCCAACGGCAAGGGGACTATCTGGAATTTGTCTCCCGGCTAGACCGCACCGCGCAGTGGGGCGAGGCGCGGGCGGTGCTCGATCAGGGCATCGCGCGCGGCGCGCTGAACCGAACTGACGCTGAGGTGATGCGCATCGGCAATTCACTCAACGCTCGCATTACGGAAGACAGGTCAGCGCTGCCCGCTCTTCGCACGCGCGCCCTTGCGGCGGCGACCGGGCGGGAGGCCCGGATCGCGGGGGACACTTTCTACGGCTACGGTCAATATCCGCAGGCGATCGAACTGTATCGGGCAGCTTCGCAGAAAGGTGGGGAGGACGCAAATCTGCTCAACACTCGCCTCGGCGCCTCGCTCGCCGCCGCTGGCCAGACTGCCGAGGCGCAAGCAGCGTTCCGTGCCGTGACCGGTCCGCGCGCGGCGCTTGCCACTTACTGGCTGCTGTGGCTGGAGCGGCCCGCAACGGCCGCGGCGCCGCCGGCGCCGACTCCACCGGCCCAGCCCACGGGGAACTAGCGGGCAGGGCGGTCTCCGTCCCGAAACGTTACGGCGCGGAATCGCGTCTTTCACACGTGCCGATGACGCTCTAGCCCCGGATCGAACCCGCCCGTTGGCGGGCCCGACCCGGGAGCCGCCATGCGCTTCGACGACATGATCGCCACCGTGCTCGCCGGCTCCGCCGAGCGGCCGCAGGCGCGTGTCGCGCAATGGCGGCAACTGGTTGATCTGCTTGCCCAGCGGCGGGCCGGGGGCGTGCCGGAGACGCGCGCGGCGGCTTTCGCTTTCCTGCGCGCCAGCCGCGACGCAATTCCGGCCGTCATACGCGAGCAATCGGCGCGCTCGCTCGTGGGTTTGGCGGTCGATCCTGAACTCGTCGTCTATTTCGCGGAGGACCGCGCCACCGTCGCCGCGCCCCTGATCCGCTCGGTCCGATTTTCGGGCCAGGACTGGCTCGCCTTGCTGCCCCGTCTGGGGCCGACCGCGCGCGCCCTGCTGCGTCACCGTCGCGACCTGCCGGCGGAAGCCGGGCGCGCTCTGCACGCCTTCGGCGCGAGCGATTTCGTTCTTCATGGCGAGGTCGCGGAACCGGCGGAGACCGCTCCGGCCGGCGGGGAGTCGCAGATCAGGGAACTTGTCGAGCGCATCGAGGCCTATCGCCGCGACCGGGAGGCGCCCGCGCCTGCGGCCGAGGCCGAGCCTGCCGAAAGCTTTCGCTGGGAAGCCGGCGTCGATGGCGTGATCCGCTGGGTCGATGCCGAGGCGCGGGGCGCGGTCGTCGGCGAGAGCATTGCGGCGAGCGCCGAGACCGGGCGTCACGGCGTCGATGGCCAGGCGGCGGGCGCCTATGAGAAAAGGTCGCCGTTCCGCGACGCCCGGCTGCGCGTTGCCGGAGCCGGGGCGTTGGCCGGCGACTGGCGGATTTCGGGCGTGCCCTTCTTCGAGCCGGTGCGGGGCGCCTTCCTCGGCTATCGCGGTTCCGCGCGCCGACCGCGGATCGACGAGACGGCGCATTCTGAGGTCGGGCACGACGGGCTTTTCGGCCCCGATCTGCCACCGGATTCGCTGCGCCAGCTGATCCACGAGCTACGCACGCCCCTGAACGCGATCATGGGCTTCGCCGAGATGATCGAGGGCGAATATCTTGGCCCTGCCGCGCCCGTCTCGCGCGACCAGGCTGGCGATATCGTTGGCCAGGCACGGCGTTTGCTTTCCGCCGTCGACGATCTCGACACCGCCGCGCGCCTCGAAACACACCGACTCGAGCTGAACGAAGGGGTGACGGATGCCGGCGCCCTGCTCGCCCGCCTGCACGATTCCTACGGTCGTGTCGCGCGTCAGCGGGGCGCGGAGATATTGCTCACCATCGCCGCGGATCTGCCGCAGGCGGCGGTCGCGGCGGAGGCGGCGGAGCGCATGTTCGGCCGCGTTCTCGCCGCGACAATTGGCCTCGCCGAAGCGGACGAGAAGCTCCTTGCCGGACTTGAACGCGCGACATTCGAGGGACGGGAAATGCTCGTGCTCTCGCTTGATCGCCCCCGCGCCATCGCCGGGGCAGACGAGCAGGCTTTGCTCGACCCCGGCTATTCGCCGGAGGGAGACTGGCCGGCCGCGCCGGTTCTCGGCCTTGGCTTTGCGCTCCGGCTGGTGCGCAACCTCGCCGAGGCAAGCGGCGGCGCGCTGCTGATCGAGAACGAAGCGGTTCGTCTGCTGCTGCCCGCGCGGATCGAGAGCAGCGAAAGCAAAGCGCTGGGCTAGCTTCGCCTATGGCTGGCCTTGCCGCCCCGATGACGATAGTTCAGGTCCGCGATGGGCCTGTAGCTCAACGGTAGAGCCGGCCGCTCATAACGGCTTGGTTGCAGGTTCGAATCCTGCCGGGCCCACCATCGCTTCGGCACCAAAGAGAAAGGGCGCCGCGACCGAGGTCGCGACGCCCTTTTCAAGCCCGTCTGCCGATCAGAAGCGGATCGTCGCGCCGACCCGATAGGTGCGGTAGCTGAGATCGCCGCGGCCGACGGTGGTGTCGGCCGAGAAATCGAAGCTGACCCGCGGCGTGTCGAAGCGAACGCCCGCGCCGATCTCGGCCCAGTTGCGGTCCGCGTTCGGCAGCAGGAAGTTCACGGCACCGTTGGTGAAACCGGTCGCTGCGAAACCGGCCAGGATGCTCGTGTCCTGATCCATGAATTCATGGACATAGGTCGCGGTCAGGCGGGGCCGGACCCAGCCGTTGATCGAGCCGCCCAGGTCGGCGCCGACGCGGCCCTGGAAGCTCTCATAATCGCCGCCGTCGGTGACCAAAGCGAGGCCGCCGCCGGTTTCGCGCGACTGGCCGAAATCGAGCAGGGTGTAACGGCCGGCTCCGTGCGGGGTCAGCGTCAGACCGCCCAGGTCGAACGTCTTGCCGAGGCCGAGCTCGCCCGACGCCGCGAAGGCATCGTTGCGCCCGTCGAGGGTGAACACCGTGGTGCCGACCGTGACGATACGGCGCGTTTCGGCGCTGAACTCACCGACATTGAGCTGAGCATTGAGGACCAGCCCATTGCCGAGGTCAGAGACGGAATAGAGCGAGCCCTGCGCGAGCGAGCCGTCGGTCGTCTGCCGGCCCAGATCATATTGACCGTCGGTCGCGGCATAATGGACACCGATGCCGACCTGCATGCCTTCCAGCGCTTCAATCTCGATGCCACCGGCGACATACCAGCCTTCGAGATTGTCGCGTCCGCCGAACAGCGACGGCAGGGCATCGGCGCGACCATCGAGATAGCCGGCCGCAAGATAGGCGCTGACATGGTCGGGAAGACCATTGGTCGACTGAACCAGGTTCGACGAGGAACCCATGTCACTCATCGTGCGCATGTCGGAGGTGGTGCCGTTGATGGCCGTCGAGGCCATTTGCACCGGGCGACCGATCATGGTGAGCGTGCCGCCCGCATCGCCGCTGGCGATGAACGCCTGCCGTTCACGATAGAAGCGACCCAGCGCATCGGTGGACATCCTGCCCAGAGACCGCGTCGTCGCTTCGGTGCGCGGCGCCGCCGTCTCGAGGACCGCCTGGACATTGGCGGCCGAAAGAACGTCGAGTTCACCGTAAAGATCGGCGAGCAGCGCATAATTGCCGCGCGCGCGATTGCCGTCGAGCAGGGTCGCATAAGCGACCTGCACCGGCGAAGCCGCATTGACGAAGGTGGCGTAGGGCCGGGCGTCGATTCGGACGTTCACGGCGTTGGCGGTGTAGGTCACAACCGGGAAGAGCACGCCGGCCGAAACGGCGCTGACCGCGTTGAAGGTTCCGGTGCGACCGCCGTCCGCCTGGACGACGGTATAGGTGTTGCCAAAAATCGGCCGGACGATCGGGTTGAGCCCAAGTACCCCGCCAAGATTGATCGTTCCGGTCGAGGTTCCGTTCGGAATGACACGCAAAAGATCGGATACACCGTTGGCGCCCAGGTCGATCGAGGTCTGCGTGCCCGAGGACAGGACGACGTTGCCGGCGATGGTCAGTGTGCCGATCCCCCCGATCGTGCCCGGCGCAATCGAGCCGAGCACGCTGGTCAGGAATGGCGTGGTGACCGTCCCGTTGCCGAGGAGGATGCCGCCGATCAGAGCATAATCCCCGCTCGAACGGAGCGCGCCGTTTACGTTCATCACGCCGTTGGTCTGCGTGATGTCGATGAGGCTGGTCAGTGAACCGGTCGTGTTGACGGTGAGCACGGACGAGGCGCCGGCGATTGCAAAGCGATCGATTGTGACCGCCGAACTCAGCGTGACCGTGCCGGCATTGCGCAGCGTCACGTCATAATAACGGGCCGCAACGCCGGTGGTCCGGACACCGTCGGAATTGTTGGCGACGAAATTGGTCGCGCCCGGAAGGCCGTTGGCGAGCGAGGGTGCCGGCAGCGGTCCATCGCGGAAACCGGGAGCCGCCTGAGGCGATTCGACGGCGCCATCGATCATTCCGGAAGCGGCGCCGCTGATCGCGACATCGCTGGCGCTGCCCAGTGACAGCCGCCCGCCGCTGGCGAGAGTCGTTGCGCTCGTCCCGCCGCCGGCCTGCACAACCGCGGCCTCACCCCCGCCCTCGGCGAGGTTCACGGTCAGCGGCGCCGACGAATCGCCGGTGCCGGTCGGCGTGTTGGGCACGTTGTTGCGTGCAGCGCCCGTCGCCCGGTTTTCGCATTCGTTGGTGGCCGGCGGAGCCGGCGTGTTCAGCGGCGCCTGGAAGCAGACCTCGCCGAATTGCGGCGTCTGTGCGACGAGCGCGCCACCCAGCTCGGTCGGCAGGCCGTTGACCAGCTGGCCGCCCGTCAGCACCTGATAAGCGGGATCGAGCGTGGTGACCCAGGTCGTGGCGTCTTCCCAGTTACGATTGCCGGCGGCGGCCGTGACGTAACGATAGGGATTGTTGGCGACGATCCAGTCCCAATAGAGGAAGAGCGGCTGGTAGAAGCTCTGCGCGCCGTAGCTGCTTTGCGGCTGGCCGGCGAAGAAGGTCGAGCCGCCGGAAAGGACGCCAATCACCACCGGCCGGGCGAAGGCCTGGTCGATGATCAGCGGGCCGCCGGAATCGCCCGGCCCGGTGAGGCCTTCACGGGTCAGTGCATTGTCACGAAAGCCGTTGAAATCGCGCGGGTTGGCGGCGGCCGTGCCGCGCGCGGGATCGTCGAAGTCCGTCCAGTAGAGCAACTGTGGGCGCGACGGCGTACCGGTGGTCCCGAACAGGAAGAGGTTGCGGGCGTTGATCGAGGTCAGCGCCCCCAGCATGTTCTCGGCGACACGGCGGCGGAAATCGGTGCCGGTCGCGCCAGTCGTGCCGTTGCCGTTCTGGCCATAGCCCGCGATCGTCACATGGTAGCCCGTGCCGGTGGCCGGATTGATCGCCGCCGGGCTGGTCAGCGGCGAGAAGAGCAGTATCCATTGCGGGACGTTGGTGGTCGGCGCGTCGAGCGCGGCCATCGCGATGTCCGCCTCGAGGAAGCAGGACGTGGCCGAGGTGCAGGACGCGGGCGCCTGCGAGAGCGGGTTATAGACAACCTGCAGGATATTGTAGAGCGATTGCGCCCGGTTGGTCTGGAACCGGCCCGGACCGGTGCTGCCGCCGGTGAGCCAATTGACCAGCTCGTCCGACTGACCCGGAGCGTTGGCGCGCGTGTTCGTCTCGAACGCCACGGCGATGCCTCTTCCGCCCGAATTGGCGCCATAATCTGTCGCGGCGCGGCTGTTGACGCAATGCGCCGCGAAGATCACGGTGCGCGGATTGATCAGCGAACCGGTGCACAGACCAACGGAACCGCCGCCAGCGTCAGTGACGATCTGGCCGATGCCGGTGACGTTGACGGGGTCGCGGACGGCGGTCGGGGTGAAATTGTTGTTGATCGTGATGCTCGGCGTTTCGGTCACGTTGGCGATGGAGATCGGCGGGGCGAAGGGCACATCGCGCGCATCCACCATCGACAAGGCCGCGCCCGCCTGGGCCGAATCATTAACATCACCGATCGACAGCGTCGAAGTCGACGTCGCCGAATCGCGGACGTTGTTGATGGACAGAGGGCCGCTCTGAGCGTTGGCGC
>Ga0136633_1000550_pt1 | contig 28597 bp, 23 predicted proteins | sample AntDrymeUQ832206_2_FD_105494 | JGI IMG/M metagenome (GOLD analysis project Ga0136633, IMG submission 105494) | Polar desert sand microbial communities from Dry Valleys, Antarctica - metaG UQ83 (22.06) | ecosystem: Environmental > Terrestrial > Soil > Desert | place: Antarctica: Dry Valley... | reverse complement strand
GACTCAGCACGACGGCGATGTCGCGCGTCCACAGGGAGACCGAGCTGCGGGACACGCCGAGCTCCCCGGCGATGTCGGGCATGGTCCACCCGAGAGCCCGCAACCGGCGCGCCTCCGACCGCTCGTCGACCTTCCCACGGTATCCCACGCCACGACGTTATACGAACAAACGTTCGGTAGTCAACCACTCGTCAAGAGGGTAGAGACGGACCATGAGATTCCGATTGGGACTGGTGACGGGACTGGCGACGGGGTACTACCTGGGGGCACGCGCCGGGCGGCAGCGGTATGACCAGATCAACCGGTCGCTCGGGAAGCTGCGCCGCTCCGAAGCGTTCGAGCAGGCCACCGAGATGGCCAGGACAGTGGTCGAGGACGGCCTGGAAAAGGCCAAGGACACGGTCGACCAGCTGGTCGGCGACAAGGCCACCGAGGGCGACCAGCCGGCCACCGGCACCACCAACTCCGTCACCAACGGCCACGGCGCACAGTCCGAGACCTTCACCGAAACCACGACCGCCGCCGGCATCATCCTCCCCACGGACCCGTCGGCGGGGAGCGGCTACTCCTCGTCGAGGTAGTCCCGCAGCTTCTGGCTGCGGATGGGGTGGCGGAGCTTGGCGAGGGTCTTGGCCTCGATCTGGCGGATCCGCTCGCGGGTCACACCGAACTCCTTGCCCACTTCCTCCAGCGTCCGGATCTGGCCGTCGTCGAGGCCGAAGCGGAGGCGGACGACCGCCCGCTCGCGGTCGGTGAGCTCCTCGAGCGCCTCTCCCACCGCCTCGGACAGCAGGGCGCGGGTGGCCGCATCGGCCGGGGCGATGGCCTGCTGGTCCTCGATGAAGTCACCCAGGTGGCTGTCGTCCTCGGAGCCCACGGGGGTCTCGAGCGACACCGGCTCCTGGGCGATCCGTTGGATCTCCCGGACCCGGGCCGGTGCCATCCCGACCTTTTCCGCCACCTCCTCCACGGTGGGCTCGCGCCCGATCTCCTGCAGCAGGAGCCGCTGCATCCGCAGCACCGTGTTGATCGTCTCGACCATGTGGACGGGGATGCGGATGGTGCGAGCCTGGTCGGCAATGGCCCGGGTGATGGCCTGGCGGATCCACCACGTGGCGTAGGTCGAGAACTTGAAGCCCTTGGTGTAGTCGAACTTCTCGACCGCCCGGATGAGGCCCAGGTTGCCCTCCTGGATGAGGTCGAGGAACAGCAGCCCCCGGCCCATGTAGCGCTTGGCGATGGACACGACCAGGCGCAGGTTGGCCTCTATCAGCTGCTTCTTGGCCTGGAATCCGTCGGCCACCAGCCGCTCGAGGGGCTGGCACTCGTGCTCGGGGATCGCGACCCCGGGGCCGTAGCTGTCCTCGAGCTCGGCGATCTGGTTGACGGCCTTCAGCCCGGCCTCGATCCGCTTGGCCAGCGCAACCTCCTGGGCGCCGCTCAACAGGCTGACCTTGCCGATCTCCTTCAGGTAGGTCCGGACGGGGTCAGACGAACCGCCCCGCCCGCTGTCGGCCCGCCCCCCACCGTCGTCGACCACGTCGGGCGTCCGGCGGGGGGCGCGGGTGGGTGCCGCGGCCGGCGGGGCGGGCGAAGCGGGTTCCGGGGCAGCCGGCGGGTCGGACAGGGTGAAGGTGCGGGCCGCCGTCGCCGGCGGGGCTGGAGGCTCCACGGGCACCACGAGGACATCGCCGTTGAGCTCAACCTCGCCCTCGTCGAGGTGGATGCCTTCGTCGGACAGGCGCTGGCGGACCCCGTCGATCAGGTCCTCGCTGAGCTCGACGTGCTTGAGAACGGCCATGACGTCGTCGACGCTGAGTGCCCGCCGCGCCCGGCCTTGGGCCAGCAGTCGGGTGAACTCTTCCGCTGACACTCCCGCCGGCGGCGTGAGCGCGTTGTTGCTTTGGCTCATGCTCCCACCTCGAAACGGTCGACGAGCCAGCGTACCAACCTGCCCGTGGCCTCGACGCCCGTCGGCGCTTCCCGGACCTCGGCGATGGTCACCTTGAGCCAGCCGACGTCCTCCGTCAGCGTTCCGGACCGCCGGGCCTCGGCCTCGAGCTCGGCGATCACCCGCTTCGCGGCCTCCTCGGCCAGGCGGGCCAGCACGTCGTCGGCCGAGACGTCGGCGTCCTCCACGGCCAGCCGCTGGAGCAGCGAGGCGGCCTCCGGCTCTGCCAGGTCGATCGCCTGGGCCAGGTGGGTCGACGCGCACAGCGCCCGGTACCCCGCCAGCGCCACCGGGTCCACGAACAGCACCTCGTGCAGGAGCGCGGCCACCTCCTCGGGCCGGTGGACGGCCAGGCGCAGGGCCTCCACCTCCGGCCCCTCGGGGCGACCGGGCCGCGCGGCCCGGGCTACCGGCGCCGGTCGGCCCTCGAGCAGCATCCGCAGCCTGGCCGGCTCGATCCCGGTCCGGTCCGACACCGTCATCACGTACTGGTCGCGCACCAGATCGCTCGGATGCTCACGCACCGCGGTCATGGCCGCCTCCGCAGCCCGGGCCTTCCCACCCGGTGTGCGCAGGTCGGAGCGGAGGAACAGCCGGTCGAGCCGGAAGGTGAGAAACGGCTTGGCCCCCTTGATCGCCGCCTCCAGGGCCGCGGGGTCCTGGCTCGACAGCTCGCCCGGGTCGGTCCCCGGGGGCAGGTCGGCCACGGCCAGGTCCAGCTCGTAGCGACGCTCCCACTCATAGAACCGCTCGGCCGCCGCCTGCCCGGCGTCGTCGGCGTCGTAGGCCAGGACCACCCGACGGGCGAAGTTCTTGAGCACCCGCACGTGCTCGTCAGACAGGGCGGTGCCGCACGTGGCCACTCCCGACCTGATGCCCGCACGGGCCAGCCCGATCACGTCGGTGTAGCCCTCGCACACCACCACCTCGTTGGTGTCGACCACCGCCGACTTGGCCCAGTTCAACCCGTACAGCACCCGGTTCTTGGAGTACAGCGGCGTCTCCGGCGAGTTCTTGTACTTCGGCCCTTCTCCTCCCGCGAGACGGCGGCCCCCGAAGGCCACTGGGTCGCCCCGCACGTCGAAGATGGGGAACAGCACCCGTCCCCGGAAGAAGTCCTGCAGCCGGTCCCGCTTGTTGACGAAACCGAGGCCGGTGTCGCGAGCCAGGTCCACCGGCAGCTTCAGCGAGCGGCACAGCTCGTCCCAGCCCTCCGGCGACCAGCCGATGCGATAGGCCCGCACCACGTCGCCGTCGTAGCCCCGGGAGCGAAGGTAGTTCCGGGCCCCCTTGGCGTCCGGCCCGGACAGCAGGCGCTCGTGGTACCAGTCGACCGCCCTCGACATGGCCTCCACCAGCCGGGACCGGCGCTGGCGCTCCTCGGAGACGGCTGCGGTGTCGTAGCGGATCTGGAGGCCGGCGCGGGCGGCCAGGCGCTCCACCGCCTCGGCGAACTCGAGGTGCTCGATCTCCCGGACGAAGGTGATGACATCGCCCCCCTTCCCACAGCCGAAGCAGTAGAAGAGGCCCTCGTCGTTGTTGATCGAGAACGACGGCGACTTCTCGGCGTGGAACGGGCACAGGCCCTGGTACCGCAGGCCCACCTTCCTGAGGGCGATGTGCTCCCCGGCCACGGCGGAGAAGTCCGTCGCCGCCCGTACCCGCTCGATGTCCTCGGCAAGGATGCCCACTAGACCGTGGACGGTAGTGGGAAGGGAGAGGCCATGACGGACGCAATTGTGGTGGGGGCCGGCCACAACGGGCTGGTGGCCGCCAACCTCCTCGCCGACGCAGGCTGGGACGTCGTCGTCCTCGAATCCCAGCCTGAGCCGGGCGGAGCGGTCCGCAGCGGCGAGCTGACCCTCCCGGGCTTCACCCACGACCGGTTCAGCGCCTTCTACCCCCTGGCCGCCGCCTCGCCGATCCTCGCCGGCCTCGACCTGGGCGCCCACGGCCTGCGCTGGCGACGGGCCCCGCAGGTTCTCGCCAACCCCACGCCCGACGGCCGCTGCGCCGTCCTCTCCACCGACCTCGACCAGACCGCCCGCTCCCTCGACACCTACGCCCCCGGCGACGGCGACGCCTGGCGGCGTCTCTACGGCCTCTGGGAACACCTCGGCGACCGCTTCATGGACGCCCTCCTCTCCCCGTTCCCGCCCCTGGTCCCCGCCGCCGCCCTCGCCGCCCGCCTCGGACGCCCCGCCGCCGTCCTGCGCTTCGCCCGCCACCTGACCCTGCCCGTGCGCCGGCTGGCGGAGGAGACGTTCACCGGCGAGGGCGGTCGGCTCCTGCTCGGCGCCAACGCGTGCCACACCGACCTGTCCCCGGAGTCGGCGACGAGCGGGCTCGTCGGCTGGATGCTGTGCTCCCTCGGCCAGCAGCACGGCTTCCCGGTCCCCGAGGGGGGCGCCGGGCAACTCACGGCCGCCCTCGTCCGCCGGCTCGAATCCCGCGGCGGGCGGGTGGAGTGCAACGCCCGGGTGACGAGGGTCGAGGTGCGCGGCGGCCGGGCGGTGGGCGTGGTCACCGAGGACGGCACCGCGGTCACCGCCCGCCGGGCGGTGCTGGCCGACGTCCTCGCCCCCCAGCTGTTCCTGCAGCTGGTCGGCGCCGCTCACCTGCCGCCCGGCTTCGTCGACGACATCGGCCGCTTCCACCTCGACCCCCCCACGGTCAAGGTCGACTGGGCCCTGCGCGGTCCCATCCCGTGGTCGGCTCCGGAGGCCGCCGGCGCGGGCACCGTCCACTTGGCCGACAGCATGGACAGCCTCACGATGTACACGGCCGAGCTGGCCACCGGCCGGCTGCCCACCGACCCGTTCCTCATCGTCGGCCAGATGACGACGGCCGATCCCACCCGGTCACCGCCCGGCACGGAGACGGCCTGGGCCTACACCCACGTGCCCGAAGGCTGCGACACGGCGCGCGCCGTCGACACGATGGAGGCCGGGATCGAGCGGTACGCCCCCGGGTTCCGCGACCTCGTCCTCGGCCGTCACGTCGCCAGCCTGGCCGCGGGCGCGGTCAACGCCGGCACCGCCAACCTGCACCAGCAGCTGGTGTTCCGGCCCGCGCCCGGCCTGGCTGGTCCCCGCACGCCGGTCAAGGGCCTGTGGCTCGCAGGGGCTTCGGCCCACCCCGGTGGCGGCGTGCACGGGGCATGCGGGGCCAACGCGGCCCGGGCCGCGTTGGGCGCCCACCGCCTCCGGCGGATCAGCCCTTGGCGCCGCCGGTGAAGTTCCACGCCGCCAGCCGCAGCGTGGGCACGTGGTAGGTGCCGTCGAAGAGGCGGGCGTCGTCGCCCACGCCCAGCACGTTGCCCGGCCGCAGGGCGTCGACGTAGGACTGGGTGAAGCGCAGGTTGGGCACCCCACCCACCACCCGGCCGCCCTCGATGAGGAACGTGCCGTTGCGGGTCAGGCCGGTCACCACCTGGGTCTTGGGGTCGAGGATGCGGACGTACCAGAACTCCGTCACCAGCAGCCCCCGCTCGACCGAGGCGACCAGCTCCTCGGGTGACTGGGCACCCGGCGCCACGAACAGGTTGGTGGCGATGCCCCCGCCGTCGCCGCCGAAGCCGTGGCCGGTGCTCTCGGTGCCCGCCTTCTTCGCCGTCTTGCGGTCGTGGGTCAGGGCCACGGGCACCCCGCCCGTCACGAGGTCGACCCGGCGCTTGGGCGTGCCCTCGGCGTCGAAGCCCCGGCTGATGGCGCGGGGGTCGGTAGCGTCGTCCCAGAGCGTGATCGCCGGATCGAGCTGCGGCTCGCCCAGCTCGACGAAAGACCTGCCCTCCTCGTGGGCCCGAGCGTTGAACCCGTCCCGCAGGAACTCCAGCATGTTGGCCAGGCACGACGGCTCCAACACCACCTCGTACCGGCCGGGCTCCAACTCCAGCAGGTCGTCGCCCCGCCGGGCCTTCTCCGCCGCCGTGCGCCCGGCCGCCGCCCCGTCGATGTCGGACAGCCGGCTCGAGCTCTGCCACCCCCGCCCGTCCGACCGCTCGGTGCGGTGAATGGCCTCCACCGTGGCCGAGCTCGACCGGCCCCGGAGCCGCTGCCCGGCTGAGTTGGCGAACGCCGAGCTCGAGCCGTTCGAGTCACAGAACCCCGCGCCCCGCAGACCGGGCCCGGCGTCGACGAACTCCCGCACCACCTGGGCCCGCAGGGCGGGGTCGGCCAGATGGGTGGCCTCGTCGTACGACGTCACCTCGGGCGCCGGGGCCGGCGGAGCCAGTCCCGGCCACTCGGGGTCGACGGCCCGCATGGCCGCCGCGGCCAGGGTGCGATCGACCAGCCTCTCCAGCCCGCCGGCGTCGGGCCGGTCGGTGCCCGCGGAAGCCTGCCGCCCGCCCACCGACACCCGCACCCGGGCCCACACGAAGTCCTCGGCCACGTTCTGGTGGATCGAGGAGTTGGCGAACCGGGTGAGCGCCGAGCGACCGGTCGAGCAGGCGGCCTCGGCCTCGCCCCGGTCCCCCACCAGCTCGACCAGCCGGTCGCACGTCTCGAGAGGGTCGATCACGTGCTGCGCACCCCAACCCGCACGCCACGGAACCGGCCAGGGACCGAGGGGTGGCCGGTGTGGCCGAACTGCTGGGGCTGGCCCTTCCCGCAGTTCGGCGTGCCCCAGAACATCCACTCGTCGGGCCCGCCCAGCATGTCGAGCGACGCCCAGAACTGCGGGGTGATCCCGGTGTAGGTGGGGTTGCGGAGCAGCCGGCCGAGCTTGCCCTGCTTCACCTCGTGGCCCCGCTCGCAGCCGAACTGGAAGTTGAGACGCTTGTCGTCGATGGACCACGACCGGTTGGTCTCCATGTAGACCCCGTCATCGGTGGCGGCGATCATCTCCTCGAGCGACGAGTTGCCAGGAACCAGTCCCACGTTGGTCATCCGCACCATGGGCAGGCGGTTCCACCCGTCACCCCGCACCATGCCACCCGGGGGCAGCCCGGCCACCTGCGCCGAGTCCCGCCCCGACAGCACACCGACCCAGATGCCGTCCTTCACGATGTCGACCCGCTGCGCCGGCGTGCCCTCGTCGTCGTAGCCGAAGCTGCCCAGCGCTCCCGGCAGGGTGGCGTCGGCGGTGATGTTCATCAGCTCCGACCCGTACCTGAACCGGCCAAGCTCGGCCAGGTCCAGGAACGACGTGCCGGCGAAGGCCGCCTCCCACCCGAGGATGCGGTCGAGCTCGATGGCGTGGCCGACCGACTCGTGGATCTGGAGGGCCAGCTGCTCCCGGCCGAGGATCAGATCGGTCACGCCCGAGGGGCACTCGTCGGCCGAGAGGAGCTCGACGGCCTCCTCGCCCACCCGCTGGGCGTTCCCTGCGAGGTCGGCGTCGCGCACGAGCTCGTAGCCCCGGGTACCCCAGCGACCGCCGATACCGCCGTAACTCCGGCGCTGGGTCTCCGCCTCCCCCACCGCGGTGGCCTCTATGGACGTCCCACACTCAACGAGATGCTGTGAGATGCGGTGTCCCTGGCTCGACACGAACCACTTCTCGGTGTCCCAGGCGTGCATGTGACCCGACGCCACACCCACGCCGGGCACCGCTTTCATGGTGGCCGTCACCGCCACCAGCAGGTCGCCCCGCTCCGACAAGGGCACCTCGAACGGGTGCTCCTCCCAGCCGCTGTCCCAGTGAGCCTGGGCCACCCCCACGTCGGCCAGCTCCACCGGCGGCCCGGCAACCACTGCGGAGGCCTTGGCGATGGCCGCCGCCTCGCGCCCCGCTGCGGTCGCCGCCGCCGCCACCGACGGGTCGGGTGTGGCGAAGAACCCCCACGACGACCCGATGAGGGCCCGCACCCCCACCCCGGCCGACTCGTTCTGCGACAGCCGCTCGAGCACCCCGTTCCGCGCCCCCAGCCCTTCGCTGCCGGTGACCATGGCCCGCGCGTCGGCGTACGTCGCACCGGCGTCCAGCGCACCCTGCACCGCAGCCTCGGCGAACTCGAACATCACGGCACGCTAACGAACTGGTGACACGCAGTGCGATATGTCGCACCGCGTGTCACCGGTTCGCCGTCAGGACACAGCGTTCAGGATGGCGTGAGCCGCCGACAGCCGGGCGATCGGCACCCGGAACGGCGAGCACGACACGTAGTCGAGGCCGGCCTCGTGGAACAGGGTGATCGACTCGGGGTCGCCACCGTGCTCGCCGCACACCCCGAGCTTGAGCCCCGGCTTGGCCTCGCGGCCCCGGACGGCGGCCAGCTTGACCAGCTCGCCCACGCCGGCGGCGTCGATGGTCTCGAACGGGTTGCGCTTGAGCAGGCCCTGCCCGAGGTAGGCGGGCATGAGCCGGCTCTCGATGTCGTCCCGGCTGAAGCCGAACGTCATCTGGGTGAGGTCGTTGGTGCCGAAGGAGAAGAAGTCGGCCACCTCGGCGATCTCGCCGGCCCGCAGGGCGGCGCGGGGCGTCTCGATCATGGTGCCGATGGTCACGTCGACCCCCGACGAGACCCCGGACACCGCCGACTCCACCCACCCTCGGGCCAGGGCCATTTCCTCACGGCCGACAGTGAGGGGGATCATGATCTCCACGATCGGCTTGCCGCCGGCGGCCACCCGGTCGGCGGCCGCCTCCATCAACGCCCGCACCTGCATGGCGTAGAGGCCGGGCTTGATCACGCCCAGCCGCACGCCCCGCACGCCCAGCATGGGGTTGAACTCGTGCCACGCCTCGGCCGCCTTCAGCAGGCGTTCCTCGTCGGCGGTGAGCCCGGTCGTGCCCTGCTTGATCAGCAGCTCCTCGGTCCGCGGCAGGAACTCGTGCAGGGGCGGGTCGAGCAGGCGGATGGTGACAGGCAGGCCGTCCATGGCCTCCAGCACCTCGTAGAAGTCGGCCTTCTGAGCCACCCGCAGCTCCTCGAGGGCGGCGGTCTCCTCCTCCTCCGACGAGGCCATGATCATCCGGCGGACGATCGGCAGCCGGTCCTCGGCCAGGAACATGTGCTCGGTGCGGCACAGCCCGATGCCCTCGGCGCCGAACCGGCGGGCGTTCGCCGCGTCGGGGCCGGTGTCGGCGTTGGCCCGCACGGCCATCTTCCCGGCCCGGACCTCGTCGGCCCAGCCCAGGATCGTCTCGAACTCCGGCGGCGGCTCCGACACCGTCACCTCGACCGCGCCGAGCATGACCCGCCCCGTGGATCCGTCGACGGAGATCACGTCGCCCTCGGTCACCGTGACCCCGCCGGCCTCGAAGCTGTTACCTCTTATATGCACGTCGTCGGCGCCGACGACTGCGGGCGTGCCCCACCCCCGGGCGACGACCGCGGCGTGGCTCACCAGCCCGCCCCGTGAGGTGAGGATCCCCTTGGCCACGATCATGCCGTGGACGTCCTCCGGCGACGTCTCCTGGCGGACCAGGATCACCGCCTCACCGCGCTCGGCCGCCTCGGCGGCGCCGTCGGCGGTGAAGTACGCCTTGCCGACGCCGGCGCCGGGCGACGCGGCCAGGCCGGTGGCGATCACCTGCACGTCGCCCCCGCCCACCTGGGGGTGCAGCACCTGCTCGAGGTGCTCGGCGGTGACCCGCTGCACGGCCTCTTCGTGCGACAGCGACATGCGCTCGTCGGTGGTCATGTCCGCGGCCATGCGCAGCGCGGCCACGCCCCCCCGCTTGCCCACCCGGGTCTGCAGCATCCACAGCTTGCCCTGGTCGATGGTGAACTCGGTGTCGCACATGTCGCGGTAGTGGCGCTCGAGGCGGTCGAAGATGGCCAGCAGCTCGTCGTAGATCGGCGGGAACAGGCGCTGCATCTCCTCCAGCTCGAGGGTGTTGCGGATGCCCGCCACCACGTCCTCGCCCTGGGCGTTGACCAGAAAGTCGCCGTAGGCGCCGGCCTCGCCGGTGGCCGGGTCGCGGGTGAAGCCCACGCCGGTGCCGGAATTGTCGTCCCGGTTCCCGAACACCATGGCCTGGACGTTGACCGCGGTGCCCAGCTCGTGGGGGATGCGCTCGTGGCTCCGGTAGGCCACGGCCCGGGCCCCGCCCCAGCTTTGGAACACGGCCTCGATGGCCCCCCGCAGCTGGTCGACGGGGTCCTGGGGGAACGGTGCGCCGGTGTGCTTGGCCACCACGGCCTTGAACTCCTCGACCAGCTCGGCCAGGGCCGAAGCGGGGATGTCGGCGTCCGACGTGGCGCCCGAACCGGTGCGGGCCGCGTCGAACCGCTCGTCGAACTCCTCGCCCGGCACGTCGAGCACGATGCGGCCGTACATGGCCACGAACCGGCGGTAGCTGTCGTAGGCGAACCGCTCGTCGCCCGTCTGGGCCGCCAGCCCCTTCACCGAGGCGTCGTTCAAACCCAGGTTGAGGACGGTGTCCATCATCCCGGGCATGGAGAACTTGGCCCCCGACCGCACGCTGACCAGCAGGGGGTCGGTGGCGTCGCCGAGCCGCTTGCCCATCGACGTTTCCAGGGTGACGAGCTGAGACGCCACCTCCTCGTCGAGCCCCGCCGGCCACCCGCCACCCATGTAGTCACGGCAGGCGTCGGTGGTGATGGTGAACCCGTGGGGGACGGGCAGCTGCAGCACCGAGGTCATCTCCGCCAGGTTGGCCCCCTTGCCCCCGAGCAGGTCCTTCAGGCTCATGGGCGACTGACTGTGCGGGTGGTCAAAGGCGTAGACGTAGGTCACAAGCTCTCCTGGACGCGGTGGAACAACCCTTCCACCCTAGTTGGACCCCCCGGGAGGGCCCGCCGTTACCCGGGAGCGGCCCGGACCGCACAAACCCGCAAAATATGGCCCACATGGGCCATGTTTTCGGCGGCCCGATACGGGTGGTCAGAGGCAGAAGTAGATCACAGGCTCCTGGAAGCGGCGAAACAACCCCACTCCGTAGTTGGATCGCCTCGAGCCCCTTTCGGCGACACGGGAGGCCCTCGGTCACTCGCTGTAGATCCGGAACCAGCCCTGGATGTCGGCGGCCACGTCGACCGAGCCCCGGTTGTTGTAGATCAACACCTTGCCGCCGGCCACGACCGGCACGACGACCAGGTTGGCGACGGTCTGTCCGGCGACGAAGTTCAGGTTCGACGCGAACGGGCGGTTGAGGCCCGAGTAGACGGTCAGGTAGCTGTCGGCCCCGCTGTGGTCCACCGCCGTCACGTTGAGGACGACGGCCGTCACCTCGGTGGTGGGCACCCCGTTGACACCGGTGACCGCGAACTCCAGTGTCTGGCCCGCGCCCAGCTTGGCGATCGTGCCCCCGGTGCCGGTACCGGTGCGGGTGTCGAGGTCACGGGCCGGCGCCAGCGGGAAGTACGTCGACCCAAAGCTGGGGGTGTCGGTCCCGGTGTAGTAGCCCTGCACGTCGGCCACGATGTGGGCCAGTCCCAGGTTGTTGTAGATCGACACCTTGCCGTTGGCGCCGAGGCGGACGATGACCAGGTTCGGCACCACCGCCCGGTCGAGGAAGTTGAGGTTGGAGGCGAGGGGCCGGTCGGTGCCCGCCGGGAAGACCGTCAAGTAGCTCTCCGGGCCGCCGGCGTGGATGGCGGTGACGTTGAGGACGACGGCGCTGATGCCCGTGACCGATGCCCCGGGGAGGTCGAGCGGCAGATCGATCGTCTGGCCGGCGGATACCGCGCCGCTGGTCCCTCCGCGACCGTTGCGGGTGTCGAGCACCCGGCGGGCGGGGGACTGGTTGTAGGTGCCGCCGGTGCCGACGGCGTACCAGCCGCTGACGTCGACCACCACGCTCACCGAGCCTGTGTTGTTGTAGATGGTGACCTTGCCGATCTTCTCACCCGTCGTTGACACAGACACCTTCACCAGGTTCGTCGCCGTCGTCCCCGCCTTGACGTTCAGGTTGGACGCCAGCGGCCGGGGGGTGCCGGCGGGATAGACGGTGAGGAAGCTGTCGGGTGCGGTGGCGTCGGTGGCGGTGACGTTGAGCACCACCGCCCTCACGCCATCAGGGACGCCCGTAGCTCCGACGAGAATCGGGACGCCCCCCACGCCGATCACGGTGAGGTCGACGCTGCCGCCCGGACCGATGGGGTGGGCCGGCGCGCCGGTGCCGACCCGGGTGTCGAGCAGCCGATTCGGGGTGACGGGGAAGTACGACGCGCCGCGCACGGTCGCGGCCCCGGCGGGGGAGATCCCGCCCAGGAGGGAGAGGAGCAGTGCGGGGACCGCGGCCAGGACGGCCAGGGAGCGTGCTCTCGTCATGGGTGGTCGCCTTTCGCCTCGACGGCTTCTATACGTCTGGGCGACGCGTTTGGTTGACGGCAGAACGGAGGCCGACACCTACCCAGCTGCGGACCTCAAGCCAGGCGGGCCTGCAGCTCGTCGACCAGGGTATCGATCGGGACCCGCTCCTGCTCCAGGGTGTCCCGGTCGCGGATGGTCACCGCCCGGTCCTCCAAGGAGTCGAAGTCGATCGTGACGCAGAACGGCGTGCCGATCTCGTCCTGGCGGCGATAGCGCCGGCCGATGGCCTGGGTTTCGTCGTACTCGCACATGAAGTGGGGCTGAACCCGCTTGAGCACCTCGCGGGCCGTGGGCGTGAGCGTGTCCTTCTTCGACAACGGCAACACCGCCACCTTGTACGGCGCCAGCTTCTTGTGCAGGCGCAGCACCATGCGCTTCTCCCCGTTGACCTCGTCCTCGTCGTAGGCGGCCAGCATGAAGGCCATCATCGAACGGCCGACGCCGGCGGCGGGCTCGATCACGTGGGGCACGTACCGCTCGTTGGTGCCCTGGTCGAAGTACTCCAGGCGCTCGCCGGAGTGCTTGGCGTGCTGGGTGAGGTCGTAGTCGGTGCGGTTGGCCACGCCCTCCAGCTCGCCCCAGCCCCATGGGTAGGCGAACTCCACGTCGGCCGTGCCGGTGGAGTAGTGCGAAAGCTCCTCGGGATCGTGGTGGCGCAGGCGCAGCTTGTCGGCCGGGATCCCCAGGTCGACATACCAGCGCAGCCGCTCCTCGCACCAGTACTCGAACCACTTCTGGCCGTCGGCCGGCGGCACGAAGAACTCCATCTCCATCTGCTCGAACTCACGGGTGCGGAAGATGAAGTTGCCGGGCGTGATCTCGTTGCGGAACGACTTGCCCTGCTGGGCGATGCCGAAGGGCGGCTTCTTCCGGCTGGTCTGCAGCACGTTGGCGAAGTTCACGAAGATGCCCTGGGCCGTCTCGGGGCGCAGGTAGGCGGTGGCGCCCTCGTCCTCCACCGGGCCGACGTGGGTCTTGAACATCAGGTGGAACGGCCGCGCCTCCGTCAGGTCCGTGCTGCCGCAGTTGGGGCAGACGTCTTCGATCTGATCGGCCCGCCACCGCTCCTTGCATTTGCGACAGTCGACCAGCGGATCGGTGAAGGTGGCCAGATGGCCGGATGCCTCCCACACCTTGGGGGCCATGAGGATGGCGGCGTCGAGGCCCACGATGTCGTCGCGCTCCTGGACCATCGCCCGCCACCACGCCTCCATGACGTTGCGCTTGAGCAGCACGCCGAGCGGCCCGTAGTCGTACGTCGACCGGAACCCGCCGTAGATCTCGCTCGACGGGAACACGAACCCCCGGCGCTTGGCCAGGTTGACGACGGCTTCGGTGAGGTCGGACACGGCGTCGAGCGTAGTGGCCGAGCTCATGCCGCCCACCTGAGAATCTGCGCCGCCTCCCGGCACAGGGCGGCAATGTCCTCCGGCGCGGTCTCCAGTAGGCGCCAGCCGGTGGCCTCGATCCGGTTCCGCCGCAGCCGGTCGCTGCGGAACGGCCCCCGCCCCGCATGCCACCGGAACCCGTCGAGCTCGATGGCCAGCCGGTATTCCGGATAGGCCAGGTCCACCCGGGCCACCAGCACGCCCCGATGCCAGATCTCGTACTGCCTCACCGGCTGGGGCAGGCCGGCCGCCAGCAACCCCCGCACCACCCGCATCTCGGCCACCCCGTCGGGCAGCCCGTCACCGTTCCACGCCTCCAGCACCACCCGGAGCGCCCCGCTCCCCCGCCGCCCCGCCGGCGCCGCCAGTTGGTCGAGCCGGCACAGCCGCCGGCACAGCACGTCGTCGACCGCCTCCTCCAGCGATGCACCGGTCACGACCGTGGCCAGATCCAGCAGCGTGCGAGCCGGCCGTGTCACCGGTATCCCGTCCCGCACCACGCCGTCGACTTCGGCGCGGTGCACCCGGGCCAGCGCGTTGCGACCGCTTCGCCCCGGTGGCACCGTGAGGTCGAGCGGCCCCGGCCGGAACCCCGACACGCCCCACAGCACCGCCGCCGACCGGTGCGACACCACCGCCTCCTTGCCGCTGATCAGGCACGCCGCCAACGCCCGCTGCGCCCACGTCACCGGCACGCCGGCCAGCCGGTAGACGCCGGCCCCGACGGCGTGCCAGCGGCCGGCAAGCAGCCGGTGCCGGATGGCGCCTGGCGTGGCCCCGGCCGCCACAGCCTGGGCGCGGGTGAACACGCCGTGTTGGCGGGCCGCGACCAGGGCGATGCGTGCATCCACGGGTCAAGTATGCCGAAGGGGTGTGACAACCCGCCCGAGTGTGCAAAAAATGTCGTACAGCGACACATTTTGCACACTCGCCGGCGGGAAGCGCCGGCCCTACTCAGTCGCCAGTGCCCCCGCCACCGGCAGCGACCGCAGCCGGCGCTCGAGGTGGTGCTCCATGGCCCGGGTGGCCAGACGCTCGACCTCGAGCACGGACGGGCCCGCCGGCACCCCCAGAGCGCCGGCCAGATCGCCGCCCAGGACCCGGCGCACCAGGTCCAACGCCGCCGGCGACAGGGCCACGGCGTCGCTGCGACCGGCGCACGGCACGCACAGCACGCCGCCCTGGCCCAGGTCGAAGGCTTCCAACCCGTACCGGGCCCCGCACGACGCGCACTCGTCGAGCAACGGGTGGAAGCCCTCGTTCGACAGCAGCTTCAAAAAGAACGCCGGCACCAGGAGCGGGGCGTCGTGGGCGGCCAGGGCCCGCAGGCCACCCAGCAGCATGGCGAACAGTCGCGGATTGGCGTGGCGCTCCTGGGCCAGCTGGTCGGTGGCCTCCAGCAACGCAGACGCCTTGGCCAGCCGCCCCAGGTCCTCCCGGATGGGGCGAAAGTGCTCGATGGCCTCGGCCTGGGTGACGATGTCGAGCTCCCGTCCCTCGTAGAACAGCAGCGACACGTGGACCAGCGGCTCCAAACGGGACCCGAAACGGCTCTTGGTCTTGCGCACGCCCTTCACGACGGCCCGCACCTTGCCGTGGCGCTCGGTCAGCAGGTTGACGATGCGGTCGGACTCCCCGAGACGCCACGTGCGCAGCACGATCCCCTGGTCTCGGTACAGGCCCACAGTGAATTACAAGCTTAGGCTTCCAACCCCCCGAAGCGGCGGTCCCGGCGCTGGAACTCCCGCACCGCCTCGAACAGGTGCTCGCGGCGGAAGTCGGGCCACAGCACGTCGGTGAAGACCAGCTCGCTGTAGGCCAGCTCCCACAGCAGGAAGTTGGAGATCCGGTACTCGCCCGAGGTGCGCACGACAAGGTCGGGATCGGGCATGTCGGCGTGGTACATGTGGGCCCGGATCGCCTTCTCGTCGATCTGGCGGGCCGACGCCCCCGACTCCACCAACGACCGCACCGCGTCGACGATCTCCGCCCGCCCCCCATAGTTGAAGGCGATGGTCAGCGTCATCGTGCGATTCCCGGCAGTGAGCGACAGGGCCTCGTCCATCCGACGGATCAGCCGCCGCGGCACCCGCCAGTCACGCCGGCCCAGGAAACGGATGCGCACGTCGCGCTCGTTGAGCTCGTCCCGCCGGCGCAGCAGCATCCCCTCGTTGAACCGCATGAGGTAGCGGACCTCGTCGGGCGGACGCTTCCAGTTCTCGGTGGAGAAGGCGTATACCGTCAGCCACTTGACCCCGAGCTCCAGCGCCCCCTCGACGGCGTCGAACAGCGCCTCCTCGCCGGCAGCGTGGCCGTCGGTGCGGGCCAGGCCCCGCTTCTGGGCCCAGCGGCCGTTGCCGTCCATGACCACGCCGATGTGGGCGGGCACCCCCGTGAGGTCGATGTCGTTCTCGGCATGCGGCACGGGCGAGAGCGTAGGGCGTGGTGCCGGCCGACCACCGGTGGGTACAAGCGAACCGTGAAGATAAAGGAGAAGCTCGACGAGCTCGGCGAGCGCTGGAGGTGGCTCGGCACGGCCCTGCGCGTGCAGAAGCGTTACGGCGAACTGAACGGCAACTTCCTGGCCTCGGCCGTCACGCTGTCGGCTTTCCTCTCGATCTTCCCGCTCCTCCTCTTCGCCATCGCCATCGTCGGCTTCGTGGCCGCCAACAAGGCCGACTTCTCCGCTGACGTCATCGAGTACCTGGGCCTCACGGGCGACGCGAAGGACAGCATCAACAACGCGCTCCTGAAGGCCCAGGAGAGCCGCCGCGCCGCGTCGATCATCGGCATCGTCGGCCTGCTGTGGTCCGGGCTCGGACTGGTGGCCGCGGTCCAGTACGCGATCAATGCGGCCTGGCAGGTCGCCAGCAGGGGTTGGCGGGACAAGCTCAAGGGCCTGCTGTGGCTGGCGGGTGCCGCCCTGCTGTTCCTCACGTCCTTCGCCACATCGACGGTGATCAGCGTGCTGCCGAAGTTCCTCGCTCCTCTGACCACCATCGCCGCCCTGTCCCTGAACCTGGGCCTGTGGCTGTGGACGTTCAAGATCCTGTCCACGCGCGACATCGACTGGAAGTCACTGCTGCCCGGCGCGGTGGTGGCCGCCATCGGACTGGAGGTACTCAAGGCCGTGGGCGCCTTCTACGTACCCCGGGCCGTCACGTCCGCCTCGGCCCTCTACGGCACGCTCGGCGTCGTGTTCGCCACACTGGCCTGGTTGCTGTTCTTCGGACGGCTCGTCGTGTACGCCGCGGTGGTCAACGTGATCCAGTGGGAGCACCACCACGGCACGGTGACCCTCGAGATGGAGGTCCCCAAGGTCATGGGTGAGACCACCGAGGCGGTCGACGTCACCCGTGCCGGCGAGACCAAGCCCCAGGCTGCGCCCGTCTGAGCACCCTCCCCTACGGCTCCTGGCCGTCGCCCATCACCGCCGCGTCACTCGTCGAACGCACGGTCTCCCTCAGCGGGCTGCAGGTCTGCGGCAACGCCCTCTACTGGAGCGAGGGTCGCCCGGCCGAAGCAGGGCGACAGGTCGTGGTCCGCTGGGAGCCCGGCCACGACCCGGTCGACGTCCTCCCCGCCCCGTTCTCGGCCCGCACCACCGTTCATGAGTACGGCGGCGGGGCGTTCTGCGTCGACCGCGACACCGTCTTCTTCTCCAACTACGACGACCAGCGCCTCTACCGCGTCGACCCCGGCGGTGAACCACAGCCCATCACGCCCGCGGGGGCCCGGTACGCCGACGCCGATGTCAGTGGCTCCAGGCTGGTCTGCGTCCGCGAGCGCCATCTCGACGACGGGGTGGTCAACGACATCGTCGAGCTGCCCACGGACGGCTCGGCCGGGTCCACGGTCGTCGCCGGCGGCCACGACTTCTACGCCGCCCCCCGCATCGCGCCGGACGGCCGGCTGGCCTGGCTGGCCTGGGACCACCCCCGCATGCCCTGGGACGGCACCGTGCTCGAGCCCGGCCCCGTCGCCGGCGGGCCGGAGGAGTCGATCAGCCAGCCACGCTGGTCGCCCACGGGCGCCCTCCACTGGATCTCCGACCGCACCGGCTGGTGGAACCTCTACCGCAACGGCGAGCCCCTGGCCCCCATGGACGCGGAGCTCGCCGACCCCGACTGGGTCTTCGGCCAGTCGACCTACGGCTTCCTCCCCGACGGCCGTGTCGTCGCCCGCTGGAACGGCCGGCTCGGCATCCTGGGGGAGGAGCCCCTCGACCTGCCGTTCACCTCGTTCTCCTGCGTCGGGACCTACGGCGACAAGGTGGCGGTCATCGCCGCCTCACCCACCCAGGCGCCTGCGGTGGTCCTGATCGACCCGGCCACTGCCGGGGTGACCGTGGTCCGCAGCAGTCGTCCGGTCGCCGTCGACCCCGGCTACCTCTCCACCCCCCGGCGCATCGAGTTCCCCACGACAGGAGGCGCCACCGCCCACGCCCTCTTCTACCCACCGGCGAACCAGGACCACGAAGGGCCCGGCGACGAGCGGCCACCGCTCATGGTCACCAGTCACGGCGGCCCTACGTCCCAGGCCTCCACCTCCTTCGAGCCTCGCACCCAGTTCTGGACCAGCCGGGGATTCGCCGTGGTCGACGTCGACTACCGCGGCAGCTCGGGCTATGGCCGGGCCTACCGCCGCCTGCTCGACGGCCAGTGGGGCGTGGCCGATGTCGACGACTGCGTGGCCGCGGCCCGGTATCTGGCCGGCGCCGGTGAGGTCGACGGCCGGCGCATGGTCGTCCGGGGAAGCAGCGCCAGCGGCCTCACCGCCCTGCTCGCCTTGACCAAGGGTGTCTTCGCGGCCGGGGCGAGCCTCTACGGGGTGGTCGACCTGGCCACGCTCGCCGAGGACACCCACAAGTTCGAAGCCCGGTACCTCGACGGCCTGGTCGGCCCCTGGCCGGAGGCGGCCGAGATCTACCGGCAGCGATCCCCCCTGACCCACGCCGATGCGCTGGCCGCGCCGCTCATCCTCTTCCAGGGCCTCGACGACAAGGTGGTCCCCCCATCCCAGGCCGAGGTCCTGGTCGACGCCCTGCGCCGGGCCGGCCTGCCGTTCGCCTACCTCACCTTCGAGGGCGAGGCCCACGGCTTCCGCAAGGCCGGGACGATCCGTCGGGTGGTCGAGGCCGAGCTGGCCTTCTACGGCCAGGTCCTGGGCTTCACGCCGGCCGACGACATCGAGCCCGTGGAGATAGAAACCGCTCAAGGCTGAGCCGCCGCGTGCCGACCATACACGCATGCGACGTCTGCGCCGGTGTGCAGTGGTCGTGCCGCTCCTACTGCTCGCCGCTGCGTGCAACGACCCCATCCCCGGTGCGACGAAGAAGCTGACCGCCGCCGAGGCCGCGCCACCCGAGGAGGCGGTCGCGGCGGTGACGACCCCCTCGACAACCACCTCCACCTCCACGTCCACGACCGCCGTTCCGAGGACCACCACCACGCTGCGGGCGGCGCCGGCCCCCACCGAAGTGCCCACGACAATGCGGTCGACCCCGCCCGGTCGGGTCCCGGTGACGCCCGCGCCGCCCATCGCCGGCTACTCGCCGGCGCCGCCTCCGCCCGGCGTGGATGCCGACGGCTACGGCGGCTACGGCGGGGTGACGAGCGCGTCGGCCGGCGGCGTTGAGGTCGAGCTGTCCGTCTACCCCCGCGAGCAGTACTTCGGCGAGAACGTGCAGGTCGGTGTCCGGGTGTCCCACCCGGAGCACATGGCCATCACCTCGATCAAGGTCGACTACGGCAACGGCCACGTGGTCACCAGCCCACCCGCCAACAGCTGGTACTGCAACACGGCCCAGCCCGCCGGATTCGGCAGCAGCTCCTACGTCTACCCGGCCCACGGCACCTTCCGGATCACCGCCACCGCCACCTACGTCCCCTGCATGGGCATACCCGGCGCCTACGTCCTGCCCCACGTTCCGCCGCCCGGTGGGTCGCTGGAGCCGCGGTTCCGGGAGCCCCACCAGGCCGTCAGCGCGGGCATGGACTTGCTGCAGAGACCGGACCGGCCCCCCCGCCCCGTCGGCCCCCCGCCCGGCCCGTGACGCGCCGCCACGTGGGCGCCGCCCTCGCCCTCGCCCTAGTGGCCACCGCCTGTGCCGGCCCCGACGCCGGAGGGGGCTCGGACCGTGTCGCCGTCGCCGCCGGCGCCGGCGCCGGCGCGGCCGCCGAGGAGATCCCGGCCACGACGGCAACGAGCACGCCCGTCGCTCCGACCTCCACCACCAGGAAGCCGGCCCCACCCGCCACGTCGACCACCCGCCCGGCGGCGCCGCCCACCACCGCCAGGTCCGCTCCGGCTGCTGCCGCCCCCCGCACCCGCGGCCCCTACCCGCCCGGAGTGAGCGGCACGACCCTCGCCGCCACCACCACCTCCGCCAACACCACTTCCGGCGACACCACCCTGTCGCTGTCGTTCTTCCCGGCCGACCAGTATTTCGGCGAGATCACCCAGGTCCGCCTGGAGCTGACCACCAGGGAGGCGGTGCGCTCGGTGAAGGTGGACTTCGGCAACGGCCACGTAGTCGACGCCACCCCGCCCGGCCTCGACTGCCCGGGTAAGGTCCGCCCCCTCTACCCGGGCGCCCCCATCTACACCTATCCCGCCCCCGGCCGGTACGTGGTCAAGGCCATCGTCACGTCGGTGCCGTGCGTCCCGTTCCCCGCTCCCGGGCCGCCGGGCGTCCCCACCGAGGCCCCCGACCCCTTCAGCCCCGGCCATTCGGTCGAGGTCGCCGTGACCTACGAGCAGGCCCCCGACCGGCCACCCCGTCCCGTGGGCCCCCCGCCGGGCGCCTAGTACCCTCTCACCATGCCGCGAGGCGTGGGCCTGGCATTGGTGGCGACGCTGGCGCTGGTGGCCGCGGTGGTCCTCACCGCCTCCGAGCCGGAGCGGCCCGTCGCGGTCGTGGGGCACACAGGCGCCCCCGAGGCCGTCTCTCCGACGACGGCCGCCCCCGCGGCGCCAACGCCCACGCCGACCACGACCAAGCGGGCCGCCGTCGCCGCCCCCCGCTCCACGACCGTCATCACGTCGCACCAGGGCGGCGTCACCGTCGTCAACGCCGGCTCGGAGTCGGCCAACACCGGCAACAACGCCGTGATCGGCCCCGGATCGGCGACTGTCAACACCGGTCCCGCCACCGCGATCGGCAACAACTCCGAGGTTCGGATCAGCCGGCCCTGACCCAGCCCAGGGCGGTCCGGGTGGCCTCGACGTCGAGGGCCATCTGGCGGGTCAGGTCGTCGACGGAGTCGTACCGCTCCTCGTCGCGCAGGCGGCTGACGAAGGACACCCGGGCCTGCTCGCCGTACAGGTCACCGGAGAAGTCGAGCAGGTACGCCTCCAGCACCACGGGCGCCCCGCCCTCCTTGAACGTCGGCCGGCGGCCCACGGAGATGGCGGCCGCCCGGTCGCCGCCGTACCAGCCGGCGTAGATGCCCGGTGCCGGCAGGAGGATGTCGTCCGGGACCGCCACGTTGGCCGTGGGGTACCCGAGCTCCCGCCCGCGCTGGTCGCCCTTGACGACGACGCCCCGTACCTCGTGCGGTCGGCCCAGCAGCTCCGCGGCGCCGGTCACGTCGCCCGCCTCCAGCAGTCCGCGCACGGCAGTCGACGAGGCGCCGGCCAGGAGCGGCACGTGGGCCACCTCGAACCCGAGCGAGCCGCCCATGGTGGCCAGCAGCTCGACGTTGCCGGCGCGTGCCCGGCCGAAGTGGAAGTCCTCGCCCACCACCACCATGCGGGCCCGCAGCGCGTCGACGAGCACGGTGCGGACGAAGTCCTGGGGCTCCTCGCGCGACCGGGCCCCGTCGAAGTGGAGGACGACCGCGTGGTCGACACCGGTGGAGGCCAGCACGTCGAGCTTCTGGTCGAGATCGGTGAGGAGCTTGGGCGCCGATTCCGGCCGGACGATGGCCGCCGGATGGCGGTCGAAGGTGAGGACCACGCTCTCGAGCCCGCCGGCCGCCGCCAGCCGGCGGAGGTGGGCGATCACGAACTGGTGGCCCCGGTGCACGCCGTCGTAGGCGCCGATGGTGACCGCGGTCCCGCCGCTGGGGGCGACGAACGTCGCCAGGTCGGTCACCAGGTCCATACGGGCAGGCTAGTGAGGGGCCAGCACCACGGCGGGCTTGATCCGGCCGTCGGGCGTGTGGTCGTAGACGGCCAGCAGGGCGCCGGTGCCGTCGAGCACCGCCCAGGGCGCTTGGCCCGGCCACTCGATATCGAGCGGCCTCCCGTAGCTCACCGCCTCGGCCATCGCCGCGTCGGCCACCACCGCGGGAAGATGTCGGACCGCGGCGGCCGGCGGCAGCACGTGGTCGGGGCCGAGGTCGTCGAGGCCGGCGGCACGGTCCACGGTGAACTCCCCGACCGCCGTGCGCCGCAGCCGGCGGAGGTGGGCGCCTCCGCCCAGGGCCGTTCCCACGTCGGCGGCCAGCGAGCGCACGTAGGTGCCCGACGAGCACACCACCTCGAACCGGAAAACCCCGGGCTCCGGGGCCGGGTACACCTCGATGCGGTGGACGGTCACCGGCCGCGCCGCCCGCTCCACCTCGATGCCGGCCCGGGCCAGCTCGTGCAGGCGCCGGCCGCCGACCTGCACGGCCGACACCATGGGCGGGATCTGTTCGATGTCGCCCACGAACCCGGCCGCTGCGGCCCGCACGTCGTCGAGGCCGATCGCGGCCATGTCGTAGGTGGCCAGCACCTCACCGCTGTCGTCCAGGGTCGAGGTGGCCACGCCCAGCACCACCTCGGCCACGTAGGACTTGGGCAGGGGGGCAAGGAAGCGCAGCAGGCGGGTGGCCCGGCCCAGGCCGACCAGCAGCACGCCGGTGGCGTCGGGATCGAGCGTCCCGGCGTGGCCCACCTTCTTCTGGCCGAAGATCCGCCGGCACCGGCCCACCACGTCGTGCGACGTGCAGCCGGCCGGCTTGTCGACGACGGCAAGGCCGTCGATGCTCACCGGCGTACAACCGGGGACATTTCGCAGCGCCTGGGCGCTGTCGAATGACCCAGGAACGTCTGCGTCAGCTGACGTCGACCCGGGGCAGCGACTCCCGCAGGGCCTCGAGCAGCTCGGGGACCGGTAGCGGCGACACGAACCCGGCCGCCGCCTTGTGACCGCCGCCGCCGAAGCCGATGGCCACCTGGCCCACGTCGAACTCGGTCACCGCCCGCAGGGACACCTTGGTGCCGTCGGGCGTCTCCTTCAGCACGGCCGAGACGTCGGCCTCGGTGGCCCGCCGCACCAGGTCGATGAGGCCCTCGGTCTCCTCCAGGCCCACTCCGAACTCCTCCAGGTCGGCGGCGGTGACCCAGGTGGCGACGAAGCGGCGCTCCCCGTCGTAGACGGCCCGCTGGAGGGCGACGCCCGCCAGGCGCAGGTAGGCCAGGCGGTGCTCCTCGAAGAGCTGGCGGTTCATCGACGCGATGGGCAGGTCGAAGGTGGACAGCTCCCGTGCCAGGGTGAACACGTCGGGGGTGGTGCTCTCGTACTGGAACCGGCCCGTGTCGCAGACCAGGCCGGTGTAGAGGCACTGGGCCGCCTCACGGCTCAGGTTCCACCCCAGGCGGTCGAGCAGCCGGCGGACCACCACGGCCGAGGCCGCGGCGTCCGGGTCGATGAGATTGATCGTGCCGTAGCCGTCGTTGGTGCTGTGGTGGTCGACCACGATGAGCTGGTGGGCGTTCCGGGCAGGCTCGCCGAGCTCCGCCAGCCGCCCGATCGACCCGCAGTCGAAGGTGACCATGAGGTCCGGCGCCCGGGGGAAGTCGGCCGGCTTGGTCGTCAGGTCGAGCCCGGGGAGGAAGTCGTAGTGGGCGGCGACGTCGAAGGGCTCGGGCCAGGAGGCCACCGACTGCTTTCCGGCCGCCAGGGCCAGGTGGTGCAGGGCCAGCATGGAGCCGAGGGCGTCGCCGTCGGGGGTGTGGTGGCATGCCAGGGCCAGCGACGGCGCGGCGTCGATGGCCGCTGCTGCCTGGTCGAGAGTAGAACCGACTGCGGTCATAAGCCGTCGTCCTCGTTCCTATGGAGATCTCGTAGTAGTTCCTCCACTCTAGACCCTGAGGCTATAGCTGGGTCGGGAACGAAGGACAGGAGCGGCGTCCCCCGGAGGCGGAGCTGGCGCGCGATCGCCTTCTGGAGGCGGATGCGGTGCTCGCCGAGTGCCACGGCCACTCCCTCCGGGTCGCCCCTGGACAGGGACGAGAACCAGACCACAGCATGGCTCAGACCGGGCTCGACCCGCACACCCGTGATCGTGACCAGCTCCAGGCGCTCGTCGTCGATGAGCTCTAGCTCGTCCCCGAGCACCTCCTGGACCACCTGGTTGACCCGGTCCATGCGCGGGGCGCGCTTACCCCCCATCGCCGTGCCACTCCCTCTCGAACCGGCAGACCTCGACCTCGGGCTTGCTCCACACCCAGCGCTCGACGTTGTCGACCACCTCGACCGCGTGGCCGTAGGAGTCGGACACCACGGCCATGCCGATCAGGGCCCGCTGCCACTTGTCCTGGTAGCCGACCTCCGCCACCGAGATCTGGAACCGGTGGCGGATGCCCTCGACGATCGGTCGCAACACTGCCCGCTTCTCCTTGAGCGACCGGCTGGTGGGGATGTGCAGCTCGAGCTGCACGATGGCCACATGCATTGGGGCGACGTGCACTACGTCCGGGCGATCTCCCGCTCCTCGTAGGTCTCGATGATGTCGCCACCCTTGAGGTCCTGGAAGTCGGAGAGGCCGATACCGCATTCGAAGCCGGCCGCCACCTCACGGACGTCGTCCTTGAAGCGGCGCAGCGACGTGATGGTGCCGGTCCAGATGATGACGCCCTCCCGGAGGAAGCGGACCTTCGAGTTCCGGGTGATGGCCCCGTTGCGGACCATGCAGCCGGCGACCGCCCCGATGCGGGGGACCCGGAAGACCTCCCGAACCTCGGCCTCACCGGTGACGATCTCCTCGAACTCGGGCTTCAGCAGACCGACCATGGCCTTCTCGACGTCTTCCAGCACCCCGTAGATGATCTGGTAGGTGCGGATGTCGACGTCCTCGTGCTCGGCCAGGTCCCGGGCCTTGCGGTCGGGACGCACGTTGAACCCGATGATGGTGGAGTTCGAGGCCGACGCCAGCTGCACGTCGTTCTCGGTGATCCCACCGACGGCCCGGTGCACGAAGGCCAGCTTGACCTCGTCGCGCTCCAGGCGCTTCAGGCTCTCGGTGAGGGCCTCGAGCGACCCGTTCACGTCGGCCTTCAGGATCAGGTTCAGCGTGGCCTGCTCGCCCCGCTGGATCTGCTCGAACAGGTCCTCCAGACGAGCCCCGCCGCCGATGTGCAGCGACGGGAGCTGGCGCATGCCCCGCAGCCGGAAGCGCTGGGCCCGGGCCTCGGCCACGACCTTGGCCGTCTTGTCGTCGGGGGCGACCCGGAAGTCGTCGCCGGCGCTGGGCACGTCGGACAGGCCGAGCACCTGGACGGGCATGGAGGGGGCGGCCTCCTTGACGTTGTCGCCCTTGTCGTCGATGAGCGCCCGGACCCGGCCCCACGCTGCGCCGGCCACCATCGGGTCACCGACACGGAGCATGCCCCGCTCGACCAGCACGGTGGCCACCGGGCCCCGCCCCTTGTCGAGCTGCGCTTCCAGGACCACGCCCTGGGCCCGCCCCTCGGGGTTGGCCACCAGCTCCTCGAGGTCGGCCACGACGAGCAGCTGCTCGAGCAGGTCGTCGACACCCATGTTCTGGAGGGCGGACACCTCGACCATGATCGTGTCGCCGCCCCACTCCTCGGGCACGAGACCGTGCTCGGAGAGGGCCTGGCGGACGCGGTTAGGGTCGGCCTCCTCGCGGTCGATCTTGTTGATGGCCACGACGATGGGCACGTCGGCCGCCTTGGCGTGGTTGAGGGCCTCCACCGTCTGGGGCATCACACCGTCGTCCGCAGCCACGACCAGCACGACGATGTCGGTGGCCTCGGCCCCCCGGGCCCGCATGGCGGTGAACGCCTCGTGGCCGGGGGTGTCGATGAAGGTGATCAGCCGGCCGTCCTTGACCGCCTGGTAGGCGCCGATGTGCTGGGTGATGCCACCCGCCTCGCCGGCGACGACGTTGGCCTCACGGATGCGGTCGAGGAGCTTGGTCTTGCCGTGGTCGACGTGGCCCATGACCGTGATCACCGGCGGGCGGGGCCGCAGGTCGGCGTCGTCGTCGTCGACGTCGCGCAGCATCTCGCTGAGCTTGACCTCCTCTTCCTGGCCGGGCTCGACCAGCAGAACCTCCGCGCCGACCTCGGCCGCGAACAGCTCGATCATGTCGTCGGTGAGGGACTGGGTGGCGGTGACCATCTCGCCCTGCTGGAGCAGGAAGCGGACGACATCGGCCGCGGTGCGGTTCAGCTTCGGACCGAGGTCCTGGGCGCTGGCGCCTCGCTCGATGACGATCTCGCCCTCGGGAATTGGGGCGTCGGATCGCGTGTAGTTGGTGGTCTGGGTCGGCTCCAGCTCCTCGAAGCTGCGACGACGACGCCGGCGGCGCTGCGGTGGGCGCCGGCCCTGGCCGGGACCGCCACGGCCCGGAGGACCTCCGCCGGGACCACCGGGACGGCCGGGGCCGCCACCCGGACCGCCGGGACGGCCGGGGCCGCCGCTAGGCGCGCCGGGACGGGTGAAGCCACCGCCGGCACCGGGAGCGCCGAAGCCACCGGGGCGGGCGCTGCCGGGAGCGCCGCCGGGACGGGGCGGCCCGCCGGGACGCGAGGCGCCGGCGCCGGGACCACCCGGACGGGCGGCGCCGCCGGGACGGCCGGCGCCGCCGAAGCCGCCGGGCCGGGATGCACCGCCCTGGGGCGCGGAGGGCCGGGGCCCGAGACCGGGCGGGGGCGGGATGGGCTTGCCGCTGGCCGAGCGGGGCGGGCCGCCAGGTGCGCCGGGCGGCGGCGGGATCGGACGGCCGGTGAGCGACCGGGGCGGCGTGGGCGGCCCGGAGGACGGGCCGGCCGCGGCGGGCGGAGCGGGTGCCGGCGTGGCCGGCGGCGCCGGAGGCGGCGTCATCTGGATCGGCGGCGCGGGCCGGCTGGACGGCGGTGGGCCGGCAGGACGTGTGGCCGGCGGCGCGGGTGTGGCTGCGGCGGGGGGGGCGGGCGCAGCAGCCGCAGCGGCGGGCACCACGGGCTGGCCCGGGGCTGCGGTGGGGGTCTGGGTGGGGGTGGGGGTGGGGGTGGGGGTGGAGGTGGGGGTGGGGGTGGGGGGGGAGGTGGGGGTGGAGGTGGGGGTGGAGGTGGGAGTGGGGGTGGGCGCCGCGGCCGGAGTCGCAGCCGGCGCCACCGCCGGGGTGGCGGGAGCGGCAGCCGCGGCAGCGGCGGGGCGGGCCACGCTCGGCGGGGGCGGCAGGCGACGGAGCGGGGGCGGCTGGCTGGGCGAGCCCGGCTCGGGCTGCTCGCTGGCCGGGCGGCTCGTGATCAGGCGGTGCTGGGGATCGGCGGGCCGCTCGTAGGGAACCTCGGCCACCGGCGGGGCCGGGGGGGCCGTGGGGCGACCACCGGTGTCGGGCGCCGAGGCGTCGACCGGGCCGGGCCCTCGACTTGCCGCCACCGGCTCGGTCTTCTTGCCACCCCGCTCTCGGCCGCTCTGGCCGGCACCGGGCTCGCTCGGGGAGACGTCGCGCCGGAGCCCCTCATTGTCGGCCTTGCGGCGGACGCGGTCGGCTTGGGCGTCCTCGATGCTCGAGGAGTGGCTCTTCACACCGATGCCGAGCGCGATGCAGAGATCGAGCGTCTCTTTGTTGGTGAGCCCCAATTCCCGGCCCAGCTCGTAGACCCTGATCCTCTGTGCCAACTGGCGATTCATCCTTTCCCGGCTCTCACCGGACACTGCGTTCTGTGGCGGCTTTCCGCCGGCTTCATCGTGTGGCGGCGCTCCGCCGGCTGTTGCTCCTGACGGCTACGCGCCGACTCTCAGCTATCTAGTCTCCCACGCTCGGCGAGCATGGACCTGACTGCGTCCACAGCCCCTCTGTGAACGGTGGTTCGGAGGGCCCGGTCGAAGGCCTTCCGACGCTCGGCGGCGTCGACGCACGCCGGCGAACCAGCGCACAGCCAGGCCCCCCTTCCGGGTCGCTGGCGTCCCACGGCGAGGCCGCCGGCGGGCTCGGCCACCACCCGCACCAGCTCCTCGGGTGAGCCCGTCCGGCGGCAGCCCACGCAGGTGCGCACCGGCGCTATGCCGTCTTCTCCCCTGACTCGGTGCCCTCCGGGGGCGTGGTCGCCTCGGCCTCGGTGGTCGGCGTGGAGTACTCCTGAGCGGACAGGGCCTCGCCGCCCTCGGCGGGCTGCCAGACCATCTCGCCGTCGTCCTTGGTGACCCACTCGCCCTCGGCCCACTCCTCACCGGCGTAGCTGGCCTCTTCCTCAGCCAGCTGGCTCTCGCTCTTGATGTCGACCCGCCATCCGGTGAGGCGGGCGGCCAGGCGGGCATTCTGGCCCTCCTTGCCGATGGCCAGCGACAGCTGATAGTCGGGCACGATCACCTCGGCGGTACCGGTCTCCTCGTCGATGCGAACCTCTTTCACCTTGGCCGGCGAGAGGGCCTTCATCACGAACTCCGACGGATCCTCGGAGAACGGGACGATGTCGACCTTCTCGCCCCGCAGCTCGTTGACCACCATGCGCACGCGGGCACCACGGGCTCCGACGCAGGCGCCGACGGGGTCGACGTTGTGGTCGTTGGACCACACTGCGATCTTGGTACGGTGCCCGGGCTCACGGGCCACGGCCTTGAGCTCGACGACGCCGTCGGCGATCTCGGGGACCTCCAGCACGAAAAGCTGCTTGATGAGCCCCGGGTGGGTGCGGCTGACGACGATCTGGGGGCCCTTGGTGGTCTTGCGCACCTCGACGATGTAGGCCTTGAGCCGGGCGCCGTGCTCGTAGCGCTCGTAGGGCACCTGCTCGGCCTGAGGCAGGAGGGCCTCGACCCGGCCCAGGTCGAGCAGGGTGTAGCGCTGGTCGTTCTGCTGGATGAT
>Ga0136633_1000549_pt1 | contig 28605 bp, 27 predicted proteins | sample AntDrymeUQ832206_2_FD_105494 | JGI IMG/M metagenome (GOLD analysis project Ga0136633, IMG submission 105494) | Polar desert sand microbial communities from Dry Valleys, Antarctica - metaG UQ83 (22.06) | ecosystem: Environmental > Terrestrial > Soil > Desert | place: Antarctica: Dry Valley... | reverse complement strand
CCGACAGCGTCAGCGTCACTCGCGAAGTCGATGGCGGGCTCGAGACGGTCAAGCTCGTCACCCCCGCGATCGTGACAACCGATTTGCGCCTCAACGAGCCGCGCTACGCATCGCTGCCCAACATCATGAAGGCCAAGTCGAAGCCGCTCGCGACCAAGGCACCGGCCGATTACGGGGTCGACACCGCGCCGCGGCTCGAAACGCTCAAGGTGGTCGAGCCGGCCAAGCGCCAGGCCGGGATCAAGGTCGGATCGGTCGATGAACTGGTCGAGAAGATGAAAGCGCTGGGAGTCGCGAAATGAAGACGCTCGTACTGGTCGAACATGACGGCGAAGCGATCAAGGACGCGACGCTCGCCACGGTCACCGCCGCCGCCCAACTCGGCGAGGTCCATCTGCTAGTCGCCGGATCAGCTATTGCAGCGGTCGCCGAAGCCGCCGCGAAGATCGCCGGCGCGGGCAAGGTCCATGTCGCCGACGGCGCCCATCTCGAGCACCAGCTTGCCGAGGACGTCGCCCCGATCGCGGCGCAATTGATGGGCCACCACGACGCGTTCCTCGCCTCGTCGACCACCACCGGCAAGAACGTCGCCCCGCGCGTTGCCGCCTTGCTCGACGTAATGCAGATTTCGGATATCCTGTCGGTCGAGGACGAAGCCACCTTCACTCGCCCGATCTATGCCGGCAATGCGATCGCCACGGTGCGCTCGAGCGACTCCAAGAAGGTCATCACCGTTCGCGGCACCGCGTTCGAGAAAGCAGCGCGCGACGGCGGCAGCGGAAGCGTCGAAGCGGTCGATGCCGGCGCCGCATCGGGCAAGGCCGAATTCGTCTCGGCCGAAGTGTCGAAGTCCGAGCGCCCCGAATTGACCAGCGCGAAGGTGATTGTTTCGGGCGGGCGGGCGCTCGGCTCATCGGACCAATTCCATGCGCTCATCGATCCGCTCGCCGACAAGCTTGGCGCGGCGGTCGGGGCCTCGCGCGCAGCGGTCGACGCGGGCTATGCCCCGAACGACTATCAGGTCGGGCAGACCGGCAAGATCGTCGCCCCCGCCGCCTATATCGCGATCGGCATTTCGGGCGCGATCCAGCATCTCGCGGGGATGAAGGATTCAAAGATCATCATCGCCATCAACAAGGACGAGGACGCCCCGATCTTCCAGGTCGCGGACATCGGCCTGGTCGGCGATTTGTTCAAGATCGTTCCCGAACTGACCGACAAGCTCTAGGCTTCTTCGTCGGCCGGAAGGGAATCGCGAAGCGGGCCCGGCCTCCGGTAGGAGAGACCGGGCCCGCAGCCGGGACCAAGGGGAGCTCGCGAGGGTTAGCGAGTCCCGGCTGAACCCTTGGCCGAAGCATCGGCCGATCCGTTGGCCGAAGCATCGGCCGAATTGTTGCCGCGGCGCACGGTTACGCTTTTGTTGCCCGAGGCATTGCCCGAACCGTTCAGGGTCGCATTGCCCGAGCCATTCCCGCCCGAAGCCGCCAGCGTCTTGCTGACCGCGCCGTTGAGCGAGCCGGTGGCCGAGCCATTGGCAGCGCCATTTCCGCCCGAAGCCGCCAGCGTTTTGCTGACCGCGCCGTTGAGCGAACCGCTCGCCATGCCATTGCCCTGACCCGCGAGCGCCTGGGCCTGGTCGGTCCCGATGCCCTGCGCGCCGAGGCCGATCGTCTTGCTGAACGCGCCGCTGCCCGAAGCCGAGCCGCTGCCGTTCACGCTTTTGCCGAGCGTGGTCGCGCCGGCCGCCGATTCGACCTCGCCGGCGATGGTTCCAGCGAGGCCAGCGCTACCGCTGGCCGAACCCGAGCGACCGTCGATCGAGCCGGCGGTCACCGCGCTAACGCTGCCGGTGATGCTCTTGCTGAGCGAGCCCGAGCCGCCGATCAGGCCGCCCGAACCGCCGCCGATGCCGCCAAGACCGCCAAGGCTGCCATTGACCGCGCCGCCGAGCGTTCCATTGACCGCGCCGGTGACGGTTCCGCCGACATTGCCGAGAAGTTGCGCGCTTGCCGGAGCTGCGGTGGCGAGCAGTGCAAGGGTGAATATTGCGATTTTCATGAATCTCTCCATTTTGCGTCAGGGGTCGAAAAACACCCCGTCCCTGTAGAGAACGACACCTGGGCCGCGGTTCATCCCGCACGCTTCGAAATTATCTCGCGCCGACCGATCTGGGCACGATCCGGCATTCGCCGCACACGATCCCGCGGCCGACCTTGCCCTTGCCCGGACGCGCTTCGGCAGCGAGCCGCGCGACCGAGCCGGTCGCCGCGAAGCGGGCGGCAGCCAGCGGCGCCGCAAAGCTGGTCCCGCGAACGCTGGCATAGCCGCGCCCGGGGAGGGCGGCGGCCAGTTCGGCGCCAGGCGCCGCGAAGTCGATATGGCGGGCGCGCCCGGCCTCGACCAGCGCCTTGCCTTTCGAGTCGACCCCGGTGATTGCGATCACACCGTCATAGCTGGCGGGATATTGGGGTGGCGCGGCCGGCCCGTCGTTTCCGACCGCGGCGACGATGACGATGCCGCGCGAGCGAAGCGCCATCACCGCGCGCGCGATTGCGCGATTCGGGGGACCGACCAGGCTGACATTGATCAGCTTTGGCTGCTTGCTCGCCGCCCAGCCGAGCGCACGAACGATGGTCGACGCCGATCCGGCCGCCGGATTGCCGCCATAAACGTCGCCGACGAACAGGCTCGCGCCGCGCGCGGCCCCCTTGAACGCGCCGTCGTCGCCGACCAGCAGCGACGCGATCGCGGTGCCGTGGCCGGTCGCCGAGGGGGCGCCGGCAAAACCCTTCTGCTCGATTCGGGCGCGCGCCATCGAGGGGTGCGAGGCCACCCCGCCGTCGATCATCGCGAGGCGCGTTCCGGCAGGCGCGCTTCCGGCCGCGCCCGATGCAAGCAACACAGCCGCCGGGCCGAGCGCGCCGCCCGCGGGCTCGAACAGATGATCATAATCGACATCCAGCGCCGGGGCCGCCCGGCGAAGCGCGGTGATCGCCTGGCGCGGGGTCATTTTTCGAGGCACGGACAAGGTCACCAGCCGCAGGCTGAGGTCGGGCTGCGGCTGGTCGGCAATGATTCGAAAGCCGAGGCGCGCCGCCGCGGCGAGACTGGCCGCATCGGGCTCGACCGCGACCAGCCGGTCTCGGCGCACGACATTTCCGTCGTCGTCGCGGGTAAGTTCAGCGCGATGCGCGTCGATCAGCAACGAGTGCCGCAGCCGGCGCAGGTCGAGCAGCGACCCGGCCGACGCTGCCACGGACGAGGAAAGCGTTCCGACCCGGTCGAACGCGCCACCAACCAGGCGGCCGCGCTCGCGCGACGAATCACTTCCGGGCGGCCCGAGGACGGGCTGAGCGACATCTCCGACGGTGCGGGTGATTCCGCCGACCACTCCGCCGAGACCGCCGCCGCCGGGAAGCAGTTGAGCGGCGACCGGAGCGGCGAGCAGCGCGCAGGCGGTCGTAAGCAGCGTAAGGGACAAGCGAGTGGTCATGTCGTTTCCTTTTATCTAACTCTTGCGGATGAAACGACTGGCGGCGCTCGTTTCATCCTCATGAGGTGGCATGGCAACCAATTTCGAGTTCGAGCAATTGCTTCGGGACCATTGGCCGCGGCTTCGCCGTTTCGCCTTTGCGCTCAGCCGCGATGCTGCCGATGCCGACGATCTGGTCCAGGGCGTAGCCGAGCGCGCGTTGCGCTCCGCGGCGCAATGGACGCCGGGGACGCGGTTCGATTCCTGGCTGTTCCGGATTGCGCGCAACCACTGGATCGACACGGCCCGCGCCCGATCGCGCCGGACGAAACGCTTCGTTCCCGCCGAGGAAGGCGAGGCGGTGGGTTTCGACCCGCGCCCGGGGACCGAAGCGGCGATCGACCTTGGGCGCGCAATGGCCGCGCTCCAGCGCTTGCCGGAGGATCAACGCGAAGTCATCGCCCTGATCCTGATCGACGGGCTTGGCTATCGCGAAGCAGCCGAGGCGCTTGGCTTGCCGATCGGCACCGTGTCGAGCCGCTTGGTGAGGGGTCGCAAGGCGCTGCTCACGCTTCTCGGAGAGAATGGGCTCGGAGACAATCGGCCTGGAGAGACTGGAATTTCGGATGACTGAGGAAGAAGAATTCTTTGCCTGGCTCGACGGCGAACTCGATGGCGGTGCGGCAGCACGAGTCGAGGCGCGAGTTGCGGCCGATCCCGGGCTTGCCGAGCAGGCGCGGGCGCATCGCACGCTCGGCGAGGCCTTGCGCGGCGCATTCGATCCGCTGCTGGCGGCCCCGGTCCCCGACCGCATTGCCGCCGCGCCGATCGACTTCGCCGCGGCGCGCGAGCGCCGGCCATCGGCTCGTTTCGGAATCCCGCAATGGGCGGCGATGGCGGCGACGCTTGCGCTTGGAATCGGCCTCGGGACCGTCGCGGGCGATCGCGGCGGGCAAGCGCCCATTGCCGTCGAAGGCGGGCGGATGATTGCCGCGGCGGCGCTTGGAGACGCGCTGGACACCCAATTGGCCTCGGCCGGCGACCAGCGCGGCGCGACCCGAATCGGACTGAGTTTTCGAACCAGGACCAATGCACTGTGCCGAAGCTTCGAAGGCGAGACGGCGACGGGGCTTGCCTGTCGCGAGGGCGAGCAGTGGCGGATCGAAGCACTTTATGGAGCGGATCGCGCGGCCGCGAGCGACTATCGCATGGCTGCCGGCAGCGATCCGCGCCTCGCGGCACTGATCGACTCGGTCATCGCGGGCGAGCCGCTCGATGCCGCCGGCGAGCGCGCCGCTAAGACGAATGGCTGGCGCTAGGCGCTCGTCCGCCAGGCTGGTCGGTAGCGAATACTTCGTTGGAATCTTCGATGTCGTCGGCGTGATCGCTCGCCGCCGCGGGCGCGAAACGGAGCACTGCCCAGCCGGCGACCGCCGATAACAGCGAGCCCGCCAGCGTGCCGATCTTGGCCGCGTCGATCCGCTCGGCGTCGCCGGGGAAGGCAAGCGCGCCGATGAACAGGCTCATCGTAAAGCCGATTCCGCACAGGATCGAAGCTCCATAGACGTGGCGCCAGTTTGTCCCTCGGGGAATGGCCGCCACCCCCGCGCGCACCGCCAGCCAGATCGCTCCGAACACGCCGACTTGCTTGCCGACGAACAGCCCGAGCAGGATGCCGAGCGGCAGCGGCGAAGTGAAAATATCGAGTCCTCCGCGCAGCGAGACCCCGGCCGATACTGCTCCGAACAGCGGCACGATCCCGATCATCACCCACGGGTGGATCGAATGCTCGAGCCGCTTGAGCGGGGAATGGGGCTCATTCCTGCCCAGCGGAATCGTCAATGAAGCGAGCACTCCGGCGATCGTCGGGTGAATCCCGCTCGCCAGCACAAGCAGCCACAACAATGCAAAACCGACCAGGAAAGGCGTCAATCGGCGCACCCCGAATTGCCCCATCGCCGCCATCGCTCCGGTCAAAGCGAGCGCTCCGGCGAGTGCCGCGCCATCGAGCTCGGCGGTGTAGGCGAGCGCGATGATCACCACCGCCCCGACATCGTCGACGATTGCGATGGTCACCAGCAGCAGCTTGACCGATGCCGGCGCATGCCGCCCGAGGATCGCGAGAACGCCGATTGCGAACGCGATGTCGGTCGCCGCGGGGATCGCCCAGCCGCTGACCAGTGCCGGATCTAACCGCGTCGCGCCGAGATAGACCAGCGCCGGAACCGCCATTCCGGCAATCGCGGCAAGGATCGGCAGGCGCCGCTGGGCAGAGCTCGCCAACTGCCCGCCGAGCCATTCGCGCTTTACCTCGAGCCCGACGAGCAGGAAGAATATCGCCATCAGCCCGTCGGACACCCACTGGTGAAGGCTAAGCGTTCCAAGCCGCGGCAGCGCCGGGCCAAAGCGAAGCTCGAGCAAATGGTGATAGGCGCCAGCCCATGGCGAATTCGCCGCCAGCAGCGCGGCCACGGCGGCACCGAGCAGGATCAGTCCGGCGCGTCGTTCGGAAGCACGGAGACGGTTTGGCGAAGTGGTCACTCGCTCCGTCTAGCCGCAGCAGACAGCGCCGCCAATCAGCTGCGTCGAGAAACGATGGCCTGACCCTTGGTCTTCTCGCGCTCGCGCTCGTGGGAGCGCTGCAATTTGCTCTCGGCCTCGTCAATCGCCCTGACCAGATCCTCGAAACAGGGCGCTGGATCGACCGGGAAGGCGCGATCGAACCCGCGGCCCAATAGCCCCAGCTCGCGCTGGGTCAGAAGGCCGATGGCGACGATGTGCGGCGATTCGGGCATCAGGGCTGGAAACGCCTGTTCAGGCAAGCCGTGCCAATCGTTTCGTCGCCGCAATCCCCGCCCGGTCGATCAATCCTCCAGTTCAATCCACACCGGGGCATGATCACTCGTCTTGGGCAGCGCCCGCGTGGACCGGTCGACCCCGGCCGTCCTGAGCCGAACGGAGGCCAGCCGATTGAGCAGCAGATGATCGATCCGCAGCCCGGCATCACGCGCGAAGCTGTTGCGGAAATAATCCCAGAAGGTGAACATCGTTTCGTCGGGGTAGATCGCGCGCAAGGCGTCGGTCCAGCCCTGGTCGATCAGTCTGGCGAACTGCGCCCGGACTTCGGCAGTGAAGAGTGCGTCGTCCACCCACCGTTCGGGCTTGTAGACGTCGCGCGGCGTCGGGATGATGTTATAATCCCCGGCAAGGACCACGGGCGCCTCGGTCGCGACCAATTGGGCGGACAGCTTCATCAGCCGCTCTATCCAGCGCAGCTTATAGTCATATTTGGGACCGGGGCGCGGGTTGCCATTGGGCAGATAGAGGCAGCCGACGACGACACCCTTGATTGCCGCTTCGATGTAGCGGCTGTGGCTGTCCTCGGGATCCTCGGCAAGCCCACGACGAGTCTCGATCGGCTGGCAGTCGCGCGCAAGGATCGCGACTCCGTTCCAGCTCTTCTGTCCGTACCAGATTGCGCCATAGCCCGCCGCCTCGATCGCCGCCCGCGGAAATTTCTCGTCGGGCGCCTTGAGTTCCTGGAGGCAGGCCACGTCGGGGCTGGTTGCGCCGAGCCATTCGAGCAGCACCGGCAAGCGCCCGTTGATGCCGTTCACATTGTAGGTCGCAATCCTCATCGGTCGCTGAGTTCACTCGACCGCTCGGTGATCGACTCCTCCCACTTCAATGCGTGGCGAACGATGGTCTCGAGATCGTCGAAGCGGGCGCGCCAGCCCAGCTTCGATCGGATAAGTGACGGGTCCGCGACCAGCATCGCCGGATCGCCGGCGCGCCGCCCGGCCAGTTCGGTGACCAGGGGCCGGTCCGCAACGCTTGCGGTCATTTTCAGCACCTCCTTGACCGAGAAGCCGCGTCCGTATCCGCAGTTCGCGACGATCGATTCGCCACCGCCGATCAGATAATCGAGCGTGCGCACGTGCAGATCGGCAAGGTCGGAGACGTGGATATAGTCGCGAACTCCGGTGCCGTCGGGCGTTGGAAAATCGCTTCCGAAAATCTGGACCGAGGGGCGGCGGCCGGCGACGTGCTCGGCGGCGACCTTGATCAGATGCGTTGCGCCCGCGGTCGACTGGCCCGCGCGGCCAGCCGGATCGGCGCCGGCGACATTGAAGTAACGCAATGCGGCATAATGAAGCGGATGAACCGCCGCGACGTCGCGCAGCATCCATTCGGTCATCAATTTAGAGCTGCCATAGGGATTGATCGGCCGGGTCGGCGCCGTTTCCGGGATCGGGATGGCGTCGGGCACGCCGTACACCGCAGCGGTCGATGAAAACACGAAATGCCGGATCCCCAGCGCAAGTGTCGCGGCGATCAGACCTGCGGTCTTGCAGCTGTTGTTATGATAATATTTGAGCGGGTCGACCACCGATTCAGGTACGATCAGCGAGCCCGCGAAATGCATCACCGCATCCGGCTTGTCCGCTCCAAACACGCCCTCGACAAAATTACGGTCGCCAATGTCCCCCGCATGAAAGCGAATGTGCGAAGGGACCGCGGAGCTAAATCCGGTCGATAAATCGTCGATGACCGACACCCGATAGCCCGCGGCTTCAAGCGCGATAACCGCATGGCTGCCGATATAGCCCGCACCGCCGGAGACGAGCACATGCCGCGCATTGCCCGCACCCGCAGCATTCATTCGGCGGCAACCGCTTCGAGAGTTGTCGCCTCGAACCGGCGCTGCCGCTGGACGTGGCGGCGGTGGGTTGCCAGTGCCTGGCCGACGACCTGATCCATATTATAATAGCGATAAGTCGCAAGCCGGCCAACGAAGGTGACCCCGGGCTCGGCATCCGCAAGCGCTTCGTAGCGCTTGAACAAAGCTTCGTTTTCGGGCCGTGGAACCGGGTAATAGGGATCGCCCTCGGCGCGCGGATATTCATAGGTGATGCTCGTGGTCGGCGCCTTCTGGCCGGTCAGATACTTATACTCGGTAATCCGCGTGTAAGGCACGTCCTCGGCCGGATAATTGACCGTGGCGACCGACTGGAATCGTTCCTGGTCGAGGCTGACGTGGCGAAACTCGAGCGAGCGGTAGGGAAGCTTGCCGAACCGGTGATCGAAATATTCGTCGATCGGTCCGGTGAAGACGAGGTGCCCGAAGCTGATTTCGCCGACTACTTCGCGGTAATCGACGCCCAGCCGGACCGTGATCCCCGGATGATCGAGCATTCGTTCGAACATCGCGGTGTAGCCGGCGGCCGGCATTGCCTGGAAGGTGTCGGTGAAATAGCGGTCGTCGGTGCTGGTCCGGGTAGGCACCCGCGAGGTAACCGACTTGTCGAGTTCGGACGGGTCCATACCCCATTGCTTGCGCGTGTAGCCGCGGAAGAACGTCTCGTACAATTTCCGCCCGACCTTCGACACGACGACGTCTTCGGAAGTGCGCACTTCAGTCACTGGCTCGGCCAGGCTGGCGAGGTAGCGCTCGGCCTCGGCATCGCTCTTGAGGTTGAGGCCGTAAAGCAGGTTGAGCGTGGTTCGGTTGATCGGCATCGGCACCTGGAGGCCGTCGAGATCGGCGAGAACGCGATGCTCATAAGGGCGCCACTTGGTGAACCGCGACAGATAATCGACGATTTCCTGCGAATTGGTATGGAAGATGTGAGGCCCGCACTTGTGAATCAGCACTCCTGATTCATCGAGATGATCGAAGGCGTTGCCGGCGATATGGGGGCGCCGGTCGATGACCAGGACTTTCGCACCGCCGCTCGCGAGCCGCTCCGCCATGACCGACCCGGCAAAGCCAGCCCCGACGACGAGATAGTCGTAATTCACCTCGCCATTGGCCGCCTGTTCACGCTTTGCCGCGCGGTGGCGTTCGATATGCCCGGTCATGGCGGCAACGACATTGTCCCACGACAGAGCCGAGACCAGGCAATCGGCCTCGACCATCCACGGCGCGGACGGCGAGCGCCCTAGTTCGAGCATCCGTTCGCAGCTTGCGATGAAAGCGTCGGCGGTGTCGGCAATCTCGACGCCCTGGAGGGCGCCATATTGACGAACGACATCGGTGATCGGGGTCGACACCACCGGCAGGCCCGCGGCGAGATATTCGGGGGTCTTGGTCGGGCTGATGAAGCGGGTCGCGGCGTTGATCGCGAAGGGCATCAGCGCGACATCCCACCCGCCGGCGTAGAGCGGGAGTTCGTCATAGGTCTTTGGACCGAGATAGACGATATTGGCGCGCTGTGGCAGCGTCTCGGGATCGATCTTGACCACCGGGCCGACCATCACGACCGTCCAGTCGGGTCGCGCGTCGGCGATGGCCGCGATCAGTCCAAGATCGATCCGTTCGTCGATCACTCCGTAAAAGCCGAGGCGGTTGCCGGCGAGCTGCGCCTGATCGAGCGGCTCGCCGCGACGCTCCCGGGCGCCGCGAAAATGCGCGACATCGACACTCGAGGGGAAGGCGTGAACGGACGGATGGATCGAGCGCTTGGCCTCGTACAGGCTGATGCCACCGGTGAACACCAAATCGGCGCTGCGCAACAGCTCGCGCTCAAGCTCGACCAGCTCGGGCGGGGCAAAGTCGAAATTCGCCAGTTCATCCATGCAATCGTAAATCGTGCAGTCCGCCCGCAACTGCCGCGTGAACGGCAGCATCATCGGCGTGTAATACCAGCGAATCAACGGTCCCGAGAAGCGCGCGAGTTGTTCGTCGAGCATGGCTTTCAGCCGCTGGTCGACGGTGAAAGGATCCGTGCCTTCGAAAAGATGCGGTGTTAACACCTCAACGCCATCGACAGGAAAGCTCCGCTCAACCCACTCTTCTTCCGCCGCGTCGAACAACGGCTCTTCCCAGAACAAGACATGCATCGAACGTGCAAGGCGCAACATGATGTGTTGCGGGCGCTGAAACACGAAATTCCATCTCAAATGGGAAAGGCAAAGTAATACGGGCCGATTGCGTTCCCAAAACCCCTGATTGATGTCCACTGCGCCCTCAAGTTGAAATGATCTACCAGCCAAATCAACAGTTTACGAGGCGGCTTGTTCCGAGCGGAAATGGGTATCATACGTTAGATGGAATCACCTGTTCCCGCTCGTCGATTGCTGCGGCTGCGGCACCCCCTTCGAAACAGGGCCGCAACCCGCAACAGGAGGATCAGGCCATCGATTGAAAAACGGCGCCGCAGAGCGAAACTGCGGCGCCGTTTCAGGAGGAATGATTCGTCCCGTTAGACGATGGCGGCATCCTTCGCGCGAGTGCTGCTGTGCCCGCCGGCACTGTAGAGGATGTCGCGGGCCGATTGTGCGGTTATGCCGCCGTCGCGGGTATCGACCGAGACGAAGACCCCGCCGTTATTGACTCGCTCCTCATAATAGCCGGCGTCCTCGCTATCGACGCCGTGATCGGTGAGCAGGCCGCTGAGACCGCCGGCGGCCGCGCCGATGGCAGCGCCCGTCAGCGCCGCGCCAGGAATCGCGGAGGCCGCGATCGCGCCTGCCGCCACCAGTGGTCCGACGCCCGGGATGGCGAGGGCGGCAATGCCCAGCAGCGTGCCTGCCCCGGCACCCAAAGCCGTCTTTCCGATGACGTCGGTGGCTGCCTCGGCGCCGCTACCGTCGGTCGTGCTATTCTTGCCATCGTGCTGGGCAATTATCGAGATGGCAGAGTCTTCGACACCATTCGCGCGGAGGTCGGAGACCACGCGCTCGGCTTCGGCCTGGCTGTCGAAAACAGCGGAAATCAGATTTTCGTTCATTGCATTCTCCAAAGGTAAGTGGAGCGGTCGAAACGTTAGCCGCCGCCGCCTCGTTCCGCGTTAAGGCAACAAAAAACGACTGCGCTCCGATGCTCGATTGGTTCCGCCATATCACTGGAATCGTCGGAAAAATTGGACCGAGCGAGCCGCCTCGCCCGGTCCTGGAGATCGGCTAACGTCCCGCGATAAACGGGGGCTCGGCCTGCTGCATGGTCCCGGAGCCGGGCTCCCCGGCCGCGGGCTGAAGCGCGGCATCCGCCTTGTCGAGCAGTTCGTCCTTTTTCTCGCGGATTTGAGACGTGACCTGTTCCTTATTCTCGTCGATCACGTCACGAGCCTTTTCGCCGAGGCTGCCGAGCTTGTCCTGCTCCTGCCGCGTAATCGGCAGAGCCGAACCGAACGCCGCGCCAATTGCAGCGGCGAGGATGCCGCCGACCAGCGGATTGCCGGCGTAGAGATCCTCGACCTTGCCGACCGCGGCTTGCGCCTTCTGCCAGGTCGCAGCCTGTGCCTGGCTTGAGCTCTCCGCCCAGGCGCGGCGCTTCTCGCGAAACTTCTCGGTCATCCCGTCGAGCCGCTGGCGGAAGCTGCTGTCGTCCTCTTCCTGATCGCGCTCGACCATGAAAAAGTTCGACCGCGCGATGTCGCGCCGGCGCTGATAGGCCGATGAGTCCTCGTCAGCGCGTTGCTCGACTGCCGACATGTGCGACACATAATCGCGGTGATGGATATCGAGGTCGTCCGGTTCGCCATCCGATTTGCCGGATTTATCCCCGAGCGAGGGAAGTTTCGAATCCTTGTCGCTGACGAGCCAGATCGCCCCCGCGGCGATCAGGCCGAGCGCGATCGGATTGCGCCGCGCGCCATCGAGCAGCATTCGGGCGTCGACATTATTTTCGTCGGCCTTGTCGAGCAGCGAGTTGACGACGTTCTTGATGCTCAACCGATCGCCGATCTTGTCGACGGTGCGGCTCATATCGTCTTGCGTCCGGCGGATTTCGCGCTCGATCGCGGCGGGATCCTCAGTGGTCATATCGGTCATTGTGCCTGTCCTCTCAAAGGTCGCCGCGAACGGCGTCGGGCGTGCGCTGAAGGGTTCGTTGGGTGCGGTCGGGTGCCAGGTGGGTCGCGGCGATCTTGCTCGCCGCGCTGCGGTACAGGACATAGGCCAAGACGAGCGTGGCGGCGCCGACGATGAGCGTCGCCAGACTCAGATTGTCGATTGCGTCGGCGAGCAGATAGGCCAGCCCCATGAGGACCACGCCGAGCCCGGCAATGCCGACCACCGCCGCACCGACCAGCCCACCAACCGCGGTTTTGACGTCCGCCGCGGACTCGCGCACTTCGGCCTTGATCAGGCTGAGTTGCTGGTCGGCGAGGTGCGTCCCCTGGCCGACCAGGTCGCGCAGCAGGTCGACGATGTTGTCGCTGACGGAAACTTCAGGAACCCGGCTGGATCGGCCGATGACGTGTGGCTCCTCGGCCGGTATGACCCGCGTATCGGGGCCCGTCACGCGAACTGCCCCCGGGCCGGGTCGGCCGTGCCGATGGCGGGGCCGGGCGAGCCGGGCCGGGCTGTATCGGTGGTTAGACTGTCGCTGCCGATTGGCCCGGGCTGGCCAGGCGTATTTTCGCTGCTCCCGGCCTTGAAGATCCGGGCTGCCGCGAAACCGGCAGCGGCGCACGCCGCAAGGAAGGTGCCCGGCGAGTTCCGCGCGAAGTCGCCGACCTCGGTGGCGAGTTGACGGCTATCCTTCTGTTCGAGTGTATCGGCGAACTTCTGGACCTGCTGAGCGCCTTGCTCGAACGCCGATTTGAGCCAGGTCGGTGCATTGGGGTCGAGCCCGCTCGCGGCCTGCTCGATCGCTGACGAGACGGACTTTACCTGGCTCGCCGCGTCGCTCTTTCGCGCATCGACTTCACTGTGCAGGCGGTTGACGGCGGAAGTGCCAACGCCCTTGGCGTCGGAAAGCAATTCCTTGCCAACTCCCTGTTCGGTATCGGACTGAGGCTGCATTGATATGCCCTTTGCTGCTGAATGGCTCGAAGCAAAACCGAAATGGGCGGATCGGGTTCCGGCAATCGCCACCGCTTGCGACACGCCGAGTTGAGGCCGCGCCGTAGCGACTGGCGCGGCCGGACGCGCTTGCCGACCCGCGCCCGTTCCGGAGTGAACAATGCCGCTTGCAGCGCGCCCGCGCTGCTTCGAACGACTATCCATATCGCTTTGAAAAAAATGGTGCGTGACGCAGTCCCGAGCGAACCAGGCTCCAGCGAAGATCAGGCGGTTTACAGGTAAACACGCCAGCAGACGCGTCGTTTTGGTGAAATAGCGTCACGGTTCCGAGGGTTTCGCGGGGCTTTCGTTGTCCACACCTAAAAGTCAGAACAGGCACGTATCAGGTCGGATCAGGTAAATTGACTTGTCCCGCAGGGACGGCCGAGGGGCCCGACACTCTTTTGGCATCGCGTTGTCTCAAATAGCTGCGTGAACACAGAAATGTTCAATCATTGCAGCGACTTGGAAGTTGCCAATTCCCGGAGAGACGACGCCTCGGCCTCCTCGCCACCGATCACGATCCTGCGCTCCGAATCCAACGACACGTCGCCCCCGCTAACGTGCAGGTGCCCGGTTAGGATGATCGCCAGGCCGTCCGCCTGCTCGGATGATCGCGCCGCCCGAGCGTGCGTTGCAGGCGCAGATGAACTTTGCGACCTTGTCTGAATAGATGCGGCTAGGTGGTTCTCCGCCTCCTCGATCAGGATGATGTGCGAGTTGGCCGACGTCTCCATTGCCAGCTTGATCTTGACGGTGTTTTGTTCGCCCTTGCCGACGAGGGTCAGCGGGATGTCGTCGAGGTGCGGCATGATCCCGGCCTCCCAGCTTGCGCGCGAGGAGGTGTCGAGCGAGACCGAGATCACCTTGTCGCTAATGCCGCCCTTCTTCGCCGCCAGCGCGTCGTTGATCGACTTGACCTTGGGCTGCTCGAGGAAGCGATCCTTCATCAGGCGGTAGCTGAGCGCCAGATCCACCTTCTCCTTCCTGCTCAGGCTCTCCTTGACGATATCCGCGACGTAGCGGCTAGCGGCGCTGTTGTTCTTGATGGTGCTGGCGTCGATGAGGCTCGTCTGCAGGGGAATACCGCGCGCATTGATGATCTCGTTCTCCGCGAAATCACGCCACTTGATCCAGAAATACTCCACTGGCAGCGTTCGTATCTCCGAGGGATCTGAAATGTATTGCCTGAAATCCTCGGCGTGGCCCGGGTTTAGCTCGACCAGCAGCGACACGCCGGGTAGGTCGAGCCCGAGGCTGTTGTTGTCGCCCTTAAGCTTGGTCAGTGCCGGGTCATCGGCGAGGTATACCTCGATGAGGATGCTCGGTGGCTCGGCGGGGGTCCCTTTCCTCAGCGCGTCTACATAGACCTGCACCTGTCCTAGGTTGAAGACATAGGGATGGAGCTCGACCATGAGCGGGCGACCATTGAGCTGTCCGGTCATGGCGAGATGGACGGCCTCGAGCAGCGTCGACTTGCCGCATTCGTTGTTGCCAACAATCACGTTGAGCTTCTCGTTGAGGATGACGTTCGCACCCTTGAGACAGCGATAGTTCTTCACGACTACACGTTGGATATACACGCCGGCCCCTCCACTCATTCTTCACTAACATGAGCGCGGCGGCGCGCGAAGGTGACCCGGCCAGCGTCCGCGAGCAGGGCCATATGGATTTAGGCGACCGCAATGCAAAGGCGTACCCGCGCGCCGGATCATGCGGTCAGAATCGCTGACGGCACATCAGCCGCCTGCTAGAACAGCTCTGGCTCCTTTGACGGTGCAGCGATCACCTAAGCCTGAATGAAAGGCCGGTTTTGCCGGTTGGCGCTCAAAAGCGGCCGAGCCGTAATCCACCATTCAAGTCGACCAACCACTGCTTTGATGAATGTCGGTTTTTAGGAGCAGCTTGAGGGCGGTCGGATGGCCGAGGTTGGGCGCAAATCTGACCCTTCCGCGTAAGATTAGTTTTGCTCAGTTGCTCTTCGCAATTTTGTGAGGCGAGACGCGGGTTGCAGAAAGCCACTCGGCGCCCCCACGGTAAGTCTCCGCAGCACGGTAGATAAAGACCGACGGGGCCGTCGATCAGCAGAAAGCGGCCACTTTCGCGGCGCGGTCGTGCCGCTCTCGAGCAAGTGTCTCTGCAGTCTTTAAAGGAGTGGTGCGGGACGCAGTCGTGAGCGAACCCGTCTCACACCTAATTTCCCATTTTTATTGGGAAATAATGGGAAAATCGAGCGTCAGGCCTCGCGGGACCGTTCTTCATGACGTGCGACGGGCGGAATTTCGCCATTCAGCCAAACGGTTTCCCCTTGCGGCCGAATTGGGAAAAATGGCCTCTGAAATGCGCGCAGCCGGGCTGAAACCCCGTGAAGCTGGAAAAATTGTCCATTTCACCTAATGACGGTGACGCGGCGCTGCCAAAGAGGCTTTCAACAGCGAGAAACGCGGGCTCAGCAGCGGACTGATTAGTGGCCGCGGGAACGAAGCCCTCGCACCGCCGCCAGTGTCTGCTCCAAGCCTGTTTCGACCGCCTGCAGGTTAATTCCAATCGCAACATGCTCGTGGCCCGTAAGCCTCAGAACCGTCGCCATGACCGGTTGGCAATGCGCAGCCATTGCCAGGAGGTGGAGGCTGCTTGGGCTCGTGCGGCCGTTCAGCCACGCCCGAGCCGTGCGATCGCTCACGCCAGTCCACGCGATGATTGTTTTGGCGGCGCGGCGACTGCCGCCAAGTTCATCCCGGAGCGCGGTTCCTATGAGCTCCGCGAGTTGGGCATCCGAAAGCAAAATCTGCGTTTTCGGAAGTCGACTTCCGCTATTAGGAACCATAGTTCCGCGCCTTCTGGTCTAGGTGACTTGTTTGCAGCGGCGTTGGCCGCCGACTCACTTGAGGCCGGCGATGGTAATAAACTGGATGCAGACGGGTGGTTCAGACGCCCCACCAGACCCGCCTAAGGTCGAAAGCAGCCGTTCCGCCACGTCGAAATCACTGCTTCCAGCCTAGCCAAGAACCCTATCGCCGACGAACGGGTTGGTGGCGCGTTCGTGGCCGAAGGTCGACATCGCGCCGTGCCCGGGGATGAAGGCGGTGTCGTCGCCCATCGGCCATAATTTGTGGACGACCGAATCGAGCAATTGCTGGTGATCCCCGCGCGGAAAATCGGTGCGGCCGATCGACCCCTGGAAGAGCACGTCGCCGACCAGCGCAAGCCTCGACGCGGGATGGTGGAAGACGATGTGGCCGGGAGTGTGTCCGGGACAGTGGCGGACGTCGAAGATCAATTCGCCGACGCTCGCGGTGTCGCCGTCGACCAGCCAGCGGTCGGGCTCGAACGGCTTGCCGGCCATGCCATACGCCGCGCCGTCCTCGTCGAGGCGGGCGATCCAGAATCTATCCTCCTCGTGGGGGCCTTCGATCGGCACGCCAAGTTCCTCGGCAAGGATTCCGGCCGAACCGCAATGGTCGATATGGCCGTGGGTGAGCAGGATCTTCTCGACCGTCACGCCGTGCTGGGCCGCGGCGGCCTTGAGCTTGGCGAGATCGCCGCCCGGGTCGACGAATGCGCCGCGCATCGTCGCGGTGCACCACAGCAAGGTGCAATTCTGCTGGAGCGGGGTGACCGCGATGATCGTCGCGCGCAGGGGAGGCAAGGCATCGCTCATTGCTTGAGCAGGGTCCGGTCCCAGAACATCAATGTGGTCCAGAACAGATAATCCTGATTTTCCTTCTTGGCGAAACCGTGGCCTTCGTTCTCGCCGACCAGATACCAGGCGGTGCCGCCGCGGGCGCGGATCGCCTTGACGATCTGGTCGGCCTCGGCCTTGGGCACGCGCGGATCGTTGGCCCCCTGGACGACGAACAAGGGCGCCTTGATCTCGGCGATGCGGCGTAGCGGGGAAATTTCCTCGAGCTTGGCGCGCTGCGCGGGATCACGCTCATCGCCATATTCGGGCCGGCGCAAGTCGCGGCGATAGCTTTGCGTATTTTCGAGGAAAGTGACGAAATTGGAGATGGCGACATTGCATAGCGCCCCCCTGAAAGCGTCAGGGTAAGCAATTGCCGAGGCGTAGCACATATAACCGCCGTAGCTGCCGCCGGTGACCGCCATGCGGGCGGGGTCGAGCGCCGGATCGGCGGTCAGGCGGGTCAAATAGGCGCCGATATCCTTGACCGAATCCTCGCGCTTGAACGGGCCATTGTCGAGGCTGATGAAGCGCTTGCCATAGCCGCTCGAGCCGCGGACGTTGGGGTAGAAGATCGCGATGCCCTGCTCGTTGAGCAGATAATTGTTGCGGCCCTGGAAGCCGGGGCGGGTCTGGCCTTCGGGACCGCCGTGAATGTTGACGATCAGCGGCCGCCTGCCGGGAAATTTGGCGGGGTCGGGGCGGTAGAGGAAGCCCGAAACCTTTTCACCGTCGAAGCTCTGAACCTCGATCAGCTCGGGCTCGACATTGACGCTCGGGTCGAGCCCGCCGGTCTCGCTCTGGGTCCAGCGGGTGAGCTTGAGCGAGCGCGGGTCGAGCGAATAAGCGTCGGTCGGGCTTTTGGACGAATTGAGCGACAGGCCGAGCGCGCCCCACGGCGCGAATTCCAAGCCGCCGATGGTGCCTGCGGGGATCGAAGTGACCGCGCGCATCCGCCCGCTCGCGACATCGAGCAGTGCAAGCCTGCTCAGCCCCGCCTCGTTGGTGACCAGCGCGATCGTGCGGCCGTCCTCGGAGATGTCGAAGCTTTCGACCTCCCACTTGGACTGCCCGCCGACCGGAGTGAATTTGCCGCTCGCGAGGTTGATGCGGCCAAGGCGCTGCACGTCGCTGCCCTCGTCAGACAGCACCCACAAGGTGCCGTCGGGCGCGAATTGCGCGCCTCCGTAGGCGATCGGCTGCGAATGATCGCCGAGCGGGGTGAGGCGGTTCGCGGCAAGGTCGAGCAGGTGGAGGTTGGACTTGGTCGCGGAGAGATATTCGGCGACGACGGCGCGCCGATTGCCGGGCTCGAAGTCGCCGATCTGCCAGCCGCCGCCCGTGACTTCGGCGACTCGGCGTTTGGAGGAGGGGTTGCGCGGATTCATCGTGTACAAATCGGTGTCGGTACCGTTGCGCTCGGTCGAGCTGAAGCCGACCAGCCTGCCGTCGTGGCTCCACGCACCGAGCGAGTTGCGGCTTTTTGCGCCTGCGGTGAGCCGGGTCAGGCGGCCCCCGGCGAGGGTGTGGATCTGGAAGAATTCGTCGCCGCCATCATCCTTGCTGACCAGCAATATGTCGCCCGTCGGCGACCAGCTGCCGCCGAGCGGCTCGGCTTCGAAGCTGATCTGGCGGCGATCCATCATCGGGCCGGCAACGCGATGAAGCTGATTGACGTTACCGAAGCGGGTCGAGATCAGCATCGAGCGGTCGCGCGCGTTCCAGCCGGCAAAGCCCGCGCTGCGTGATTCCATATAGGGACGCGAGGTCGCGGCAAGCGCATCGGGCACCGCGGGAACCCCGTCGGCGGTGAGCGCGGCGGGCTTGGCGACCTGGGCCACGGCGGGGAGCGCCGCCCCGGCAAGCAAGGCTGCTACAAATAATCGGGTCATTGGCTGTTCCTGGAAAGTCAAAGGATCCCGGCCATCTTGGCGATACCGTGCCGCCCCCGCAAGCCGGCGCGCGCCCGAACTTAAAATCAGCGGAGGGTGTCGAGCGCGGGAGGGCGGTCGTTCATCCCCGCGGCAACCGCCTCGGCGCCGCGCATCGCGCGCAGCAGATTGCCCCCGGCGAGCTTGGCGAGATTGGCGTCGCTCCAGCCGCGGCGAATCAGTTCGGCGAACAGGCGCGGATAGCCGTCGGCGCCTTCGAGTCCGGTCGCCGTCGAAGGCACTCCGTCGAGATCACCGCCGATGCCGACATGGTCATGGCCGGCGATGCGCGCGATATGGTCGATGTGGTCGGCGACGACCGCTGTCGGCACGGCGGGCGCCGGATGGGCAGCGTCCCAGGCCGCCAGCCCCTCGGCCACGCGTGCGGCGCTTTGGGGATAGAGCGCCTTCAGCCGTGCCTCCACGCCCGCGCGTTCGATCCGCCGCCGGTTGACCAGGGGCGACAGGAAAACCGGGTAGAAATTGACCATCACGACGCCCCCTTTGGCGGGCAGGAGCAGCAATATGTCGTCGGGAACATTGCGCGGGTGGTCGTTGAGCGCGAGCGCATTGGAATGGGAGAAGATCACCGGCGCCGCGCTTGCGGCGATCGCGTCGCGCGCGGTCGCGGGCGAGACGTGGCTGAGATCGACCATCATCCCGAGGCGGTTCATCTCGGCCACCACCGTGAGGCCGAACGGGCTGAGGCCGTCGTGCCTCGCTTCGTCGGTCGCGCTGTCGGCCCAGCTCGTCGTCTTGTTATGAGTCAGCGTCATGTAGCGCGCGCCGAGCGCGTGGAACTGGCGCAAAGCGGCGAGGGATTCTCCGATCTGGTCGCCGCCCTCGATCCCGATCAGCGATGCGATGCGGCCGGCGCGGTGGATCCGGACCACGTCGGCGGCCGTCGACGCAAGCTCGAAATCGGCGGGATAGGCCGCGACCATCCGCCGGACGAGGTCGATTTGCTCGATGGTCAATCGTATCGCGGCATCGCCGGTCACCCCGGTAGTGATCCACACCGACCAGAATTGGCCGCCGACGCGACCTGCACGAAGCCGCGCGATGTCGGTCATCAGTGGGTCCGCCAGGCGGTCGGTCCCGCTCGCGAGGTTGGCGACGCTGAAGCCATATTTCTGGCGCAGTTCCCAGGGCAGATCATTGTGCCCGTCGATCAGCGGAGTGGCCTTGAGGAGGCGGTCGATCCGCTTGGCGGTGGCACGGTCGATCGGTTGCGCGGCCGCAAGGGCTGGAAGCAGGAGCGCGCAAAGCAGGATGAGCGAACGCATCGGCCATTTTCTCCCGGTCAAGTCGGACAAGGGTTTACGAAGCCGACCAACGCGGCGCAATGGCCTGCCGATGTGGATCCTGTTCGACGATGCGCGGGAAGGGGGAGCGCCGCCGCGGCTGTACCGGTCGCCGCGCGAGCGGATTCTTGCCCGCTCGATCGATGAAATGGCCTCGGCCCTCGACCGGATCGCGCAAGCGGTCGCCGCCGGCGCCCATGCCGCCGGCTTTCTGGCGTTTGAAGCGGGGCACGCCTTCGATCCGAGCCTCGCGGCCAGCGCCCGCGTCGGCGACGGGCCGCTGCTTTCATTCGGTTTGTTCGACGGCTTCGAGACCCCCGACCTTGGCGACTTGCTGCCGGATGGCGACGGCGCGTTTGTCGGATTGCCTCGCCCACGGATCAGCCGCGACGCTTATGAGGATGCCGCCGAGGCGGTGCGCCAGCGCCTGTTCGCGGGTGATTATTACCAGGCGAATTTGACCTTCGGCTGCGACGTCGCGGTGGCCGGGGAGCCGCTTGCGCTGTTTGCCCGGCTGCGCAGCTCGTCGCGGGCCGGGTGGGGCGGGGTACTTCTCGACGAGGATCGCGCGCTCGTCTCGCTCTCGCCCGAGCAATTCTTTACCATTCGCGACGGCATCATCGAAGCACGACCGATGAAGGGCACCGGGCCGCGCCGCGACGATCCCGCCGCCGATCGCGCCGAGGCGGCCTTACTCGCGTCGGATGAGAAGCAGCGCGCCGAAAATCTGATGATCGTCGATCTGATGCGCAACGATCTTGCCCGCATTGCCGAGCCGGGCAGCGTGTCGGTGCCGGATCTGTTCGCGGTCGAAAGCTATCCGACCGTCCACCAGATGGTCAGCCGGATAACCGCTCGCCTGCGGCCCGGGGTCAGTGCGTGCGACGTGCTGCGGACGATCTTCCCGTGCGGGTCGGTCACCGGCGCTCCCAAGATCGCGGCGATCGAGGCGCTCGGCCAGCTCGAGCCCGAACCGCGCGGCGCCTATACCGGGTCAATGGGATGGATCGAGCCCGATAATCGCCAGGGAGCGGGAGACGCCGCGTTCAACGTGCTCATCCGCACGCTCGAATGGCGGCGTGGAGCAAGGCGCGCCAGACTCGGCCTCGGATCGGGGCTTGTCGTCGACAGCAAGCCACGCGATGAATGGGCCGAATGTCTGCTCAAGGGGGATTTCGTGGCCGCACAAAGTCAGGACTTCGACCTGATCGAGACAATGCGGTTCGATCCGCACGACGGGATTTGCGAACTCGACCGCCACCTCGATCGCTTGCGCATCTCGGCCGATGATCTCGACTTCCGGTTCGACGTGCACAATGCGCGCAACGAGCTCCAGGCGGCGACCTTCGGGCGCAAGGAGCGGGCGATGGTGCGCTTGCTGCTGTCGCGCAGCGGAACGATGGCGATCGAGGCCAAGCGTTTCGACGATCCGCCCGAGCTTCCGGTCACGGTCGCGCTTCGCCCCGTGCCCGTCGATCCGGGCGATTTCCGGCTCCGCTACAAGACCACCGACCGCCGCTTTTACGATCAGGCGCGGGAGGAGAACGACGCCTTCGAGACGATCTTCATCGACCGCGAAGGGAGGCTGACCGAGGGCAGCCGGACGACGATCTTCGTCGAGCGCGACGGGAAATTGCTGACCCCGGCGGCGGCGCTCGGCCTGATTCCCGGCATATTGCGGGCGAAACTGATCGACGAAGGCCGCGCCGAGGAAGCCGAACTTACGCGCGACGACCTGAAAAATGGCTTTTTCGTCGGCAATAGCTTGCGGGGATTGATCCCCGCGCGACTCGTCTAGGCGGCGATCGGAAAGCGCAGCAGGCGGTCGGTCACCGGCACCAATGCCGAAGCTCCGGGGCCGACCTTCCTCAGAATTTCCGGATGATGGGCGTCTAGTCCTCCAGTCAGCGCGCCATAAGCGGGAAGGATCAGCTTGGCCGCCGTCGCGACATAGCATCGCCGGGACACGTTGCGCCCCTTCATGTGAAGCCGAAGCTTAGGATGATAGTGACCCGAAATCTCAGGCGTGGCATCGTCGCGCACCGCTTCGTGACGAAGCACGATGCCCGCGACATGTGCTTCGTCGACCAGCCGCCCGCCGCAATGGTCGATGAAACCGGCGTCATGATTGCCCACGATCCACACCCAGTCGAGTCGTGCGGTGAGCGAGGTTAGCAAGGCGCGCGCGGCGGCGGGCAGGCGATCACAGCCAAAGCGGTCGTGAAAACTGTCTCCGAGGCAATAAAGCCGAACCGCTCCGCTGCGATCGACGTCCCGCTCGAGCGCGGTCAGCGTTGCGAGCGAATCATAGGGCGGAAGGAACTGCCCCAGCCGCGCGAACCAGCTCGCCTTTTCGAGATGGAGATCGGCGACCAGCAAAGCCCGCTCGCTCGGCCAATGGAGGGCGCCGTCGGGGCTTGCGAAAAAATCCTGGCCGGCGAACGAAAAGGGAACCATGGTCCGGCTGTACCCGAATGGCGGCTTATTCCAAGTGGTTCATGACATGATCGCGCAATGCACGAGCGTCGTGGAGCGCATTGTGCGGAACCGCGCTATTGGCCGCGGTCGAAAAGCCGGGGAGGGCTGCGAACTGCATCGTCAGCCGCGGCACGGGGACCATCCGTCCCGGTCCGATCACCATCAGCATCGCGAGTTGCGCCAAATCCTCGGGCCAGTCGGCGACGATCAGTGGATCGGGGTCGTTGGCGAGCCAGGCCGCGAGCGCATCGGCGGCGGCGGGCCGGCCGAGCCGTGGGGATTGCAGCGCCATCGGCACAGTGTCGAGATAGGGTATGACGTGACGCTCGACCCATGGATCGAGCGCATCGGGACAGGCCAGCGTGACGTAAAATTCCTCGCCCTCGTCCTGTGGCACCAGCGCAAGGCTGAGCAGCGCGCCGCCAAAGCCATTATATTCGGTGTCGAGGAAATAACGCATCATCATCCGCGATGAACCCGCGTCGCGGCAGCGTCCAGCACTTGCCGCCGAAACGGATTATTGAGGGGTAGCCGGCGGGCAGGCGAGGCGGCGGTCGACGAACGGCTTGCAGCGCTTGCGCTCGTCGCGGGCGCGCTGCTCGTCGGCCTTGCGCAGTTCGCGTCCACGCTTTTCGTCGGCTTCGGACTGGCTGGTGGTCACTGCATCGACCCCGGCCGAGGCCGCCTTGACCGGAAGGGTAGCGATGTCGACCGCGGTGCTGGCGATCGTACCGACGACGCAGCTCGACAAAGCGGGTAATAAGGCGAGGGACAATAAGCGGATCATGCGCCTGCCATGGCCCAGCGAGCATGGCGTGTCGATGAACAAGCGACGGCACATCAGTCGAGCCGCATCGCTTCGGCGGCGAGCGCCTCGGCCTCGATCAAGATCGCCTCGTCGGCCGATCCGGGGGGCAGCGCCTCGCGCCCGACGATGACCATCAGCGGGACCGCCATCGGGGTCACCCGCTTGGCCACGACATGGACCATTTGCGCGGCGGCGCGCTCGACGAGGCGGGCAAGCCGGCCAAGCTCGGTCATCCGTGCGCGCGCGTCTTCCCACGCCGCCTTCATCAGGAGATGCTCGGGTTCATATTTGCGGAGCACGTCGTAGATCAGGTCGGTCGAGAAACTCACCTGGCGCCCGGTCTTGCGCTTGCCGGGGTGCTGGCGATCGACCAGCCCGCCGATCACCGCGACTTCGCGAAACGCGCGCTTCAACAATTGCGACTGCTCGACCCATTCGACGAACTCCTGTTCGAGGATGTCGGGCGAGAGCAGGGGCGCGGGGTCGGTGATCGGTTCGAGGCCATAGCAGGCAATCGCATAATCATTGGCGACGAAGCCGAGCGGCTTGAGCCCGGCGCTCTCCATCCGCCTGGTGATCAGCATTCCGAGCGACTGGTGCGCGTTCCAGCCTTCGAAGCTGTACATCACCATGTAGTGGCGGCCCTCGAGTGGAAAGGTCTCGACCAAGAGTTCATCGGGCTGGGGCAGGCGCGAGCGGCGTCCCTGCACTTCGAGCCATTCGCGGACATCGTCGGGAAAGCGGTGCCATTCGTCCGGGCTGGCGAGATAATTGCGGACGCGCTCGGCGAGATGGGTCGACATCGACATGCGCTGCCCACCGTAGGTGACGATCCGCGCGGGCTTGGACGAGGCGTGGACGATGATGTCGCTGTCCTTGAAGCGCTCTATCTCAAGGCTCAGCCCGGCGAAGAAGATGTGGTCGCCGGGGGTCAAGGTGGAGGCGAAGCCTTCCTCGACCCGGCCGAGCATTCGCCCATTCTTGAAGCGCACGTCCATCATCGGATTGTCGACGATGATCCCGGCGTTGAGGCGGTGCTGGGCAATGACCTGCGGGCGGGTGATCCGCCAGTGGCCGGGGCTGTCCTCGACCAGCCGGCGGAACTTGTCGTAGGCGCGAAGGGCATAGCCGCCGGTGGCGATGAATTCGAGCACGGTCCGCCACACCGCGTCGGTGAGCCCGGCATAAGGCGCCGCCGAGCGGACCTCGGCGAGCAGCTCGGCCTCGACGAACGGACCCGCGCAGGCCACCGCGAGAATGTGCTGGGCAAGCACGTCGAGCGTCCCGGGGCGGAAAATTTCGGGATCGAGCTCGCGCGCGTCGACCGCGTCCAATGCCGCCTGCGCCTCGAGATATTCGAAGCGGTTGCCGGGGACGATCATTCCCTTCGAGGGCTCGTCGAGGCGGTGGTTGGCGCGGCCGATCCGCTGGAGCAGGCGCGAGCTGCCCTTGGGGGCGCCCATCTGGCAGACCAGATCGACATTGCCCCAGTCGATTCCGAGGTCGAGGCTGGCGGTGGCGACCAATGCGCGCAGCCGGCCGTCGCTCATCGCGGCCTCGACCTTGCGCCGCGCCTCGAGCGCGAGGCTGCCGTGATGGATTCCGATCGGCAGGACCTGGTCGTTGACCGCCCACAAATCCTGGAAGATGAGCTCGGCGAGGCTGCGCGTGTTGCAAAAGACGAGCGTGGTGTTGTGCTGCTCGATCAGTTCCATCACCTGGCGCGCGGCGTAGCGCCCCGAATGGCCCGACCAGGGCACGCGGCCATTGGGGACAAGGATGGTGAGGTCGGGCTCGGCACCGGGATCGCCCTCGACCAAGCGGACCGCGTCGATGTCGGCGTCGGGGGCAAGCCAGCCGCGATAGGCGTCGGGGTCGCTGATCGTCGCCGAGAGGCCGACCCGGCGAAGGCCGGGGGCGAGCGTCTGCAACCGCGCGAGCGACAGGCTGAGCAGATCGCCGCGTTTCTCGCGGGCGAAGGCGTGGATTTCGTCGATCACCACGGTCTGCAAGCCCTCGAACAGCAGATTGCTGTCGGGATAGCTGACCAGCAGGCTAAGCGATTCGGGGGTGGTCAGCAGGATTTGCGGCGGGCGCACCCGCTGGCGCGCCTTGCGGTCCGAGGGGGTGTCGCCGCTGCGCGTTTCGACGCGGATCGGGAGGCCCATCTCCTCGATCGGGCCGAGCAGATTGCGCTGGACATCGACCCCGAGCGCTTTCAGCGGCGAGACGTAGAGCGTGTGAAGCCCTTCGGCGGGACAATTGGCGAGATCGACGATCGTCGGCAGGAATCCGGCGAGCGTCTTGCCAGCGCCGGTCGCGGCGACGAGCAGTGCGTTGACCCCGTCACGCGCGGCATCGAGCATGTCGAGCTGGTGGCGGCGCGGGCGCCAGCCGCGGCGGTCGAACCATTCCTCGACCGCCGCCGGGAGCGGGCTCGTCAGACCGCGTCGTCCTTGTGCGCGCGGTCCTCGGCTTCGTAATTGGCCTTGGTCGCGCGCTCGGTGACGTCCTTGCCGACTCGCGCCGAGCGGTTGCGAAGGATCACCCAGACGAAGAGGACCAGGAGGACGATCGGGCCAAGGATGGTGGCGAGGCCCCACAAACCTTCGAGTTCCATGGAAATCCTTTCGATGACGGCCGGGAACCCCCCGGCGCTTCAGTGGCTATAGTGCGATATGGCGCGCCTCGGTAACTGGATCGAGCCTTTTCCCGAAGGCATTTATGTCAAACCCGCCGATGCGTGGGTCGATCCGTCGAAAGCGGTCGAAAAGGCGCTGGTGACTCACGGCCACGCCGATCACGCGCGCGGCGGGCACGGCGCGGTGTGGGCGACGCCTCAGACGCTGGCGATCATGGACGTGCGCTACGGCCAGCAGTCGGCCAATCCGGTGGCGTATGGCGAGACGATCCGCGTCGGCGAGGTCGAGGTGAGCTTCGTCCCCGCGGGCCATGTCCTCGGGTCGGCGCAGATCATCCTCGACTACCGCGGCGAGCGGGTGGTGGTGTCGGGCGACTACAAGCGCCGCCCCGACCCGACCTGCGCTCCGTTCGTGGTCGTGCCGTGCGACATCTTCGTCACCGAGGCGACCTTCGGCCTGCCGGTGTTCCGCCACCCCGACACCGGCGCCGAGATCGACCGCCTGCTCCATCGCCTGCACCACGAGCCGGGGCGGTGCGTGCTGGTCGGCGCCTATGCGCTCGGCAAGGCGCAACGGGTGATCGGCGAGCTGCGAGAGCGAGGGCATCACGAGCCGATCTATTACCACGGTGCGATGGAGCGCTTGTGCAATCTCTATGAGCAGCTCGGCGTTCCGCTCGGAGAGCTGCGGCCGGTGGCGGGGACGAAGAAGGAGGAATTGGTTGGGCGGATCATCCTCTGCCCGCCGAGCGCACTCAACGACCGCTGGTCGCGGCGGCTGCCAGACCCGGTGACGGCAATGGCGTCAGGCTGGATGCGGGTGCGGCAGAGAGCGCGGCAGAAGAATGTCGAGCTTCCGCTGGTCATCTCGGATCATGCCGACTGGGACGAACTGATCCAGACGATCAAAGACGTCGCGCCGAAGGAAGTGTGGATCACGCATGGGCGCGAGGATGCGCTGATGCACTGGTGCATGCTGCACCAGGTCAAGGCACGGGAATTGCATCTGGTGGGGCGCGAGGATGACGAGGAGGAGTGATACGGGAATGTCCGCAATGGGTGGAAAGCGGACATTTCGGCTGGTGAATCCGGCGGCGGTCCGGTAGCGTTCGCCCGCGAATGACGGCTAGTTCCTTACGACTGGGCCTTGGCCTGCTGGCAGCGACGTCAATGCTGAGTGTCGCTGCATGCACGCACTGGATCACCGAGCCAGTTCACGGCGGGGCTGAGGACCTCAACGACGGAATCGCTGTGAGCACATTAGGCGCCGAAAAGCTCGATGCGGAGAGGATCGGCGCGGGCGTTGAGGAAATTCGGAAGGGCAGTTACGGGAACATCCACAGCCTTCTGGTTTTCCGCCACGGGAAGCTGATCTCTGAAAGCTATTTCCCAGGTGAGGACGAGAACAACCACAAGGGGAACATCGGACTTGTCCTGCACGCCCGCGACACGCTTCACGACATGCGGAGTGTGAGCAAGTCCGCCGTCGCACTCGCTGTGCTCCTGGCCCACGAGCGCCGTCACATTAGAAGTCTCGACCAGCCGATCTTCGACTACTTTCCGGACTATGCCGCGCGCCATTCTCACGCCGGCAAAGAGCAAATCACGATAAGGCATGCGCTCACGATGACCGCGGGGCTCGACTGGAATGAAGACGTTCCCTTCTCGCACCCGGACAGCAGTCCGGCCAAGTTCAAGGAGGCGCCCGATGCTCTCCATTTCGTCTTCAGCCGCAGGCTGGTTGCGCCGCCAGGGACCAAGTTCACTTATAACGGGGGCTTGACCCAAATCCTGGCAGCGATCGTCCACCGTTCCACCGGCAGGGACGTGGAGGAATTTACAAGACAGCATTTGTTCTCGCCGCTCGGAATTCGGTCATCTGAGTGGGCGAAGCGTCAGGATGGCGAACCGGACGCGGATTCAGGTCTGCGTCTTCGGTCCCGCGACATGGCTAAGATCGGATTGCTTCTGGCGAGCGAAGGTAGGTGGGGCCGCAAACAAATCCTGTCCTCCCGGCTCGTTGAGCAAGCAGTTTCGAAACACGTGGACATCCCACAAGAGGGCGAGGCGGCGGCGCTCGGAGACCGTCAGGGCTACGGCTATCAGATTTGGCGCTTCTCGTTCCTAATCGGCAAAGAACGTGTTCATCTCACCGAGCTTAGCGGGAACGGCGGTCAGAAGGTATACATCGACACGGCCAATCAGCTGATGGTGGTAATCACCGCCGGGGACTACGACAGGCGCAGTCTCAAGAAGTCCCCGCTAGACATCTATATCGAAATCGTCCGACCGGCAGTTCTGGACCGTTGAGACCGGCTTCACATCCAACTTTGCGGCGTGGTTCCGTGCAGCGCACGCTGCCCACGAATGTCCACTTTGGGTGGATGCCGTTGAAAAAGTCGGCCTTGCAATGGTTGTGACGCCCTGATTCAGTATCCGCGAAGAAAGCGGAGACGGGTCGATGATGGGTGAGCGGACGGTGGCGCAGGAAGCGCTATTT
>Ga0136633_1000548_pt1 | contig 28611 bp, 25 predicted proteins | sample AntDrymeUQ832206_2_FD_105494 | JGI IMG/M metagenome (GOLD analysis project Ga0136633, IMG submission 105494) | Polar desert sand microbial communities from Dry Valleys, Antarctica - metaG UQ83 (22.06) | ecosystem: Environmental > Terrestrial > Soil > Desert | place: Antarctica: Dry Valley... | reverse complement strand
GTGATCCTGATGACCGACGCCGACGTCGACGGCGCCCACATCCGCACGCTCGTGCTCACGCTGCTCTACCGCGAGATGCAGGAGCTGATCGAGGCGGGCTACGTCTACATCGCCAAGCCGCCGCTCTACAAGTTCAAGCAGGGCGCGCAGGAGCGCTACATCGAGAAGGACTCAGAGCTCGAGGAGATCCTGCTCGCCGACAAGTGGGATCGCTTCGAGCTCTTCGACAAGCGCGGCGCGCCGTTCAAGCTCACTGAAGCGCGCTGGCAGCGGTTCGGCCGGCTGCTCAAGCAGTACGAGGGCTGGAGCAGCTCGCTGCGCGCCGGCCACGGCCACGACGTCGTCACGTTCCTCGAGGAGTCGCTACTGCTCGACGAGCAGGTCGTCGACCCCGAGGTCGCTGTGTCGCTGCTGTCCCGCGCGGGTCTCGAGGGCGCGCCGCACACGACCGAGCTGCTCTCCGACGGAGAGGAGCTCGTCGTCAAGGCCATCGAGATCAAGACGGGCCTCGCGCGCACGCACCGCATCGCCCGCACGCTGTTCACCTCAGACGAGTACCGCTCGTTCGTGCGCGTCCACTCGAGCCTCGTCGAGCTGGCCGGCTCGCCGCCGTTCACCGTGCGGCTCGGCGACGCGTCGGGGGAGGCCGTGACGTTCGAGGAACTGCGCCGCGGCGTCATGGCCGTCGCGCAGAAGGGCGTGACCCTGCAGCGCTTCAAGGGGCTCGGCGAGATGAATGCCGAGCAGCTGCGCGAGACGACCATGGACCCGGAGAGCCGTACGCTGGCCCAGGTCCGGATCGAGGACGCCCTTGAGGCCGACTCCATCTTCTCGCGGCTCATGGGCGACCAGGTCGAGCCGCGCAGGGCGTTCATCGAAGACAACGCGTTGGCCGCAACGGTCGACATCTAGGAGGTAGGGCATGAGCGCAGGACAGCTCACCGGGGGCAACATCGAGCCCCGCGCGCTCGAGGACGAGATGCGCAGCGCGTATCTCGACTACGCGATGTCGGTCATCGTCGGCCGGGCGCTGCCCGACGTCCGCGACGGCCTCAAGCCCGTTCATCGTCGTGTCCTCTACGGGATGAGCGAGCTGGGCATCGGCCCGACGCGCCCCTACGCGAAGTGCGCCCGCATCGTTGGCGAGGTGATGGGCAACTACCACCCGCACGGCGATCAATCGATCTACGACACGCTCGTGCGCATGGCGCAGGAGTTCTCGCTGCGCTACCCGCTGGTCGACGGTCAGGGCAACTTCGGCTCGGTCGACGACGACCCGCCGGCGGCCATGCGGTACACCGAAGCGCGCCTGGACCGCATGGCGATGGAGATGCTCCGCGACCTCGACGCGGACACCGTCGATTTCATCCCCAACTACGACGGCCGCAAGCAGGAGCCCGTCGTCATGCCGTCCCGGTTCCCGAACCTGCTGGTCAACGGCTCGAGCGGCATCGCCGTCGGGATGGCGACCAACATCCCGCCGCACAACCTGCGCGAGGTCATCGGGGCGACGATCGCCTACATCGACGACCCGAGCATCACCGTCGACGGGTTGATGCGCCACGTCAAGGGCCCGGACTTCCCGACGGGCGGCATCATCCTCGGCCATCAGGGCATCCGCGATGCCTACGAGACCGGCCGCGGCCGCGTCCGCGTCCAGGCTCGCGTCGGTATCGAGGAGATCGGCCACGGCAAGGAGGCGCTGATCGTCACCGAGCTGCCGTTCATGGTCAAGAAGGGCGGCGACAACGGGCTGATCTCCAAGATCGTCGACCTTGTCCGCGAGAAGAAGATCCCCGAGATCTCCGACATCCGCGACGAGTCCGACCGCCACGGCATGCGGCTGGTCATCGAGCTCAAGCGCGCGGTGATCCCCAAGGTCGTCCTCAACAAGCTGTTCAAGCACACGCCGATGCAGACGACGTTCGGCGTCAACACCGTCGCGCTGGTCGACGGCGTGCCGCGCACGCTGTCGCTGCGCGAGGTCATCCACCACTACGTCCAGCACCAGCGCAACGTTGTCGTGCGCCGCGCCAAGCACGAGCTGCGCGAGCGCGAGGCCCGGCTGCACATCCTCGACGGCCTGCTCATCGCGCAGGCCAACCTCGACGAGGTCATCGCGCTGATCCGCGCGTCACGCGACCGCGATGCCGCGCGCACCGGCCTGGTGGAGCGCTTCGAGCTCTCCGTCCTGCAGGCCGACGCGATCCTGTCGATGCGCCTGTCGCAGCTGACCGCGCTGGAGGTCGACGAGCTCAAGCGCGAGCACGCCGACGTCGTCGAGCGAATCGGCGAGCTGCGCGCGTTGCTGGGCGACGAGACGCTGGTCTTCGCGTTGATCAAGGAGGAGCTCTCTGAGATCCGTGACGAGTTCGCCGACGAGCGCCGCACGGAGATCACCGGCTCCGAGGACGAGATCGACATCGAGGACCTGATCCAGGACCAGCAGATGGTCATCACGATCACCAAGTCCGGCTACATCAAGTCGCTGCCGCTGACGACCTACCGCCAGCAGCAGCGGGGCGGTCGCGGCGTGACCGGGATGGACATGAAGGACGGTGACTTCATCGAGCACCTCTTCGTGACCTCCAGCCACGACTACCTGCTGTTCTTCTCCAACCGCGGCAAGGTCTACCGCTCGAAGGTCTATGAGCTGCCCGAGGCCTCACGCACGGCCAAGGGCCGCGCGCTGGTCAACGTCCTGCCGCTGCGCGAGGACGAGCGCGTGCAATCCGTGCTGTCGACGCGCGACTTCTCCGAGACGAAGTACCTCGCGTTCGCGACCCGCGGCGGCATGATCAAGAAGACCGAGCTGCAGGCCTACAACACGCCGATCAAGGCCGACGGCATCATCGCCATCAACATCAAGGACGACGACGAGCTCGTTGCCGTGCGCAACGTCGACCCAGGCGACACGATCATCATGGTGTCGCGCTCGGGCCAGGCGTCGCGCTTCGAGGAGTCCAAGGCGCGCGACATGGGCCGCGCCACCGCCGGCGTGAAGGGCATGAACGTGTCGCAGAAGGGCAACCGTGTCCTGGCCATGGACGTGGCTCGGCCGGAGCAGGATTTGCTCGTGGTCACCGAGAACGGCTTCGGCAAGCGCACAGCGATCGACGACTATCCGATCAAGGGCCGCGGCACGATGGGCGTCAAGACCATCGCGCTGACCGATAAGAAGGGCGCGCTCGCTGCCGCCCTGGTCGTCCGCGAGCACGAAGAGCTCGTGTTCATCTCGACCAACGGCATGGTGCAGCGCACGGGCGTCCGCGGCATCAACCGCTACGGCCGCGCTTCGCAGGGCGTCAAGGTCATGAACTGCAAGGACGACGACACGGTGTCGGCCGTCGCGCTCGTCATGGACTCAGACGACACCGCCGCCTCCGTCACCGGTGTCGACCTCTCGGGGGAGGGCGAGGGAGTTGAGGGAGTCGAGGGCGATGTCATCGCCGAGGCCCCGGAGTCGGACGAGAACGGCGCGGCGCCGGAATCCGCTTGACGCGCTGATACCTTTTTCTCACCAGAGAAAGGAGGTGGTCCATATCTGTAGTGACATGATTTGCGGGACTCTGGAGGTGGCCGGCCGCTCGTAGCCGGCAGGCTGGAGCCGCATAGGGCGGAATCCAACCCGGACCACCCCCTGAGACGCGCCGAGATTGGTCCCATCGGCAGACGTGCTCGTCTCGGGGTTATCCAGTCGAGTTGTGAGCGAGAGCCCGCCTAGTCAGCGGGCTCTCGTCGTTCTGCGGTGAGCGTTCGGCGGCGCCTGCGGGTCCTGTCGCTGCGACTGCGTCGTTCTCAGGCCGCTTCGGGCAGCCACTGCTTCCAGGTCGCCGGGATGGTCGGTGAGGCGACGTGGATGAAGACCTGGGGGTGCGGTGCCCGTGGCTCGCGCGCCGGGTGCATGCCGGCCTGCCCGGGCGTGAGGTCGCCCTTGCGCCGGTTGCAGGGCGCGCAGGCAGCGACGATGTTGTCCCACTCCGACGAGCCGCCCTTGGAGCGCGGGATGACGTGATCGACGGTGAGGTTTGATCGGCACCCGCAGTACTGGCACGTCCAGCCGTCGCGGGCGAAGACCGCGCGGCGGGTGATCTTGCGCCGGTGGGTGTCGTGGGGGACGCGCACGTAGGTCACGAGGCGGATGACCATCGGACGCGACATCGACGCCCGCTCCGAGTGCAGCTCCCAGTTGGCGCGCTCGATGACCTCGGCCTTCTCCTTGAGCAGCAGGACGACGGCCCGACGCACGGTGCAGACGTTGATCGGCTCGTACGTCGCGTTGAGGACGAGCACGCGACCGGACGCGCGCTGTTCGCGGACGCGCTTCACCGGGCCGGACAGTGACCGCGTGGCCATGCCCCGCGCAGGATACTCAGGGCGGCGGCGCGGCCGGGTAGGTTCCCAGCACCCGCACCTGATCACAATGGGCGCGCAGCCCCACGAGCGTGTCGGCCACCGCGGGATCGGCTTCGCGCCCCTCGCAGTCGGCGAGGAAGAGGTAGTGGCCGAGCCGGCGGCGCGCCGGGCGCGACTCGATCTTGACCAGGTTCACGCCGCGGAAGGCGAACTCCGACAGGCAGCGCACGAGCCAGCCGGGCTTCGCGTCGCCGGCGCCCGCGAACAGCACCGAGGTCTTCCAGGTCGCGTCCGGGGCGGGCGGGGGAAAGGCGGGCGCGCCCTCGATCGCCAGCCATGCGAAGCGCGTGGCGTTGCCGTCTTCGTCCTCGATGCCCTCGCGGAGCAGGACGCCGCCGTGTAAGGCGGCGGCCGATCGCGACGCGATCGCCGCCGCGGGCCCCTCGCTCGTCCCGTTGAGAGAGGCGACGGCCTCGGCGGTCGATCCCGTGGCCACGAGCCGGGCGCCGGGAAGCCACTCGCGCAGGAACCGCGCGGACTGGGCCAACGCCTGTGGATGCGAGCGCACCTCCGCGATGTCGCTCAGCGCGACCTCCTCGCGTGCGATCAGGCACTGCCGGACCGAGAGCACAGCTTCGCCCACCATCCGCAGGCGCGGCTCGGCGCTCAGCGCGTCGACCGTCGCGGTGACGACGCCCTCGAGCGAGTTCTCGATGGGCACGAGCGCGGCGTCCACCTCGCCGTCGAGCACCGCCGCGACGGTGTCGCGCACCGTCGGGTAGGGAACGAGCTCGCCGGCGTCCGAAGCGGCGGCTCTCGCGGCCTCCTCGGTGAAGGTTCCGGCTGGTCCGAGATGTCCGAGGCGCATCAGCCGGCCAGCGCCTGGCTGACGGCCTCTGCCTCTTCGGGCGAGAGCTGAAGCTCGCCCTCGCCATCGTGGATGAGCTTGGCGTAGAGGCGGGCCTGCTCGCGATGATGGATGGAGGACAGCACGACGCCGTTACGGCGGGCGTCGAGCAGCGCGATCGACGTCGACTGGCGGCCCGACATCTCGTTGTAGGCGTCGTAGCGGACAAGGCCGTGGTAGGCGATCGCGCCGTCGAGTCGCTCCTCAACGACTCCGAGACGGGCGTCGAGGCGCTCGGCGACGTCCTCGACGTAGCCGTGTAGGGATCGGAACGACTGCTCGAGCTGTGCCGCGTGCGCCACGAGGTCCCGATCGGCGTGCTCGCCCATCACGGTGCGTTGAGCGGCGCGCAGTCGGCGGACGGTCAGCAGCAGGCGGACGACGAGGCCGAGCGCGAGGAGGGCCAGGGCGCAGCCGGCGACAGCGACGATGCCCGCGGTCGAGGAGTCCACGCCCGGAAGGTAGCTAGCCGCTGAAGATGACCGTGTAGGTCGCCTTGTTGTTGTCCGTATTGACCTCGCCGGGTACCGGCACGATCTCCACGGTGACCCGCACGGGGCCCTCGGGCGGCGCCTCGCCCAACGGCACAGGGACGACGATCTCGGCGGCTCCGGTGGCGGTCTGGTCGACGCTCTTCTGCACGTTGACCGGGTCGCCGCTGCCGCCGCTGACGCCGACCTTGATCGTGACGTCGAACTCGTCGTTCTCGCCCTGGTTGGCGAACTTCACGTTGAAAACGGGGTTCGCGCCGCCGGCCACCCGGTTGGTTGCGCCGTCGGGTGCGAGGTTGGTCGTGCCGACGGCGACGCCGAGCAGCCCGTGGCCGTGGGTGCCCGGAGCGGGGTCCGCGTTGGACTTCCCGGCGCCCTTGCCGGTCAACTGCTTGCGCACGAACGCCGGGTCGAGCCACTGCGTGTCGGGCAGGAACTGGCTGGGTGGGGTGGTCTGGCCGGCGACGTCCTGCTCGATCAGCGTCTCGGTGATGAACGGCGCCACCCGCGTGGCGTAGATGACGTCGGAGGCGAGGAACGCGCTCATCTGCCCGGCGATGCGGTTGGCGGCGTCCTCAGCCTGGTCTCCCTCGACGCTCGGAAGGTCCTCGGCGATCTGCTTGACGCCTTCGGCGCGGAAGGTCAGAACCTCGAGCAGGCTGTACTGGGCATCGTTCATGTCGCCAGGAACGTCGAGCGCTCGCGCTCGCTTGAGGTCCTCGTCGGCGGTGACCCTGACCTGGTTGACGTTCTGGCCGAGGTCGGTGACCGTCGTGGTCTGGCCGCCGGCGAGCAGCTCGAACAAACGCGCCGAGACCTGGTCGTTGGAGTCGCCGACGATCGCGCCGACGTTGCGGTTGTAGTCCTTGAGCGCGTTGTCGGTGCGGCTGTTGAGGCAACCGCGGAAGCCCACGACGATCAAGATCAGCAGCAGCGCTCCGATGCCGAGCGCGGCGGCGCGGCGCACCATGAGCTGCTGTGGGTCGCCTGCGGCCCCGCCCTCGGTGCTTCGGGCGCGGGTTCCGGTCGTCGCGCCCCCGGAGCGGGGACCGGCGGGTCGCCGGGGGCGAGCTTGGCGCGTTGGAGGCTCGTCGTCGTCGAAAAAGGACACGGAAAGATCTTCCTGAGCAGGGGAAGTCCGGGGAGTATGAAGCCCCGCCCGTACGGACGCCCTCACTGCAAGTTCGGGTTCATTGTGCAAAATCCCTCCTTCCGGCGCAGGACCGTCGCCGATCGGCGGCGAAGATCGAACCGAGGTGAGGACCGTCGAGCGCGATGCGGCAGAGGCCGGAGCACTGGTTCTGGACCGCTACGCCTTGCTCGAGGAGCTCGGGTCCGGAGGCTTCGGCGCGGTCTGGCTGGCCCGCGACGAGCGGCTCGAGCGGATGGTGGCGGTCAAACGCATCCCGGTCCTGGGCGCAGCGGCTGCGGCCCGCGCCGAGAAGGAGGCGCTCGCCGCTGCGCGACTCTCCCACCCTGCCGTCGTCTCGCTCTACGAGGCCGGTCGTGACGACGGCGCCGTCTATCTGGTCTCCGAGCTGGTTCGCGGACACACGCTGCACGAGCTGCTCGCCGACGGCGCGCTGTCGGATCGCGACGTGCTGTTGATCGGCATGGCGATGTGCGACGCGCTGGCCCACGCGCACGCCCGGGGCGTCATCCACCGCGACGTCAAGCCCGGCAACGTCCTGGTGCCCGAGACCGGCGGTGAAGGTGTGGTGGCCAAGCTCACCGACTTCGGCATCGCGCGGATCGCCGGGGACGACGCCCTGACTGCCACTGGCGACGTCGTCGGGACGCTGGCCTACATGGCGCCCGAGCAGGCCGAGGGCCGTGGCGCCACTGCCGCCTCGGACCTCTACTCGCTCGGCCTGGTCCTGTACGAGGCGCTATGTGGCGTGAACCCGGTCCGTGGCGCGAACGCCGCGGCCACCGCCCGCAACGTCGGCATGCGCCTGCCGGCGCTGCTGCGCATGCGGCGCGACCTGTCGCGCGGGCTGTGCGCGGCACTCGACGCCGTCGTCCAGCCCGACCCGGGCCTGCGCGGCTCGCTCGACTCGCTTCGCCTGGCCCTTGCCCACGCGCTCCCAGAGGTCGGCGACGAGCCCGGAACCGTCGAAGCCCCCGTGGGTTGGGCTGCCAAACCCACGCATTACGGGGATGGGACCGCCCAACGGTGGCGGAACCGGGGGTCGGAGCGAGCGCCACTGCTGCCCGACGCGGCTCAGGAGCCATCGCCGCGAGGACTGCGAGCGCCCGTCGCGATCCCCGCGCGGCTCGCGACCGCGGCGCTGACGGCCGGGGTGGTCGCCGCCGGCCTCGCGCTCGCCCCCCCGACCGCGTCGCTCGATGTTCCGGCGCTGGCCGCGGCGAGCGCGGCGGCGACCGCGCTGCTGCCCCGCATCGGCTGGATCCTCTCCGTCGGCCTCCTCGTGGCCTGGCTGGCCGCGGAAGGGCAGCCGAGCGACTGGTGGATCCTCGGCCTCATGGCTGTCCCGATGCCGCTCCTGATTCCCCATCGCGCTCCGTGGTGGAGCAGTTCCGGCCTCGCCGTCGCCCTGGGCTGGGCCGGCGTCGCGCTCGCCTGGCCCGCGATCGCAGGACAAGCCAGGGGGCCGTGGACCCGAGCCGTGCTTGGCGCTGCCGGCGTCTGGACACTCGCGCTCGTCTCCCTCCTGACGGGGGAGCGTCTACTTCTCGAGCCGGCCGATGACCTGAGGACCATGGTTGAGGACCCGGCGCTGGCGGTCGCGGGGGTGTGGGCGGCCGCTGCGGCGGCGCTGCCGTTGCTCGTGCGGGGCCGGAACGTGGGCGCGGACCTCCTCGCGGCCATCGCCTGGGCGGCGGCGCTGGCCGTCGGCACCCAGGCCGCGGGCGGCCCGGCGCTCGTCGGGGCGGCGGCGCTGGCCGCCGTTCTCGCCGTTCTCGCGCGGGCGCTCAGGCGGACATGACGCCGTAGCATGGCGCCCTCGTCATGTCCGTCCTACGCAACCTGGAAGACAAGATCGCGGGCCTCGTCGAGGGCACGTTCGGCCGCGTGTTCCGCTCGGAGGTCCGCCCGGTCGAGCTCGCGCGCAAGCTGGCTAAGGAGATGGACGAGCATCGCACGGTGTCGGTTTCGCGCACCTATGTGCCCAACGAGTACGTGGTCTGGCTCTCCGCTGAGGATCGCGAGCGCTACCAGGGGGTAGAGCGCGAGGTCATCGAGGAGCTTGGCGCCTATCTGCTGGAGCACGCTCGCCGTGAGCGGGTGGCGATGATCACCCGGCCCGTCATCGAGTTCCGCACCGACGACCAGCTTTCCCTGGGCGAGTTCGGCATCCAGGCGCGCACCGTCAAGCTCGGCGAGGGCGACGCCCAGCAGGGCGACCACGGTCACACCCAGGTCTTCTCGACCAGCGACCGGCTCCAGGCGCCGCTGCAGGAGGAGCGGGCCGCGCGCGCCGGGCGGGCCGTCCTCGTGGCCGAGGGCAAGCGCCACGCGATCGGCCCCGGCGGGGCGACCATCGGCCGCAGTCGTGAGTGCGACATCGTGCTGGCCGACTCCAACGTCTCGCGCCAGCACGCTGAGATCAAGCCCGGTCCCCAGGGGCGATGGACCGTCGCCGACCTCGGCTCGACCAACGGCGTGCGGGTAAACGGCCGCGGCGTCCCCGCGGGCAAGGGCGCGCCGCTGAGCGCGGGCGACCACCTCAACGTCGGCACCGTCGATGCGAGCTTCGAGGTCGACTGAATGCTGATCGCCGCTCTCGAGCCCGCGTCGGTCGCGTTGAAGTTCGGCTTCGTAGCTGTGCTGTTCCTGTTCCTGCTGTGGGTCGCACGCAGCTCGATGAAGGACCTGCGCCGCGTTCCCGGCCAAGCCCCCCGTTCGCAGTGGGTCGACGACCCAGTCGAGGATTCCTACGCATCTGAGGAGACCGGCCTGCACAGCGCGGTCTCGCCGAAGCTCGGCAACGATCCCCGGCTGATCGTCGAGCGGGCGCCCGGTCACACCGCCGGGATGGAGTACGACCTCGACGAGGGCGCTGTCCTGGGCCGAGGCGAGCAGGCTGAGATCCGGTTGGAGGACCCGTTCGCGTCCTCGCGCCACGCCCGCGTCGTCCGGCAGGGCGGCGTGATGGTCATCGAGGACCTGGGCTCCACGAACGGGACCTACCTCAACGAGGAGGTCCTCGGCGGCCCCACCCCGCTGCATCCCGGCGACCGCGTGCGGATCGGCGACAGCGAGTTCACCTACGCCCACTGATGCTGCGCGTCGCCGACAAGGCCGAGAAGACGGACTCGGGGCGCCTGCGGCGCAACAACGAGGACAGCCTCCTGGCGCGCGCGCCGCTCTTCGTCGTCGCCGACGGCATGGGCGGCGCCCAAGCCGGCGAAGTCGCGTCGGCCAAGGTCATAGAGGCCTTCCAGGACGGCCTGCCCGACGAGGGTGGCAGCGCAGAGGAGCGGCTGGCCACGCTCATCGTCGAGGCCAACGCCAGGGTCCATGAGCTGTCGACCACCGACCGCGAGATGCAGGGCATGGGCACCACCACCACGGCCGTCTACGTCGGCGAAGAGGAGATCGCGCTCGCCCACGTCGGCGACAGCCGCGCCTATCTGCTGCGCGACGGCAAGCTCGAGCGCCTGACCAACGACCACACCCTCGTCGAGGAGCTCCTGCGCCAGGGCCGGATCACCGAGGAGGAGGCCGAGCACCATCCGCAGCGGTCGATCGTCACCCGTTCGGTCGGACCCGAGCCTGAAGTGCAGGTCGACCGCCTGACGATGCGCGGCCGGGACGGCGACCTGTTCCTGGTCTGCAGCGACGGGCTGACCTCGATGATCTCCGAAGCCGCCGTCGGCGACATCCTGCGGACGAGCCCCTCGCTCCGCGAAACCGCTCACGCGCTGGTGCAGGCCGCCAACGACGCCGGTGGCCGCGACAACATCAGCGTTGTCCTCTTCGTCCTCGAGGAGGTCGGCACGGGTGGCGCGACCGTCGACGACCGGACGATGGTGGGCGAGCAGGCCCCGACGACGGCCGAGGTCCGCGCCGCGCTCGAGTCGTCCGGCGAGCGGGACGAGCCGTCGCGCGCTGATCGCGCTTCCGACGAGGTCGTTCCCCGCGCTCCTCGTCCGCCCCGCGAGGTGCGCAACGAGCGCCGCCGGCGCCGCGGCTGGGGCGCCCTGGTGGTCACGGTGATCGTTCTGCTGCCGGTGATCGGCGGCGGCTATATCGCCAGCCAAGCCGTGTACTTCATGGGTGTGGCCAGCAACGGCTCGGTGACCGTCTTCCAGGGACTGCCCTACGACCTGCCGTTCGGCCTGCACCTCTACACGTCGAGCTACGTCACCGGACTGACGCCCGAGCAGCTCCCCGCCAACCGCCGCGAGGGGTTGCTCGACCACAAGCTGCGCTCGCACGACGACGCGTACGACCTCGCGCGTCAGCTCGAGCTGGGGCAGCTGGAGCAATGAACGCCCGCAACCGTGAGCTGCTGGCGCTGGTGCCCGCGTCGCTGCTGGTCGCCGCGGGCTTCGCTGCGGTCTTCATCTCCCGCAAGGACCTGCTCGGCGGCCTCGACGGCACCAACGAGATCTCCAACGCGTCGCTGACCTACGGCGGGATGTTCCTGGCGCTGTGTTTCGCCACCCACGTGGTCATCCGCTTCACGCTTCCCCACGCCGACCCCTACCTCTTCCCGCTGGTGGCGATGCTGGCCAGCTTCGGACTCGTCGAGATCTACCGGATCAGCGACGCGTTCGCCGGCAAGCAGGCCTTCTCGTTCCTGCTCGGACTCGGGGTGTTCGCCGCCACGATCATCGTGTTCCGCGATTACCAGGTCCTCGAGCGCTACCGGTACGTCATAGCCATGGTCGGCCTGGGTCTGTTGTTCTTGCCCAGCTTCTTCCCGACGGTCAACGGCGCGCACCTGAGCATCCGTCTTGGCTCGTTCGAGGCCCAGCCGGCCGAGTTCGCCAAGATCGCGATCGTCGTTTTCCTGGCCAGCTACCTGCGCGACACGCGGCAGCTGATGGTCATCGCCGGACGGCGGTTCCTCGGCATCACGGTCCCGCCGCTCAAGCACTTCGGGCCGCTGCTGGTGGTGTGGGGCGCGGCGATGGTCCTGCTGTTCTTCATCAAGGACATCGGCTCGTCGCTGATGTTCTTCGGGGCGCTGCTGGCGATGATCTACGTCGCGACTAACCGGATCTCGTTCGTCCTCGTCGGCCTGCTGCTTTTCCTGGCGGGGGCGATGCTGCTCGCGGGCCAGGTCGGCCACATCCAGGGCCGCATCGACGCGTGGCAGGACCCGTTCGACCCTGCGCTCTACAACCAGCAGACCGGCGGCAGCTACCAGCTCGCCCAGGGCCTGTTCGCTCAGGCTGACGGCGGGATCCTGGGCCAGGGCTTCGGCGGGGCCGTGCTCGACCTGCCGCGCGCCTACTGCCCCGACGGCCAGGTCATCTGCTCGCTGCTGCCCGCCCCGCACACCGACTTCGTCTACGCCGTCATCGTCAACGAGCTGGGGCTGGTCGGCGCCGCCGGCCTGCTGATCGTCTACCTGCTGATCGTCCAGCGCGGCATGAAGATCGCGGTGCTGGCGCGCGACTCGTTCTCCAAGCTGTTGGCCGCCGGTCTGACCTGCGTGTTCGCGCTCCAGGTCTTCGTCATCATCGGCGGCGTCACCAAGGTGATTCCGTTGACCGGCGTGACGCTGCCGTTCGTCTCCTACGGCGGCTCGTCGGTGATGGCCAACTTCGTTCTGCTGGCGCTGCTGCTGCTCATCTCCAACAAGGCCAGACGCGAAGCATGAACACCCCGATCCGCCGGCTCTTCGGGTTCATCGTGCTGATGTTCGCCGTGCTGCTGGGCGCCACGACGTGGTGGACGGTCGTCCGCGCCGAGGACCTCAACACGGACTACACCTCACAGAACAGGCGCGACCTCCTGCGCGGCATCAAGATCCCCCGTGGGGCGATCCGCGCAGCGGACGGCACGATCATCGCGCGGTCGCGCAAGGACGCCGAGGGCGTCTATGAGCGCCGCTATCCGGAGGGCTCGCTGTTCGGCCATCCTGTCGGCTACTCGTTCGTCAGCCTCGGCCAGTCGGGCATCGAGGCGTTCTACAACCAGGAGCTGGCGGGCGGGGCGTCAACGACCGACACGATCCTGCGCCAGCTCGTCGGCAACCAGGACGGCGGCGACGATCTACGCACGACGCTCGAGCCCGGGGCGCAGAAGCTGGCCGAGGAGCTCATCGCGCAGGCGAGCCCCGAGCAGGGCGGCTCCGCCGTTGTGCTCGACCCCAAGACCGGCGCGGTCAAGGTCATGGCCTCCGTGCCGGGCTATGACCCGAACGCGGTCAAGAGCCCGAAGGCGTTCAGGGCGCTCAACGCCGACGAGCTGCGCAAGCCGCTGGTCAACCGTGCGCTGCAGTTCGGCTACGCGCCGGGGTCGAGCTTCAAGGTGGTCACGCTCGTGGCTGCGCTCGACAGCGGCGAGTACCAGCCTGACTCGCGCGTCGACGGGACCAACGACGTTCCGATCTCCGGCGTCCCGTTGCCCAACGACTTCGGCGAGTCCTTCGGGATGATCGACCTGACGACCGCGCTGTCGAAGTCGGTCAACACCGCGTTCGCGCAGATCGCCGAAGATCTCGGCGGCGCGACGATGGGGCGGTACATGGAGCGCTTCGGCTTCGGCGCCAAGCCCGAGCTCGACTACCCGCGCAACGCCATGTCCGCTGCCGGTGAGTACCGGGACGGCAAGCTGATCCCGCCGACAAGTCGCTTCGCCGACGTCGGCCGCATGGGTATCGGTCAGGACAAGCTACAGGTGCCCGCGCTGCAGATGGCCCAGGTCGCCGCCGCGGTGGCCAACGGCGGCAAGCTCATGCGCCCGCATGTCGGCGACCGGTTCGTCGACGAGGATGGCCGGACGACCAAGCGCATCGAGCCGGAGGTCCAGAGCACCGTCATGAGCGGCGAGACCGCTGACGCCGTCACGCAGATGATGGTCGCGGTCGTCGAGAGCGGAACCGGCGGCGCGGCCAAGGTGCCGGGGATGACGGTGGCGGGCAAGACGGGCACGGCCGAGACGGCCGAGACCGGTGTCGGCACCAAGAACAACCTCTGGTTCATCGGCTTCGCTCCCGCCGACGACCCGCAGGTCGCGTTCGCGGTGACGGTCAAGGACGTCGTGGGCTTCGGCGGCGGCGTGGCCGCGCCGATCGCCAAGCAGCTGATCGAGGAGCTCGTCAAGTGAGGGAGCTGGGCGCGGGGACCGTCGTCGACGGCCGCTACACGATCGTCCAGCGCCTCGGCTCGGGGGGCATGGCTGACGTCTACTGCGCCGACGACGGCCAGCTCGGGCGCCGCGTGGCGCTGAAGGTCCTCTACGCGCGCTTCGCCGAGGACGACGAGTTCGTCGAGCGCTTCCGCCGCGAGGCCTCCGCGGCCGCCGGGCTCCAGCATCAGCACGTCGTGTCGGTCTATGACCGCGGTGAGTGGGAGGGGACCTCCTACATCGCCATGGAGTTCGTCGACGGGCGGACGCTCAAGCAGATCCTCACCGCCGAGGCGCCCATGGACCCGGTGCGCGCGATAGATCTGGTGATGCAGGTGCTCAAGGCGGCGCGCTTCGCCCACCGGCGCGGGGTCATCCACCGCGACCTCAAGCCGCACAACGTCATCGTCGAGGAGAGCAGCCCGACGCCGCACGCGAAGGTCGCCGACTTCGGCATCGCCCGCGCCGGCGCGTCGGACATGACGCAGACCGGCTCGATCATGGGCACGGCGCAGTACCTGTCGCCCGAGCAGGCGCAGGGGCACGCGGTGACGCCGCGATCCGACCTCTACTCGATCGGCATCTGCCTCTACGAGATGCTCACCGGCCGGATCCCGTTCGACGGCGAGAGCGCGGTCACGATCGCCCTCAAGCAGATCAACGAGGCCCCGGTCCCGCCGAGCCATTACAACGCCGCGGTGCCCGCCCTGCTCGAGGACGCGGTGCTGCGGGCGCTGGCCAAGGATCCCGAGGAGCGCTTCGGCGACGCGGACGCGTTCATCGTCACACTAGAGGAGGCTCGCGCCGAGATCGAGGCCGGCCATGCGGCGCCGGCGCAGAGCACGGCGCCGTTCGCCGCGGTCGCGCCATCGCCCACTGATCCCACCGCGCTGGCGCCCCTCGGCGCCGCGATTCCCCTCGTTGTCGAAGAGGAGATCTACACCGAGCCGGCGCCTCCCGAGCGCGACGGCGTCGCCTGGCCCTGGGCGCTGCTGATCGCCGCTCTGGTCGTCGCGGCCGTCCTCGCCGCGCTGTTCCTGACCGGGACCATCGGCGCCGACAAGGTCCGGGTCCCCAACGTCATCGGCATCAGCGACGCGGCGGCGAAGGTCAAGCTCAACCGCGCCGGCCTGGAGATCGACATCGAGCAGGTCGTCAGCGACAAGCCCAAGGGCATCGTGATCAGCCAGAACCCCACGTTCGGCACACGGGTCACGAAGGAGACCGTCGTCAGCGTTTCGGTGTCCTCCGGGCCCGGCGACCGACAGATCCCCAACGTCGAGGGGCTCACGCGACGCGAGGCCCGGCGCGTCCTCGACAAGGCGGGCTTCAAGATCGAGGAGCGCAAGGAGGAGACCAGCGAGGTCGACAAGGGTGTGGTGATCCGCTCCCAGCCCGGGGCCGGCACCCGGCTCGAGATCGGCTCGGTGGTCGAGATCACGATCTCCGACGGGCCACCGAATGTCGATGTCCCCGATGTGACCGGGCGCCCGCTCGACGAAGCGCGCGGCACGCTTCGCGACGCCGGCTTCGAGGTGACGACCACCGATCAGGAGACGTCCGACGTGGAGCCCGGGACGGTCCTCGCCCAGACGCCGTCGGGCGGCAAGGCCCCAGAGGGCTCCGAGGTGTCGTTGACCGTGGCCCGCGAGCCTTCGGAGGTCGCGATCCCGGACGTGATCGGCGAGACGCAATCCGACGCGCTGCGCATCCTGCAGGATGCCGGCTTCCGCGTATCGCCCGAGGAGCAGCCGGTGCAGGACCTCAACCAGGACGAGGTCGTCCTCGACCAGGCGCCCGCGGGCGGCAAATCGGCCGAGCCGGGCGCGACCGTGACGATCACCGTGGGCGACTTCCAGCCCGAGGATCTCGATCCCGATCCCGATCCTGAGCCCGGTCCCGATCCCGGCCCGGCGGATCCCGCCACCCCCGCGCCATGAGGGTGGTTGTCCTCTGCGGAGGGCGCTCGTCCGAGCACGACGTGTCGCTGACCAGCGGCCGCGCGGTGGCCGCCGGCCTCCGGGAGGGCGGCCACGATGTCGAGGTCGTCGAGATCGCCCGCGACGGCGTGTGGCGCCACGAGGGCGCCGAGCTGTCGCTTACGCCCGGCCGCGGCCTGCTCGACGCCGGGGCCGTGTTCCCGGCGCTCCACGGCCCCTTCGGCGAGGACGGCACGGTGCAAGGCGTCCTCGAATCCCTCGATGTCGCCTATGTCGGTTCCGGGGTCGCGGCGAGCGCCGTGTGCATGGACAAGCTGCTGTTCAAGGAGCTGATGGCCCACGAGGGCTTGCCGCAGGTCGGCTTCGCCCGGGCGGACTCCGACGTCGAACCCGGGCTCGGCTGGCCGTGCTGGGTCAAGCCCGCGCGCCTCGGCTCGTCGGTGGGCATCGTCCGCGTCGAGGGGCCCGAGGGCTACGAGGCGGCCGTGCATCGGGCGCTCGAGCACGATCCACGGGTGATCGTCGAAGCCCACTCGCCGGGTCTCGAGATCGAGTGCTCGGTGCTGGGCCCGACCAACGCTCCGAAGGCTTCACAGCCGGGCGAGATCGTAATCCACTCCGAGACGGGCTGGTACGACTACGAGGCCAAGTACACCGAGGGCGGCATGGATCTGGTCGTCCCGGCGCGCATCTCCGAGACCGCCCGCGATCGGGTCCGGTTCCTGGCCACCGAGGCGTTCGCGCTGGCGGGCTGCAGCGGCCTGGCCCGCGTGGACTTCTTCGTCGACGGTGACGACGTCCTGCTCAACGAGCTCAACACCATGCCGGGGCAGACGCCGACGAGCGTCTACGGCAAGCTCTGGGCGGCCGGCGGACTGGACTACCCCGAGCTGCTCGAGAAGCTCTGTGAGATCGCGCTGGACCGGCATGCGGCCGAGCAAGCCCACCGCTTCTGACGAGGCTGTCAGCGCTTCTTCTGGAAGAGGTCGATCTCGGAGATCTCGACGCGCTCCTCGCCCTCGGGCAGGGCGGTGATCCACACGAGGTAGTAGCGGTACCGGTTGTCCGCGGTGTCGAGGTCCAGAGAGGTCCGCCGCTCTGCGTCGTTGATCTTCCCAAGGCTCACCCACTCGCCGGGGAACTCCTTCGGCACTTTGTCCTCGGCGACGAACACCTCGCCCTGCCAGCCCGGGGTTGGGGTGCGGATGTCCATCCGCACGGCAGCCACCCCCGGCTTCGCGTCGATGTAGATGCCGACGCCGTCCTTGCTCAGGCCGTCGCGGTAGCCCTCGGTCGACCACGAGGAGTTGCGGTCGCGGTCGACCACGGCCGCGGCCTCGTCGGAGTGCTCCTCGTCGTCGCCGAGCGGGTCGTAATCGTTTGCGGCGCTGCGAGCGAGCGACACGCCGGTCGTCCCCGGAGGTCGCTCGGCCCCGGGCGTCGACCCCGTGCCCCGCGTGGTCCTGTCGGCGGCGAGCAGCAGGATCGCAGCGGTCACGGCGACAGCCAGCAGGCCGACCGCCAGGATGACCCGCGGGTTGACGCGCATCCGCAGCGGCAGCCGCTTGCGCGAGCGGGCCGGCAGCGTGCGCAGGATCGCGGTCGCCTCTCCGGTCGCCTGCCCCGCCCGCGCGGTCTCGATGGCCAGCACGTCCTCGAGATCGGCGATGAAGTCTGCGTCGTCGGCGTAGCGCCTGGACAGGTCCTTTGCGGTGGCGCGATCGACGACAGCGGCGAGCGCGCTCGATATCTCGGGGCGGAGCCGCTGCAGATCGGGCAGCTCCTCGCGGACGTGCTTCATGGCAACCGCAACCTGGTTCTCGCCGCGGAACGGCACGTCGCCGGTCAGCATCTCGAAGAGCACGATGCCCAGCGAGTAGAGGTCGGACTGACCCGTTACCGCATGCCCGAGGGCCTGCTCGGGCGAGACGTAGTCGGTGGTGCCCAATACCCGCCCGTCGGCGGTCAGCCCCTCCTGGTCAAGCGTCCGGGCGATGCCGAAGTCGGTCACCTTGGCTGTGCCCTCCTCGTCGACGAGGACGTTCTGGGGCTTGACGTCGCGGTGAACGATGCCCTGGGCGTGGGCGGCGCCGAGGGCGCGGGCGATCTCGATCGCGTATGCCACCGCCTCGGGCACGGCAAGCCGGCCGTTGCGGCGGATGCGGTCCTTGAGCGTCTCCCCCTCGACGAACTCGAAGACGATGAACGGCGCAGGGTGCGTGGGGTCGTGGTCCTCTCCCGCGTCAATGACCCCGACGATGTGTGGGTGGTTGAGCTGGGCCACGGCCCGCGCCTCGCGGCGGAAACGCTCGAGCTGATCGGTGTCCCTGGCCAGCGGCCGGTGCATCAGCTTGATCGCCACGCAGCGCTCGAGCACGATGTCGAAGGCCTTGTAGACCGTCGACATTCCGCCGCTCCCGACCTGGGCGTCGAGGCGGTAGCGATCGTTGAGGAGCGTGCCGGCCGGAACGGTCACGGGCCTATTGTCCCGCCTCGTGGTTCATGTCGCGTATTTCACCGATCCGCTGTGTCCGTGGTCGTGGGGCGCGGAGCCGCAGCTGCGCCGTCTGGAGGTGGAGTTCTCCGACCAGGTCGCGATCACCTACGTCATGGCCGGCATGTCTCGGGAGATCGACGTGGACGGGAAGCTGGCCTCGACCCTCGACGTGGTGGCCGAGACCGGCATGCCTGCCGATCCGCGGGTGTGGTTGGAGCACCCGCCCCAAAGCTCTTACCCGGCGTGTCTCGCCGTCAAGGCCGCCGGCGAGCAGGGCCTCGACGGCGCCTACCTCCGACGGCTGCGGGAGGGTCTGATGCTCAGCCGGGAGCGCCTCGACAACCCCGAGGCGTTCCTCGCCGCCGCGAGGGACGTGCCCGCCCTCGACTCTGGCCGGTTCGAGATCGACCTGCGCTCCAACGCGATCGTCGGGCTGTTCGGTGCGGACCGCGAGCGCTCGCTTGCCGCGTGCGGCAATGATGAGCGACCAGCCCTGCCCGCCTTTTCGGTCCAGGGCGCTCACCCGATCGGGCCGGAGGACCTTCGGGCTTCCGTTCTGGCCCTCGGGGCTGAAGCCGGTCCGTTGCCAACGCCCGAGGAGGCGCTCAGGCGGTTCGGCTCGATGGCCGCCGCCGAGGTCGCCGAAGTGTGCGGCCTTCCCGCGAACCGCGCCCGCATCGAGCTCTGGCGGCTGGCAGGGGAGTTTCGGGTTTGGCCTCAGGCGCACGTCTTCGGCGAGCTGTGGGCCGTGAGCTAGGACGGCTCGGCGGGAGGGACGTCGGAGGCGGACTGCTGTTCCTTGACCGCGGCCCAGATCTCCTCCCGGTAGACCGGGATGCTGCGGGGAGCGGCGATGCCGATACGGACGCTGGAGCCGCTGACCTCGATGACCGCGATCGTCACGTCGTCACCCAGCATGATCTTCTCGCCCGGCTTGCGGGTGATGATGAGCATCGAGTCCCTCCTTGGAACACCTGTCGATGCTGACCATAACCGCTCGCAGTGGCGGTGGCGGTGGACCGGCGGTCTGGCGGGTCAGGCCACCAGCGACATGAGCTCGGAGTGGTTGTCGAGGCTCGCGCGCAGCGCCTTCTTCATCTGCCCGTGGATCTGGCAGACGCGGCTCTCTGACACGCCGAGGACCTCCCCGATCTCGGCCAGCGTGAGGTTCTTGACGTAGAGCATCACGGCGACCTCACGCTCGCGCCTGCTCAGGCAAGCGAACGCGGCACGGAACTCGTCCTTGGCTGCGGACTTGCCGGCCGCGTGCTCGGGATCGAGCTCGCGGTCGGTCGAGGCGAGGGTGTCCATGCGTTCGATCGACGAGTCGTCATCGCTGGTCACCAGGGTGTTCAGCGATGTCAGGTCCGACGTGGCGATCTCGTCGCGCCGCCGGCGCAGCTCCTCGACGGTGACGCCCATCGACTCGGCCAGCTCCTCGTTGCCGGGGCGGCGGCCGTGCAGCGTCGTGAACTCCTCGACGGCCTTCTCCATGTCACGCTCCCAGCGACGCACCGAGCGCGGCGCCCAGTCCATGCGGCGAAGCTCGTCGAGCACGGCGCCGTGGATGCGCGTCCAGGCGTACTGCTCGAGCGTCGCGCCCTTGCTCGGGTCGTAGCGATCGATCGACTGGATGAGCGCTTCGAGGCCGCAGCTGATGAAGTCCTCGACCTCGCAGCGGGCGGGCATCTCGCGCACCTTGCGGTAGACGATGAACTTGACCAGCGGGGCGAAGGTCAGGACGAGCCGGTCGCGCAGCGCCGGGTCGTTCGTGTCGCGGTAGCGCTTCCAGAGGATGAGCGTCTGCTGCGCGGAAGGGCGGTTGTGCGTGGCGGTGGAGGGCATCGGACTGGACCTTTCGGGGGAAGGGGCGCCGCTGGGGCACGCCATGTATCGACCCTTGCGTCGGGCCTGAACATCCCCACTCCGGGGATCTTGAGGCGTCCATGCGTCCACGATCGGCATCCCCACTTCTGGGGAGCCATCGGCGGGCAGGGCGTCCAATCCGTTACCGGACGGGCCTCAACTCGCAACGCTGCCTGCCGATCATCGCGGTCAGCGGCTTTAGCGCCGCCAACCGGCCCATGACGGGCCGGGGACATCAGCGAGAGGACTTGGCCCAACATGAGCTTCACCGTCCCGCCCGGCCCCCTGGCCCCGGTCTATGAGCTTGACGAATTCCGGACGGCTGCAGCGCCGGCGCCCGCGGTGGATCCGGTCCAGGTGTGGGGCGAGGTCATGGCCGCCGCCCAGCTCTTCGGCGAGCTGCGCGCCGCCGGCATGAGCGTGCGCTTTGACGTCGAGGACCCGGCACAGCCGCCGCGGGTCCGCATCACCGATCTGGAGGGCCGCACCCTGCGCGAGGTCTCTCCGGCGGTCGCTTGCGATCCCCAGGCCCTGCACGCCGAGGTCCTTGGGACCAGCGGAGCGGCTTAGCTCCTACCGGGAGATCTGCCCGGCATTCGCCGTGACGCTGCCGATGACGGCCGCGCCGGGGTGATGGGACGCGAGCAGGCTCGCCGCGTCGCCGGCCTGGGCCGTGGGCACGACGGCGACGAAGCCGCAGCCCATGTTGAAGACCTCGTGCATCTCGTCGTCGGAGACCTCGCCGAGACGCTGGATGAGCTCGAAGACCGGCAGGACCGGCAACGGCGCGTCGACGGCGAAGCCCACCCCGGCGTTGAGCCGCTGAAGGTTGGTCAGCCCGCCGCCGGTGATGTGCGCCAGGCCGCGGACGTCGAGCTCCGAGCGCAGCAGGGCGAGTACCGCCCGCACGTAGATCAGCGTCGGCTCGAGCAGGACGTCGGCAACCGTCGCTCCGCCCAGCTCTAAGGGCCTGGCGTCGTCGCCCAGCGGCTCGAGCACGCTGCGAGCCAGGGTGTAGCCGTTGGAGTGCAGGCCGCTAGAAGGGATTCCGACCAGCGCGTCGCCCGGCGCGATCCGCTCGCCGGTGACGATCTCGTTGAGCGCCACGGTGCCGAAGCACGATGCGCACAGGTCGAAGCCGTGCGGCGATGGATGGCCGCGGATGAGCTCAGGGATGACCGCGAGCTCCCCTCCGGGGATCTCGACCCCGGCCGCCTCGGCGCCCACTTTCAGCCCCTGCGCGATGGCCGCCAGCGCCTCCGGATCCGGCTGCTCGACGGCGAGGTAGTCCAGCAGCGCGATCGGCTCGGCTCCGACGCAGACGATGTCGTTGACGTTCATCGCCACGCAGTCGATGCCCACGGTGTTCAGTCGGCCGGTGCGCTCGGCGACCACGAGCTTGGAGCCCACGCCGTCGGTGGACAGCGCGATACCCAGCTCGTCGGTGACGCGGAGCACCGCGGCGTAGTGGCCGCCGCCGAGCACGGAAGCCGACGGGCGGCCGAGCTCGATCGTCTTCAGGACGCCGACCAGCGCATCGACCCCACGGTCCGAGGCGTCGATGTCGACACCGGCGGCGGCGTAGGCCTCATTCACGCCGATCACTCTGCCACAGGACGCGGAGGGCGAGCACGGAGCGATAGGCCGCGTAGGGCCAGAGCGCGCGCTCATCACGCACGAGGCGCGTGGAAGCGAGGGTGGAGGCGAACGCGGCGAGGATCCCCGCGGCCAGCGCCCTGGCCGTGTCGGGCGGGAGACCGCGACGGGCCAGACGCGCGCCCTTGAGCGCAGTTGCTCCGGCGATGATCGGCAGGGCGACGTGCCGGGAGAGCGCGTTGGCGTCGGCGCGCGCGAAACCACGCAACCGTGCCGCTGTCAGGGTCGCGCCGTTGCGCGAGACCCCCGGCATCAGCGCGCAGGCCTGTGCGACGCCGAGCGCCAACGCGTCGGCGAGCCCCGCGTCCTCCCGGGTGCGCGTCGAGGGCCCGAAGGCGTCGGCCGCGGCCATGGCGGCCGCCCCCAGCAGCAGCCCGACGGCGATCGTCGGCGGGGTTCCCAGCCGCTCCTCGATCGGGCGCTCGAGGACGTAGCCGACCACGGCGGCCGGGACGAACGAGCCGGCGAGCAGCACGACGCGCCGTCGATCGAGATCGCCCACGGCCTCGCCGACCTCGCCGCGCAGGGCGATGAGCAGGCCGGCGGCGGTTCCGGCGTGGATCGCGACGCCGAAAGCCTTGCGCAGCTCCGGGTCCAGGCGCGCGAACTCCCAGTCCAACATCCAGGGCACGAGCTCGGTGTGCGCCGACGAGGAGATCGGCAGCAGCTCGGCGGGCCCGTGCAGCGCCCCGAGCGCCACCGCCTCGCGCAGCCGCAGGCGCGCGCCTGCGTGTCTACGCAGGCGCACCCGCGGGACCCCCGCGGTTGCGGCGCCAGCGCAGGAAGAAGTAGACGGCGGCCGCGACGATGAGCGCGGCGAACGTGTAGTCGACGTAGTGCAGGCGGTCGCGCCACTCGGGCCATTTGCCCGCCGCCTCCCGGCCGAGCAGGACCAGGCCGAGGTTCCACGGCAGCGCGCCCAGGAAGGTCAGCACGCTGAACGTCCAGATGTTCATCTTCCCGATGCCCGCGGGCAGGGAGATGAACGTGCGGACGATCGGCATCATCCGCGAGAAGAAGACCGCCGCTGCGCCGTAGCGGTCGAACCAGCGCTGCACCATTCCCAGCTGGGCGTCGGAGATGTGGAACAGCCGGTTCTGCGTCATGAAGCTGTGGCGGCCGTGGTAGCCCACCGCGTAGGCCACCCAGGACCCGACGAGGTTGGCGAAGGTGGCGACCAGCACAGCGGCCCACAGCCCGTACTCGCCGTTGTGCACGCTGAAGCCGGCGAACAGCATCGTCGGCTCCGACGGAATCGGGATGCAGGCGCTCTCGGGCGCCATGAGCAGGAAGATGCCCCACAGCCCGATGTCCTCGATGATGCCGATGGCCCAGTCGGCGATCGGCTGGGTGATGGAAGCGATGGTCCACATCGTGCGGTCCAGCAGCGTAGCTGCGCCTAGAATGCGCGCTTATGCGTCGCCGGTTCTGGCCGGCGGTCGCGCCGCTGCACCGCCACTCGCTTCCGCAGCTGGCGGCCGATGCGGCGCTGGTCGCCGCCGCGTACTTCCTCGCCTACCGCCTGCGGTTCGACGCCGGCGTGCCCGAGCGCTATGACGACCTCTTCGCGGCGACGCTCCCTTGGGTGATCCCGGCGGCGCTCGTCGTCTTCGCGGCGTTCGGGCTCTACCACAAGCACTGGCGCTTCGTGACCCAGCGCGACTTCGTGGTCGTCGTCCAGGCGGTGGTGGTCGCGACACTGGTGCTGATGGCGGCGATCGCCGTCGTGCACCCGATCACGGTCCAGTCGCCGACGGGCTCGGTGGGCGTCAACCTCCCCTCCGGGTTGGCCGCGCTGTTCTTCCTGCTCACGCTCGCCCTGGTGGGTGGCGCCCGGTTCGTCGTCCGTGCCTTCTACGAGCGGCCGCTGCGCGGCTTCAAGCCCGCCAAGGACGCCCGTCGCGTGCTGATCGTCGGCGCGGGTGACGGCGGCCAGCTCGTCCTGCGCGAGATCCTGCGCAACCCGTCCCTGCGGCTCAATCCGGTGGGGTTCGTCGACGACGACCCGCTCAAACGCGGCTTGCGCTTCGAGGGCGTGCGGGTCCTGGGCCCCACGGCGGAGCTCAACCGCGTTCTCGACGAGGCCGAGCCCGACGAGATCACCATCGCGATCCCGTCGGCGCCGGGCACGCTGCGCGCGCAGGTCGTCACCGCCGCTCGCCGGCGCGCGATCCCCGTCCGCACGCTGCCCACCGTGTTCGAGCTGCTGCTGCACGGCGGCGACATTGTCCGGCAGGCGCGCCAGGTTCAGGTCGAGGACATCCTCGGCCGCGATCCCGTGCGCATGGAGATCGACCGCGTGGGCGCCTACCTCAACAACGAGGTGGTGATGGTCACCGGCGCCGGTGGCTCGATCGGCTCTGAGCTCTGTCGACAGATCGCTCGCGTCGCGCCGCGGCGGCTGATCCTCATCGACCACGCCGAGGACAACCTGTTCGCCATCCTGCGCGAGCTTGAGGACGACCGTCACGTGCATCCGCAGATGCTCGGCGCGGTGCTGGCCGACTGCAAGGAGGGCGAGCGGATGCGCGAGGTGTTCGCCGAGCACCGCCCGACAGTCGTCTTCCACGCCGCTGCCTACAAGCACGTCGGGTTGATGGAGAGCAACCCGATCGAGGCCGTGCGCAACAACGCGATTGCCACGCGCCGGATGGCCCAGATCGCGGGCGAGCACGCGGTCAAGACGTTCGTCCTGGTCTCGACGGACAAAGCGGTCGAGCCGACGACGGTGATGGGCGCGTCGAAGGCATTGGCCGAGTGGGCGGTCGAGGAGGCCCACGCCCGCTACGCCGCAACGCGGTTCGCGTCGGTGCGCTTCGGCAACGTCCTGGGTTCCTCGGGCAGCGTTGTGCCGATCTTCCGCCGCCAGATCGCCCTGGGCGGGCCCGTGACGGTCACCGACGAGCGAATGACCCGCTACTTCATGACCATCCCGGAAGCGGTCCAGCTGATCGTGCGCGCGGGCTCGCTGAGCGAGAGCGGCGCGGTGTACGTGCTCGAGATGGGCGAGCCGGTCCGGATCATCGACCTTGCCCGCGACATGATCGAGCTCTCGGGCCTGACACCCGGCCGCGACGTGAGCATCGAGGTGGTGGGCCGGCGCCCCGGCGAGAAGCTCCACGAGGAGCTTTTCAACGCCTACGAGCGACCGCAGCCCACGCGAGCGGAGAAGATCGTGTTGGCCGAGCGCGAGCCGATGGACCCCGCGCTGGCGGCGGAGTTCTTCGACCAGATCAGCCTGCTCGCCCTGGAGGGCGACGCCGCCGGCCTCGCCGCGCGCGTCGCTGAGCTGGCCCAGGTCCGCCGGCCCGCCTGAGCGGGACGTAGACTGCCCCGCTTCATGGGCTCTCTCGTCCTCGCGTTCTCGATCGACAAGCAGATCGAGCAGATCGGCTCGCTCGCCGGCCTTGCCGCGATCGTCGGGCTGGCGGTGCTCTCGCTGCTGTACTTCGCCCAGGCGCGCGAGGTCCGGCGGCTGCGGGAATGGGCGGGGCGCGCGCCCGAGCGCGACGCCGAGCTGCAGCAGCGCGTCGCCGACGACGCGGCGCGTCGGACCACGGGCGCGGCGCCCGTGCCGGCAGCCCGCCCGGCGACCGCCGCGGCCCAGGCGGCCGCTCCAAAGCCGGCGTCGGCGCCAGCGACGGCGGCCGGACAGACCGCGGTCGCAAAACCCGCGACGCCTCCGGGGACTCCCGCGCCTGCCGGCGCCCCTGCTCCTGCTCCAGCGGGGCCAGCAGGGGCCAAGCCCAGTGCTCCGGCGACCGCCGCGGTACCGCCGGCGCCGGGCGCCGCCCCCGCCACGACGCCCGCCGCGGGGGCGAAGCCCGGTGGCCCCGCCAGCGCCCCCCCGCCGGGCGGCGCCACGCCGGCAGCCGCCCCGCCTGCTTCGCCGCCCGCAAAGCCGCCGAGCCCCCCCACCAAGGCGCCCGTCGTGTCGCCCAAGCCTCCAAGCCCACCGGCGCCCGCGCAGACCGCCGCGGGCCAGGCCCGCCCGCGCCGGACCGTCCCGTTGGGCTCGACCCCATCGTCAGCGACGGTCGCGCCTGACCGCCGCGACGAGCCCGATGAGCGCGACCGCCTGTTCAACGGCCGGGCGATCGCCGCGACGGCGACCGCCGCTGTGCTGGTGGTCGCGATCCTGTTCGTCACCGGTGTCGTCGGTGGCAGCGACGGGGGCGACACGGCGAACACTTCTACGACCGCTACGACTGCGACCACCCCGACGGGCAGCTCCGCCGCCGCGCCCGCCGACACCACGGTCGCCGTGCTAAACGGCACCGCGGTCACGGGGCTCGCGCGCCAAGAGGCCGACCGCCTCGAGGCCCGCGGCTACCCGATCGCTGCCGTGACCGACGCTGCCGACCAGCAGCAGCAGGTCTCGCTGGTCGGCTACGCCGACGGCTTCGAGGCCGCCGCCAAGCGCATCGCGCGGCTCGTCGGGGTCTCTCCCGCCCAGGTTCAGGCGCTCGACCCGAGCACCGCGGCCATCGCCGGCGACGGGGTCAGCGTGGTCGTCACGATGGGCCTCGACAAGGCCGAGTAGGCCATGCCCGTCCGCCTCCCGTCCCGCAGCGCCAAGCCGCGCGATCAGGGGATCACCCACGTCCTCGACCGGGGGCTGTCGGTCGCCCAGGTCGACGGCCTGATCGAGGTCGCGGGGGAGTTTGTCGACATCGTCAAGCTTGGCTGGGGCACCGCGCTGGCGACCCAGAACCTCGAGCCCAAGCTCGCGCGCTACGCCGAGCACGGCATCCCGGTCGTGCTCGGGGGGACGCTGACGGAGGTCGCGATCCGGCAGGGCCGCATCGACGGTCTTGGCGCCTGGCTCGACGGTCACGGGATCCGCCACGTCGAGATCAGCGACGGGACGATCACCCTCGAGCCGGAGGCGAAGCTGGAGCTGATCCGCCGCTTCAGCGCCGACGGCTTCACCGTGTTGTCCGAGGTCGGCTCCAAGGACAACGCGAACATCATGGCCCCCTACCGCTGGGTTGAGCAGATCAACGCCGAGCTCGAGGCGGGGTCGACGATGGTGATCGCCGAGGCGCGCGAGTCCGGGACCGCGGGCATCTTCCGGCCCGACGGGGAGGTGCGGATGGGCCTGATCGACGAGATCGCCCACGCCGTCGACGTCGGCCGCGTGATGTTCGAGGCGCCCCAGAAGGATCAGCAGGTGTGGTTCCTGCGCCGCTTCGGTGCGGACTGCAACCTCGGCAACATCGCCCCCGACGACGTCCTGAGTCTCGAGACGCTGCGCCTAGGCCTGCGGTCCGACACGCTCGAGGACTTCTCGCCGACCGCGTGATCTGGCTGGCGCGGCACGGCGAGACGGCCTACAACGCCGAGCGCCGCTTTCAGGGGCAGGGCGCGGTCGGCCTCTCCGGCCGGGGCCGAGAGCAGGCCGCCGAGCTGGCCGAGCAAGCGGCGGGGTACGGCTTCGGCGGGCTGTGGAGCAGCCCGTTGCCTCGCGCACGACAGACGGCTGAGATCGTCGCGGGCCGGCTCGGGCTGGAGATCGCTGAAGACCCGCGGCTGATGGAGACCGATACGGGCGAGTGGACCGACCGCACGTTCGCAGAGGTCGAGGCGAGCGATCCCGCGCGCTTCGCCGCCTGGGTGGCGGGCGATCCCAGCTTCGCCTTCCCGGGCGGTGAGTCGTTCGCCGCCCAGCAGGACCGGGTCAGCGCGGCGGTCGCCGACATCCGCGTCGCCGGACCGCTACCGGCGCTCGTGGTCTGCCACCGCAACTCGATGCGCCTGGTGCTCGAGCGGGAGCAGGGCCGGCGCCTAACGCTCGACGACGTCCCCAACGGCGCGCTGGTGGCGCTTTGACAACGGCGGCGCGCGCGATCTTCGCTCTGCTGATCGCTGCGACGTTCAGCGCGTTCTTCGTCGCCCAGCGGCTCAAGCACACTCCGACCGTCCTGCAGAAGGTGCGCGGCGACCGCGTCTTCAGTCCGAACGGGGACGGCCGCAAGGACGCGCTGGAGGCGCGCTTTCGCATCAAGAACACCGACGTCATCTCGGTCGATGCCCTCGACGAGGACGATCGGATCGTCGCGTCGCTCGTGCAGGACCGGCGGTTGCGCGCCCAGACGCCGATCGCGGTCCGCTGGGACGGCCGCGACGAGGGTGGTGAGCGCGCGCCGGACGGCGTCTACCGCCTGCAGGTGACGCTGCGCGACGAGGGGCGCACGGTGGTCGTCCGGCGGCGATATCGGCTCGACACCACGGCTCCGGCGCCGGAGGTGACCGACGTCGGCCCGACGGAGGGGCCGGGGCCCGAGCTGCTGCCCAACCGCGAGGGAGGGGCGCGCATCGAGACCTCGCCGGCGGGCAGCGAGCCCTCTGTGGCGATCTTCCGCACCTCAGGCGCGTCGCCCCGCTTAATTACGCGGTTGCCGCTCGAGGACCGAGCCGCGACGTGGGACGGCAAGGTCGGCGGCAAACCGGTCTTCGCGGGGACGTTCGTGGCGGTCGCGCAGTGGCGCGACCGCGCGGGGAACCTGGGCAGCTCTGTGCCGCTCAACCAGGAGACGGGCGCGCCTGCGCTGGCCTTCGGCGAGGACCTTCCGGGTCATGGCGGCATCACCGTGCGCCGGCTCGAGCTCCAGCCGCCCGCGGTG
>Ga0136633_1000547_pt1 | contig 28650 bp, 29 predicted proteins | sample AntDrymeUQ832206_2_FD_105494 | JGI IMG/M metagenome (GOLD analysis project Ga0136633, IMG submission 105494) | Polar desert sand microbial communities from Dry Valleys, Antarctica - metaG UQ83 (22.06) | ecosystem: Environmental > Terrestrial > Soil > Desert | place: Antarctica: Dry Valley... | reverse complement strand
GTACGTCTCGCCTCCTCCGGGGCTGCCACCCTTGATCGCGCCGATCTCCTGGCGGAACTTGGATCCGGCTCCGGGGCCGTGCTTGAAGGTGATGAGTCCCTCCTGAAACATGTGCGAATGCGACCCGTGAGGGCTGCCGTTCGCGGCCTGGTGCAGGTCGATGAAGGGCTCGTTCCTTCGCATCACGGCGTCGTCGAGCTGGCCGGTGAGCCGGTGAGGTCGGGCTGAGCCCGCGACGTACCGCTCCAGCGCCTCCTGCGGCGAGATCCCCTCACGAGCGGCCTTTCTCCACAGGAACGCGGAAAAGTCGGCGTTCGCGGCAGGGTCGCGGATGGTCTTGTAATACAGCCTGACCTTGGCCTGCATCGGCTTGTCGAGTTCATCGATCCGCTTGAGCAGGGTCACCCATTCAGGGTTGTCGCCGGTCACGAAGCCCGAGAGGTCGGCCAGAACCCCTTCTGAGACCTCGCCCGACGAGCGGTGGCGGACCACGCGTGCCGCCTCGTCGGGCGTCAGCGCCCAGTGGTCCCTGGGTTGCGCGGGACCCTTCGTGGCCCGCGACGGCTTCGAACTGACCGCATCGGCGCCGGCCTTGGGCTTCGCGTGCGCTGCGGCATCGAGGTCGTCGCCCAACTTGCCCGCCCCGTGGCGTTCCCCGAGGTCGTTGAGCGTCTTGCGAGCCGAAGCGCGAGCCGCGTCATCGGCGGCTTCGCGCATCGCCCGGGCGGCGGCGGCGGCCTCCTTGACGATCTGCCGGATCTCGGCGGCGGCCAGGCCGGTGCCGAGCAGCTCGATGACGAACCCGGTCAGCGACGGCTCCTCGTCGGAGATCGATCGTGCCATGTCGAGGTCCGTGTTCGAATAGGACTTCTGCAGGTCGTACTTGACGTACTCGTCGATGGACGTGTAGGCCCCGCGGGCGAAGTCGTACACGGCAGCGAGCGGCTGGGCGGGGTTCGGGATCGCAGCCAGCACCATGAGCGCGAAGTCGAACAGGCCCTTCGCGAACGAGAGGCCCTGCTCGAGCGGGCCCTGGTGCGGCGTCACGACCTCGTTGACGGCGATGCCCCAGGCCGATCTCGGGTGGATGAGCATCTGCTCCCGGGTGAAGTCGACGACCGGCCTGAGCTTCAGCGGGGACAGGAGCTTCTGCTTGATCGCCAGCCGTGCGCGGTGGATGTTCACCAGCTTGCGGACCGACTGCTTGACCACCGCACGGTCGTGCTGGTTCTGCGAAGCGGGCTTCTTGAGCGCCTTCTCGGCCTCGTAGATCGCGAAGACCTCGGCGATCTTGAGCGAGGTGTCGCCCGGTGGGGTGTAGCTCTTGAGATCGATCCACTCGAGGCGGCCCTGCTTGCCCTCGCGGTGGGCGGCGAGGATCGGGTGTCGGCGCTCGGCGTCGATCCAGGCGGCCGAGAGCACCCGGGTCGCGCGATGGATCTCCGCCCCCTCGGCGCGCGCCTCCGGGCTGATCGTCGGAAGGATGAACGGGCCGGCCGGCCCCGCCCTCCTCAGCGCGCGGTCCGCCTCGCGCCGCGGGCGCTCCTCGAGCGGGATCTTGCCGAAGCGCCTCATGTAGGCCGCCTGCCGGTTGACCACCGCGGCCTGGAGCTTGCGCAGGCCGTCGATCGCCGCACCGAGGGCCTGGCGACTGCCCTGACCGCGCTCGTAGGCGACGGGCTGTCCCTTGCGGGCCGACAGCATCCACTTGTCGACCTCCGCGTCGAGCTCGCCCTCGTACATGTAGACCTTCGCGACGGCGTCGCCGGCGAACGCGGTGACCAGCCCGTAGGACTTCAGGACGTGCTCGATACGGCGCTGGCTCTCGTCGAGCAATTGGAACGCGTTGGTCTTGACCGCCTCGCCGAACTCCTTCTGGATCGCTCCTAGGTCCTCGCGGAGCAGGCCGGCCTGCTCGCGGTGGTACGGGCTCGTGCTCTTCTCCGCGCGTTCGAAGCCCAGCCGGACCGAGCCGGCGGTCGCGATCTGCCCCTCGATCCAGCGGCGCTCGATCAGCTTGTCGCGCTCACGGGCGGGCAGGACCTTCGTGTCCTTCTGCTTGGTCGGCTCGTAGCGGCTGCTGCGCTCGAGCGCCTCGAGCGCCCGGAGGTGCTTGAGATGCGTCTGGCGCATGGCGTCGTCGGGCTTGATCAGGTCGAGCTGGATGCTCTGCTCCGCGCGGTCGAGCAGGCCCTCGTCGTTGAGCTGCTCGGCGAGGACGATCTCCTTGGCGAGCGGGTGCGACGGCTTGCGCGCCAGCGTGGCCACGGCCCGATTGCCCGCCATCCGCTGGAGCGCCACGACGCGCATGAGGTCCGTCGGCCGGCCTGGCCCTCCGGTCCGTTCCGGCCGCTCAGCCGGTGTTCGCTGCGATGCGCCCGATGCCGAGGTCGGGCGACTGCTCATGCCGCACCCTGCATGACGCGAACCTAGATTTCGGCGTGCTGAAAGTCAATCAGCGCTGCAGGTCGCGCCCGCGGGCGCTGACGGGCTTGCGTGCCCGCGCCGGTGCGGGAAGCGCCGGATCGCCGTGCGGGCCACGCCGACGGGGCCGGCGCGGGGGATCGGGCTGCGGTTCGACCGGCTTCTTGGTCCCGCCGTCTCCGCCCTCGTCGACCGGCTCCGGGACGGCTCGCACCGACCAGTAGACGATCCAGAACAGGGCCAAGATCGGGATCTTCAGCACGATCATCAGCCAGACGAAGGTCCAACCCACGGGTGGGAGGCTACCCCCGGAGCGCCGATCTGACCACCCCATCACGCACGCCTGCGCGCCACGAGGAGCGACCCGACTGATCCGGATCCGGTCCTCCCCCGAAATTCAGCGGCATGCGCCGGATTTCCCCCATCGTCGTCGCCGCGCTGTTCGTGGCCCTGGCGACGGGTCCGGCGTCGGCGTCCGCGAAGACCGTGGACGTCTCGATCAAGAACATCGACTACTCCAAGCGGGTCGTCACGATCAAGCGGGGTGACCGCGTGCGCTGGACCTGGCGCGACGGCTCGACCCCGCACGACGTGACCTCGAAGGGCTCGCCCCGCTTCAAGACGTCGGCGACGAAGGAATCGGGCACGCACGTCGTGACCTTCCGGCGCGCCGGCACCTACCGCTACGTCTGCTCCATCCACCTGAACATGCGGGGCCGCGTCGTCGTTCGATGACGCCGGCCTCGATTCCCCTGACGGAGGTCTTTCCCTTGTCCAATCTGATCACTCTCGACGTCATGGACGTCGACGGCGCCGTCCGCGACTCCGCCGAGCTCGCCGGTGCCACCCGCGGGCAGTTCCTGCGCAACGCCGGTGTCGCCGGTGCCGGCTTCGTCGCCGGCGGCGTCATCTTCAACGGCCTGATCTCGCCCGCCCAGGCGGCGATCTCCTCGAAGAACCCGTCGGTCAAGAACGACGTCAAGATCCTCAACTACGCGCTCACGCTCGAGTTCCTCGAGGCCGCGTTCTACAAGCAGGCCGTCGAGAACGGCGCGCTGACCGACCCGATCGTCAAGCGCTTCGCCGAGATCGTCAACAAGCACGAGCGCGAGCACGTCGCGTTCCTCAAGAAGGTCCTCGGCAAGGCCGCCGTCAAGTCCCCGGAATTCGACTTCAAGGACACGGTCACCAACCAGGACAAGTTCCGGGCGACCGCCCAGGTCCTCGAGGACACCGGCGTGGCGGCCTACTCCGGCCAGGGCCCGAACATCAAGCAGCGCCCCGTCGTGGTCGCCGCCCTGTCGGTGCTCTCCGTCGAGGCCCGTCACGCGGCCTGGATCCGCTTCATCAACACCGGCGGCCTGGGCGACGAGTTCAACCTGCCCGCCCCGAGGACGTTCGACAAGCCCGCCACCGAGAAGGCGGTCCTCAAGGCCGTCGGCGGCACCGGCTTCATTGTCGGTTAGTCGAAGCACCGCTCCGCACTTGCCGGGTCGCCTACGGGCGGCCCGGCGGGGGGCGGCGCTCAGCCGCGCAGGTCGACGGGCGCGTCTTCGAGACGCGTCAGCGCGGTCAGCTCACGCACCCGCTCGGTGACCTCCGCGCCCGTCAGCGTCTGCAGGCGCTCGGTGCCGAATGCCTCGACGTTGTAGGACGCCAGCGCCGTGCCGTAGGCCATCGCCTGGCGCATCGCCTCGTCGGACGGGGCGTCGCCGCCGTGTGCGGCGAGGTAGCCCACGAATCCGCCCGCGAACGTGTCGCCGGCGCCCGTCGGATCCACGACGTCGGCGGTCGGGTAGGCGGGAAGCCCGAAGAACAGATCCTTGGTGAACAGGGCGCTGCCGTACTCGCCCTGCTTGGCCACGACGATCTTCGGCCCGAGCTCGAGGACGGCCCGGGCGGCGCGCACCAGGTTCGGCTCGTCGGTGAGCTGCTTGATCTCGCCGTCGTTGAGCAGGACGCAGTCGACCATCCCGATGGCCTGCACGAGGTCGTCGCGCGCGATGTCGATCCACAGGTTCATGGAGTCCAGCGCGGTGAAGCGCGCGTCCGGGCACTGCTCGCGCACGCCGATCTGCAGCGCCGGAACGATGTTCGCCAGGAACAGGACGTCGGCGGCTCGGCTGGCTTCGGAGAGCTTGGGCTCGAAGGTCTCGAAGACGTTGAGGTCGGTCTGCAGCGTGTGGCGGACGTTGACGTCACGCTCGTAGCGGCCGGCCCAGAAGAACGTCTCACCGCCGGCGACGCGCTCGATGTCGTCGGTGTTGACGCCGCGGCCGTGCAGGACGGCGAACTCCTCGTCGCCGAAGTCGTCCCCGACCGGGCCGACGACGCGGGTGTCGGCGAAGAACGAGGCGGCGAGGCTGAAGTGGGTCGCAGAGCCGCCGAGGAGCCGGTCACGCTTGCCGGCGTGGGTCTCGACGGCGTCGAAGGCGATGGATCCGACGACGGTGACGGTGGGCATGGGCCGCGAGGCTAGTGTCCCGCCGCATGCGTGCCATCGAGATCACCGAGTGGGGCGGCCCGGAGGTTCTCCAGGTCGTCGAGGACGCTCCGAAGCCCGAGCCGAAGCCCGGGCAGTCGCTGATCCGCGTGAGTCGCGCGGGCATCAACTTCGCCGACACGCACGCGACCGAGAACTCCTATCTGGCCAAGTACGAGCTGCCGATGATCCCCGGCGCCGAGGTCGTGGGCGTGGTCGAGCAGGGCCCGCTGGAGGGGCGGCGGGTCGTCGCGTTGTGCGGTACCGGCGGGTACGCCGAATACGCGGTGGCGCCCGATGAGCTGTGCATCCCGATTCCTGACGGGGTGAGCGACGGCGGGGCGCTGGCGCTGATCATCCAGGGGTTGACCGCCTGGCACCTGTACAAGACCTCGGGTCGGGTCGCGCCGGGCGAGACCGTGGTCGTGGTCGCGGCGGCGGGCGGAGTGGGAACGCTGGCCGTCCAGCTCGGCAGGCCGATGGGCGCCGGCCGGGTGATCGCGCTGGCGTCCACTGAGGAGAAGCGGGCCCTGGCGCTGTCGCTCGGTGCCGACGTCGCGCTCGATCCCGGCCGCGAGGATCTGGCCGACGCGATCCGGGAGGCGAACGGCGGCCGGCGCGTCGACGTCGTCTTCGAGATGGCCGGCGGGCGGATCTTCGACGAGTGCATGAAGGCCCTCGCCCCCTTCGGGCGCATGGTCACCTACGGGATCGCGTCACGCGAGGGCCGCGAGGTCTCGATCGGTGGCCTGATGGGGCGCACGCACGCCGTCGTCGGGTTCTGGCTCATGCACTGCTTCAAGTTCCCCGAGCTGATCGGCCCGCCGCTGGCGGAGCTGATGGCCCAGGTGGCCGCCGGGGACCTGCGCGTCGTGGAAGGCGAGGAGTACGCGCTCGGCGACATCCGCCGCGCGCACGAGGATCTCAAGGCGCGCCGCACGAGCGGCAAGCTCGTGCTCGATCCGACGCGGTAGCCGCCTGCAGGGCGCCGGCGGGCTGAGAGGCGGCCTTTAGCGGGTGGGTCCCGGGGCGGGCGGTTCGGTGAGCGCCGTGAACTGCGTCGGACGTGCGCCACGGAGCGACCAGATCCCGCTCGGTTCGGGTGGGCGCCGTGAACTGCGTCGGATGTGCGCCCCGGAGCGACCAGCTCCCGCTCGGTTCGGGTGAGCGCCGTGAACTGCGTCCGATGTGCGCCCCCAAGGGACACATTCCGGCCGGGTTCCGACGGTGCGCGCAATCGCCTTGCCAACCGCGGCCCCGTCCAATCCCTTTCCTCGATGCGGCCGTTCAGCAGCCGCACCGAACCCAGGCGCCGCGAGCGCAGAACTCAGCTACACCGCGCTCCGGGCGCGATGACCCGCACCTTTGCCGGGCCGAGGCCCGGCACGCGGACCAATGCCTCAACCGTCGCGAACGGCCCGTTGGCCTCGCGCTCGTCGAGGATCCGCTGCGCGGCCACCCGTCCGATGCCGGGGAGGCGGGTGAGCTCGGCGAGCGTGGCCGTGTTGAGGTCGACGCGAGGGTCGGGGGTGGCGGGTCCGGCGGGCGCGGGCGCGGCGGGTCGAGCGGGCGCGGCGGGTCGAGCGGGCGTGGGCGCGGGCGCGACGTCCCCGCCGGCCCACAGCGGCGCCTCGGCCTCTAACGGGGCCGAGATCACGGCGGGAAGCGCCGTTCTGTCGGCCCGGTCGCCTCGGGTGCGCGAGGTCGCTCCGAACGGGGCCGACGGAGCGGTCGTAGTGACCGCTGTGTCGGCCCGGTTGGGGGTTGGGGGTGCGGGGCGGGCGAGGCCGCCCTCGCGGTAGAGCCAGCGGATCCCGACGGCGACGACGACGACGAGCAGGCCGAAGGCGATGAGTCCCGGAGCCGACGGCTCACGGGCGAAGGCGCCGAGCGCGAGGCCGAGCGCCGCGAGTGCAGCGAGCGCGGTGATGTGGACGATCAGGCGGCCGAGCAGGAGCACCGCCGACAGTGTGGCGAATCTGCCGTGGGTTACGAACCCCGTCCGCCTACCCTCTGGACCACAACATGACGACCTTCGCCGAACTCGGCCTCTCCACTCCCGTCCTCCAGGCCCTCGAGGACGTCGGTTACAAGGATCCCTCTCCCATCCAGGAGCAGGCGATCCCCCATCTCCTCAAGGGCCACGACGTCATCGGCCAGGCACAGACCGGCACCGGCAAGACCGCGGCCTTCGGCCTGCCGATGGTCCAGTTCGTCGATCCGTCCGAGGACGAGATCCAGGCACTGGTTCTGACGCCCACCCGTGAGCTGTGCATCCAGGTGACCCAGGCGCTGCGGACCTACGGCAAGCACAAGGGCATCGACCCGGTGGCCGTCTTCGGCGGCGCTCCCATCCGCACCCAGCAGGCCCAGCTGAAGCTCGGCGGGCAGGTCGTGGTCGGCACCGTCGGCCGCGTGCTCGACCTGATCAGCCGCCACTCGCTGATGCTGCACTCGTGCCGCTACGTCGTGCTCGACGAGGCCGATGAGATGCTCGACCTCGGGTTCCTCGAGGACGTCGAGAAGATTCTCGGCCTGTGCCCGAACGGGCGCCAGACCTGCCTGTTCAGCGCGACGATGCCGGCGGAGATCCGCGCGCTGGCCGCGCGTCACCTCTACGACCCGATCACGGTGCAGGTCAAGGCGGCGACGCTGACCATCGACACGGTCGAGCAGTTCTACGTCGAAGTCGCCACGAAGGACAAGAACGCCGAGCTGGCCAACGTGATGGAAGCCGAGCGCCCCTCGCAGTGCATCGTCTTCGCGCGGACAAAGGTGCGCACCGAGCAGCTCTACCGCACGCTCCGCGACAAGGGCCTCAACGTCAAGGCGCTGCACGGCGACATGAGCCAGGGTGCGCGTGACGGCGTGATGATCTCCTTCAAGGACGGCCGTGTGCCGATCCTCGTGGCCACCGACGTCGCCGCCCGCGGGCTGGACATCTCGACGGTGACGCACGTGATCAACTTCGACGTCCCCAACTCGCCGGACACGTACGTCCACCGCATCGGGCGCACCGGCCGCGTCGGCCGAACGGGCCGCGCGATCACGTTCATCGAGCCGCGCCAGCGCAAGGACCTCGAGGCGATCGAGGCGCACGCGAACACCAAGATCGCCAAGTGGGAGCCCGGCGCGAAGGTGGACCCGGTGAAGGCTGAGGAGCCCGTGCGCACCCGCCGTCGCCATGCGCGCAAGCCGAGCGACACCGATCCCGCGGTCAACGGCAGCAGTGCGAAGGCCTACAAGACGCTGATCGCTGCGGGCGGCCGCGCCGCGGGGGTGACCGAAGCCGACCTGATCGCCGCCGTGCACTCGGCCGGCCTCGGCGGCGAGGACATCCGCAACGTCCGCGTGCTCGAGCGCTTCGCGCTGCTCGAAGTGCCCGAAGGTGAGGTCGACCGCGTGATCGCCGACGCCGGCCTGGTCATCGAGCCGGCCGGGAGCTGATCCCTAGGCTGGCCGCCATGTCCCAGGCCACCATGCACACCAATCACGGCGCCATCGAGATCGAGCTCTTCGACGATGCCGCGCCCAAGACCGTCAAGAACTTCAAGGACCTCGCGGAGAAGAACTTCTACGACGACCTGTCCTTCCACCGGATCATCAAGGACTTCATGATCCAGGGCGGCTGCCCGCAGGGGACCGGCACCGGCGGTCCGGGCTACACGTTCGAAGACGAGTTCAACGAGAACAAGGTCGTCCGCGGCGCGCTCGCGATGGCCAACGCCGGCCCGAACACCAACGGCTCGCAGTTCTTCCTCGTGACCACCGAGGCTGCGCCCTGGCTCGACGGCAAGCACACGGTCTTCGGCAAGATCACCAGCGGGATGGACGTCGTCGACACCATCGAAGGTCTCCCGACCGACGGCCGCGACCGTCCGCAGGGGCCCGCGCTGATCGAGCGCATCGAGTTCGCCTGAAGCCACGCCCGTGGCGAAGGCGGCGGTCCTGACCGCCGCGTGCCAGACTGGCCCTGCGCGCCCTGCAGAGTGGGGCGCTCAGCCGCAGAGATCTGTAAAGCACCACCAGCCGGGAGAAGCACGCATGCGCCGTCTCGCCTTGGCCGCCGTCACCGCGGCCGCACTCGCCACCGCCACGCCCGCCGGGGCGATCACCAACGGAACCGCGGACGGCACCGCCCACCCGAACGTCGGCGGGCTCGTCTCCCCGACGCAGTACTCCGACGGCACCTGGCTCTACTGCACGGGCACGCTGATCTCTCCGACCGTCGTGCTGACCGCGGCCCACTGCGGCACCGACGGCGAAGGCGCCGGCGTCAGCTTCGATCCGGCCTACGAGGACGGAGACAAGGTCTACTACGGGACCTTTGAGGCCGACCCGGCCTATTCCCAGGTCCAGAGCGACACGCACGACATCGCCGTGGTGGTCCTCGACCGGGCGGTCAAGGGCATCGCTCCCGCGAAGCTCCCCGCCGCCGGCTCGCTGTCGAAGCTCACGGGCTCGCAGCAGTTCACTTCCGTCGGCTACGGCGCCTACGAGGTCACCAACCAGCCCGGCGGGCACCGCTACCTCTACGACGACGTGCGCATGGTCGCCACGGGGACGTTGAACTCGATCAACCCGACGTGGCTGCGGATCTCGATGAACCCGTCGACCGGCAACGGCGGCACCTGTTACGGCGATTCGGGCGGCCCGAACTTCCTCGGCGACTCCAACGTCATCGCCGCCACCACGATCACCGGCGACGCGGTCTGCCGCTCGACGAACGTGACCTATCGGCTCGACACCAGCTCTGCGCGGGCGTTCCTCGGGCTGTACGTCACGCTGCCCTAGTCGCGGTGAACGAAGCCGGCGGCGGGGATCACGTCGAGCGCGGCTGCGAGCTATCGCAGTAGCCTGGGAACTCCTCCCGGGTCACCAGCAAGGAGACACCAAGACATGGCGGTCGAAGAGCAGACTGCGGCGCCCGCGCCCGACGCGACGCCCTCGAAGGACCGGATCGTGGTCCGCAACCCGGCCACCGGCGAAATCGTGCGAACGATCGACGCGGTCGGACCGGAAGCGATCCCAGCGCTCGTCGCGCGTGCCCGCGCGGCCCAGCCGGCCTGGGAGGCGCTCGGCTACGAAGGCCGTGGCAAGGTGCTCAGGCGCGCGCAGAAGTGGCTGCTCGACCACACGGAGCGCGTCGTCGCCACGATCGTCTCTGAAACGGGCAAGACCTACGAGGATGCGCTCGTGGCCGAGATCTCCGTGGGCGCGAACGCCTTCGGGTTCTGGGCCAAGAAGGCACCGGAATACCTTGCCGACGAGAAGATCCGCTCGTCGAACCCGTTCGTCGCCGGCCGCAAGCTGGTCGTGCGCTACCGCCCGCTGGGCGTCGTCGGGATCATCGGGCCCTGGAACTACCCGCTGACCAACTCCTTCGGTGACGCCATCCCAGCCCTGGCCGCCGGCAACTCCGTCGTCCTGAAGCCGAGCGAGATCACCCCGTTGACCTCGCTGCTGATGGCCGAGTGCATGCGCGAGTCCGGCCTCCCCGAGGACGTCTTCCTCGTCGCGCCCGGCTACGGCGAAACGGGTGCCGCGCTGATCGACGAGGTCGACATGATCATGTTCACCGGATCCACCCGGACTGGCAAGAAGGTCATGGCCAAGGCGGCGGAGACCCTGACCCCCGTGTCGCTCGAGCTCGGCGGCAAGGACCCGATGCTCGTCCTGGCCGACGCCGACATCGAGCGCGCCGCCAACGCGGCCGCCCACTACTCGATGCAGAACGCGGGCCAGACGTGCATCTCGGTCGAGCGCGTCTACGTCGAGGAGCCCGTCTACGACGAGTTCGTCGCCAAGGTCGTCGAGAAGGTCAAGGGCATCCGCCAGGGCGCTCCCGGTGGGGCCGGCTCCACCGACGTCGGGGCGATCACCTTCCCGCCGCAGATGGACATCATCTCCCGGCACGTCGAGCAGGCCCGCGAGGCCGGAGCGAAGGTGCTCACGGGCGGCCACGCGAAGACCGGCAACGGGCAGTTCTACGAGCCCACCGTGCTGGTCGACGTCGACCACGACATGGAGTGCATCCGCGAGGAGACCTTCGGTCCGACGCTGCCGATCATGAAGGTGCGCGACGCCGAGGAGGCCATCGCGAAGGCCAACGACTCTCAGTACGGCCTGGCCGCGTCGGTGTGGACGCGTGACGCCGCGCGCGGCGAGCAGATCGCCCGTCGCATCGAGGCCGGCGTGGTCTGCGTCAACGACGCCCAGGTCAACTACCTCGCGCTCGAGCTGCCGATGGGCGGCTGGAAGGGTTCCGGGCTCGGCTACCGCCACGGCGCGGGCGGCATCCGCAAGTACTGCCGCCAGCAGTCGCTGCTGGTGACGCGGTTCGTGCCGCTCAAGAAGGACCTGCACATGCTGCCCTACGGCAAGACCACGACGGGCTTCATCGGCCGCCTGCTCAAGCTGCTCTACGGGCGCGGCAAGCGCGCCTGAACCAGAGCTGAAGGAAGTTGAGGGGCGGGCGCCCGTCCGCGTGGCCCCCGCCCCTCGTTGTCCCCCAAGTTGGTCCGAGAACTAGGCGGCGGCGACCGACGGCGCCGACTGCAGGCGCGTGAGCTCGCGGCGCAGCGTGGTGCGGCCGCGGTGCTGAAGGCCGTGGACGGCGTCTTCGGAGCGTCCGATGCGGTCGGCGATCTCGCGCGGCGAGAGGCCCATGATGAAGCGCATGACGATGACGTCCTTCTGCTCGGCCGGCAGACTCTCCATCGCGGCGCGCAGGTCACGGGCACGCTCGCGGGACATGTCGCCGTCCTCGAGATCCGGGGAGCGAACCTCCTCGCACGGCACGGCGCGGCGGGCACGGACGTGATCGATCGAGGCGTTGTGGGCGATCCGCAGGATCCAGGCGGAGAAGGGGACCGAGCGGGGCTCGTAGCGGGCCAGCGCGGTCAGGAGCTTGGCGAAGATCTGCTGCGTGACGTCCTCGGCCTCGTGCTCGTCGCGGACGATCGAGCAGACGTAGCCGTAGACGTTGTCGGCGTAGCGCAGGTAGAGGTAGCGGATGGCCTCCTGGTCACCGGCCTTTGCGCCGTGGACGGCGGCGAGGACCATCTCCTCGCCGTCGCGGCCGGATTCGAGGCGGCGGCGGCGGAAGTGCTCGCCGCGACCCGTGGCGGCGAGGCGGTCGCACTCGGTGCGCATGGCGGCGCGCATGGCGGCGGAGCGGGCGGACGGAGCTGCGAGTGCTGCGGACATTGGGAGCCCCCCTCGGGCTTAGAACCGGCGTCAGTGGCGGACGGACGGCGGTTCGTTCAGCGGACGAGCAGGAACTTATGGACGGCTCGTCAGGCCTCAGTCAGATGACGCGTCAAGCCCGCGTTAAACGCCGAGGCATGGACATTTGTATGAGCGGGGGATCGGTGTGCCACGCTTCGTGGCGTGAGCGATGACCGTCCCTCCCCGTCGCAGGTCGGGTACAAGATGCCGGTCCCGTATCGGGCCGTCTACGAGTTCCTGCCCACGGGCATCCTGATCACCGACCGGTCCGGCGCGGTCCAGAGCGCCAACCTGACCGCGCAGAAGATGCTCGGGCCGCTGCTCGAGCGCGAGCGCCTGCGCTGCTGTGACGTGCTCGACTGCCGCCGGCCCGGCACTCCGCTGGCGGGGCACTGCATCACCGAGCTCGCGCTGTCGCGTGAAGCCGTGCTGCCGGAGGTCCGCGTGGACATCACGACCCGGGGCGCGAGCACCTTGAGTGTCTGGGTGGCCGCCGCGCCGTTCGGCGGGGCCGAGACCGCGGTGATCCTGCAACTGCGTGCCGGCGTCGTCGGCGACCGGCGGCGGCGGACGGAGCCGCACTGGATCGGCGGCCAGCGTTTGAGGATCTTCGCGCTCGGGCGCACGCGGGTCGAGAGTGGAGAGGGTCCGCTGGCCGGAAGCTGGCTCGGCCACCGGCCCGGCCAGATCCTGAAATACCTGCTGGCCAACCGGGGGCGGGCGATCTCGTCGGAGGAGCTGATCGAGGTGTTCTGGCCGCAGGGTGGCAAGGCTGCGCCGACCAGCGTGCGCCAGGCGGTCCACTCCCTGCGCGACCATCTCGAACCTGAGCGCTCGGGGTCCGGGGCCTTCGTGGCGTCCGGCAGCGGCGGCTACGAGCTCGAGCAGGCATCGGTGTGGATCGACGCGGAGGATTTCGAGGATTCGTTGCGGACCGGCGTGGCGGCGCACGGCGACGGCGAGCACGAGACGGCCGCCACGGCGCTGACCCGGGCCGTCGGCCTCTACCGCGGTGACTTCCTGTCCGATGAGCCCTACTCGGAGTGGGCGCTCGCCGAACGCGATCGCCTGCGCGATCTGGCGGGCCAGGCGCTGCGACTGCTCACCGACGTCAAACGCGGTCAGGGGGACCTCGAGGGCGCGACGGAGCAGTTGCACCGGCTCGCGGAGCTCGAGCCGCTCGACGCCGACGTCCATCGGGACCTGCTCGGGTTGCTGATCGAGCGCGGCCGCCAGCCGGAGGCCGCCCGGCGATACGACCTGCTCAAGCATCGCTACCAGAAGACCTTCGGCGAGGGCCCGCCGTTCACGCTCGCCGACCTCTGATGCATCTGGGTCTGCGGTCAGGTCCGGGCGCCCCGCCGCCGGTCAGCCGCCGAGATCGAGCACGAGCAGGCGCTCGAGCTCGGCGATCGTCGCATCGGCTCGCGTGTGATGGATCGCCGCCATGCCCGCCTCCCGGGCCGGCGTGAGGTTCTGCTCGAGGTCGTCGACGAAGACGATCTCCTGCGCGGAAAGCCCGAGCTCCTCAGCGGCCAGCGCGTAGATCCTCGGGTCGGGCTTGCGGATACCGACGTCCCCTGAGATGACGATGCCGTCGAACAGCTCGGCGAAACGGCTGCGGTCGTAGCGGTGTCCCCACGAGTTCGACAGCAGCCCCGTCCGGATCCCCTGGCGCCGGGCGGCGGCGACGGCTTCGATCATCGACGGCTCCGGTCGCATGCCGGCGAACAGGCGATCGATCAGGCCGGCGTGATCGGTCAGGGTGAGCGCACGGGCCAGCGACGGCTCGAATTCCGTTTCAGCGATCCGCCCGCACTCGAAGTCGACGAGCAGCTTCGCCGTGGCCCGGTCGTTGCGGAACGTGTCGCGCACCGCTGCGGGATCGAGTCCCTCCGCCGTGCAGAAGTCCGCGAACGACTTGAAGAGGTCCGTCGTCAGGACGCCGCCGTAGTCGACCAGCAGCCCCCTACGAGCCATTGGCCACCTGCCAGGCGCGTTCGGCGATCTCCGGGACGCCGGTCTCGAGCAGGTCGAAGAACGCGTCCTCGGTGGTGCCCGCCAGACGCCGCTTGTAGGAGCCCTCGAGGAAGATCGCGGCCTTCCAGAGCGCCAGGGTCGTGTACCACGGGACGTCGGACATGGACCGGCCCGTGCGCTCCTCGTAGCGCGAGATCAGCTGCTCGCGGGTGGGGAAGCCCGGTGCGCGGGTGACCGAGCCGAGGCTGAACAGCGTGTTCTCATCGTCGCCGGGCTGGGCGTAGGTCGCCACGAGATAGCCGACGTCGGCCAGCGGGTCGCCGATCGTCGCGAGCTCCCAGTCGAAGATGGCGACCAGCCGCGCAGGGGCTCCGGGCGCGAACATGGTGTTGCCGAGCCGGTAGTCGCCGTGGACGATCGTGGCCGGGCCGGAGTCGGGGCGGTTGGCCGCCAGCCAGTCCGTCACGCGCTGGAGTGTCGGCAGCTCGCGGGTGCGGTTGTGCTCGAGCAGGCCGCCGAAGCGCCGAAGCTGTCGTTCGAGATATCCCGTCGGCTTGCCGTAGCCCTCGAGTCCGCAGTGCTCCCACGGGACGGCGTGGATCTCGGCCAGCGCGTCGATCAGCTCGTCGGCGGCTCGGGCTCGCTCGGCTTCGGTGTCGAGCGCCTGCGGGACCGTGTGCGTGATGACGTCACCCTCGACGCGTTCCATCACGTAGAACGGCGCGCCGATCACCGTCGCGTCGTCGCAGGCCAGCAGGACCTCCGGCGTGCGCACGGGGCGGTCCTCGACGGCGCGGAGCAGGCGCGCCTCGCGCAGGACGTCGTGCGCGCTGGGCGGGAGCGGCGGGCGCGGCGGCCGGCGCAGCACCCACGCCTCGTCACCGCGGCGGATCAGGAAGGTGACGTTCGAATGACCCTCGCCGATCGCCTCCGCCTCGATCGGGCCGGTCCCCAGGCCGTGCTCGTCGAGCAGCGCCTCCAGGGGGCGACGGATCAGCAGCGGCGCCAGCTCGAGCGCCGCGGCCTCCTCGGGCGTGTCCACGATCGCGGTCATGTCGGCGCGGGACGGTACCCCGTCGGCCGCGTGCGCGTGCTCGTCTACCGGGACCGCATCGCGCCGTCGCCGGACGCGCGCCTGCGCCCGGCCGGTCCGGGCGTGTTGACCCCACCCCTCCGCCGATCCGCGCTTATTGACCCCTTCCCGGGAGGCGGGTAGCTTCGCCCGATGCGCGCGCGGCCGGCCGTCCTCATCCTCGCCGGCCTGTCCGGAATCGGCGCCGGCGTAGTTCCGGCGCTGGCGGCTTCCGAGCGCGCCGGCCAGACGGTGACCGGCAAGAACATCGCCTGGAGCCCGGCGACGGTGTCGATCGCCGTCGGCGACACGGTCACCTGGCAGCACGCCGACGGATCCGCCAAGCACAACGTCAAGTTCGACGACGGGTCCTTCGAGCAGCCCGCCGAGTCGGAACCGACGACGGGTCCGGGGTGGGCGGCCGGGGTCTCCCGGACGTTCTCCGCCGCCGGGGACTTCGGCTACATCTGCGAGGTGCATCCGAACATGACCGGCAGGGTGGTCGTGGCCGCAGCCGGGACGACGGGGACCCAGACGACGCCCCCGACCACGACCCAGACCACGACGTCGACGACGACCCAGACCACGACGTCGACGACGACCCAGACCGGTCCCTCCTCGGTCTACGAGGTCGTCACGGACCCGGCCGGGTCCGGCTTCCGGGTCCGCGCCGCGAAGACGTTCTGCGCGCGCCCGTCCCGCCGCTGCCGCCGGCCGGGCATCCTGCTGCGCTTCAGCGGCGTGCGGCCGAGTCGCGCGGGGCCCGCACGAATCGCGGTCACGTTGCGGCGCGCCACGAAGGTGCTCGGGACCCGCCGGTACGGCATCGCGGCCGGAGATCGGCTGATCAGGCTGCGGCGGGACCCGCTGGGCCGTCGACTGCGCCCCGGTCGTTACAGCGCCCTCGTTCGCTCCACCGACGGGCTCGGCGGCAGCCGGGTCACCCTGCGATTCCGCGTGCGCTGAGCGGATCCCGCGCCGGTAGGTTTCGCAGCGTGGCTCGACACTTATGGCTGCTCCGGCACGGCGAAGCCGTCCCGCACGGCTCCAAGCCCGATTCCGACCGTGAGCTCACGCCCCGCGGCGAGCGACAAGCGGCCTCGGCGGGCCGGGCGATGGCCAAGCTCGGGATCGAGCTGACCGCCGCGTTCACGAGCCCGAAGGTGCGCGCCCGCGACACGGCGGACCTCGCCTGCGAGCCACTCGGCATCTCCTGCGAGGAGGCGTCCTCGCTGGCCGGCGGCTTCTCGGTAGAGGATGTCGCGGCGCTCTTCCTCGAAGCGGGCGGGGACGACGACGCACGCGTGCTCGTCGTGGGCCACGAACCCGACTTCTCGCAGGTCGTCCACGATCTCACCGGCGCCCGCCTGGACTTCAAGAAGGGCGGCGTCGTCGGCGTCCGCATGGACGGCAGCTCGAGAGGCGAGCTGATCGTCGTGCTGCGGCCCAAGGAACTCGAAGCGCTCGCCGGCGACTGACCCGGGCACCAGAAGCTGATCGGCGTGCCGGAAGCGCTACGCGTCCGGCCGGCCCAGCGCGGCCATCGCGATCGCGAGGGCGACTTCCGCCCTCGGGCGCAGAGAATCCGGGAGCACGTACTCATCCGGGTTGTGCGCTGCGCCGCCCCGCGGGCCCAGGCCGTCCACGGTGAGGGCGATGGACGGGGCGAAGTGGCTGGCGTCCGAGGCGCCGCCGCGGGCGGTGCCGACGATCGGCCGGCCCAGGAGCGCTGTGGCGGACTCGAGCATTGCCGCGGTCTGCTCGCGGGCGTCCATGCCGGGCCAGACGCGCTGGACGTCCTGGATCAGGCGGACGCCGTCGTGCTCGGCGGGGATGGCCGCGTAGACGTCGTCGAAGGCGCTCGCGTCGTCAGCGCGCAGATCACTCCACAGCTCGCCGCCGCCCGGGACGACGTTGAAGGCGGTGCCGGAGGTCAGGATCGTGGGAACCGCGGTCAGCCGCAGCGGGCCGGTCGGGGAGTGGCAGCTCGCCACGGCTTCGGCCACCTTGGCGAGCGCGAGCAGGGCGTTGCGGCCGGCCTCCGGGGCCGAGCCGGAGTGGGCCGAGCGTCCTTCGGCTATGACCCGCAGCGTCCCGGCCGCCTTGCGCTTGACGACGACCCCCTCGTCGCCTTCCGCGGTGAGCTCGCCGGCCTCGAAGCACAGACACGCGTCCCAGCTCGCGAAGGACTCGATGTGCCGGAAGGGCGACGTCCGCCACTCCTCGTCGCAGACCAGCAGCAGCGCGACCTCGGCGAACGTCTCGAGGCGCTCGGCCAGCGCTCGCATGACGCCGAGGGCGAGCACGACCCCGCCTTTCATGTCGACGGCGCCCGACCCGACCAGGCGGTCTTCGGAGCGACCCAGGACCCGATGGGCATCATGCGGGACGACAGTGTCGATGTGCCCGAGCAACAGCATCCGGCCGGTTCCGGTGCCGGGCAGCCGCGCGACGAGGTCGGGGGCGTGGTCGGGGGACGAGCACGGCGGGCGCTCGATCTCCACCTCCGGCGGCAACAGCGCGCAGCAGACGGCGAGGCACTTCTCGGCGGCGGAGCCGTCACCGGACGGCGAAGAGACGGCCACCAGCGCCTCGAGCCGTCGCTCGGCCGGGCGCGCGATCAGCGCCGCTTGCTCAGCGATCCAGGGGTCCACGTCCCGGTATCTATCGCACCACGAGGCGCTGCGTCATCGCGACGGGATGCAGTGAGCAGAAGATCCGGTAGGTGCCGGGAACCGAGAGCTTCTGCTCGAAGCGACCGCCGGCACTGCGATGGGGAGAGGAGAAGGCGCGCGGACCGGACGCCAGCGTCACGTCGTGCAGCAGTTCGCCGCTGAACTTCCAGGCCACGGTCGCGCCGCGCCGGACCGACAGGTTGCCGACCGTGAAGCGCACGTCCTGCACGCCGACGGTGGTGCGTGAGCCACGGACGCGCTTCAAGCGACCCGCGGGCCGGGAGATCGTCCTGGCCTGCCCGCGCGCGTCGAGCCCGGTGAGCGGAACGGTGACCCGCGGCGGCGCGACGCGGCCGGGGATCGGGGATGTCGACTCGACGACGTCGGCCGGCATGGCCGCGCAGCCCGTGATCGCCTCGTCGGGGGCGAAGTAGACCATCTCGATCCCCATCACCCGCGAGTGCGGGCGCTGGGCGTCGTAGACGCTCGTGAGCTTCAGCTGCTGGCCGGCGGCGAGCGGGAAGCCGGTCGGGGTCGTGAACCCGCTCATGTGCACGGGACCGGGTTCGTGAAGCACCGGCCTGACGTTGTAGAAGGGGTGGTCGGGGTTGCCCCAGGTCGGCTTGGAGCGGTGCAGGACGCGGTCACCGCAATCGGGTTCGGAGAGCGTGAGCTCGCGCCCGCCGCCGTGCACGTGACCGGCGCCGGCGACGATCCGCCCCGCCTTCGGCGCGCGCCAGAGCATGGTCTCGTTCTGCGTGGTGCCCGGGGCGCCGCCGCCGGGGACGTCGTAGACGGGGTCGGCGCGGCAGTTGCGCACGTCCATCCAGATCGGGATGACCGGGGCGAGGGCCGGGTCGTCGTCGACGGTGACCTTGTACTGGATGTACGCGGTGTCGGTCTTGGCCCGGTGGTTCATCATCATCCAGGTCATCAACCAGATGTCGGAGGCCCCGACCTTGTAGCCGTGGCCGCGGGGGAGGTCGAGCACGGCGCGCTCCTCGCCGGCGGCATAGAAGCGCTCGGCCATGGCGGGGATCTTCGAGATCGAGTCCAGTCCGGTGAACGTGTCGCAGGTGGAGTCGCGCTTGGCTCCGATCGTGCTGCCGACGTTGGAGAAGACGATGTGGTGGAGCATCAGGCGGTCGATCCCGATCGGCTTGCCCGTGGCGTCGACGACGTCGGTCTCCATGCGGGTCACCGCGCCGTCGATCTGGGGCGTCGGGATGCCGAGCTCGGCCTCGTTCTGCTTGACCTGGTAGGGGCCGACGGAGATCGGGCCCACGCGCAGGACGTGGGTGGTGGTCGCGGCGGAAGCCGAGCCGGCGAGGAGGAGGGCGGCCGTCACGGCGCACAGGAGGGTTCGAGTCATCGACACGCTGTCAACACAACGGGCGACAGGGCCCGGAACCGTCGCGTACTGTGAAACGGCATGCCCGAGCTCCCGGAAGTCGAGATCTACGCGGAGCTCCTGGACGCCGCGCTGCGCGGCGAGGTCGTCGAATCCACGCTCGCCCCGGGCGTCAACGCGCTGAAAACCTTCGACCCTCCGCTGCATGCGCTCGACGGCGCGACGATCACCGGCGTGCGCCGCCGCGGGAAGCTCCTGCTCGTCGACGCGGACTCGACAAGCCACGGCAAGTTGAGCCTCGTCGTGCACCTGATGAACGCCGGGCGTCTGCAGCTGTTCGACCGGCGGGCCTCGTTGCGCGACAAGACCTCACGCGTCCTCCTGCGCCTTCCCGGGGACCGTGAATTGCGCCTGCGCGAGTTCGGCACCAAGCAGGCCGCGTGGGCGCGCTTGCTGGACCTCGATGGTCTCGCCGCCGACGAGACGCTCGGGGCGCTCGGCCAAGAGGCCTGGCCGGACCCGCCGGCGCCGGGCCGCTTGCGCGAGCTGCTCGCCGCAGCCGGGGCGCGACCGCTGCACTCCGTGCTGCGCGACCAGCACGTCCTGACCGGGATCGGCCGGACGTGGGTCGACGAGATCCTGCAGGCGGCGAAGCTCTCGCCGTTCCAGCGTGGGGACGGCCTCTCCGAGCAGGAGGCCAAGGCGTTGCGGGAGGCGATCGTCGCCGAGCTCGGTCGCGGCGTCGAGCACTACCGGGCCACCCTGTCGGTCCCGCTGCCCGACAAGGTCGCCAAGCCCGCCCGCGTGCACGCCCATCAGGGCGAGCCGTGCCCGGGCTGCGAGACGATCCTCGAGGCCGTGTTCTTCGAGGACTACGTGATGACCTACTGCCCGCACTGCCAGACGGGCGGGCGCATCCTCAAGGACCGGCGGCTGTCGCGATTGCTCAAGTAGGGCTGCTGGACGCACGTTCGATGCGTGCGCGGTGCTGCTCGCCCGGGTTCGGCGAGCGGTCGATGGCTTGAGGGACATAAGCGACTCGTCGCCCGACAAAGGCAAACCGTCCGTGAGGGCGGGACGCAAAGCCACGGAGCTCCCCGCCAGGAGCCAGCCGGGCCACCGAAGGCAGACACCGGGAACGGCGAGCACCAGGACCGAACCCCAGGAGTCTCCTTGTCGCGCCCCCGCCGCCGGATGCTGCTCGCTGCAGCCGTTCTCGCCGTCTTCGCCGTCCCGACCGCCGCGCCCGCGTCGGCCACGACCTGCGATCGCTTCGCCTCTCGCACCGGATCCGATTTAAACGCCGGCAGTGAGGCGGCCCCGTTCAAGACCGCCCAGAAGCTCGCCGACGCGCTCACGGCCGGTCAAACCGGTTGCCTGCGTGCGGGGACCTACTCCGAGCTCGTCGCGGGGTACGTGGTGAAGTTCCGCCACGGGGGCACGGCCGGCGCGCCGCTGCGGATGCGCTCCTACCCGGGCGAGCGAGCGACCCTGCGCGGGGTCGTCGAGGTCAAGGACGGTTCGTCGTTCGTCACGATCTCCGACCTCGACGTCGTCGGCACCGACAACGACGCCGATCCGGCGGTCGTTCCGGTCAGCGTGCAGTTGATGGCGGCCGACACGATCTTCGAGCGCAACCGCGTGACCAACGGTCACCTCAAGAGCTGCATGATCATCGGCTCGAACGCGGGCTGGGGGCAGGGGCTGAGGACGATCGTCCGTGGCAACGAGTTCCACGACTGCGGCGACCCGGCGCACGGCATGCTCGACCACGCGATCTACGTCGAGAACACCGTCGACGCGGAGATCGCCGACAACGTCATCTGGGGCAGCCAGGCCTACGGCGTGCACCTCTACCCCAACGCCCAGCGCACGCGCGTCCATCACAACGTGATGGACGGCAACGGCGGCGGCGTGATCTTCGCGGGATCGACGACGCACGCCTCCGGCGACGACGTGGTCGAGCGCAACGTGATCTCCAACACCCTGCGCGACTACAACATCACCTACTGGTGGGGCGGGGCCATCGGGACCGGCAACGTCGCTCGCGACAACTGCCTCTTCAACGGGTCCAAGGGGAACGTGATCGCGTCCCCGAAGGGCTTCGTGGCGTCCGCCAACGTCGTGGCCGACCCGGCCTTCCTCGACCGTGGCGCACATGACTACCGGTTGGCCGTGACCAGCTCCTGCCTGCCGATGACGGGCTATGACGTGGCCGCCAAGGTGGCCGACGGGCTCGCCGGCACGGTCGCGATCCCGGCGCCTGCTCCAGCGCCGGTCGCGACCCCCGTCCCGACCGTCGAGCCGACCGCGACAGCGGTGGCCACCCCCGAGCCCACGGCCGTCCCGACGGCCGAGCCGACGGTGACGACGGTGGCCACCACCGAGCCCACTCCCGCCCCGACGGCCGCGCCGACCGTCGACGCTGCGCCGACGGTCACGCTGCTCGCCCCCACCGCCGGCGCGTCGTTCGGTGACCGCCTCGTGATGTCCGCCGCGGCGACCGACGACGCCGGCGTGGCCCAGGTCGAGTTCCTCGTCGACGGCGCGGTGCGCGCGACGGACGCCACCGCGCCCTACGAGGTGAACTGGAAGGTTCCGCGCGGGCTGGCGGCGGGGTCGCACACGGTCACGGCGCGGGCCTACGACAGCGCCGGCCAGGTGGCTTCCGCATCGACGCAGGTGATCCGCGTCAAGACGGCGACGAGGACGGCGGCCTCGTCGGCAGGAGTCACGCGCACCTCCGTCCGCCGGGCCTCCCGCCGCCGCACCGCGCAGCGCAAGCTGGCCCGGCGATGAGCGAAATCGAAGTGGCGCGCCTCAGTCGTGCTTCGGTGCGTAGCGGCGGTGCAGCATCAGCACGTTGCCGTCCGGGTCCTTGAAGTGCGCCATGTGGCAGACGCCGGTGTCGAGCGTGTCCGCGAGGAACTCGACGCCGGCTTCCTGCAGCGAGGTGCGCGCGGCCTCGACGTCGTCGACGCGCAGGGCGATCGGCACGAGGTGGGGCCTGAACTCGATCCCGAGGCGCGAGGCGACGATCAGGCTGAGCGTGACCTCGCCGGCCAGCAGTTCGGCGCCCATCGGCTCCTCGCCGTCGCGCTGCCAGACGCTCGAGCGCGAGAGGCCGAGCGTGTTCTCGTAGAAATCCATTGCGGCCGTGAGATCGGCGGTCGGGATCGTGATGAAGTCGACCTCGGTGACCCGGATGGAGGGGGCGGTCATGTGGGGCTCCTGTCGGGTTCGGGCACTTGAGAGGCGGCGGCTTCGCCGCGGCGGGAGCATTCCGGGGAGTTCACGCCGGCTCGAACCGCACGTCGTGTCCGTCCTGTCCGGCCGAGACGAACTCCAACAGCCGCCGGCCCTCGGCGTCGATCGCCGCCCGGGTCCCGTCCGGATCGCCGGCAGCGGGGGTGAAGCGGTCGATCGTCAGGACGGCTCCTTCGACCTTCCAGTTGGCTCGGTAGAAGCCGTCGACCAGCAGCGTCCCCACCCAGGATCCGGTCGGGAACGGGAGGCCCGGGCCCTGGCCGGCGAGCACGCGCGTGCGGTCCTCGTGGGAGAGCGTGATGTTGTCGTATTCGGGCAGGAACCTCGGCGGTGCGGCCAACCCGGGGTCCGGGAGCAGCCCCTCCGGGACGTCGAAGAGCTCGCGGCCCTGCTCGTCCTGGAACGTGCGCAGCCGCGATCGCATGCGCTTGAACAGCTCACGCAGGCCGGTGAGTCCGGACCACGTGCGTGCGTCGCCGACCGTCGCCGGTCCGAACGCGGCCAGATACCGCTCGATCAGCGCGTAAGGCGACGTCCGCGGCGGGTCGAGGCGTGGGAGGAACTGCTCGCTGAGCGCCCACGTGGCCTGTCCGCTCTGCCTCCACAGACCGCGCGGCGGGACCTGGACCGCCGGAAGCAGGTGCGTCACCGTCAGGCCGAGCACCGTCGGATCGAGGTCGGGGAAGCGCGGCCCGAGCTTGCTGACGAGCTCGGCGCGTGTGCGCGGGCGTTCGAGCATCAGCGCTCGGCCCGCGGCGAGCAGCGCGGACGTGTCCGATCCCGCGATCTGCCTGCCGAACTGGCCGTGGAACGTCCGGGCCAGGACCGACCCGAGAATCGGCTGCAGGGCCAGGCAGTCCTCGGCCGAGTGAAGGTGCAGGGTGGCCCGCAGCGTCGCCGCGCGGACGGCACGCTTCTGGGCGATCAGGTCGTTGAGCTCGAGCGCGTCGAAGCGCTCGATGCGCGACCACAGCGCGACGTATGGGTTCGAGGGCACCTGCGCCTGTATCCCGGCGAGCCGCTCGATCATGTCGATCGCGGAAACTGGCCGGCGCTCGAGCAGGCCCTGGCGCGCGAGCATCGCCCGGTTGAGCTGACGCTGCGTGAGGACCGCCTCGGCCACTGCCGCTCAGATTTCGCCGTGGAAGTAGTCGACGCCGCTCGAGCGCTCGACGAGGATGTGGTCGCGCTTGGTCTCGTCGGGCCAGATCCCGATCTTGTCCGAATCGGGGTAGACCGTCGCCCCGGGATAGACGATCGTCGACCACATGAGGATGCGCGCCGGCTCGGCCGAGTCGTTGCGCAACTGGTGCGCGCCGTCGGGTCCGGGCGGGAAGAACACGACGTCCAGCGCACGCAGCTCGTGCGTTCCGTCGGGGTCGCGCAAGGTCGGCGACCCTGAGAGCACGAGCACCCACTCGTCCTCGCCGTATTCGAAGTGATACGGGCACAGCGCTTCACCGGGGGGCAGCTCGTACAGGCTCGCGCCGGTGCGGCTGGCGCCCAGGGACGGGCCGAAACGGTGCATCAGGGCCTGGAAGCCGGGCGGGTCGGCGTCGTCGAGCTCGAGGTCGGGCTCGGAGAGATTGACGCGGCGCATGCTGCGACGCTATCGCGGCGCATACAGTCGCGCAGGTGCCGCTCGGCTCGGTTCCCTCGTTCTTCGAAGCCGTCGAGGACTTCTTCGCGAATCTCGCCGCCGTTGGCTGGGGCTCGCTGGTCCTCGGTCTGGCCCTGTTCGCGGCCTACCTCGCGCTGCGCTCGCGGGCGTATTTCAACGTCCTGCGGGCCGCGTTCCCGGCCGAGCCGTTCGAGTGGCGGCGGATCTGGGGCGCCTACATGGCGGCCTACGGCTTCAACAACTTCGTCCCGGCGCGCGGCGGCGACGTGATCAAGCTCTTCCTCACGCGCTCGTCGATCCCGCGCTCGAGCTATCCGGCCGTGGGGTCGAGCTTCTTCGTCGAGGGGATCTTCGACCTCTGCATCGCGATCCCGGTGCTCGCGTTCGCCTTCAGCCAAGGGGCGTTCCCCAAGCCGCCGGACTTCCCGGACATCGGCGCGGCGGACCTGTCGTTCTTCGCCGCCAACCCGCGCTTCACGCTGTTCCTGATCACGGTGCTGGGGATCGCGGCGTTCGCCGCGTTCGCTGTGCTGAGCGTGCGCGTCAAGGCGTTCTGGGCACGCGTGCGCCAGGGCCTGACGATCCTGCGGGACCGGCGGCGCTATTTCCGCGAGGTCTTCCTGATCCAGCTCGCGGGCTGGGGCTTGCGCTTTGCGGCGTTCTGGATGTTCCTCGACGCGTTCGGCGTCGGGGGGTCGGTTGAGAACGTGCTGCTCGTGCTCGGTGTCAACGCGGTCGCCGCGCTGGTCCCGTTCACCCCGGGCGGCGCCGGTGTCCAGCAGGCGCTGCTCGTGAAGGTCTTCGCGGGGACGGCGGGCGGGGCGACGGTGGCCGCCTACAGCGTGGGCCAGCAGATCGCCATCGCCCTGTTCTCGCTCGCGGTGGGCTTCGCCGCGCTCGCGCTGATCTTCCGCTTCCGCTCGTTCCGAGCGGTCATCGACGCCGGGAAGGCCTCGCGCGCGGCCGAGAGTTGACCGGGCCGAGCAACGTCTCATAGTGAGACGCGTGTCGGCCCAGATGGGTGGGCCCGGGGCTAGCTCAGGCCCTGCCGGGCCTCACGCACGAGCGTGACGGCTTCGGGGAAGACGACGGCCATGACTGAGCGGATCTGTTGCGCCTGCTGCTCGGCCGAGCCCTGCAGGTTGATCCGGTTGATCGCCGCGCACGTCATGTCCACGGCGAGCTTGATCGCGTTGTCGGCCCACGCGAGCGACTGCGCGCCCTGCATCTGCTCGAACATCTTGCCCAGCTGCCGCTGCATGTCCGGATCATTGAAGAACCCACCGAAGCCCTCGTCCATGGCCCTCATGGTAGCCCTGACGCTCGTCCTGTCCGGGTGCGGATCGGCGGAGACCCCCGCCCCCGCGAAGGCACCCGCCGGCGCCACCCTGGTCGCCACGCTCGGCGACTCGATCACAGCCGGCTCACCGCTCTGGGATCCAGAACCGGGCAACCGCCCGCCGAACGCCGACGAGCGCTCGCAGTTCCAGTTCTGGGCCAAGGCGCCGAACCGGGCCTACCGCAACTGCGGCGTCTGGGGCGAGCGCACGGACGAGATCGCCGAGCGCTACGAGTCCTGCGTGGCGGGAGCGAAGGTCGTGATCGTGCAGGGGGGAATCAACGACGTCGTCCAGGGCCGGCCGGTCGCCGAGGCCGCCACCGACCTGCGCGAGCTGGTCCGTCGCGGCAAGGCCGACGGCCTGAGAGTCCTGCTGACCGACGTGCTGCCCTGGAACAACGGCTACCCCGGCGCCGCGGAGCCGATCCGCGAGCTCAACGGGCTGATCCGCGCGATCGCCACCGAGGAGGGAGTCCCGCTGCTCGAGTTCTTCAAGACGCTCGACGATCCCGCGAACCCCGACAGCATGCGCGCCGAGCTGACGACCGACGGCAACCATCCCAATGTCGCCGGGCACCGCCTGCTCGGCGAAGTGCTGCTCGACGGCTGCGCGGACGTCTGCTGAGCCTCAATCCACCGATTCTCGCGGCGAATCAACGCCGTATGCACGGCCCAGAGCCGATCGGCCTCACTCCAAGTGATCCACCACGAGGAAGTTCAGCCGATCGACCCTGGACCGGGCCTACGACGCCGATTCATCCACGATGATCGGTGGATTGAGGCTGAGCCGAGCGCATCACCTGCGAGCGCGGCTGACGGCGGCCACGGTCCCGCCGCGACGCACAAGGCCGGCGGCGGCTTCGGCGGCCAGCGCGACCGGGACGAGCGGGAGCGCGAGCGCGGTCGGCACGGCGTCCGCCGCCTGCAGCGGCGCGTTGCGCTTGAGCGCGTTGTAGAGCCAGGAAGGAGTGGGAGCGGCGCGATTGACGGCCGACTGCCAGAACCCGAACGGGTTGTGCTCGAGCAGGAGGTGGTGGGTTCTCGGCGTCTCGAATCCCGTGCGTTCCAGCAGGGCGGCCAGGCCCTTCGCCGTGAAGTGCGTGCGGTGGCGGGGGAGGTCGAGGTGGTACCAGCGCGGACCGCCGAGGCGCGCCTGCACGCTCGCGAGGTTCGGGACGCCGACGACGAGGACGCCGCCCGTGACCAGCCAGCCGTGCAGGCGGCCGAGCACCGCGGCGGGGTCCTCGACGTGCTCGAGCACGTGCCAGAGCGTGATGGCGTCGAGCGAGCCCGGTCCGATCCCCGCAGCCTCGATGCTCGTGCGCTCGACGTGCATGGCGTCCTCGCGGGCGCTCGGCTCGATCCCGCGGGCGTCCCACCCCGCCGCCCGGGCGTGGGCGACGAAGCGCCCGCGGCCCGCCCCGGCGTCCAGCAGCCGCCGCCCGGGAGGCCCGGCCGATTCCAGCAGTGCCAGCCGGCGCCGGTCGAAACGCGCGAGGATCGGCGCCGCGGCCCCGGCCCCGCGGGGTCGCCCGGGCTGATAGGCGCCGGCCTCGTGCGCCTCCCTCGCCGGCGGCGGCCCGGCCGTCACGGCGGTCCCGCAGTCAGGGCAGCGCAGCAGCAGGTAGGTCCCAGGATCGGCAGGCTCGCTTCCGGGCGCTCGCCGCCACGCGCGCAACGCTCCCGCAGCGCATGCGGGGCACATGAGGGTCGGGTCCGCCACCTGAACCTGACACCATTGCAGCCGTGCCGCCGCGCCCGCTCACCGCGTCCCAGCAGGCGACCCGCCGGCGGGTGGAATCCGTCATCCGGGTCATCGCGCCGGCCCTGGACCTCGTCCTCTTCGCGGGCGGTCAGCTCTCGAAGGCCGCGAGCCGCCACGAGCTCCCGTCGGCGTCCGAGCGCCGGGTCGGGCCGGATTCCGCCCGCACGCCCATCGGCGGCCCGTCGACCCCGTCGTAGGATCGCTGTGATGGCCGCGGCAGAGCAACTCGCCTGGGAGGCGAAACAGAAGCCGCGTGCGGCCGGCGCCGCGGTGCTGGCCGCCTTCGGCGTCGTGCTGCTGGGCTGGCACCCGATCCCGGACATCAACCCACTCGACGTCCCCGGCATCCTCGTCCGGTCCGTCCTGTCGGGTGGCCCCGTCTCCGGGCTGCTGCCCGGGCTCGAGACGGCGCTCGAGCCAGGCCTGATGGCCGATCAAGCCAGTTCGAAGATCGCCCGCTACGACTATCTGGGCGAGCAGGCGGGGTCGATCCTCGCGCTGGCCGCCGGCTGTGCCGTGCTGCTGGCCGCGGTCGCGGTTGCGCTCGGAATCCTGGCCGGCGCCACCCGCGCCCGCCGCCCGGAGCTCACCCCGGCGGTGTTCTACGTGATCGTGGGCGGGGCGGGCCTGATCGCCATCGCCAACTTCCTGTTCGTTCTCGGGGTCAACTCCTACGCGGACGAGATCGTGCGCGCCAGGCCGACGGTCGGCGGTCTCGACGATCTCGATGCAGGCCTCGCCACGAAGGCCGGGTCGCTGCTCGCGCTGATCGGCCGCGTGATGCTCGCGGGCGGCTGGATCCTCGTGGCGCTCAACGCCATGCGGGTGGGGCTGCTGACGCGCTTCATGGGCGCGCTCGGGATCATCGCCGGCGCGCTGATGATCCTCCCGCTCGGCCCGATGCCGCTCGTGATCATGTTCTGGATGCTGTCGCTGTCGATGCTGCTCGCCGGTCGCTGGCCGGGGGGGACGCCGCCGGCGTGGGCGACCGGGACCGCCGTCCCGTGGGTCGCGCCGGCCAAGCGCCAGCGGGGTGGGGGCGGCGGTGGCACCTCTTCCGCTTCGAGAAGCAAGGCTTCGAGAGCCGCGCGGGAGCCGAAGGAGCCCAAGCCCGAACCGGCCGGCATCGAACATCCCTCCTCCAAGAAGCGCAAGCGCAAGCGCCGAGGCTGAGAGGATGCCGGGCATGCCCGAGCAGCCATCGCTGGAATCCGAGCTCGAGCGGCTGCTCGGAGTCGCCGCCTTCCCGCCGCCCGAGGACTTCCGTTCGCGCGCGCAGATCACCGGCACCGACGCCTTCGGGCGCGCCGACACCGATTTCGAGGGCTTCTGGGCTGAGCAGGCCGCCGAGCTCCAGTGGTCGAAGCCGTGGGAGCAGGTGCTCGACTGGAGCAATCCGCCGTTCGCGAAGTGGTTCGTCGGCGGGAAGCTCAACGTCTCCGAG